>Ga0209368_1001392_pt1 | contig 10672 bp, 9 predicted proteins | sample EBPBio242008_DNA_FD_185862 | JGI IMG/M metagenome (GOLD analysis project Ga0209368, IMG submission 185862) | Wastewater treatment Type I Accumulibacter community from EBPR Bioreactor in Madison, WI, USA - Reactor 1_4/24/2008_ DNA (SPAdes)... | ecosystem: Engineered > Bioreactor > EBPR >...
CACTGGACCCGGCCGTGATTGTCTATCACCGCCCAGCCTTCCCGAACGGCCCGCCCGATACCCGCGCCGCGCTGATCGACTGGCTGGCCACCGCGCCCGGGGGGGCCATCGGCACCTACGACATCGCGCGGTCGGCCGTGGGCTACCTGTTCCTGTCGCGCGACATGGAGGAATTCGCCGATCTCTGGCCTATGGTCGAGGCGATGGGGCGGGCCGGGATGCAGGTGTTCCCGACCAGCCAGGACGTGATCGACCGGGTGAACCGGGGCGAATTGCTGATCGGCTACAACGTGCTTGGCTCTTATGCCACCGACCAGGCGGCCCGGCTGTCCAACCTGGGCCTTGCCATGCCGCGCGACTATGTCGTTGTGGTCAGCCGTGTCGCCATGATCCCCCGCGCGGCAGGTCAGCCCGACCTGGGCGAGGCGATGCTGGAGTTCCTGATGAGCCGCGAGGGCCAGACCCTGCTGGCCGAACGGCTGCGCCTGCCTGCGGTGAGCCTGGAGGTTTCGGGCAAGGACCTGGCCGGCGATCTGCAGGAAACGCTTGGCGCGCGCATCCGGCCGGTGCCGGTCTCGCCCGGCCTGATCGCCTACCTCGATCCGGCGAACCGGGCGCGGGTGCTGGCGCATTGGCAGGCCGCGCTGGCCCCCAAGGACTGACGCCAGTTGTCAGGTTCGTGACAGGTTCCTGTGCTGTCCTGTGATCGTCCCGGCGCTGGAGGAGTGCCGGACAGATTCGGCGGCCCCGGCCGCCCAAGGGAGGAAGAAAGATGAAGCACCTGATTCTGGGCGCGGCGATGGCCGTTGCCCTGGCCGTTCCCGGCTTTGCGCAGGACTATACGATCATGGCGCCCGCCAGCCCCGGCGGCGGCTGGGACGGCACCGCCCGCTCCATGCAGGAGGTCATGCAGGCCGAAGGCATCGCCAGTTCGGTCGAAGTCATCAACGTCCCCGGCGCCGGTGGCACGGTGGGCCTGGCGCAGTTCGTGGCCGACAGCGCGGGCGATCCGACCAAGCTGATCGTCGGCGGCTACGTCATGGTGGGCGCGATCCTGACAAATGCATCGCCCGTGACGCTGAAGGACGTGACCCCCATCGCGCGCCTGACCGGCGATTACGAGGCCATCGTGGTATCGGCCGCCTCCGACATCCAGACCATCGGCGACCTGGTCGAAAAGCTGAAGGCAGATCCCGGCGCGGTCAGTTGGGCCGGCGGCTCGGCCGGCGGCACGGACCACATCCTCGTGGGGCTTCTGGCCAAGTCGGCCGGGGTGGACCCGACCAAGATCAACTATGTCGCCTTCTCGGGCGGCGGCGAGGCGATGGCGGCCATCCTGGGCAACCAGGTGACGGCGGGCGTGTCCTCGGTCGGCGAATTCGCCGAACAGGTGAAGGCCGGCACGATGCGGCTTCTGGCCGTGTCCTCGGCGGAACGCCTGCCTGGCGTGGATGCCCCGACGCTGAAGGAAGCGGGCTTTGATGTCGTGCTGGAAAACTGGCGCATGGTCGCCGCGGCACCGGGCCTGAGCGACGAGCAGAAGGCCAAGATCGCCGCCGACATCGAAAAGCTGAACGCTTCGGCGGGCTGGAACGAGATGCTGGCGACGAAGGGCTGGAACAACACCTATCTGGCCGGCGACGCCTTCACCACCCAGCTTCAGGCCGACACCGCCGCGACCGAGGCCGTCCTGCGCGACATCGGCCTGGTGAAATGATCCGCCAGATCGAACCGGAACGCCGCCCCAGGTGGGCGGCGTTGCCGATTGCAGCCGGAATGGTCGGGCTGGCCGCCGTGATCCTGTGGGATGCCGCAGGGCTGAAACAGGACGGCGGCTACGCCGGCGTGGGCCCGGCCGATGTGCCGCGGCTCATCGCCTGGGGTCTGATCTTGCTGGCGGCGATGGTCGTCGTGGCTGGGCTGCGCGGCGATCTGCCCACGCCGCCCCGGCAGGCCCCCGCGCCGGTGCTGTGGATCCTGGGCGGGCTGGGGCTGCAACTCGCCCTGCTGCACAGTGCGGGCTTCATCCTGGCCAGCGGCCTTCTGTTCGGCTTCACCGCGCGGGGCCTGGGGCGCAAGCCCTTGTGGCTGACCGTGCTGGTCGGAATCGGGCTGACCTTCGTCATCTACGGCGTCTTCGACCGCCTCCTGAAGCTGAACCTTCCGGGTGGGCCGATCGAGCGGTTCATCTTCGGAGGCTGACCATGGACAGTTTCGCGCTTCTCCTGCAGGGGCTTTCGGTCGCCTTCGACCCGATGATCCTGCTTTACGCCCTGGTCGGCGTGACCCTTGGCACCGCAGTCGGCGTGCTGCCCGGCATCGGCCCGGCGCTGACCGTGGCGCTTCTCCTGCCCGTGACCTACGGGCTGGATCCGGCCGGATCGCTGATCATGTTCGCCGGCATCTACTACGGCGGCATGTATGGCGGCTCGACCACCTCGATCCTTCTCAACACACCCGGCGAAAGCGCCTCGATCGTCACCGCCATCGAGGGCAACAAGATGGCCCGCGCCGGCCGCGCCGGCCCCGCGCTGGCCACCGCCGCTGTGGGCAGCTTCATCGCGGGCCTGATCGCCACCCTGCTTCTGGCCTTCCTGGCGCCCCAGGTGGTCAAGCTCGCCCTGACCCTCGGCCCCCGAGAGTATTTTGCGCTGATGGTGCTGGCCTTCGTCACCGTCTCGGCCACCTTCGGCGAAAGCGCCCTGCGCGGGCTGACCTCGCTGTTCATCGGCCTGGCGCTGGCCTGCGTCGGCATCGACGGCCTGACCGGCGCCGCACGCATGACCTTTGGCGTGCCGCAACTGATGGACGGGATCGAGACGACGACGCTGGCCGTCGCCCTTTTTGCCCTGGGCGAGGCCTTTGCCGTCGCCGGCCTCGCCACGCCGCCCGATACGCTGCATGCCGTGAAGGGCCGGGTGTCCATGAGCCGCGAGGATTGGTCCCGGTCGTGGAAGGCCTGGCTGCGCGGCACCTTCATCGGCTTTCCCATCGGTTCCATGCCGGCGGGCGGGGCGGATGTGGCCTCGTTCCTGTCCTACGCCGCCGAGCGCAAGATGGCGAAGCGGCCCGAAGAGTTCGGCCACGGCGCCATCGAGGGCGTGGCCGGTCCCGAAGCCGCGAACAACGCGGCGGCGGCGGGAACGCTGGTGCCCCTCTTGACGCTTGGCCTGCCAACCACGGCCACCGCGGCGATCATGCTTGCGGGATTCCAGCAGTTCGGCCTGCAACCCGGACCGTTGTTGTTCCTCACCAATGCCGAACTGGTCTGGGGCCTGATCGCCTCGCTCCTCATCGCCAACGTGATGCTCGTGGTGCTGAACCTGCCGCTCATCGGGCTGTGGATCCGGCTTCTGTCGATCCCCCGGCCCTGGCTCTATGCCGGCATCCTGGTGTTCGCCACGCTTGGCACCATCGGCGTGAACCCCTCGCCGGTTGAACTGGGGATGCTGATCCTCTTCGGCTTCATGGGCTACGGGATGCGGCTCTACGGATTCCCGGTTGCGCCGGTGGTCGTGGGCCTGATCCTGGGCCCGATGGCCGAACAGCAACTGCGCCGGGCGCTGGCCATCGCGCAGGGCGACTGGTCCACGCTTGTCTCCACGCCGGTTGCGGCGGGGCTGCTTGCCGTGTCCTTCCTGTTCCTCGTCGGCCCCATCCTTCTGCGACTGATCGGGCGCGGGCGGGTGCTGCAGGAACTGGCCGGCGATTCCGACTAACCCCTTAGGGGCGCAGCCCGTGTCGGTTGCGCCCCACCCAGGACAGGCAAGCGATGGGGATGTTTCGCATCTCTCTCAATCAGGTTCACCCGATTGAGAGAGATGCGCTTTAGTGCAACAGACCCCGCAACTCCGCCTGCAACGCCATCAGCGGCGGACGTAGGCGAGGCAGGATCTCCTCCCCCGGCAGGCTGGCCACGGCCAGGCCGATGTTGGCTGCCGCAACCACGCGGCCCCGCGCGGTCATCAGCGGCACCGCCAGCGACCGCAGCCCCAGCTCGACCTCCTGATCGTTCAGCGCATGGCCCTGCGCCCGCACCCGGTCCAGCTCGGCCATGATCTCTGCCACCCCGGTCAGAGTATGGGCGGTCCGCGCCGGCCGCGCCGCCGCCGCCAGACGCGCCTCTGCCTCGACCGGTGGCAGGGAAGCCAGCAAGACCCTTCCCATCGAGGTGCAATAGGCCGGCAGCCGGCTCCCCGGCATCAGGGCGATGGACATCACCTTCCGCTGCGCCGCCCGCGCCACATAGACGATCTCGTCGCCATCCAGGATCGACACGGACGAACTTTCGCCGATGGCATCCGACAGCCGGTCCAGCAGCGGCTGCACGATCTGGGGCAGGGGCATCGTCGCAAGGCAGGCCGTGCCAAGCCGCAGCACCCTGGGCGTCAGGGTGAAGAACTTGCCGTCATGGTCGGCATAGCCGTTTTGCGCCAGCGTCAGCAGGCAACGCCGCGCCGTCGCCCGGTCCAGTCCGGCACTGGCGGCCACCTCGGAAATGGTCTGCCGCGGCCGCTCGGCGGTGAAGGTCTCGATCACCGCAAGCCCCTTGGCCAGCCCGCCCATGATGTCTCGTTCCGGCACGCAGCCTCCGTGCGATAATCGAACAAAGTTGCCATATCGCACAAAGCGCCTTTACGAAAGCCCCCCACCTGCCGTACCCGAAACGCAACAGGAGGATCCGATGGACAAGTCAGTTCCCAGCCTTGCCGAAGCCGTCGCCGGCATCGGCGACGGGGCGGTGGTGATGATCGGCGGTTTCGGCGGCTCGGGCTCGCCCATCGAGCTGATCCACGCCCTGATCGACCGCCACACCGCCACCGGCCACCCGACCGGCCTGACGGTCATCAACAACAATGCCGGCAACGGCCATGTCGGCCTCGCCGCGCTGATCGAACAGGGCATGGTGGCAAAGCTCATCTGCTCCTTCCCGCGCTCGGCCGATCCGGTGGTGTTCACCCAGAAATACCTGGCGGGCGAGATCGAGCTGGAACTGGTCCCCCAGGGCACGCTGGCCGAACGCATCCGCGCCGGCGGCGCGGGCATCCCGGCGTTCTATACCCCCACCTCCTTCGGCACCGACCTCGCCAAGGGCAAGCCGGTCGCCGAATTCGAGGGGCGGCCTTACGTTCAGGAACGCTGGCTGAAGGCCGATTTCGCTCTGGTCAAGGCGCATCTCGGCGACCGTCTGGGCAACCTCACCTACAACAAGGCTGCGCGCAACTTCGGCCCCCTGATGTGCATGGCCGCCGCAACCACCATCGTGCAGGTCTCGCGCCTGGTCGAGCCCGGCGCCATCGACCCCGAACAGGTCATCACCCCCGGCATCTTCGTAACCTCCGTGGTCGAGGTCCCGCACCCGGCGCAGGAGGAAGAGCTGAACCGCGCCGGAGCCATCTACCCGGAGCCCGCGCCATGACCGACCGCCTGACCCCGACCCAGATCGCCTGGCGCGCCGCGCAAGACATCGCCGACGGCGCCTATGTCAACTTAGGCATCGGCTTCCCCGAGATGGTGGCAAGGTTCCAGCCCCCCGGCCGCGCGGCGATCTTCCACACCGAAAACGGCATCCTCGGTTTCGGCGAGGCGCCGCCCCCGGGGCAAGAGGACTGGGATCTGATCAACGCCGGCAAGAAGGCTGTCACCCTGAAGCCCGGTACCGCCTTCTTCCACCATGCCGACAGCTTCGCCATGGTGCGCGGTGGCCATCTCGACGTGGCGATCCTTGGCGCCTACGAAGTGGCCGAAACCGGCGACCTCGCCAACTGGTCCACCGGGCCGAAGGGCGTGCCCGCCGTGGGCGGCGCGATGGATCTGGTGCACGGCGCCAAGCGTGTCGCCGTCATCACCGAACATGTCACCCGCGACGGCAAGCCCAAGCTGGTGGAACGCTGCACCCTGCCGCTGACCGGCGTGGGCTGCGTCACCCGCGTCTACACCAGCCTTGCCGTCATCGACATCGAACACGGGCACTTCGTCCTGCGCGAAAAGCTGCCCGCCCTGTCGCTGGACGCCCTGCAATCCCTCACCGGGGCGCGGCTTCACTTTGCCGGCCCCGTGGCCGACCTGATCGTACCGGAGCTTTGACATGACCGCCGTCTACATCTGCGACTACATCCGCACGCCCATCGGCCGCTATGCCGGGTCGCTGTCTTCGGTCCGCACCGACGATCTGGCCGCCCTGCCGATCCGCGCGCTGGTCGCCCGCAACGCCGGCGTGGAATGGCAGGCGGTGGACGACGTGATCTACGGCTGCGCCAACCAGGCGGGCGAGGACAACCGCAACGTCGCCCGCATGGCCGCCCTGCTGGCCGGCCTGCCGGTCGATGTCACCGGCACCACCATCAACCGGCTCTGTGGGTCAGGCATGGATGCCGTGCTGGCCGCCGCCCGCCAGATCGGCAACGGCGAGGCCGACCTGATGATCGCCGGCGGCGTCGAAAGCATGAGCCGTGCGCCCTTCGTCATGGGCAAGGCCGACAGCGCCTTTTCGCGCCAGGCCGAGATCTTCGACACCACCATCGGCTGGCGCTTCGTGAACCCGGCGATGGAGGCGATGCACGGCACCGACTCCATGCCGCAGACCGGCCAGAACGTCGCCGACGACTACGGCGTCACCCGCGAAGCGCAGGATGCCATGGCGCTGGATTCGCAGGCCAAGGCCGCCGCCGCCCAGGCCAACGGCCGCCTGGCCCGCGAAATCACCCCCGTGACCATCCCGCAGAAAAAGGGCGATCCCGTCGTCGTGGACCGCGACGAACACCCGCGCGCCACCACGCCCGAGGCGCTGGCCAGGCTGAAGCCGCTGTTCACCGGCGGCTCGGTCACTGCGGGCAACGCCAGCGGCGTGAACGACGGCGCCGCCGCGCTGATCCTTGCGTCAGAGGCAGGCGCCCGCAAGCACGGGCTCACCCCCATCGCCCGCATCCTCGGCGGCGCCACCGCCGGCGTGCCGCCCCGCGTCATGGGCATCGGCCCGGCACCCGCCAGCCAGAAGCTGATGCAGCGCCTTGGCCTGACCCAGGCCGATTTCGACGTGATCGAGATCAACGAAGCCTTCGCCGCCCAGGGCCTTGCTTCGCTCCGGATGCTGGGCATCGCCGATGGCGATGCCCGCGTGAACCGCAACGGCGGCGCCATCGCGCTTGGCCACCCGCTTGGCATGACCGGCGCCCGCATCACCGGCACGGCGGCGCTGGAGCTTCACGAAATCGGCGGCCGCCGCTCACTCTCCACCATGTGCATCGGCGTGGGCCAGGGCATCGCCATCGCGCTGGAACGGGTCTGAGCGCCGGTTACATGTCCTTCTCGCTCGCGTCGGCCTTGCCCGCCACCCAATAGCCCGAGGCCTTCATCCAGGCCTTGGGATGGCCGCGGTCCAGGAAATGGTCGCGCAGGGTCCGCGCCACCCCGGCCTCGGCCGCGATCCAGACGAATGTTCCGGGGATCATGTCGATCCCGGCAAGCCGAGCCAACACCGGCACCGGATCGGTGGCAGAGTCGCGGTGAACCCAGATCGCCCGATGGTCGGCCTCAGTGTCGAACACCTGCTCGTCCGCCGCCGAGGGCACGGCAACCAGGCTCGTGACCCGGGCACCCGCGGGCAGTTCCTCGATCCGCCGGGCAATGGCGGGCAGCGCCGTCTCATCGCCGACCAGCAGCCAGTGGCGGATCTGCCCGCCAATGACCTGGGAGCCGCGCGGCCCGCCGATTTCCGCCGTATCGCCCGGCTTCACCGACAGAGCCCAAAGCGTTGCCGGGCCGGCGTCATGCAACGCGAAGTCCAGCCACAGCCGCCCCGCCGCCGCATCATGGCGGCGCGGCGTATAGTCCCGCATCGCGGTTCCGCCCGTGCCATCCGGCACAAAGACCTTGATGTGATCGTCGGGCGACAACGAGGTAAAGCCCTCAAGCTCGTCCCCCTTCAGCACCAGCCGCAGCATCGCGGGCGAAAGGCGCTCAACCGCCGCCACGGTAAGGCGGCGGCGGCGGGTTTCCAGGCGGTGACGTTCGATGATGGGAAGTTCGGTCATGTTCCTGCTTTCGGTTGTGGTCTGGCGCAGAGCTTGACCGGTGGAAGCGAGCCGCGCGATGCGCTCAGCTCAGGTAGTTCTGGAACCAGGCAAGCGTCCTGTCCCAGGCAAGGGTAGCGGCGGCCTCGTCATAACGTGGCGTCGTATCGTTGTGGAAGCCGTGGTTCACGCCGGGATAGATGAAGGCCTCATAAGTCTTGCCGTTCTCTTTCAGCGCCGCCTCATAGGCCGGCCAGCCTTCGTTGATCCGGTTATCCAGTTCGGCATAGTGCAGAAGGATCGGCGCCTGGATGCGCGGCACGTCCGCCGCCGCCGGCTGGCGGCCATAGAAGGGCACGGCCAGCGCCAGTTCGGGGTATGCCACCGCCGCCGCATTGGCCACGCCGCCACCATAGCAGAAGCCGATGATCCCGACCTTGCCGTTGGTATCCTCGTGGGTCATCAGGAACTCCACGGCGGCGAAGAAGTCGTTCATCAGCTTCGCCGGATCGACGCTGGCCTGCAACTCGCGGCCCTTCTCGTCATCGCCCGGATAGCCGCCGACCGAGCTCAGCCCGTCCGGCGCCAGCGCGATGTATCCGGCCTTGGCCACACGGCGCGCCACGTCCTGGATATAGGGGTTCAGCCCCCGGTTCTCATGCACCACCACCACGGCGCCCAGCTTGCCCGTGGCACCCGCCGGCTTCACGAGGTAGCCCTTCACCTCGCCATGGCCGTTGGGCGAGGGATAGGTGATCCATTCCGCCACGATCCCGGCATCGTCCGGGGCAACCTGCTGTGCCAGCGCATAATCCGGCGACATCGCCGAAAGGATCGCCATCGCCGTCATGCCCCCCACAGCGAACTTGCCCGCGCGGTCCAGGAACTCGCGCTTGGTGATGCGTCCGTGGGCATAGAAGTCGTAAAGCTCCAGAAGTTCGGCGGGGAAGTCCTTGGCGGTCAACCGGGTCATCTCGCGCTCCTCCACGCTGCGGGTCAGCCCGCATCATACGCCCGCAACCCCGCTTTCCGTCGCCGTCGGCGCTCACGAAACCGCGAGCGCAACGCCCTATTCCGCCATCAGCCCCCGCAACTCGTACAGAAGGTCCAGCGCCTCGCGCGGGGTCAGCTCGTCCGGATGCACCCCGCGCAGCCGCGCCTCTACCTCTGATGGCTTGGCCGCCTTTGCGGGTGCGGGCGGAGCAACCGGCGCGACGCGGAAAAGCGGCAGGTCGTCCACCAGGGCCGAGGGCCGCGCACCGCCCTGCCGCTCGCCCGATTCCAGTGCCTCCAGCACCACGCGCGCCCGCTCGATCACCGCCATGGGCAGCCCCGCCAGCCGCGCCACCTGCACGCCATAGCTGCGGTCGGCCGCGCCTTTCCGCACCTCGTGCAGGAAGATGACCTCGCCTTCCCACTCCTTCACCGCAACGGTCGCGTTCTCCACGCCATCCAGCTTGCCCGCCAGCGCCGTCATCTCGTGGTAATGCGTGGCGAACAGCGCCCGGCAGCGGTTCGCCCCGTGCAGATGCTCCAGCACCGCCCAGGCGATCGACAGCCCGTCATAGGTCGCCGTCCCCCGCCCGATCTCGTCCAGGATCACCAGCGCCCGGTCATCCGCCTGGTTCAGGATCGCCGCCGTCTCCACCATCTCGACCATGAAGGTCGACCGCCCCCGCGCCAGATCGTCCGAAGCGCCGACCCGGCTGAACAGCTGGCTCACCAGCCCCACCCGCGCCCGCGTGGCCGGCACGAAACTGCCCGACTGCGCCAGCAAGGCAATCAGCGCGTTCTGCCGCAGGAAAGTGGATTTCCCCGCCATGTTCGGCCCGGTCAAGAGCCAGATCGCCGGCGTCTCGCCCGTGGTCAGCGCGCAGTCATTGGCCACGAACGGCCCCGCCCCCTGCCGCCGCAGCGCGCGCTCCACCACCGGATGCCGCCCGCCCTGCACCTCGAAGGCGCGGCTCTCGTCCACCACCGGCTCCACCCAGCCCTCGGCCGAGGCCAGGTCGGCCAGCGCCGCCGTCACGTCCACTTCCGCCAGCGCCCGCGCTGCCGTGCCCACCGCGCCCGCCCGCTCCAGCACCGCGCCGCGCAGCATGTCGAACAGCCGCCGCTCGATCTCCAGCGCGTGGTTCCCCGCATTCAGGATGCGCGTCTCCAACTCTGACAGCTTCACCGTGGTGAACCGCACCTGCCCCGCCGTGGTCTGGCGATGGATGAAGGTCTCGGGCATCGACCGCATCTTGTCTTCATGCGTCGCCGTGACCTCGATGAAATATCCCAGCACGTTGTTGTGCTTGATCTTCAGGCTGGAAATCCCGGTCAGCGCGATGAACTCGCCCTGCATCCGGGCAATCACGCCGCGCCCCTCGTCCCGCAGCGCCCGCGTCTCATCCAGCTCCGCGTCATAGCCGCTGGCGATGAACCCCCCATCCCGCGCCAGCAGCGGCGGCTCCGCCACCAGCGCCGCCTCCAACAGCGCCACCAGTTCCTCATGCCCGACCAAAGCAGCTGCCGCTTCGTCCAGCAGGGCCACCCCGCCAGCCACCTCCACCGCGATCCGCCCGGCCTGTTCCAGCCCCGCCCGCACGGCGGCCAGATCCCGCGGCCCGCCCCGCTCCAGCGCCAGCCGCGACAGCGCCCGGTCCATGTCCGGC
>Ga0209368_1001395_pt1 | contig 10649 bp, 11 predicted proteins | sample EBPBio242008_DNA_FD_185862 | JGI IMG/M metagenome (GOLD analysis project Ga0209368, IMG submission 185862) | Wastewater treatment Type I Accumulibacter community from EBPR Bioreactor in Madison, WI, USA - Reactor 1_4/24/2008_ DNA (SPAdes)... | ecosystem: Engineered > Bioreactor > EBPR >...
TCAGCCACCGACGGTCTTCGTGGCCTCTGCGGCGAGCGGGATGAGCGATGATGCCGCAACGATGAGGGTTGCGATCGCGTACTTGATGGTCTTGGGCATGCTGGTCCTCCTCTCAAAGATGAGCCTCTCGAGCACGAGGGCGGATCCGATGGTTGTGCGGACACTATCGGACTCATCTTTGGCGATGACCACCGGCCACCATGCGGCGAGATCCGGATCCGTCGGTTTTGATGGAGCCATAAGTCGCCAGTCGATATGTGGTCCTGTTTCGAATGGCGACTATCGGCTGCTTCGCGGCCCGGGAAAGGACCAATCCTCGCCTCTCGGTGAGCGGCACCGAATCGAGTGGCGACTTCCGGGCGTCAGGACGTGGGGGAGCGGCGCCACGGCTCGAATGCCTCGCACCACTCGGGACCGAACACCGGGGGCGGACCGTCGTATCCGCGAGATGCCAATGCCTCGAAGATCCGCATGACGACGTCGCGCGGACGCTTCAGATGCGCCTTCGCGACACGCACCGGAACCACCCCGAACGCGACGAGGCGCTCGTACCGTCGCAGATCTCTCGCATAGGTGTCGGGATCGGTGCGATGCTGATCGCCCTCATACTCCCCGGCTATCCGCCAGGTTCTGAGATAGAGGTCGACCCGCGCGATGAAGCCACGCTCATCACCGAGCTCGACATTGCACTCCGGCTCAGGCAACCCGGCCAACACCATGAGCAGCCGGAGCCGGGTCTCGCGTGGCGACTCACTCCCCGCACGAACAAGCTCGGCGGCGCGACGAGCCCGGCAACAGTCCCGCCCCTCGGCGGCCGCCAGCGCAGCCTGCACCTCGCTCAGCGTCGCATGCCGCGCTCGGATCAGCCAATCTCCGGCGACCACCAGACTCACCAGATCCAGATCATGTCGGGCTGCGACCAGTGCCGGCAACGGCAGCAGTACCTGGTGCTGACAAGGCGGCAACCCCTGACTCGTCCGACGGACCCGGACCTCGCCGCGCACCGAGTGATGCTTGGCAGTCGTCACATACCGGTACGGTCGCTCTGCGCCGACCTCGACACCCCACAGCCGCAGCGCACTCACCCCGTCGACGGCAGTCACACCCGCCGGAAGCACCGTCAAATAGGCCGCAACCAGCGTCTGGTACGTCGGGTCACAGCTGGCGGCCAGGAACAGTCCCCGCCCGATCCGTTGGACGCCCGGCCCACGCAGAGCACCTGGTTCGATGCCTGCGGCCGCAGCCTGACCGGGTCCGAACGCGCCTGTCGTCAACTCCTGCGGCAAGGGCTTGCGACGGGCTGGCATGCGCCTACCCTGACTGACCAGACCCGAGCCCACCAGAGGTTCAGCGAAACGGACAACACTCTGCAGAAAACGACAACACCCCACCGAAATGGACGACACCTCAGCCGCTTTGCGTAGCCACCCTGCCGGCGTGATGAAGCAGCTGAAAGTCGCCACTCGATATGAAGTTCCACGTCGAGAGGCGAGAACTCGTCGTTTCAATTGCCGCGAAACAACCAGAATTCGCCGCTCAACCGCTACCCGCCAGACACGTCAAATCGAGTGGCGACTATCGGCCCTTTCAGGAGGCCACCGAGGCGTCAGTCCTCCAGTGCCTGGCCGCGCAGTTCCGGCAATGCCAGTGCCGCGACGGCTGCCATGGCGAAGGCGAGGGCGAAGATGACGAATAACCCGGTCAGGCCGGTCGTGGAGCGGAGCAGGGGGACTAGCAGAGGCGCGATGATCGAGGCGAGCCTGCCGAAGGCGGCCGCGCCGCCGGCGCCGGTGGCTCGCAATCGGGTCGGATAGACCTCGGGGGTCACCGCATACAAGGCACCCCAGGCGCCGAGGTTGCAGAACGACAAAGCCATCCCGGTGGCGAGCACGGCCGGTACGGAGCCGGCCAGGCCGAAAGCGACGGCGCTCAAGGCCGAGCCGGCCAGAAAGAGCGCCAGCGTCGGCCGGCGGCCCCAGCGCTCGATCAGGATCGCCGACACGGCGTAGCCGGGCAACTGGGCCAAGGTGATGATCAGCGTGAACTCGAACGACTTCACCAAGGTGAAACCCGACGCCACCAGCAGCGTCGGGAGCCAGATGAACGCGCCGTAGTAGGAGAAGTTGGTGCCGAACCAGGTCAGCCACAAGGCGATCGTCCGGCGTCGATACGCAGGTGACCAGAGTGTGCGCCACGAGGGAGTTCCGATCGGGGCACCGGCGGTCGAGGGCGCCGTCCCGGCCGGACTCGGCGCCTCGACTCCGGCCGAGCTCTCGAACCGGCGGACTGCCGCTTCGGCCTCGGCGTCTCGGCCACGGCGCTCCAGGAACCGCACCGATTCCGGCAGTCCCCAGCGGACCACCAGTGCGTATGCCGCTGGGATCACCCCCAACGCAAACGCCCATCGCCACCCGTCGGCCGAGGAGGGCACCACCAGGTAGCCGATCACCGCCGCGGCCAGCCAGCCGAGGGCCCAGAACGCCTCCAAGGCGACGACGATCCGGCCACGGATTCTGGCCGGCGCATATTCGCTGACCAGTGTGGAGGCCACTGGCAGCTCGGCGCCCAGCCCGAGACCGACCAGGAACCGCAGCATCAGCAGCATGCCCACGCCGGTGGCCAGCGCCGAGGCACCGGTGGCCAATCCATACACCAGCAGGGTCAAAGCGAAGACCTGTCGGCGGCCGATCCGGTCGGCGAGCAGCCCGCCGAGGCTGGCGCCGATCGCCATCCCGACGAAGCCGATCGAGGCGATCGCGGAGAGCTCGCCGGGCGAGAGAGACCACTGGGTGGCCAGGGCAGCCAGCACGAAGGACACCAGGCCGATGTCCATGGCATCCAGCGCCCAGCCGATACCCGAGCCGACGAGCAGCTTGCCGTGCTGTCGGCTGAACGGCAGCCGATCGAGCCGTTGCGATCTGCTCAGGACAGGGTTTGCCGAAGCAGAGTTGGCTGTGTCCTCAGACGACTGGTCCACCCCGGGATTGTGTCAGGGCGGACAATCCTGAGGAAATCTTGAGCCGCTCTTCGGGCACCGCGCGGCACCTGATGAGGCGGATCATCGATGCTCTCTTGCAGGGCCGTGGGGGCGGTCCACAACCCGGATGGGGATCCGGGCAGAAGAAGGGACAGTCGTGCTGACTCATCACGTCGCCGCCTTGTGCGCTGCAGACGCGGTCGGCTGTCCGGCGACAGCGCAGCCCGGGGGGACGGGCGAGACGCTGCCAGCCGCGGAGCCGGTCGGGTCAGTCGGGGGACTGCCCGCGCCGGCTCCGGCGGCGGCCGATGACCGATTCGTGGCCCTGGATCCCGGTCAGGACGCCATGAAGCAGTTCGTCACCGACTATCTGCAACTGCTGGACGGGCGACTCGACGCGATCCGTCGCTGTCTTGCGGACAGCGACATGGAAGGCGCCCGGGTCGCGATCCTGAGTCTGGAGTCGAGCAGTCTGATGCTTGGCAAGAACCCGCTCACTGCCAGCCTCGCTGAGTTGCGGTCTCAATTGGATCTCAGTTCAGCCATGCAGCGGCACGCACTGATGTCGTCGGTCGAGCACGCTGCGACGAGCTTCCGCGCGGATCTGGAGCGGGCGGCGCAGTAAGCCGGTGCTCGCCTAGCGGACTCGCGGCTCCGCGATCCGATAGCCCACGCCACGGACCGTCTCGATGTAGCGCGGTGAGGTGGCATTGTCGCTGAGCTTGCGGCGCAGGTTCGCCATATGCACCTCGACCGCCCGCCGATCCGAGTCGGAGACATAGGCGCCCGAGGTTTCGCCACGTAGCTCCAGAGCCAACGTGTCTTTGCTGATCACCCGACGTTTTCCCGCCATCAAGGTCAACAGCAGATCGAACTCACTGCGGGTCAGTTCCACCGGCGCACCGTCAAGGTCGCACAGCCACATGTCGCCGTTGATCCGCAAGCCGTTGTGCGTCAACCAGCCGGTGGAGTCCGCGGCGGTCGTGTCCGGTGTCGGCGCCGGGGTGGCGGCCACCACGAGCGGAGTTGCGTTGTCGACGTCGCCTTCCGGTCGGCTGGGGTGGCGGCTCCACATGGTCTTGCGTCGGCGCATCATGGCTTCGATCCGCGCTCGCAGCTCGCGCGGCCGGAATGGCTTGGTCAGATAGTCGTCCGCGCCGGCATCCAAGCCCATCAGTGTGTCGATCTCTTCATTGCGGGCCGACAACATGATCACGTACGTGTCGGAGAAGCTCCTGATCCGGCGAGCGACCTCGAAGCCGTCGATGCCCGGCAGGCTCACGTCGAGCGTGGTGAGGATGGGTTGGTGCTGACGTACGGCGTTGATGCCCTCGATGCCGGTGGCCGCAGGAATGGCGTGGAACCCGGCCTCGTTGAGAATGGCGGCCAACAGGTTGCGGACGTCGACATCGTCCTCGATCACCACCGCCGTCCGCTCCTGACCTGTCACCATGGCCCTACCGTAGTCGGACGCGGGTTCCACATCATCTGAATGGGGTCGTCCATCACCCGATTGGGGTGGGGTGTTCACCGCCTGTCTTCGACCAGCCCGTCGGAGTCGATGGGCAGGGTGAAGGTGAACGTCGAGCCACGGTCAGGATTGTTCTCGGCCCAGATGCGGCCACCCAGGCGGTGGACGATGCTCCGGCTGATCGCCAAGCCGAGACCGGTGCCGCCTTTGTCTCGGGCATCGGAGGAGTCGACCTGTTCGAAGCGCTCGAAGATGAGGTTCAGTCGATCGGCGGGAATGCCTCGACCCTGGTCGATCACCCGGAAGGCCACTACCCGGTCCTCGGGTGCGGCCTCCATCACCACCTGGCTGCCGGGCGGAGAGAACTTGATCGCGTTGCCGACCAGGTTGATCAGGGTCTGCACGACCCGATCGGCATCAGCAAGCACGGTGCCCTCAGCGCGGGCGATCAGCACCCTGACCTGAGCATCGGCGGCCAACACCTGGACCTGGTCGTGCGCCGCTCCGAGCAGGTCGGTGCTGGCGTGCGAGCCGATCTCCATGGGCAGCGAGCCGGCCTCGATCCGTTCCATGTCGAGGATCTCGTTGATCAGCCGAGTGAGCCGCTCACTGCTTTCCAGCGCGATCTCGACCATCCGCGTCGCCGGTGGGGTCAACTCACCCAGCGCTCCGCCGGCCAGCAGTCCCAACGAGCCACGGATGGCGGTCAGCGGGGTCTTCAGCTCATGACTCACCATCGAGACGAACTCGTTCTTGAGTTGATCTACCTCACGGCGGCGGGTGATGTCGCGGAACACGACCACCACCCCTCGAACCCCGCGACTGTCGGTCATCGGGCTCGCACTCACTTCGACCGGCACCTGTCGGCCGTCAGTGGTCCAGTACGAGTCCTCGATGCCGGTGATCGCGACCCCGGTGTGCAGGATGGCACGCAGATAGCAGTCGCCGGGCGGATGCGAGTGGAAGCGCTGATGTGCGGGCAGGCCGAGGAGCTCGTTGCGGCGCGTGCCGAGCAGCCGGTCGCCGGCCGGGTTCATGAAGGTGACCCGTCCCAGGCTGTCGACGCCGTAGACCCCGTCCTCGACGGAGTTCACCATCAGGTCGGTGCGCTGGGTGACCTCGGCGAGCTCGGTGCTCCGTTCGGCGACCCGCTGCTCCAATCGTGCTCGCAGCCGGTCATTGTCTGCCAACAGCAGCATCTGGCGCACCAGGATGGCCACCGTGACGGTGGCGAGCAGGACGAGCACGGTCAGCGGGTCGGTGCCGCGAGACATCGTGTTCAGGGACAGCCAGCCTGCAACCATGAAGACCGCGAAGATGACCAGGGATCTCACCACGGGGGAACGGTCGATGCTGTCGACATCCGGTGGCGTGGGGAAGGTCGATGGCGACCACATGATGGCGATCGTCAGCAGCGCATAGCCGGTGATCCAGCCGATGTCGGTGACGCTGCCGAAGGAGAATGCACCGTGGGAGCGGCCGATCGCCGCCGCGATCTCGGAGAGGGAGAACAGCACGAAACCAGCTGCGGTCAGGGCGAGCCCGATCCGGTCAGCAGGCCGGGCGCGAAGCACCAGCAACCAGATCACGGTGGCCATGATGATGTCGATGACCGGCGCCAGGACCAGCGCGATGGTGCCCGAGGTCGGATGCTCCGCGACCCTGGGCAGCACGGTATTGCTCAAGATCAGCAGGATCGAGCCGCCGAGCACGATGGTGTCCAGCAGCAGCCGCACGAAGTCATAGAGGTGTCGCGGTCCGAATGGGTATGCGAGCAGACCCACCAGGATGAGCACGACCGAGGCCAGGATCAGCGCGTCGCCGACCTGCGAGAGCTCGCTCAGGCCGGCGAGATCGACCACAGTGAGCCACGCATTGCCCAAGGCCGCGGCCCCGGCCGCCGCGCCGAACAGAGCCCAGGCTTGCCGCCGGCCGGTCCGAGACCGACGCGAACGCACCAGACACACGGTTGCCAGACTGCTGCAGCTGATCAGCAGCGCGACACCGGAGGTTGCCCGGCGGACCGGCTGCGGCAGACCGCTGGCCAGCACCACAGCCACTAGAATGAGCACGAGCACGGTCGCGATCAGCACTGTGCGGGGCGGCTGGAACCTCTCCGATACCGCGGGCTCCGCCATGACCGGTGACGCTAGCAGCCTCCGGCGATGATTACGATGGAGCAACGATCAGAACCGGGTGCCGGGCTGCGCCCGGTATCGGCGACGATGAGGATGGTCTGGTGAGCTCTCGCAAAGTGCTTGTCGTCGATGACGACGACATGATTCGCGAGGTAGCCAAGATCGCCTTGGAGTCGGTCGCCGGCTGGCAGGTGAGCACCGCGCGCAATGGCGAGGAGGCGCGTCGAGTGGCGTGCCAGCAGCGGCTCGACCTCGTGCTGTTGGATGTCATGATGCCGTCGTTGGACGGGCCCAGCACGGCGGCGCTGCTGCGCGTCGATCCCACGACCCGTGAGTTGCCGGTGATCTTCCTGACCGCCAAGACGCCGCTGGCCACCGACCAGCTAGGCCGGCTACCCAATCTGCTCGGAGTGATCAACAAGCCGTTCGATCCGATGTCACTCGCCGATGAGATCAACCGGATCGCCGGGTGGACCAGTGAGTGAGACAGAATCCCGATCACCGGAGTCAGGGCCGAAGGAGCCGATCTCCCGGCTGCTGGCCACCATCGCCGGCCAGGCTCGGCGTACCAATCAGGTGCGGATCGAACAGCTTCGCGCCGCCTTGGAACGCGCCGGCGAGCACGGGCTCGATCGAGCCGGCTGGGGGGTCGCAGAGCGGACCGCCCATCAACTCGCCGGGTCGGCAGGGACCTTCGGGTTCGCCGGAGTCTCCGAACGAGCACGCCGGCTCGAGCACTTCTTCGCCGATGCCGTCGGGACCGCGCCCGACCCGGAGCGGCTCACGGCTGCCCGGGCCGCGCTCGAGGAGGCCAGCGCTCAGTTGGCCGATGATCTCCAGCTGGACTACTGAGACCAGGTGCGCGGTTGGGCCGCGTACGAGGGCGGCGCCGACCGGCTCGACCGCCGATGCAGCAACCAGGCCGCCAGCACCCCGCCGACGGCACCGCCGAGATGGGCCTGCCACGACACGCCCGCCTGGCTCGGCAGCACCCCCCAGATCAGTCCGCCGTAGACCACGAGCACCCCGATCGCGACCAGGATTTGACCGGCCGAACGGGACCAGATGCCGCGAGCCAACAGGTACGTGAGCCAGCCGAAGATCAAACCGCTGGCCCCGACGATGATCGTGTCGGCCGGGGTGAGCAGCCAAGCGGTGAGTCCGGCACTGATCACGGTGATCGTCGTGGTGATCAGCCAGCGGGCCAGTCCGCCGAGCAGCACCAAGAAGCCGAGCACCCAGAACGGCAGCGAGTTGCTGGCCAGATGGTCGAACCCGGCGTGTAGAAACGGTGAGGTGAGAATCCCGGGCAGGCCGTCGAGCTCGCGGGCGCGGATGCCGTAGTAGTCGAGTTGCTCACCGGTCACCTGATCGGCGATCTCCAGCAGCCAGAGTGCAGCCAGCAGGACCGTCATCACCACGACCGCCGCGCCCGGCGACGGGCTCGTCCGGCGGGCGGGAGCACTGGCGTACGGCTGGCTCATGTCTCCAGAGTGCCCCAGCCGGGCAAGCGCGCTGTCACACAGAGCACACCGATGGGTCCGCAGAACTCGTATCTGCCCCTTCGATGAGGGCTCTTGGGAGGTAACGGGGTCCGGACCGACCGGACCGGGGGAGAACCGGACATGATCATCACCGAAGCGAGACCCGCAGCACAGGGCAGCGCCGACCTGATCCGGAGCGCCGTGGTGGCCGGCCTGATCACCAGCTTTGAGGTCGCTGCCGGTGCAGTGGTGGTCGAGGGCTCCCGCCTGATGCTGCACGGACGGACGATCGCGTACGCCCGGCACGGGCTTGGCTGGACCGGTGCGGCCCAGCGCGAGCCGGTCTGCCTGCGCGGGCTCTCCGGCTCTGGACTGGTGCCAGAATCGGTGTCGGGCAGTGATGACGTCGACTGGGTGCTGGCGCTGCCGGGTGCGCGGCTGTCGGAGCTGCGCGGGACGATGGCTGAGCTGGCCGATGTCTGTCAGGCTTGGGGTTCGGCGGTGGCGGCGCTGCACCGGTGCGGCATCCCGGCCGGCGCACAGGCGCCTGCCGCGCCGCGGCCCTGGGTGTTGGATCCGGAGCGGCTGCCACGCTCGATGCGCCAGTTGCCGGCTGCCAGCGCCCGTGCATTCGTGCTGCGGACCCTGAGCAGCGACCGAGCGCTGCGGCGCACCGTCGACCGGGTCGCCGATCGCTGGACTGCTGATCGTTGGATCCACGGTGAGTTGAGCGCGGACCGGGTGCTGGTGCAGCGCACGCCCGAGGTCCGGGTGCGGTTCGTGGATCTGAGCATCGCAGGGCTGGGCGATCCAGGGTGGGACCTGGCCGGAGCGGTGGAGACAGTCGCGGAATTGACCGGGGGATCGCGAGCACCATGGGGGAGTGCCAGCGAGGTCTGTCTGCGTGACTATCTGCTGCAGGGCTACCGGCGCGCTGGTGGTCCTGCAGTGGTCACCGCCGGCACCAGGGCTCTGCGAGTCGTCGGACGGGCCTGGCAGGTCGCAGCAGCGTTGGACCAGCGGGCCACTCACCCGGCGACGATGCACCCGGCAGCGGGCTACGCCGGCGAGGCGACCAGGCTCACCAGGCAGCTGGCGCTCGCTCGGGATCTGGCCGAGCGCAGTGCGCGACCGGGGCTGGTCGCCGCCTGAGAGAGGTGATGCGGCAGATTCCTCCCTATGAGTCTGCGGATCGGCCTGATCGGCGCTGGTGGGATCGCTCGTGAGCACCTGTCGGCGTGGCGCTCGCTCGGGGTCGAGGTCTCGGTCTTCTCCCACGCGGGCGCAGCCGGGCTGATCGCCGAGCTCGGTGGCACCGAGGTCGCCACCTTGTCGGAACTGCTCGGCTGCGCCGATGTCGTCGACATCGCGACCCCGACACCGACGCACGGCGACCTCGCGCTGGCCGCGTTGCACGCCGGGCTGCCGGTGGTCTGCGAGAAGCCCTTGGCGCGGACCGCAGCCGAGGCGGAGCGGGTGATCGAGGCGTTCGAAGCCGCTGATCTGCCGCTGTATCCCGGTCATGTGGTGCGCTACTTCAGCGAGTACGCCGCCGCCCGGGCGGCAGTCTCCGCCGGCGCGATCGGGGAGGTTGCGGTGCAGCGGTTCACCAGGACCGGGTCGGCACCAACGGCAGCCTGGTTCCACGATGACGCGCAGTCCGGCGGGATCGTGCTGGATCAGTGCCTGCACGATCTGGACTTCGCTCGCTGGACTGCCGGCGAGGTCGCTACCGCGTACGCACAGGAGTCGATGGCCGGCGGTATGCGCAGTGTCCAGGTGCTGCTCGCGCATCGAAGCGGCGCGCTGAGCAACGTGTGTGGCACCTGGGCTCGACCGGGCACGAGGTTTCGGACCACCTTCGACATCGCAGGCACCGGTGGGGTGCTGACGCATGATTCGGCTGAGCACCCTCTGCTGCAGACCGACTTCGGCGATCAGCCGGTTGCCGGTACAGGCCGTGGACTGTTGCCCGCGATGGCGTACGAGAGTCCCTTCCAAACCGAGCTGGGGGAATTCTTGGCCGCTTTGCGTGGCGGACCCCTGCCACGGGTCGGCGCCCGCGACGGGCTGGCCGCGATCCGGATCGCCGAGGCCGCGCAATGCTCGCTGGTCAGTGGACAGGCGGAACCGGTGGCCGGTACGGAGGTGGCGCGATGAGGGTCGGGGTGATGTCCTTCGCGCATCTGCACGCCGCGTCGTACGCCCGGCTGCTGGCGGTGATACCTGGAGTCGACGTGCTGGCCACCGACCCCGACCATGCACGGCGCCCCGGCGAGTCCGGCGGCGCGGAGCTGGCCGACGCGCTCGGGGTGGCTTACGAGGCCGACTATGCCGCCCTGCTCGCCGCTCGCCCTGATGCGGTGATCATCTGCGCGGAGAACGCCGCGCATCGCCCGCTGGTCGAACTGGCCGCTGCCGCCGGAGCACACGTGCTGTGCGAGAAGCCGATCGCCACCACGCTGGCCGATGCCCAGGCGATGACCACCGCGTGCGCGGCGGCCGGCGTACAGCTCATGATCGCCCACCCGGTGCGCTTCTCCCCGGCGGTCGCCGAGCTCCGACAGCTGGCCGCCGGA
>Ga0209368_1001401_pt1 | contig 10591 bp, 5 predicted proteins | sample EBPBio242008_DNA_FD_185862 | JGI IMG/M metagenome (GOLD analysis project Ga0209368, IMG submission 185862) | Wastewater treatment Type I Accumulibacter community from EBPR Bioreactor in Madison, WI, USA - Reactor 1_4/24/2008_ DNA (SPAdes)... | ecosystem: Engineered > Bioreactor > EBPR >...
GTCGATGATGCGCAACCCGCTGGCCAGCCCGGACATCATCGGGATCACCTCCGGGGCGAGTGCGGCAGCGGTGATCGCGATCTTGATGCTGCATCTGAACGGCTTCGTGGTCTCGGCCTTCGCGTTCGTCGGTGCCCTGGTCACGGCGCTGTTGATCTATCTGCTGGCCTGGAAACAGGGCGTCGCCGGCTATCGGCTAGTGCTGGTCGGGATCGGCATCGCGGCCATGCTGGAAGCCATCATCGACTACCTGATGACCCGGGCGCAGATCTGGGATGCCCAGGCGGCGTTGCTGTGGCTGACCGGCAGCCTCAACGGAGCCTCGGCAGATGGCATGGCGCCGCTGCTGATCCTGATGGCGGTCACCGTGCCGCTGGCACTGTGGGCCGGCCGGGCGCTCGGCGGTCTCCAGCTCGGCGATGACGCCGCCACCTCGGTCGGTGTACGGGTCGAGCGCTCGCGCCTGTTCTTGATCCTGATCGGCGTCGCGCTCGCCGCGATCGCCACCGCGGCCGCCGGGCCGGTGGCCTTCGTCGCCTTCGTCTCCGGCCCGATCGCCCGCCGGCTCACCAACGGCACCGGCATCGCCCTCGTCCCCGCCGCCCTGGTCGGGGCGGCGGTGGTGATCAGCGGTGACTTCGCCGGTCAGCATCTGCTGCCGGTCCAGCTGCCGGTCGGCATCCTCACCGCCGCCGTCGGCGCCCCGTACCTGCTCTACCTGCTTGTCAGGTCCAACCGCATCGGTCATGGAGGTTGATCGACCATGGTGCTCAGTGACGCCCCAGCCATCCGCCACACCCTCGCCGCCAGCGAGCTGGGCCTGGGCTACGGCGACCGTCAGATCGTCGAGAATCTCACCGTTGACATCCCCACCGGCAAGGTGACGGTGATCATCGGCGCCAACGGATGTGGCAAGTCGACCCTGCTGCGCGGTCTGGCCCGACTGCTTCCCCCGCAGCATGGCGCGGTGCTGCTGGACGGCCGCTCGATCTCCTCGATCCCGAGCAAACAGGTCGCCAGGGTGATGGGACTGCTGCCGCAGACTCCGATCGCGCCAGAGGGCATCACGGTCGCCGACCTGGTGGGACGCGGTCGCTATCCGCACCAGGGCTGGTTCCGGCAGTGGTCTGCCGACGACGATCGAGCGGTCGCCGAGGCGCTGACCGCGACCAGCACGCTCGAGCTGGCTGACCGCCCGATCGAGGACATGAGCGGTGGCCAGCGGCAGCGCGTCTGGATCGCGATGGCGCTGGCCCAGGAGACCGACCTGCTGCTGCTCGACGAGCCCACCACCTATCTGGATCTGTCGCATCAGCTCGAGGTGCTCGATCTGCTCACCGATCTCAACCGGCGTCGGGGCACCACCGTGGTGATCGTGATGCACGATCTCAATCTCGCCTGCCGGTATGCCGATCACCTGATCGCGATGAAGGACGGCCGGATCAGTGCCGAGGGCAGCCCATCAGAGGTCGTCACCAGTGAGTCGATGCTGGAGGTGTTCGGGCTGCGTGCCCAGATCATCACCGACCCGATCTCACGCACCCCGACCATCATCCCTATCGGCCGTCACCACTGTCTCGAAGGCGACAGTGCCGACGACAGGGTTGACGGGGACGCTCAGCTCAGGTGACCTTCTGGGACTGCGCGTACGTGGTCGCGAACTCGGTCAGGATCGGGGCGTTCGTCTTCCACGAGTACGGGGCTGCGGGCCTCCAGGCCACGACCTGTCCGGCTCGGACGGCCGGCAGGGCTCGCCAGGTCGGCTGGTTGTCGGCCGCCTCGTTGTATCCGGCACGGCTGTCGTCATAGATGATGTCGGCGCTGAACTTGTCCAGCTGCTCGTAGCTGATCTCGGTGAAATAGGTGTCCGGCTTGCCGCCATGGTCGATCATCTTCGCCCCAAGTGACTTCCAGTAGGCGAGGTCGGGTGCCTGATTCGCGTTGGTGATCCACACCTGGTCGGCGGTTCGACTGATCCCCACAACCGTCAGCCCAGGCTTCGCGGCGATCGCTTCCTTGGCCTGGGCAGTGGCGTCATCGAAGGCCTTCTTGGCATCGGTCACCAGCGGAGCGTTCAGGTCGGCGCCGAGCTTTCCGGAAAGCTCAGCGAAATCGTTGATGATCTCGACCAGACCGAGATCCAGCATCTCCATGGCGATCGTGGGGCAGACCTTCTCGACCTTGGCCAGCAGATCGTCGGGCAGATACCACAGCTCGTCCTTCACGAACATCAGATCGATCACGACCTGTGGGTTCATCGCGGCGAGCTTCTCGACGTCGAACTCGCCGTACACGTCGGCGAGCACGGTGACTTTGCTCAGGTCCAGATCGCCTGCCTGATAGCTGAGCTTGCCGTCGACCGGCTTGAGATCCCCGTAGACGCCGGCGACCTGGTAGCCGAAGTCGAGCAAGGTCGCGGCTACGCTGCTCTGTGCGACGATGCCGGTGGCCGGCAGATCGAACTCCACGACCTTGCCGCGCGCGTCTGTGTAGCTGAACCTGGCCGCGCCGGTTGGGCTGGCCTCGTCGCTTGAGCCGCCCGCGCTGGCGTTGCAGCCGACCAGACCGGCCGCACCGAGAGCTGCGAGCCCGGCGAGGAGAGACCGGCGTCCAAGGAGACCGCGATGCATAAGGGGAGCCTAGCCTAAGGCTTTCATGGCTTGGACTCTTCTCTCCTGGCCCACCGGGGAGGGGGCCAGGAGAGCAAAGACTCTCGGAACGTCGGATCCGCAGAGCTCAGCGAGTCGCAGCCGGCAGTTGGTAGTCGGGGACGATCAGCTGCTTGCCGCCGACGGTCACGGCGGTGCTGCCGTCGCTGACGCGTACGTTCTTGGCCACCCAGGCCTTGGTCGCGATCTCGCCGTCGACCAGGATCTCGCCCTCCAGCAGGATGTCGTCGCCGGGGCCACCGTCCAGCCGGTCCCGACCGGGACCGCCGATGAGAACATCGTCACCGGCCTCGCCGAAGATCTCGTCGTCGCCCTGGCTGCCGACCAGCACGTCATGGCCGACCCCGCCTCGGATCACCAGGCCGGCAGGTGCTCTGAGTTCGTTGCCGGAGACGACATCGTCGCCGATGGCGGCGTTGATGGTGACCCGGTCCGTCGGAGCCGGGTCAGCATGAAGCACGGCGACGCTTGCGGACAGGCCCGTGACCAGCTGGCGGGCGGACCGACCCTTGACCTGGATCACGTCGTCGCCGTTTGTTCCCACGACCTCGACGTCGTCGCCCGCACCGTCGGGAGCCCCGCCGCCGTCGGCAGCCAGATCGACGGTCTGCCGAACGATGTCGGTGCCCGACAGATCGCCGACCTTGACCTGGTCGTTGCCGCCCTTGGCATTGAGCAGGAGGTCCTCGACATCGTTCAGGTCCATCACGATGTTTCCGACGTCGCGGGTGAATCGCACCCGGCTGCCGACCGCGATGGTCTCGAACGCCTCGTCGCCGTTGCTGCCATTGAACAGCATCCGGTCGCGACCTGCCTGGCCCTCGACGATGTCGCTGCCCTCGCCGGGGTCCCAGTCGAATCGGTCATCGCCGGCACCGAGGAGGGCGACGTCGTTCCCGCGAGCGCCGACGACCACATCGTTGCCGGCGCCGCCCAGCAGGATGTCGTTGCCGTCCCCGCCGCGCAGGTTGTCGTTCCCCTCGCCGCCGTCGACGGTGAGCTCGATCAGCGCGGCCAGTCCGTTGCCGCCGACGAAGCTGTCGTCGCCGCCGTTGGCGGCCAGCTGCAGCTTCTCGCCGCCGCCGATGTCCAGACTGAATGGGGCCGGCGTGACCCGGTCGAAGCGGACCCGCTGGCCGTTGGCGGTGGCAGAGAACTCCTCCGCGCCGCTCCCGCCGTTGACCACGATGGTGTCGATGCCCGTGCCGCCCTCGTTCAGGTCGGTGTCGTCGCCCGGGTTCCAGATCAGCGTGTCGTTGCCGGCTTCCCCGAAGGCTTGGTCGTCGGCGTCGCCGCCGGTCAGGCTGTCGTTGTCCGTTCCGCCGAACAGCACGTCGACCCCACCCCGACCAAGCAGTGTGTCGTCGCCGGCCTGGCCGAACAGCTGATCACCGCCGGAGCCACCGGTCAGGGTGTCGTTGCCGGTGCCGCCGAAGAGCAGGGCGCGAGGAAGGGCGCCGTTGGCCTCGTTCATGGTCAGCACATCGTTGCCGCCGAGGCCGAAGATCTGGATGGTGTCGGTGTTCGCCACCGTGGGTACGCCGCCGGACACGGCGATGGCGCCACCGTTGACGATGATGGCGCCCGCGGCGTTGCGCGAGACGACGATGGTGTTGGCGTTGTTGTCGCCGATCACGGTCAAGGTCCGGGCCGAAGCCTGATAGGAGGCGGTGGTTGCCGCGCTGGCTTGCGGAGCCGAGAGATAGGTCGCGCCGAGGGCCAGGGCGCTGATCCCGGCGACGGTGAGGGCCCGTCGGGCCCGGGTGTGGGAGGGGCGTTGCACAGTCATGCTGATCTCCATTCCTAGGTTGGTTAGGAACATTGCAGCGGTTGTGCGAGCGGCGAACCTCGGTAGCGGATACCCATCTTCGCCACGGTGACTACCGAGTTGTGCCAACATGGCGCGGTGCAGCAGCCGTCCTCCTATCAGCTCGCTCCGGCCATGCTCGTGGATCTGCGGGACACCCTCGCCGGACATGCCTACACCGTCGATGCGGTGCTGGCGGCGATCGGGTCGACCGCGCACGCCGCCCTTGGCCGTAACAGCACCGTGCCCGCGGTCGAAGCGCTGGCCGGTCGGGACGATCCGCTGGCCACCTTGATCCGGTTGTGGCCGTTGCAGCGGGCCGTGGACCGGTCAGCCGTCGAGCGGGCACTGCCGGGACTGGTCGAGCCGTTGGTCGATACCGGCGTGCTGGTCGTGGAATCCGGTGGCGTTGACTCCCCAGGCCCCCCAGGCGCTGACTCGCGAGCCGGCGAGATGGTACGGGCGGAGGTGGACCTGCGTCCGTACGCCGCCGACGACCGCGATCTGCTGGTGTTCTCCGATCTCACTCCTGGCCTGGACACCCAGGTCGCGCCGATGCGGCCCGATTTCGTGCTCGGGGTGTCGTCGGCCTCCAGCACCTTGGCCCAGCTCACCATCCGGCGGCCGGTGAGCGCCGCGCTGGACCTGGGCACCGGCTGCGGCGTACAGACCCTGCATCTCGCCGGCCACGCCGCGGCGGTCACCGCGACCGACGTCAATCCCCGGACGTTGGAGCTGGCCGCGCTCACGCTGGCTCTCAACGGGGTGTCGGCCGAGCTGCTCGATGGCTCGCTGTATGAGCCGGTTGCCGGCCGCCGGTTCGATCTGATCACCAGCAACCCGCCGTACGTGATGTCGCCGCCGCGTGCCGGGGAGGAACGGCTGGCCTACCGGGAGACCGGCTACCGCGGCGACGCCATGATGGAACACCTGGTCCGGCGCGCCGTCGACCACCTCAACCCGCACGGCACCTGCCAGATCCTCGGCAACTGGGCACACGTCGGCGGGCAGCCATGGCAGGAGCGGCTGGGCGGTTGGGTCGCCGGCACCGGTCTGGACGCCCACATCGTGCAGCGGGAGGTGCTGGACGTGCCGGCGTACGTCGAGCTCTGGCTGGCCGATGCCGGCCTGGCCGGGTCAGCCGACTACCGGCAGCGGTATGCCGAATGGCTCGACTATTTCGCCGGACTGGGCATCGAGGCGGTCGGGATGGGCTGGCTGCTGCTCACCAGGGCCGGCCGGGAAGACCCGTGGCTGCGGATCGAGGACTGGCCGTACGCGGTCGAGCAGCCGATCGCCCCCGCGTTCGCCGCCGAGTCGGACTGGATCACAGCCTCCCGCCGATCCGATGACGAGCTGCTGGCGCAGGCGTGGTCGCTCACCGATGACGTGATCGAGGAGACCACCGGACAGCCCGGCGCCGCCGATCCCCAGCACATCGTGCTCCGCCAGCAGCGAGGTTTTCGCCGGGCTATCGACGCCGATACCGCCCTCGCCGCCGTACTTGGAGCTTGCGACGGCGACCTTCCGCTGGGCGTCGTGATCGACGCCGTCGCCGGCCTGCTGGAGGTTGATCTCCGCCAGCTTCGTGCCGACCTGCTGCCCCGCTTCCGTATCCTGATCGCCGACGGCTGGTTCGCCTGATGGAGCCCGCCGCAGCCGCCTCACCCCCCACCCCTCCTCACCGGCCCGCCCACCCCTCGCCCTCCTCCCTGGCCCATCCCTTTCCCGACTTCGCACCATTTGATGCGACTGCGCACCAGGTAGACGTGGTGCGCGGTGGACCTAAATAGTGCGAAGTCGGAGTTGGGCCACACGAACTGGTGCGGAGTGGGGTCGGCCGGGCGAGCGTCGGCGGAGTGGGAAGGGCGGTGAGTGGGTGGGGCCATGTATCTTCCGTCCGTGGTCGTTCAAGCTGCCGTACTGATGAGTACGGGGGTCGTAGAGTGGCCGCGGCTCGGCCGATGGGCGGCGCACAGCGTGATCACAGGCAGAGTTCAGCAGCACTGAGTTCAGCAGTACAGAGCACGAGGCAGTAGAAGAGGACAGCGTGGCAACCACTACCGGTCGACGACTGGTGATCGTCGAGTCGCCGAAGAAGGCGACCCAGATCGCCAGCTTCCTGGGCGATGGATACATCGTCCAGTCCAGTCGTGGGCACATCCGTGACCTGCCGACCGGTGCTGCGGAGGTGCCTGCCAAGTACAAGGGTGAGAAGTGGGCGCGCACCGGCGTCAACGTCGACCATGACTTCGAGCCGCTGTACGTGGTCGCACCGGACAAGCGGCCCACCCTGCGCTCCCTCAAGGACGCACTCAGCAACGCCGACGAACTCCTGCTGGCGACCGACGGTGACCGCGAGGGCGAAGCGATCGCTTGGCATCTGTTGCAGGAGTTGAAGCCGAAGGTGCCGGCCAAGCGGATGGTGTTCCACGAGATCACCCCGCACGCCATCGCCGAGGCCGTCGCCAATCCTCGCGACCTCGATGTCGACCTGGTCGATGCGCAGGAGACCCGGCGCATCCTCGACCGGCTGTATGGCTACGAGGTCTCCCCGGTGCTGTGGAAGAAGGTCATGCCGCGGCTGTCGGCGGGCCGGGTGCAGTCCGTGGCGACCCGACTGATCGTCGATCGGGAGCGGGAGCGGATCGCCTTCCGCAGCGCCTCCTACTGGGACATCGACGCGATCCTGGATGCCGGCGCCGAGGCGGAACCGCCGCTGTTCGCCTCGCGGCTGGTCACCGTCGGCGAACAACGGGTCGCTCAGGGACGCGACTTCAACTCTCGCGGCGCCCTGCAGAGCAAGGGCAACGAGCAACTCGTCCATCTGGACGAGAAAGCCGCCACCACGCTGGCCGAGGCGCTGCGGCAGGCCGACTTCACGGTCCGCAGCATCGAGTCCAAGAAGATCACCCGCCGTCCTTCGGCGCCGTTCCGAACCACGACCATGCAGCAGGAGGCCGGCCGCAAGCTCGGCTTCACCGCGCAGCGGGCGATGTCGGTGGCGCAGTCGCTGTACGAGAACGGCCACATCACCTATATGCGTACCGATTCGGTGCAGCTGTCCGGCACCGCGATCTCGGCCGCCCGACATCAGGTACGCCAACTGTTCGGCCCGCAGTATCTGCCGGAGAAGCCGCGCGTCTACTCCTCGAAGGTCAAGAACGCCCAGGAGGCGCACGAGGCGATCCGACCGGCCGGCGAGGTGTTCCGTACGCCGGCGCAGACCGGCCTGACCGGCGATGAGTTCCGGCTGTACGAGCTGATCTGGATGCGGACCATCGCCTCCCAGATGCGCGACGCCGAGGGCGAGCAGGTGACGATCAAGATCGACGCCCGACCCCGCCCCGAGTCCGGTCAGCCTCAGTGCGGGTTCACCTCCACCGGCACCACGATCACCTTCCCGGGCTTCATGAAGGCGTACGTGGAGTCGACCGACGACGCCAGCAGCGACGACGAGTCAACCCGGCGGATCCCGCAACTGCACGAGGGCCAGTCGCTGCGCCCGGAGGAGATCACAGCCGCCGGGCACGAGACGAGACCGCCGGCCCGTTACACCGAGCCGTCCCTGGTGGCGAAGCTGGAGGAGCTGGAGATCGGCCGGCCGTCGACGTACGCGTCGATCATCCGGACCATCACCAGCCGGGACTACGTGTTCAAGAAGGGATCTGCGCTGGTTCCGACCTGGCTCGCCTTCGCCGTCACCAGACTGCTGGAGGAGCACTTCCCGAAGCTGGTGGACTATGCGTTCACCGCCGAGATGGAAGACGTGCTCGACGAGATCGCCGGCGGCCGGGCGCAACGGCTCGCGGTGCTGACCGACTTCTACTTTGGCTCGAAGGCCGGTGCCGCGGACGATCGCGAAGGGCTGCAGCGGCTGGTCTCCGAGCTCGGCGACATCGACGCGCGGAAGCTGTCGACGTTCCCGATCGGTGACTTGGAGTCCGACCCTGGAGCCGGTGGGATCGTCGTGCGGGTGGGCAGATACGGCACCTATGTCGAGGACGGCGAGGGCCGACGTGCCAACGTCGCCGATGACCTGCCGCCTGATGAGCTGACGGTTGAGCTGGCTCGAGAACTGCTGTCCAAGCCGATGGGCGAGGAGCGGGAGCTTGGCCTCGATCCGGAGAGCCACCACCAGATCGTTGCGCGGAACGGCCGTTACGGTCCGTACGTCACCGAGGTGCTGCCCGAGGACGCGCCGAAGAGCCAGAAGCCGCGGACCGGCAGTCTTTTCCGCTCGATGACCATCGAGGGCGTGACCCTGGAGCAGGCGCTGCGACTGATGAGCCTGCCGCGGGTGGTCGGGGTCGACAACGACGGTGCCGAGATCACCTCGCAGAACGGTCGCTATGGCCCGTACCTGAAGAAGGGCACGGACTCGCGCTCGCTGGAGACCGAGGATCAGATCTTCGACATCACCCTGGACGAGGCGAAGGCGATCTTCGCCCAGCCCAAGCAGCGGGGCCGGGCTGCGGCCAAGCCGCCGCTCAAGGAGCTCGGCAACGACCCGGTCAGCGGCAAGCCGATGGTGATCAAGGACGGCCGGTTCGGCCCGTACGTGACCGACGGGGAGTTCAACGCGACTCTGCGGCGCGGGGATGAGATCGAGACGATCACCCCGGAGCGGGCCGCTGAGCTGCTCGCCGAGAAACGGGCCAAGGGTCCGGCGCCGAAGAAGCGTGCCGCGGCGAAGAAGGCGCCGGCCAAGAAGGCGGCTACCACGCGGACCGGCACGGCGGCCGCTGCGAAGAAGACGACGACTGCCAGGAAGACCAGCACAACTGCCAAGAAGGCCACGAGCGCGAGGAAGGCTCCGGCGAAGAGGGCCGGCTCGACGAGTTCGTCCTGATCAGGGCCGGTGGTGACCAGGGTGTCGATCAGGGTGCGGGCCGGCCGACGGCCATCATCGAGCGGCGAGAGAATGTCTCGGTGAGCAAGTCCAAGGCACGGCACCACAAGCCCGACTCGGCGCAGCGGCCAGTACGTCCGCCGGCTCGGCAGGCGGGCCAGCGGCTGTTCGACATGCCGTACAGCGCGCAGGTGCCGAGCCCGGTCAAACAGGAGATCGGGCTGGCATCGCTGATCGCCCGGGTAGGTCACAACGCCGCCTATGACATCGACGTGACCCTGCTCGATGCCGCCGATCACCGACTGATCCGCACCGGTGTGCTGTTGGCGCACCGGGTCCTCGACGGGCGTGGTGAGTGGTATCTCGGCGCACCCGACTGGGTGCCGTTGTTGCCGAAGGAGCTGATCCTGCCGATGGGGCAGGCCGAGCTGCCTGAGGGTCTGGCCGAGCTCATCCGGCCGTTCCGGCGTGGCGCACCGCTTTCCCCGGTGGCGGCCCTGCGCTGCGAGCGGCGCGAGTTCGCCCTTCGCAACGCCGACAACGTGACGGTGGCGCTGCTGCGCGACGACAAAGTGACGGTACGCCGCAACGGGCTGATCACCGCGCGTTACCGCGAGGTGATGATGACCCCGGTCGGCCCCGGAATAGACGCGGCGCAGCACAACTGGCTGCGGGAGTGCCTGACCAGCGCCGGCGCGACCGAGCTGGATCGCTTCCCACGGTTGGTGCGGCGGCTCGGTGCACCGGCGACCGGCCCGTCCGACCTGCCGGTGCCGGCGGATCTGACCGGAGGCACGTTCGGGCAGTTCCTGACCCAGGTGCTCGGGGCAAGCGCTCGAGAGCTGATCTCCGCCGACCTGGCTCTGACCGGCGATGGCCGCGACATCCGCGGTGCCGAGAAGCAGCTGCGGGAGACGGTCGGCGTACTGCGTAGTCGACTGCTCGGCCTGCCCGAGGTGCTTGGCGCGGACTGGGTCGCTGAGGCGGTGGAGGACCTGGACTGGATCATCGCCCCGGCGGACTCGGCGCCCGGCGCCGACCCCAACTGGCTCGGCGGCTCGCATCCATCGGATGATCTTGCCGCCCTGGGCGGGCCGGGCGCCGATGTCGGCAGCATGGACGCCGAGCGTGCGCCCACCGGCTATCGGTCCCGGCTGCGCAGCCTGCGCTATCTCAACCTGCTGGAGAGGCTGGTCGCCGCCGCGCGTGCACCCCGGGTAGGGGCGCCTGCTGCGGTGCCGGCCATCGAGGGCGTCAACGCCC
>Ga0209368_1001403_pt1 | contig 10578 bp, 10 predicted proteins | sample EBPBio242008_DNA_FD_185862 | JGI IMG/M metagenome (GOLD analysis project Ga0209368, IMG submission 185862) | Wastewater treatment Type I Accumulibacter community from EBPR Bioreactor in Madison, WI, USA - Reactor 1_4/24/2008_ DNA (SPAdes)... | ecosystem: Engineered > Bioreactor > EBPR >...
TGGTGACGGGCTGGGACATCGACAAGGGCTACGCGGCGGCCATGCAGGTGCTGACCCGGCCCGACCCACTGCCCACGGCGATCGTCGGCGCCAATGACCGCTCGGCAGTTGGCGTCATCCTGGCCGCGGCGGAGCTCGGGCTGTCGGTCCCGGGAGACCTGTCCGTGGTCGGCTACGACGATGACGAGAACGTGGCGCCCTGCCTGGTGCCGGCCCTCACCACGGTCCGACTGCCGCACCGGGAGATGGGGGAGCAGGCGATGCAGGTCCTCCTTGATGCGGTGCTGAACCCCGCACCATCGCCGGCCGCTGGTGGCCGCGGCCCGCAGCCCCGGGTGCTGTTGGACTGCCCGCTGGTGGTGCGGGACTCGGTGACGGGCCCACGAGCGGGAAGATGACCTGCCCGGCGTGCGGAGGAGCGATGAGCGACGGCGCCCCCGGCGAGTGAACTGAGCCGATTCCGGAGAGCGCCGTCGTGAAGAGTGACGACGTAGCTGGTGAACGCAGATCGTCGTCCCGCTCGTGGGCCGAAGACTAGTTGAGGGTCCAGACCTGATAGTCGGCCGTGGAGGTGATCTGCCACCGGCTGGTCGCGGTCGGATAGTGCCGGGTGGTGGTCGATGCCCCGTCGCCGAACGCTTCGATGATCGAGCCGTCGACCAGGATCCGTCCAGGGCCGTTCGTGCGGACGACCTGGTCCCGGAAACCCGTGGTCGGGTCGGCCAGCACCAGTTCGACCGGCCCGGAGGCGACGATCTCGAAGGTATGGGCGGAGATCGTCCCGTCCTCGTCCGGCTCCAGGAGCTCGGTCCGCAGGCCGGAGAGCTCGGTGGCCGGCCGGCTCACCAGCACATCACCGTCGAGCATCAGTTCCCGCGGGAAAGTCAGAACGCCGGCCCAGCCGGCTTCCTGGATCTGGGCAGCGGACCGGTGCGGTCCTTCCCAGGCCCAGCCCCACAGCAAGACCCGGTCCGGCTCGACCAGCGCCTGCGGGGCATAGAAGGTGTCGCCATCGTCCACGGTGCCGCCGGCGCGCGCCACGAAGCCGAGCTCGTCACCGTCCGAGCCGACCAGGTCGCCGACCAGATAGCGAACGCCGAAGAGCTGGTGGTAGGCATCGATCTGCCGCCACAGCGAGAGGATGATCACCCAGCTGTCACCGAGCTGGAAGATGTTCGGGCACTCCCAGATGTTCGCCGGCGCCACCGAGGCGGCGATCGGGTCGTCGATCGTCAGCAGCGGGCCGAGATAGGTCCAAGACTCCAGATCGTCGCAGGAATAGAGCAGCAGTTGCGGCGAGCCGTACGGGTGCCCGGCTCCCTGTACCGCGTACCGCTTCCCACCGTGGGTGAAGAGGAACGGGTCGCGGACCTCGGCGATCGACGGGTCGTCGGGGTTGCCGATCTTGCCGACCGGGTCCTGGAGCCAGCGGCGAAGCGTACGGTCGCTCCTGGCCAGGCCGACCACCGCATTGTGCGGACCGTCGTGCACCGCCGTGTAGACCGCGGTGGGTACGCCGCCGTCATCGACGATGCAGCCCGACCAGCAGCCTTGCTCGTCGATGCTGCCCGGGGTCGGGGTGAGCGCGATCGGCTCCTCGGTCCAGTGGATCAGGTCCGGCGAGCTGGCATGGCCCCAGTGGATGTTGCTGTGGTCCGGGCCGGCCGGGTTGTGTTGGTAGAAGACGTGATAAACCCCATCGATCCGGCATGCCCCGTTCGGATCGTTCAGCCAGCCGGTCGGGGGTTGAACGTGCAACCGGGTCCGGGCGATGTCGTCCGACCCCAGGTCGCGTGCGTGCGGCAGGTTCACTTGCTCACGCCTGCGGTCGGCTCCTCAGAGAGGAGACGCTGGCCGAGGATGAGGGGCATGGTGGAGTTCTCCTCTGGTTCGTGGTGATGGTGGGGTCGCCGCGGCGATCGCCGGCAGGCACGCCTGAGGATACCGTCAATCGTGGATCCTATTGGCGGGGCCCGGCAGTCCAAGTAGCCAGATTCGCAGCTCCGCGCCACCCTCGATCCGCCACTGCGATCGCGATCCGGGGTAAGCACGCAGCGTCTGCGGGGGTTCACCGTCGACGAATACCTCGACGATGCTGCCGTCGACCAGGATCCGGATATCGCTGGACTGCTCGCGCTGATGATCGAGGACCGTCTCGGTGATGGTGTCGTGTTCCAGGGCGAGCCGCACCGCGGCGGTGCTGCCTTCGACTTCGAACGCGCGGGCGGTCACGACTCCGTCCACCGGAGCCAGACGCTCCTGGCGTAGTGCGACGAGTTCTGCGGCTGGCTCGGAGAGCAGTACGCCGTCGACCAGCCTGAGTTCGCGTGGGAAGGTCAGGGCCCCGGTCCAGCCGGCCGCTGTGATCGCTTCAACCGGCCGGCCGAGATCCTTCGTCCAGCCCCACAGCAGCCGTCGCTCCCCGTCCTTGAGCACCTGCGGCGCATAGAAGCTCGGACCTATGTCCACCGGGCCTGCCGACGAGGGGCGGAAGCGCAGACCGTCACCGTCCGGCTCCAGTTCCCCGATCAGGGCGAACACCTCGCCATGCCCGTGCCCGTCCGGCTCGATACTGAGCGGAGATACCAGCAGCAACCAACTGCCGTCCAACTCGAACAGATTGGGGCACTCCCACACATTGCTGTCGCCATATGCCGCCGCGATGGGATCGTCACCGGTAAGCAGTTCCCCGAGGAACGACCACTCTCGGAGGTCGTCGCAGCCGTAGAGATAGACCCGAGGCTTCTCGCCGGCCAGCCCGCCGCCTTGGACGGCGTACCGGTGCCCGCCGAAGGTGAACAGGTAGGGGTCACGGATGCCGATGCCACGCGGCTGGTCGGAGTCCGCGAGGACTGCGTCCTCCTGGACCCAGGAGACAGCGGCGCGGTCACTGGTGGCCAGTGCGACACCGGTGTAGTCGGTGTGCGTGATGGCGGTGTAGACCGCGGTGGGGGTGCCGTTCTCGTCCACCAGGCAGCCGGAGAAGCAGCCGCGCTCGTCCGGCCCGCCCGCCCGTGGCACCAGGGCGATCGGCTCCTGGTGCCAGCGGACGAGATCGGTCGAACTGACGTGCCCCCAACAGATACCGGCGTGCACCGGGGCGTTCGGGTTGTACTGGAAGAACACGTGGTATCGACCGTCGATGACGGCCAACCCGTTCGGGTCGTTCACCCAGCCCTGGTCCGGACGCCCATGCAGGCCTGGGAACGACGGGTCGGTGTGACTCACTGGCGGTGACTCACTGTGCCCGTGACTTACTTGCCGACGCCGGCGGTCAGACCCTCCCGCAGCGGCTTCTGCCCGAAGACGAACACGATCAGCGCCGGGATCATCGAGAGCACCACGCCGGCGAGGACCGTCGAGATGCTGCCGGTGCCCAGGTTGCCCTGCAGCGTCACCAGGCCGAGGGGCAGGGTGAAGTTCTGTTCGCTGATGGTCATGATCAATGGTCGGAAGAACTCGTTCCAGTGGTAGTTGAACGCGAGGATTCCGACGATCGCCAGACCTGGTGTGGCCAGCGGCAGATAGACACTGAAGAACGTACGCCAGGGGCCTGCGCCGTCGATCTGCGCAGCCTCGGCGAGCTCGGCCGGCAGCCCCATGAAGTACTGCCGCATCAAGAACGTCCCAAAGGCGGTCGGCAGCGCGGGCAGGATCAGCGCCAGCAGGGTGTCGGCCAGGCCCATGCCGCGGATCAGCATGAACACGGGGACGATCGTCACCTGCATCGGCACCATCATGGTGGCGAGGATGGCTCCGAACAGCAGGTTCTTGGCCCGGAACTCGAACCGGGCGAAGACATAGCCGGCCATGGCCGCGCTGAGCATCTGCCCGATCGCGACGATGACCGTCACCAGGGCGCTGTTGTAGAAGTACAGCCAGAACGGGATCTTGTCGAACACATCCGCGAAGGCGGAGAAACCGACGTGGCGGATGTTCGTCTCCGGGTCGGTCGGGGACAGGGCCGTGATGACGGTCCAGACCACCGGTCCGAGGGTGAGGAAGGCGCCGAGGACGAGCACGGCGTACTTGGCAACTTTGCCGAGCCCTTGTAGCGGTGAGGGCTTGGCGACTGCGTCGATGGTTGACATCTATGACCTCACTCGTAGAAGACGAAGCGCTTGCTGAGCTGGAACTGGATGGCGGTGACGAGCATGATCAGCAGCGTGAGCACGATGCCGATCGCCGAGGCGAGGCCGAACTCGAGCTGCTGGAAGGCCGACTCGTAGATCACCATCACCGCGGTCCGGGTCGAGTCGCCGGGGCCGCCGCGCGTGAGGACGTAGGGCTAGTCGAAGATCTGCAGGGCGCTGATGATGGCCATCACCGAGGCGACCAGCATCGTCGGGCTGACCAGCGGCAGCGTGATGTGGCGGAACTGCTTCAAGCCGGTGACGCCGTCGATGGCGGAGGCCTCGTAGACCGCCCGCGGGATGCCCGAGACGCCGCCGATGAACAGCAGGAAGGTGAAGCCGAAGTTCTGCCACACATAGACCAGCAGCACGACGACCTTGGCGCCGAAGCCGGTGGTCAGCCAGCCGACGCTCCCGATCCCGAGCAGGTTGAGGAACTGGTTGACCAGGCCGAACTCCTGGTTGAACAGGTAGGACATGATCAACGACACCGACGCGGCGGACAGGATCAGCGGGAAGAACAGCGTCGACCGGAAGAACGTACGCACCCGCTCCGGCATCCTCGACTGCACCAGGATCGCGAGTCCCAGCGCGATCGCGAGCTGGATGATCACCGCCGCGATCACGAAGGTAATCGTGTTGAAGAACGACACCCGGACGGTCGGGTTGGCCGCGAGCTCGGCGAAGTTCTGGAGGCCGACGAACTCAGGTGCGGTGATGATGTCCCACCGGAAGAACGCCAGCACGATCGAGCCGATGATCGGGACGAAGGAGAACAGTCCGAGCCCGATCAGCGTCGGGGCCAGGAAGACCCAGACGAGGAGTTGGTTCTGTTTGCGGCTTCGCCGGGCATCAACCTGCGGGGTGGCGGTGGGAAGGGCGGTCTTGGTGGACATCATTGCCTCCTCAGTGCGAGCTCGAGGTCGCGTTGCATCGTCTCGAGTGCCGGCCGGACACCGTCTGGACCGTTGGTGATTGCCGGGACGACGTTCTTGATCAGCGCCGACTCGACAGCGGCCTGCTGTGGCGGGGCCGGGAAGGGCCCGGTGTCGGGGAACTTCTCCAGCGTGTCGTAGAAGACCTGCCAGTGCTTCGGGCCGAGGTCGCCGCCGTACACCTTGTCGTTGAGCGACCTTCTGGGGATGGACGAGTCCGGCTTGCTGTGGGCGATCGACATGCCCTCGACGGAGACGCAGTACTTCAGCCACTGCCACGCGTCTTCCTTGCGCTGCGAGGTCTCCATGATCGCGTAGCCGCCGGCGCCGAACTGGTGCCGCTGCCCACGCATCTTCGGGAAGTACGTCAGGTCGTACTCGTCGTTGGCGACGCCGGCCTCGCTCAGACCCTGCACCCAGAAGCCGCCGGCCGGGGTCATGCCCACCGCACCAGTGGAGAACAGGGCGACCAGCTCGTTGCCGCCACCCTGGGCCGGGTTCGCGGCAAGTCCCTCGCTCACCATCTTCTGGAGGACCTGGAAGCTCTCGATCGTCCGATCGTTGAGTGCGTCGGCGTTCTCCCACAGGAAGCCGCCACCGCGGGGCGTCTCTTTCGGATAGAACCGCTGCCACAACCAGTCGCCACCGGGAGCCTTCTCCTCGGTCAGGAAGCTGGTCTGGTTGATGTACAGCCAGGCACGACGCCACCCCAGAGCCGGTTGTTCCAGAAGTAGGACAAGAACTTGTCCTTGGCGCTGTCCTTCATCCGACGAGCGACGTCGAAGAAGTCCTCGAGTGTCCAGTTGTCGTCCGGGCGCTCGATGCCGGCACGCTCCATCGCCGAGGCGTTGTAGAACACGTTCGCGGCGTTGAAGTTGTCGGGCAGCTGATAGAGATTGCCCTTGTAGAGGAACGACTCGATCAGTGAGGGATGGACGTCGTCGAAATACTCCTGCATGTCGGCGGCGTCGCGCTGGACGAACTCGTCGATCGGATAGGCCATCCGGGAGGCGAACAGCTGGGTGCCCTCGGTTGCCGTGGTCACGATGTCCGGCGGGTTGCCGGCGGCGACCATGGTGAGGATCTTGGCGAAGTAGGAGGCCCAGTCCTGGCCCTGGATCGCGACGATCCGCACCGGGATGTCGGGATGCTGCTTCTGGAAGCCATCGACGAGGCCTTGGCGTTGCGCGGCGTCTTGCGCCGTGCCGAACACGGTGATGGTCAGCGCATCCTGCCCACGGCCGGGGATGTCGGCCCCGGTCAGCCGTGGCCAAGAGATCGCGGTGCCGACGATGCCGAGGCCGACGGCCCCGATCATCGCTCTTCGGCTGAGATCAACCACTTTGTTGCTCCTTCTCTGACAGTTGACCGGTCAGAGACCTAACGCGTGTTAGGTTTGAGGATTCCATAATGATTCATGTAACTAACGCGTGTCAAGGCTCAGGTTGACGGGTCAGGAGAGCGGTGATGAGTTTGTGATTTGCTGGATCGTTTTGGTGGCTTTCGCGGGCTTCGTGGCGCCGCCGCCCATCTCGACTCCGCACCATTTGCTGCGACTGCGCACCATGTGTACCTGGTGTGCAGTCGCCCGAAATGGTGCGAAGTTGTCGTTCGGGGTGGCCAGGGTCATCGTGGGGAGTATCGGAGTGGCCCGACCAAAGTGGTGCGGAGTGGGGTCGTCAAAGTGGGGCGTAGGTAGGCTGCGCAGGTGACCGCGCCACCCCGCCATCAGCAACGCCGAGCCAATCAGCAGCTCAGAGTTCTCGTGATCGGCTCCGGCGGCAGAGAGCACGCGCTTGCGTGGGCGCTGTCCCGCGATCCCGGGGTCGTCGAGGTGCATTCCGCTCCCGGCAATCCCGGCACCGCGCAGGTGGGTCGCAACCACCCGGTGGCGGCCACCGACCCCGAGGCGGTCGCCACGCTGGCCGCCGACCTCGGTGTCGATCTGGTGGTGGTCGGTCCGGAGGCACCGCTGGTTGCCGGTGCCGCCGACGCCGTACGCGGGATCGGGATCGCCTGCTTCGGCCCGTCCAAGCAAGCGGCACGGCTGGAGGGCAGCAAGGCATTCGCCAAGGAGGTGATGGCCGCTGCCGGCGTGCCCACTGCCGCGGCGCGGGTCTGCGAGACCCCGGCCGAGGTAGCGGCGGCGTTGGACGAGCTCGGACCGCCGTACGTCGTCAAGGATGACGGACTCGCCTCCGGCAAGGGTGTGGTGGTGACCGATGATCGGGCCGCCGCCGAGGCCCATGCCGCGTCGTGCGGCAGGGTCGTCATCGAGGAATATCTCGACGGACCCGAGGTCAGCCTGTTCGCGATCACCGACGGCAGCGCGGTGGTCCCCTTGCAGCCGGCACAGGACTTCAAGCGAGCGTACGACGGCGACGCCGGGCCGAACACCGGCGGGATGGGCGCTTACACCCCGCTGCCTTGGGCGCCGGCTGAGCTGGTTGACGAGGTGCAGCGCACCGTCCTGCAGCCCACTGTCGACGAGCTGGCTCGTCGCGGCACCCCGTTCACCGGTCTGCTCTATGCCGGTCTGGCCCTGACCAGCAAGGGGATCAGGGTGGTCGAGTTCAACGTCCGCTTCGGAGATCCCGAGACGCAACCGCTGCTGGCCAGGCTGAAGACGCCGCTCGGCGGTCTGCTGTATGCCGCGGCCACCGGAACGCTGGCGGAGCAGCCGCCGCTGCAATGGTCGGACGGAGCTGCAGTCGCGGTCGTGCTGGCGGCCGAGAACTACCCCGCCAGCCCGGTCACCGGCGGGGTGATTGACGGCCTCGACGTGGCTGGCGCCGACGGCACCATGATCGTCCATGCCGGCACCGCGCTGGACGCCCACGGCCGGGTGGTCAGCGCCGGTGGCCGAGTGCTCGCCGTCGTCGGCACCGGTGCGGAGCTGGCTACCGCGCGGCATGCCGCGTACGCGACGATCGCCAACCTGGACCTCGCCGGCTCCTTCTATCGCAGCGATATCGCCCAGCAGGCAGCCGATGATGCAGCGCAGGAGAAGACAGCCCAGGAGGAGACAGTACGGTGAGCGTGCCGAACGTCTTGGCCAACCGTTATGCCTCGCAGCAGCTGCGTACGGTGTGGAGCCCGGAGAACAAGATCGTCGCCGAGCGGCTGCTGTGGATCGCGGTGCTGTCTGCGCAGCGTGATCTCGGCGTCGACTTCGGTGGCGACGATCCGGATGCGGTGATCAGCGCCTATACCGCGCAGGTGGAGAAGGTCGATCTGGCCAGTATCGCCGCTCGGGAGAAGATCACCAGGCACGATGTGAAGGCCCGGATCGAGGAGTTCAACGCACTCGCCGGCTACGAGCACGTGCACAAGGGGATGACCAGCCGTGACCTGACCGAGAACGTCGAGCAGCTGCAGATCCACTCCTCGCTCAAGATCATCCGCGACCGGCTGGTGGCCTCGCTCGTCCAGCTGGCCAGGCTCGGCGCGACCTATGCCGACCAACCGATCGCCGGCCGCTCGCACAATGTGGCCGCTCAGATCACCACACTGGGCAAGCGCTTCGCGACCGCTGCGGACGAGCAGCTGATCGCCTACCGGCGAGTCTGCGAGCTGATCGACCGCTATCCGCTGCGGGGGATCAAGGGTCCGGTCGGCACCGGTCAGGACATGCTCGACCTGCTCGGTGGGGATGCGGCCAAGCTGGCCGATCTGGAGCGGCTGGTCGCGGCCCATCTCGGCGTGCCGACGATCCTGACCAGCACCGGTCAGGTCTATCCCCGGTCACTGGACTTCGACGTGGTGACCGCGCTGGCTCAAGCCGCAGCGGCGCCCTCCAACGTGGCCACGAGCATCCGGTTGATGGCCGGGCACGAGCTGGTCACCGAAGGGTTCAGGCCGGGCCAGGTCGGCTCCAGCGCTATGCCGCACAAGATGAACACCCGGTCCTGTGAGCGAGTGAACGGGTTGGCGGTCATCGTCCGCGGCTATGTGTCGATGGTCGGCGAGCTGGCCGGCGACCAGTGGAACGAGGGCGACGTGTCCTGTTCGGTGGTACGCCGGGTGGCCCTGCCGGACGCCTTCTATGCCTTGGATGGGCTGTTCGAGACCTTCTTGACGGTGTTGGGTGACTTCGGCGCCTTCCCGGCCGTGATCGAGGCCGAGCTGCAGCGCTACCTGCCGTTCCTCACCACCACCAAGGTGCTGATGGCCGCGGTCCGGCACGGCGTCGGCCGGGAGACCGCCCACGAGGCGATCAAGGAGCATGCGGTCGCGGTGGCCCTGGAGATGCGAGAGAAGGGTCTGGCCCGCAACGACCTGTTGGACCGGTTGGCCGCCGACCCTCGCCTCGGACTGACCCAGGCCGACCTGGAGACGCTGGTTGCCGAGCCGCTGGCCATGGCCGGCACTGCTCAGGCCCAGGTGGCCGCGATCGTCGCCGAGGTGGAGAAGATCGCCGCCGAACATCCGGCGGCGGCTGCCTATCGCCCCGGCGACGTCTTGTGACAGATCTCCCCACCCAGCGGTTGACCGATCGGTTTGCCGATCGGGTGGTGGTGGTCACCGGCGCTGCCCACGGCATCGGCCGGGCGGTGGCCGAACGGCTGGCTGCCGAGGGAGCACGGCTGGTGCTCGGCGATCTCGACCTGATCGCGGCCGCTGAGGTGGCTGCAGGGCTCGCGCCGGGTCAGGCGATCGCCGTCGAATGCGACCTGCACTCCACCAGCTCGGTCAACGAACTCATCGACCGGGCCGTGACGGCGTACGGGCAGGTCGATGTGCTGGTCAACGTCGCCGGCGGCACCATCCCGATGCCTGCTTTCGACATGATCAGTGACGACGACTGGCAGCGGGTGTTGGATCTCAATCTGACCGGCACCATGCGTTGCATCCGGGCTGCGCTGCCGCAGCTACGAGAACGTCCGACGGGTGCGTCGATCGTCTCCATCAGCTCGGTCAACGGGCTGGCTGCCTTCGGAGACGAGCCGTACTCCTCCGCCAAAGCCGCCGTGACGATGCTGACCCGCAACCTGGCCGTCGAGCTGGGTCCGGCCGGCATCCGGGTGAACGCCGTCGCCCCCGGCACGATCCGGACCCGGGTCTGGGACGCTCAGCCGGGTGGCGCCGACCGGTTGCGGCCGCTCTATCCCTTGGGCCGGGTCGGCGAGCCTGCCGATGTCGCCGCGGCGGTGGCCTTCCTGGCCTCCGACGACGCCGCCTGGATCACGGGGGTGACGTTGCCGGTCGACGGCGGTGCCCTCGCCGGACCAGCCCAGTTGATGCCGCTTCTCGGCGGTCCGCTCTCCTCGGCCACCGGACTCACCGACTGATCGACTCGGGTGTGCCAATTGCCCGGTCGTTCGTGGCCCACGGGCGCGAGACGTACCCGCTGCCCGCACAATCTGCGGGCGTTTGTGGCCCGCAGGCGCAAGCCGTACCCGATCCCTGTCCGTTTCGTGCGCGTCTGTGGCCCCTGGGCACGAGACGAACCCGATTCGCGTGGGGCCGGGTGATCGTGCCTGGCCGGCGGCGCATACCCGCGGGATTGA
>Ga0209368_1001406_pt1 | contig 10567 bp, 7 predicted proteins | sample EBPBio242008_DNA_FD_185862 | JGI IMG/M metagenome (GOLD analysis project Ga0209368, IMG submission 185862) | Wastewater treatment Type I Accumulibacter community from EBPR Bioreactor in Madison, WI, USA - Reactor 1_4/24/2008_ DNA (SPAdes)... | ecosystem: Engineered > Bioreactor > EBPR >...
AGTAACAGGTCTGCCAGCTGAAATTTTTACTGATTACCCAGGCGAGTAAAGCGCCCGTAAGCCCGACAGCCGCTACGATGGTCACGCCGAAACCGCGCCGGCGGCGGGGCATCAGCTCCGCAACAAGCGTAATACCTGCACCGAGTTCTCCCGCCAGCCCAACGCCGGCAATAAAGCGGTAAAAAGCGTAGTCTGCGTATCCCTGTGCCAAGCCGTTGAGCAAGTTTGCAACCGAGTACAAGGCGATGGAGAAGTAAAGTACTTTTACCCGCCCCTTGCGGTCGCCTAATACCCCCCAAAGGATGCCCCCAAATAACATTCCTGCCATCTGCCAGTTTTGAAGCAGCAAGCCGTAGTCAAAAACTTCCTGATCGCTGTATTTAAGGTCTTGCAAACTCGCTTTGCGTACAAAACCAAATAAGAGCAGGTCGTAGATGTCGACAAAATAGCCGAGTGCGGCAACAAGAATGGCGGTGTTTACAGATTTAGACATAGGGCAGGTCGGGAAGATAAACGTTTACAGATTGCACAGGAATTGCATCACATCCACTCCGTCCGGGTAATCTTTCAGCCCGGGGTGCTGGGTGTCGCCGAAAGCAAGGGTATTCAGGTTCGGGAAAGACATCGCACTAACGATGCATTGTATCTGATCGGAGATGCTTTGCAGGCTTGCTTCGAGTTCGTAGCGATCGTTGTAATACTCGTAGTTCAGGGAGGCGATACGTGATTGCAGGGCGCTGTTTTCGGTCAGCAGCAGGCAGCCGTTGTTATAATGAGGTATTTTGTTCAGGATGAACAGGGTAAAGTTGTAGTCGAAATTGTTTTTCCACTTGTTGTGCAGGGAAATTTCACGGTATTCGTGCAGCACTTCCATTAAATGCTCAAAATTATAGCCATGTGGCACATATAATTTACTGACATTCCGGCAACCCAGTCCAAAATAGCTCACAATATCGGCGCCCAGTGCCAGTAGCTCGGCATCAGTTTCCTGGCCGCTGAGAATGGCCACGCTGTTTCGGTTGCGTCGGATGATATGCGGGTATTTGCCAAAATATTCTTCAAAATAGCGGGCGGTGTTGTTGCTTCCCGTAGCAATGACGGCATCAAAATCACGCAATGGAGCCTCTGCACCTACGAGATGCGTGTAGGCGGCACTTGCCGGTTCAATTGCTGCTAATGCCTGCAACAAAGCCGGCAGCAGGTGTTTGTCTTTATCAGAAAGCTTTACGACGGCCGTATGCCCGGTGATAAAAACGCAAAGCCAGTCGTGAAAGCCGACCAGAGGAATATTCCCGGCCATGATGAGTCCGACACGACGCGGTGAAACCCCATCAACAGGGTATTGCGCTGCCCAGGTGTTCAGTTTTTCGGGATTGAGAAACTCCTCTGCGATTGCGTTTAAGCTGCGCTGTATATTTGCTTGCGTAAACCAGCTGTTTTCCATTTCCGAGCGGCGCATGGCTTGTCCAAGGCGCTCATCCTTGTCCTCAAGTATCCATTGGCCCAGTTTTCCGAGTACTGCGATACGGGCCTGAAGTGATAAAGTTTCCATGAGGCAAATATAGCAGTAAATGGACGGGACTTCAGGGGCGCAGCATTTTTTTGTAGGCGGCTTTTATCTTTTCGGGCGGCTTGTTGCGATTAAACATATAAAATGCCAGTGCATTGGCAAGTTGGACGCGCAACCAGGAATTGTTCCGGTATTTTCGGGCAGAAACGAGCGCATTTTCAGGTAAAATTTCAAATTTCAGCAGGGGAAGAGCGCGGCGCAGAAAATCGTATTCCTCCATTACCACATAGCGTTCGTCGTAGGCGCCAAGCGCTTGAAAGTCAGATTTTCGGATAAAAAATGTTTTGTCTCCGCCCTGGCACCACATAAAATAAAATCTTGTAAACCAGGAATTTATACGTAAAATTATACTGTCCGACTGAAAGCGGTAACGAAAGCAGCCCATCTGGACACCTTTCGCAAATGCCTCGTTTATGGCGGCTTCAAAGCGCTGTGGCGGCAGGGTATCTGCGTGTACAAAATAAAGCACTTCGTGTGTGGCGTGGGCGGCGCCGAGATTCATTTGCCGCGCGCGTCCGGAAATGGGGCTGTTTATCACCCGGGCGCCGGCGGCATTTGCCACGGCGGCGGTATTGTCGGGACTGTTGGCGTCTACGACAATGATTTCTGACTGCGGGCTGTATTGTTTAAGGTAATGCAGCAATGCACCGATGTTATCTGCTTCGCAGTAGGTAGGAATGATGATACTCAGGCGCATACTCAGAAAGCTTCTCCAATGGTGAGGTAAAAGCTGTGGTTGTTTCTGCCCAGTCCGAAGCCGTAATCAAGGCGCAGGTGGAGGTGTTGCGTACGGTCAAATTCGAAACGCAGCCCTGCGCCGGCATTGGGCCTGAGCCTGACGGTTTCGTTTTTGCTGCCGAAAACGGCGCCTGTGGCGAGAAATCCAACGCCTTTAAAACGCCAGAACAGGGGAAATCGGAATTCACTTTGGAGCAGGGCGCTGTGCAGGTCGCGGAATTTTCCATCGGGATAACCCCGCAGCCGCCTTGGTCCGCCGAGTTGTGGCAGCAGGAAAAACGGGATATCGCCTGCGCTGAATTGCAGGGCGCAGTGCAAAACGAGTACCTGTTTTTTGCCGATCGGGAAATAGCGGGCGGCATCGGCTGAGAGGCGGAGGTGCTTAAAATGACTGCCGATACTTTGGTTGCCGGCAAAGGCGGAGAGTTCTACAAAAGCGCCTTTGTGCGGAAAGAATTGGTTGTCGCGGGAATCATATAACCAAACGGCACCGGCACTGCTCATGCGTCCGCCCTCGCTGCCAGTGAGTAGTTTTTGATCAATTTCGCCGCCTTCCTGCACTTTAATCATGGTAAAATCGTCGAATTGCAGGCGCAATCCGACCAATTGTTTGGCATTGAGGTTGCGGGCGAGCGTCAGGCGCAGGCGCGGGTATTGAGCGGTGTAGGGTTCGGCGAACTGATTGGAATAGGTGTTGCCGATGCCAAAATATTGATAGAAGTAGCGGAACCAGCCCAGTTCGCCATACGCGCGCCATTTGCCGTTGCCGCTATACCATTGAAAGGGGAAAAAAAGCAGGATTTGCTCTCGCTGCGTAAACGCTGTGGAGATGGTGATGCTGCTGCGCAAGGGCTTGCCCGGAAAGGTAAGTATACCGCCGGCGCCGGCGCCCCAGCGGGTGTCGTAGCTGTAGAACAGGAGCGGAACCGCAAAAATTTTAACTTTTTTTTCCGGTTTGAGGGCGCTGCTGTCTGTTTTTTCGGACGCAACATCCTGCGCACGAATACAGGCGGGATACAAGAATAACAACGCGCTGGTCAGCGCGATTATTCGGGTAAAATGAAAGGACATATCGGTAGAATTACTCAAATGTACGAGTAATTCAGCTTTTCCGGATGGAAGAAAAAACCAGATTGTTGAGAAATTCTACGATTTGATCTTCGTCTTTATCGGCGGTAAAGTCGGTCAGACGCGGCAGATTCTGCATAAAATAATATTGCAGATGAGCCATTTCGATCAGGGTGCTGGCCAGCGAGTGGGGGTATTTAAAATCGGGGTTGTACTCAATGAACAGGTCGGCTATACGGGCACAGAGGTCTTTGTAAGGCTTAAAAAGCTGACCCTGATTGATCTGGCTCACTTCGCGGGTGAGGTAGGTTTTGCTGCTTTCCGCGATGACGATTTCGTAGAGTGCTTTTTTATCGAGGCCGGAGCTGTCCATTCCTTCCGGCAATTGCCGAACGAGCAGGTTGATAACGGTTTGGATTTTTTCTTCGGAGCTGTGGAGGTTGTGGAGTGAAAACACCACCAGGTATTCCAGGAAATTCCAGTACCAGTTCAGGATGTAAAGCAGCAGCCGGTGTTTATTTTCGAAGTAGCGATAAATGCTGGCTTCGGTGGTATGCATTTCATCGGCTAATTTTTTGAAGGTAAAATGCTCAAAGCCAAGTTTGTGTATCAAGATTAAACCCTGGCGAACAATATTTCGTCCAAGTTGCGTATCTTCGGGATCCCTTAAGACAAGTTTGTCGTTGGGGTGAATTCGAATCATGAATTGCATGTGCTCGAAAAATTTGTGCAAATGTACACAATGCGCCGTATTTGTTAGTTTTTAGTAATCTTTTTTTAAAGTATGACTATTTAAAACGATGGCGATACTATTGTAAATTTTTTATGACTTAAAATATTGTTAAGAAGGCAACTATCAAAATCTTGTGGCGTTTATGATATGATTTTTGTGTGGTTTATTTCAATCTTCAATTTTCATTATGAAACATTTGCCTGAATCTTTGTCCAATATCCTCCATCAGTTTTACACACAGGGTTATGTGTTGCATGAAAATAAGATCAACAACAGCCCTAACGAATCGTTGCAGGCGCCGGATTGGCGTTTGGACAGCGTTCGTCGTATCCCGCCGGGCGCCGATCATTCGGAAGCATTTATTGTCGTAGCGGTATCGAGTGTCTACCGACAGTCCAGGCTTTTATTTGTGGAATCTGTAGCTGCCCAGCAACGTTTTGACCCGATGCACTTGATGCGCAGGTTGTTTGCCGTAGGGCGGAATAAACAGTAGACTGCAAAAAATATTCCAATTCCCTTTCCTTTTTGCGTTTGCCCGGTTTTCTTTGCAGGGTGAACCGATTTGCTTTAAACGGGCCTGGCTTACGGAGCCTTGCCGCTTTCCTTTTGATTACCCTGCGGCTTGCTGCACAGGAGACCCCTCCCTTGCGTCATTTTATTCCGGCTGAATATGGCGGGCAAAATCAGAATTGGTCGCTTGGGCAGGACAGCACGAGTGGTTACATGTATTTTGGGAACAATGCCGGCGTGTTGTGTTTTGACGGGGTTTCGTGGCAGCAATGGCATATGCCGGAAAAGCAGACGGTGAGGGCGGTGGCTATCGGGCCGCATGGGGAGGTTTTTTGTGGGGCTTTTGCAGATTTTGGCTATTGGCTGCCCGATCCTCAACACGGACAGCCGGTTTATCATTCGCTGAGTAAAGGTTTAAAGGCCGATAATATTGACCGGGAAGAGATCTGGAATATTGTGGTATGTCGGGATTACGTTTTGTTTCAATCCTTTTCCACGCTATATAAATATGATTATCAGACGGTTACGGTGCTTAGTCCGCCCGGAGCCATTATGTTTGCCACGCAATTGGGGCAACGGGTGTTGCTGCCGGTGATCGGGTTGGGGGTGTATGAACTTTTGCCCGACAATACTTTTCGTTTTGTAGATGGGACACAGGCGCTTGGGGACCGGATTGTACAGTTTTTAGTGCCCGGAGAGGGGGATGCGCTTTGGATTGGTACGGCTGAGGACGGCATTTTTGTATCTGAAAACGGTCGTTGTACCGCTTGGAATCATCCGCTTAATGGTATTTTGCGGGGAAAACAGCTTAACCGCGCCCTGCAACTCAGCAGTGGTGGCTGGGTTTTCGGGACAATTCTGGACGGGGTTTATTTTTTAGACCCAAAAAATCAGCGGGTGCAGCACCTGCACCGGGGCAACGGCTTGCAGAACAACACAATTCTGGCTATTCTGGAAGACAAAGCCGGCGATTTGTGGTTGGGCTTGGACAAAGGGCTTGACCACGTTCAGCTGAATAGTGCGTTGACTTATTTTCTTGACCCGAACGGATTGCTGGGTACGGTTTACACGGCGGCCTGGCATCAGGGGCGTTTATATGTAGGCTCCAATCAGGGTGTTTTTGTACAAACGCCGAATGGTTTTCAGTTGTTGAACGGCACGCAGGGGCAGGTGTGGCAACTGGAAGTTTTTGGCGATGCCTTGTTGTGCGGGCATAATTCCGGTACTTTTCAGATAGAAAACGGGCTGGCTCGGCGGATTTCGCCCATCACTGGCGGCTGGCATACTTTACGGGCGCCCGGGCGCAGTGATTTATTGTTACAGGCGTCTTACACGGGTTTGTTGTTGTTCAGGAGTAAAGGGAATGCGTGGGTTTTTGATCGGCGAATTGGTGGTTTTGCCGCGCCCCTGCGCAGGCTGGCATTTGATAAGTCCGGAAATTTATGGGGGGTACATCCCAATCGCGGTTTGTATCGCCTGCGCATCAGTGACAACCTGAATGAGGTGCGGGAATTCAAATTATTTACCAAAGCAGACGGTTTGCCCGGCGACTACGGGCTTGATCTTTCGAGTGTCGGGGATTCTCTGATTTTGAGTACGGCTTACGGTGCTTTTCGCTTAAATGCGAAGGATGGCGCGGCGGTATTTGAAGCGCTGGGCGATAAGCGCAGCAGGCAAAAGTATATCGCTGTCAGAGCGGGAGAGCATTATTTGTGCGACAGCAGCGGTTTGTATTATTTTGTTCGCGGGAAGCGTGTACAACAGTTTGATATACAATTGGTTCCGCAGTATGAGCAGGTTTTGGCGCTGCAAGATGGCATTGATTTGTTTTGCCTTGAAGATGGCTATGCCTTGTTTCGCCGGGAATATGCCGACAGGGCGCTGGAGCGGCAGTTGTATCGGGTACAAATTCGCAATATCAACAGTATGGAAGGTGGCGCCTGGCAGCCTGTTGACGGATTGAAGATACCCTGGCAGCATCGCAATTTGCGGGTTTGGGTGGCGGCGCCGGTATATGCGCATGCGCCGCGTTTCAAATGGGCGCTGGAAGGGCCGGTTAGTTTTTCCGGCGTATGGGAGCGTGCGGCATTTCGCGATTTCAACAACCTTCCGCCCGGCACATACTCTTTGAATATTTGGGTCGACAGCCTTGCGGAGCCGGAGGTCTGGCGTTTTCAGATTTTACCGCCCTGGTATCGGAGCTGGTGGGCTGTGTGTTTGTATGTGATGTTGCTGCTGGCGGTTTTTTGGGCAACAGAATGGTACAATCGGCGTCGGCTGAAACAGCAGCGGGCGCATTTGGAAGCTGAAAAAAGAGAGGCATTGGAGAACCAGAAGTTGCATGCGGAGCGGGAAATTTTAGTGTTGGAAGTGGAGAATAAAAACCGGGAGTTGTCGAATGCGGCATTTAACCTGATTCGTAAAAATGAGGTGTTGCAATCGCTGCGTGAAGAATTGCGTCAGGCGGATGCTTCCAATTTGCCCAAATTGGTGCGCCGGATAGATGCGCACCTGGAAGGCGAGCACGACTGGGAAATTTTTGAAGCCAGTTTTAACCGGGTGCACGATGAATTTTTTAAACGTCTGATGCAGGACTACCCGGAGCTGACGCCCGGAGATTTGCGCCTGGCTGCCTTCTTGAAAATGAACCTTGCTTCCAAGGAAATAGCGCCCTTGCTGAACATTTCGGTTAGGGGGGTAGAGAACAAGCGCTATCGCTTGCGGCGTAAATTAGGCTTACCCGAAGAGGCTAATCTGACGGAGTTTTTGATGAGTTTTTGATGTTTTTTTGCTAATTTTGGGCATGGTGTAGTAATAGTGAGGTAGATTTTTATATTATAGAAGTTTAATAGACCTAATTTTATGTGGTAATTCAAAATGCTTTCCGAATTAACGGGAGCATTCAAATTTTAAGCGCTTGAAAATACGTATACTTCTTTTGGTTTTGTTGGGGAGTAGATGCGGGGCTTTTGCCCAGACGCCGGCAGCGCCGGCATCCCTTGAAGTGAAGGCTTATGAATGTCACACAGAGTTGCGCTGGCCTTTGGTGAGCGGTGCGGTGTTGTACCGGATTTATCGCCGGGAGGCCGGGCAGATGGATTTTGCTCAACTGGCGCAGAATTCCCAAAATCAGGGGTATATCGATTGGACTTGCGACGAGGGGCAGCAGCTGTCGCTGGAGTATGCGGTGAGTGCGGTGAACAGCAATGGGGTAGAAGGGCCGAAGACCAATACCGTGGCGGCAAGCACAGCGCCGATGAGTGATGAGGCCTTGTTTGATATGGTGCAGCAGCAGACCTTCCGTTATTTCTGGGATTTTGGGCATCCGGTGAGTGGTATGGCCCGCGAGCGCAATTCTTCAGGGCAGACCGTAACAACCGGCGGTACCGGTTTTGGAATAATGAGTATTCTGGTTGGTGTGGAGCGCGGCTGGATTACCAGGGAGCAGGGATTGGACCGCCTGATTCGGATTGTTTCCTTTTTACAATTCGCTGATCGTTTTCACGGCGCCTTTCCACACTGGATGGACGGCACAACGGGCAACGTGATACCTTTTAGTCAGTATGATAATGGTGGCGACCTGGTCGAAACTGCATTTTTAATTCAGGGCTTGCTTGCTGCCCGACAGTACTTCGACCAGGCTACGCCCCTTGAGCTGGCCTTAAATGATGTCATTACGGATATTTGGGAGGATGTGGAATGGGATTGGTACCGCCGCAACAACAGCAATGTGTTGTATTGGCACTGGTCGCCGAACTATGCCTGGCAGATGAATTTTGCCCTGCGGGGTTTCAATGAAGCACAGATTGTATACCTCCTTGCTGCGGCTTCGCCGACCCACGGCGTACCGGCTACCTTATATAACAGCGGCTGGAGGGGCGGCAATTACAACAATCCGAGTATTCATTTTGGCAAACCGATTTATTGCGGGCCATTTGGCGGCGGGCCTTTGTTTTTTGCCCATTACTCTTATTTGGGTTTTGACCCTCGGCCGTTCAGAGATCCGGTTTGTAATTATTTCATCCGGAACCGCAACCACGCGCTGATACAGCATGCGTATTGCATTGCCAATCCGGAGCAACACCAGGGGTATTCCGGCGATTGCTGGGGCCTGACGGCCAGCGATAATCCGTTTGGTTATCTGGCGCACGATATTGCCCCTTCCAACGACAACGGCACCATTTCGCCAACGGCGGCCCTGGCCTCATTCCCTTATACGGCGGATGAGAGTTTTCGGGCTATGCGGCATTTTTATCGCGTGCGCGGTCAGCGGCTCTGGGGGATTTACGGGTTTTATGATGCCTTTAACCTTGATCAGAACTGGTATGCCAATTCATATCTGGCCATTGACCAGGGGCCGATTGTGGTGATGATGGAAAATTACCGCTCGCAGCTGTTGTGGCGGATGTTTATGCGCAACCCTGAAATAGAACCGGCTTTGCTGGCGATGGGTTTTACGCCAGACAACAGTGTGGCTACATCAGCCCCTGCGCAGCAGCATAAATGGCAAATTCTGGGCAATCCGGTGCCGGCCAACTTACCGCTGAAGGTATATGCCGAGCAAAGTGGCACTATACAGGCCAGCCTGTTTGATGTACAGGGAAAGCTGGTTTTGCAGACAAAAAAAGAAGTGGTTAGCGGGCAGGTATTTAGCCTGGATCTGCCAAAACGCAGCAAAGGGCTGCATTTGCTGAAAATTCAAGATCAAACAACAGAACTTGTGTTTAAGATAATCCTCGAATAAACCCTCCGAAAAGCCATGAATCCGAAGTTTTCACTTAACCAATCTAAAATGAAGTGCTTATGAAACAATTTTTGCTAACCATGCTGCTGGCGGTACTGAGTATTGCCGGTGTATCGGCGCAGGTCGTGTACGAAGATTTTGAAGGCGGTGTGCCTGATCTTCCGTGGCTTGGACTGAACGGTACTTACAACGGGGCTGTTGCCAACCCCGACAAATCTGGCGCGAACACAAGCGACTGGGTGGGTTCTTACACCAACAATCCGTCTTTTGATTTCTGTTTTGCCCTGTACACTTTCCCGGCTACGCTGGACATCAGCGAGAACAACCAGTTCAAGATGAAGATCTGGTCGCCTACTGCTCCGGCAAAAGCCCTGCTGAAACTGGAAGGCCCCGGCGGCCCGGCGGTAGAAAAAATCATCGACATCACCGAAGCGAACAAGTGGGTGGAATATACCTTTGATCTTTCGGCCGGTGCAGGTTACTCCAACCTGAAAACGATCTTAGTGTCGTTTAACTCGTTTGTACTGGGCGACAATGCCACGTACTACTTCGACGACATTCGCGCGGAAAAGGCAGAAACCTGCTATGAAACCTTTGAAGGCCCGTCGGGTATCAACTGGATTGCCCTGAACGGTACCTACAATGGCGCCATTGCCAACCCGGATGCTACCGGACTGAACACGTCGGCCACGGTAGCTTCTTACAGCAACAACCCGGCTTCCGACTACAATTTCGCGTTCGGCACCATTACTGCCGGTCCGATCAACCTGAGCACCTATAATCAGTTCCACCTGAACGTTTGGGTGCCGGAGCCGACAGAAGTGCTTTTCAAGTTGGAAGGCACCGGACAGGCCCTGGAAAAAACGAAGTATGTGGCCGTTGGCGGAGCCTGGCAGACGCTTACGTTTGATATGTCGGGCGCTGCAGCATTTAACACCATCAATAAAATTCTGATTGTGTTTGCGCCGGGTAAAACAGGTAACGACAAAACTTATTATTTCGACAACATTTGTGCAACACCAAATGCTTGTGTGGGTGCAACGACCAATCCGGAAATGCTTGACGATTACGAGTGCAACCGCAATGCGGCGTACACGGGCGACTGGCGTTTCTTCTCGGTGGTGAAAAACCCGGCTCCTTCTGGTGATAACAACTCCACCAAAGTGGGTCGTTTTGAAGATCCGGTTGGCGCCGGTTCTGAGTG
>Ga0209368_1001408_pt1 | contig 10530 bp, 10 predicted proteins | sample EBPBio242008_DNA_FD_185862 | JGI IMG/M metagenome (GOLD analysis project Ga0209368, IMG submission 185862) | Wastewater treatment Type I Accumulibacter community from EBPR Bioreactor in Madison, WI, USA - Reactor 1_4/24/2008_ DNA (SPAdes)... | ecosystem: Engineered > Bioreactor > EBPR >...
GCCCAGACGTTGCATCGTCTCGGCTTCGCCCTGGGACGCCTGAAGACCGGCACGCCGGCGCGGCTGGATGGGCGGACAATCGACTACGCGTCGCTCGACCGACAGGACGGCGATGACCCTCCGCAGCCCTTTTCCTATCTGACCGATCGCATCACCACGCCGCAGATCGCCTGCCACATCACGACGACCACGCCGGCGACGCACGAGATCATCCGCGCCAACCTGCATCGTGCGCCGATGTATTCGGGCCAGATCGAGAGTGTCGGTCCGCGCTACTGTCCGTCCATTGAGGACAAGGTCGTGCGGTTCGGCCATCGCGAGCGCCACCAGATCTTCCTCGAACCCGAGGGGCTGGACGACGACACGGTCTATCCCAACGGCATCTCGACGTCGCTCCCGCAGGAAGTGCAGCTCGCCATGCTGCAGACGATTCCGGGGCTGGGGCGGACGACGATGCTGCGGCCGGGATACGCCATCGAGTACGACCATATCGACCCGAGGGAGCTTCACCCGACCCTGGAGACGCGGCGGGTTCCGGGTCTCTACATGGCCGGGCAGATCAACGGTACGACAGGCTACGAGGAAGCCGCTGCCCAGGGACTGATCGCCGGATTGAACGCCGCCCTCGACAAGCCTTTCACTGTCGACCGCGCCGATGGCTATCTCGGCGTCCTGATCGACGACCTGGTATCGTTGGGGGTGACCGAGCCGTATCGGATGTTCACGTCGCGCGCCGAATATCGGCTCTGGCTGCGGGCGGACAATGCCGACCAGCGCCTGACACCGCGCGGGATGGAGATCGGATGCGTCGGCTCCCGCCGGGCCGAGATGTTTCACGTGAAACAACGGGACCTGGAGGCGGCGCGCGCTTTGGCCGGGAGCCTGCGCTTCAGCCCGTCCGTCCTGGCAAAGAAGGGCGTTTCCATCAATCAGGATGGCGTGGCCCGCTCGCCGCTGGACCTGCTGGCCTATCCGGACATCGACTGGGCGCGGCTAGGAAGCCTGTGGCCGGAGCTGGCGGGCGTGGCGCCGGAGATCGCCGAACAACTCACCATCGACGCGCGCTACGAGGGCTACCTTGCCCGGCAGCGCCAGGACATCGCTGCCTACCGTCGGGACGAGGCGTTGGAACTTCCTCCGAATTTGGACTATGGCGCCGTCGGCAGTCTATCCAACGAAGTTCGGCAGAAGCTCCAGGATGGAAAGCCGGCGACCCTGGGTCAGGCCGCCCGGATCTCCGGCGTGACGCCTGCGGCTCTCGTTGCCCTCCTGAAGCACGTCCGTCGCCAGGCCGCCTAGGCCATGGCGCCCAAACAGGATCCCTTGGCCGATGTTTCACGTGAAACACGCCACCGCCTCGAAGTTTTCGTCGAAACACTGGAGCGCTGGCAAAAGGCCATCAATCTGGTCAGCCGGAACACCCTGGATGGCGTCTGGAAGCGCCATATTCTGGATTCCGCCCAGGTCGTACCCCTGATTCCCGCGACGGCCGAAACCCTGGCCGATCTGGGGAGTGGCGGTGGATTCCCGGGCCTTGTCATTGCGGCCATGCGGCCGGACCTGCGAGTCACCCTTATCGAGTCGGACGCACGAAAAGCCGCGTTTTTAGGTGAAGTTGGCCGGCGTATGGGGTTGGAAAACCAACCGGAAATCGCCATTTCTCGTATAGAGGCGGCTCCGCCGGCCGCGGCGGATATCGTAACGGCGCGTGCATTGGCACCAATGAAACAATTACTCCATTGGGCGCAGCGTCACCGAAAGGATACCGCTATTTGCCTTTTCCACAAGGGGAAGGACTGGCAGACGGAAGTCGAGGAGGCCAAGAAGGAATGGGATTTTTCGCCCGAGCCTATCGCCAGCGTAACAGACCGTGACGCCGTCATCCTTCGAATCGGCCCCTACCGAGCCACCACCTCCGGCGCCCCCTCAGGCTCCTGAAACGCCTCCAAAGGCGTCGGCGGCTCCCCAGATCTTCGCGATCGCCAATCAAAAGGGCGGCGTCGGGAAAACGACGACCGCGATCAACCTCGCCACTGCCTTGGCCGCTGTCGGCGAGAAAGTCCTTTTGATAGACTTAGATCCCCAGGGAAATGCCTCCACGGGACTAGGGGTAGGCAGAAATGAGCGCTCACCCGGATCCTATGAATTCCTCCTGGGGCTGAACCCGCTCGGCGAATGCGTGCGAAGCTCGCAGATTCCCGGTCTGGAGGTGATGCCTGCTTCCGTCCAGCTGGCGGGTGCAGAGATCGAGCTGATCGACATGGACGACCGTGAGCATCGTCTCGATCAGGCGCTGAACGGCCCGGGCGGCGAAGCGCGCCAGCGCTGGAATATCATTCTGATCGACTGCCCGCCGTCGCTGGGCCTCGTTACCCTGAACGCCCTGGTTTCCGTCGACGCCGTCCTCGTTCCGCTGCAGGCGGAGTTCCTGGCGCTCGAAGGCATCGGCGCGCTGGGCAACACGATCGAGCGCGTGAAGAAGCGACTCAACCCCAAGTTGCACATCGCCGGTGTCGTCCTGACCATGGTCGACCGTCGTATGACGCTCAGCCAGCAGGTCGAGGCCGACGTGCGCGGGCACTATGGCGAGCTGGTCTTCGGAACGACCATCCCGCGCAACGTCCGCATCGCCGAAGCGCCCTCGCACGGCATGCCGGTGCTGATCTACGACAATGCCTGCGCTGGATCGCAGGCCTACATCCTGCTGGCGAGCGAGTTCATCCGCCGCCGCCGCACCATCGCAGAACAGGCAGAACAGAAGGCCCCGCATGAGCCAGCCTCCTAAGTCGCGCGGCCTCGGTCGCGGCCTCAGCGCGCTCCTTGGCGACGATGAAGTCGCCGCTGCCGTCGCCCCGCCCCCCTCGCCGCCGCCACCTGCCGCGCCACCCGAACCCGCGGTCAAGGAAACCGCGAGCGCGGCCCCCAGCCGGACGCCCTTCACCTTGCCGATCGGCCAGCTCAAGCCCGGCAAGATGCAGCCGCGCACCAGCTTCGAGGGCATCCAGCAGCTCGTCGAATCGATCAAGGAATTCGGACTTCTACAACCGATCCTTGTAAGGCCGCTGGGCGATTCGGCCGACGCCTACGAAATCGTTGCCGGCGAACGGCGTTGGCGGGCGGCTCAGCTCGCCCAATTGCACGACGTGCCGGTCGTCCTGCGCACCATTACCGACCAGGATGCGCTGCAGATCGGCCTGATCGAGAACCTGCAGCGCTCCGATCTGACGGCCATCGACGAGGCCAAGGGCTACCAGCGCCTGATTGCCGACTTCAAGCAGACCCAGGAAGAAATCGCCCGCACCATGGGCAAGAGCCGGCCGCATGTCGCCAACACGCTGCGCCTGCTCGACCTGCCCCCGACGATCCAGGAGATGATCAAGGACGGCGACCTGACGGCCGGCCATGGCCGCGCCCTGATCGGCCTGCCCGACCCGCTGGCGTTGGCCCGCCGCGCCATCGACGAAAAGCTCTCGGTGCGCGACCTCGAAAAGCTCGGCGGCGAGGAAAAGCAGACACCGCAACGCAAGGGTGGCAAGCCGAACGGCAAGGCGTCGTCGGCCGACTCCGCCAAGAGCGCCGACACCCGCGCGCTCGAACGGCGCATCGAAGAGGCGCTCGGCCTCAAGGCCGACCTGAAATTGCGCGGCCTTGGCGAGCAGAGCCTGCTCACCCTGGAGATCCGCGACTTCGACCAGCTCGACACGGTCGTGGACAAGCTCACGCGGCGCTAGTCGACGTGCCGGTCCGGCAGGAACGCGTAAGAACTCCGAAAGAGAAACGCCGGAAAGCAGCCCCTTTCCGGCAGTGAAATGTCCTCGCTCCCAACAGAGCAATGGAGGACACGATGATGAAGACGATTTCCGCGTGGACCGTGGTTGCGGTAGCGCTGCTGGCGCCGACAGCCGCGTTTGCGCAGTCGAGCGACGCCGCCTACTGCAGCGCGCTTGCCGCCAAGTATGAAAAGTACCTCAACCAGAACGTGCATCGAGGTATCCAGTCGCAGAGCCTCGATGCCCGCAGCTCGTTCGAGCAGTGCAAGGCGGGAGACCCTACCGGCATCGCCGGCCTCGAGAAGGCGCTCAAGAACGCAGGCTACGACCTGCCGCCCCGGAGCTGATCGCCTGGCAGGTCTCCGACAACAGGAATCCGAGGCCATGGATGGTGTCGATCCTCGCCGTCGCGTTCGCATCGCCAAAGAGCTTGCGCAACCGGCATAAGTAGACATCGAGCGCGCCGTCGCCCTGATGTCCATGCTTGCCGAATATCTGATTGGCCAGGGCCTCGCGCTTGATGACGTGGCCCTGGTTGCGCATCAGCAGCTCCAGCACCTCGAGTTCGCGTGCCGGCAAAGACTGTACTTCGCCGTCGATCTTGAGGAGGCGATTGGCGACGTCCAGCGAGACGTTGCCGGCGCGCAGAACCTGTTCCGCAGGCGCATCGACCCGGCGAAGCACCGCATGCAACCGTGCGACGAGTTCGTCCATGGCGAAGGGCTTCACGAGATAGTCGTCGGCCCCGCTCTGGAGGCCCACCATCCTGTCGTCGAGACCATCGCGCGCGGTCGTGACAATGACCGGCAACGCGCGCGCCGACGACCTGAGCGTTCGCAGCAAATCGACGCCCTCGCCGTCCGGCAGGCCGAGATCCAGCACGACGGCGGAATACTCGATTGCCGCGACCGCCTTTCGCGCAGCTCCAACCGTATTCACTTCGTCGGTGCTGAATCCCACGCGCACCAAGCCCTCTGCGACCAGCCGGCAGAAGGCGACATTGTCCTCGACAACGAGAATCCGCATCGACGCGCTCCACCTCCGAACTTCCTTGCCGCCATCCGGGCCATGCTGCGCGCGGCACCTGACGGCTCCCTTACAGTCAAAGGGCGGCTGGCCAACTTGGGCGAATTATCAGCCAGGTAATCGACGCGACCGCCGCAGGGGCGCACCTCTCCAGGACAAGCCTGGGAGAGTTCCATGTCCGCGTCGTCCACCTCTGGCCTGTCCGCCCGCACCCAACGCATTCTCGAAGCGCCGGTCCTGCCGCTGCTGCTGACCCTGGCCTTGCCCAACATCGGCGAGGCCGCCGCACGCATCACCTTCCTCACGGCCGATGCGCTTTTCGTCTCCTGGCTGGGCAGCGATGCCCTGGCCGCCGCCGCCGTCGTCTTTCCCCTGTTCCTGATCCTGCAGACCGCGACCGCTTCGGGCATCGGCTCCGGCGTCTCCTCTTCCATCGGCCGCGCGTTGGGGGCCGGGAATGCCGAACGTGCGCGATCCCTCGCCGGTGTCGCCGTCGCCCTTGCGCTGATCGGGGCGGCCCTCACCGCGGCGCTGATGCTTCTGGCAGGGCCTCGCCTCTATGCGGCGATGGGCCTGGCGTCGGGCGCCCTCGAAATGGCCGCGCTCTACAGCGCCGTGATGTTCGGCGGGTCGGGCTTCGTTTGGACGATGAACCTGCTGGCCAATATCTCGCGCGGCGCCGGCAACATGGTGGTGCCCGCCTTCGCCATCGCCATCGGCGAACTCTTCCATCTGGCGCTGTCGCCCCTCCTGATCCTCGGCTGGGGGCCGGTACCGGCAATGGGCATTGTTGGTGCCGGCGTCGCAGCCGTTGCGGCCTACGCCGTCGGCACGATCGTCCTCGTGCTCCACCTCGTCTCGCGACACGCGCTCGTCCGACTGGAGCGCCGCAACTTGAGGTGGCGTGGCGGCGAAGCGAAGGAGATCCTGAGCGTCGGCGCGCTGTCGGCGGCAAGTGCGCTTGCTTTCCAGATCACGACGTTCCTGGTCGCAGGGCTGATCGCCGGACTGGGCAGCACCGCGATCGCCGCGTACGGCGCGGCCAACCGGCTGGAGCTGCTGCAGTATCCCATCACCTTCGCCTTCGGTGCGGCCGTCATCACGATGGTCGCGACGGCCGCGGGCGCGCGGGATTTCGCGCGGGCGCGGCGGGCCGCCTATACCGGCGCCGCCGTGGCAGGCGTCATCGGCCTGATCTTCTCCGGCGTCGCCTTGATCGGCGGAGGCTGGATGAGCCTGTTCACCGCCGATCCTTCCATCCGGGCGGCAGGCTCGCTCTATCTCCTGGGGCTCGCTGCGGTCTTCCCGCTGACCGGGGTCGGGCTCGCCTGCTACTTCGCCTGCCTCGCCATCGGCTATGTGACGGGGCCGTTCCTGCTGGCCGTTGCGCGCGTCGGCGTGGTCGTCGCTGGCGGCTGGGCGGCGTTGCAGCTCGGCGGCGGATTGATCGGCATTGCGCTTGCCAGTGCGGCGGCCTTCGCTTTGTTCGGGGGCGGCGTCTTCCTGTTGGCGCGCTGGCGCTTCAATACGTTGGCAAAACACTGAACCAGCCGCGCCGGCGGAAACCTGGAAGGAACCAGCCGCGGCATCACGCGTTTGCCAGATCATGGCAAGCGAAACACTTCACGAGGATCCGGCTGCTCTCGGTCCGGAGGTCATCGATCGTCACCGCGCGATCGTCTCTCTCATGGAAGAGCTTGAGGCTGTCGACTGGTACGACCAGAGAGCGAAGGCCACCGCCAATCCCGAGCTGCGCGCCATCCTCGAGCACAATCGCGACGAGGAGAAGGAGCATGCGGCGATGGCGCTGGAATGGTTGCGCCGGTCCGATCCTGTGCTCGACAAGCATCTGCGGACGTTCCTGTTCAAGGAAGGCCCGATCACCGAGATCGAAGCGAACATGGAAAGCGGTACGGAGAGCAAAGCCGAAGAGGCCGCCCCTGCAGGAAGCCTCGGCATAGGCAGCCTGCGCCAGCGGCGGGGGGAATGACGCCATGAAGAACCATCTTTTTCGCGATCGCGCGCCGATCACCGAAGCCGGCTGGGAAGAGATCGAGAAGGAGGCGAAGCGCACCTTGCACGCGCTTCTGGCCGCCCGCCGTGTCGTCGACTTCAAGGGGCCTCTGGGATGGGGTGCTTCCGATGTCGAGCTCGGTCGAGCCGATGCCATTGCCTCGCCGCCGTCGGCCGACAGGGTGCAGGCGCGGTTGCGTCGCATTCAGCCGCTGGTCGAACTGCGCATTCCCTTCGAGATGAGCCGCGGCGAGCTCGATGCGATCGATCGCGGTGCCCGCGATCCCGACCTCGATCCGGTGACGGCGGCCGCGCGCGAGATCGCCATTGCGGAGGACCGTGCGATCTTTCACGGCTACGAGGCAGCGCAGATCTCGGGAATCTGCGAGGCCCAGGCGGCCAATGCCGTGCCCTTGGGCGGCAGCCATGCCGACTATCCCGATGCGGTGGCCGCGGCGCTGAAGGCGCTGCGCGACGAAGGCGTCGATGGGCCTTTCGCCGTGGTGCTGAGCGAACAGCTCTACAAGGATCTCACTGCGCGCACCGACGGCGGCTATCCGATCCTGAGCCACGTGCAGCGGCTGATCGACGGCGATGTCCACGCCGCCCCTGGTCTCGAGGGTGGCCTGGTGATCTCGCTGCGCGGCGGCGACTTCGAGCTGACCGTGGGTCAGGATTTCTCCATCGGTTACCTCGACCACGATGCAGAGCGCGTGCGGCTCTATATCGAGGAAAGCTTTACCTTCCTGGTTCTGTCCGCCCAGGCCGCAATTCCGCTCAGTGCCGGTGGTGCGACGAAGGGGAAACGCTAGTCCCTTCCCTCGGCGGCGACTTCGCGGGCTTTGCCGGATATGATCGTCCGGCATGATCGAGAAGCAGGACGTCCAGGAACTCTTCCCGACCCCTTTGTGGATCGTGGATCTCCAGCCCGCCGCGGCGGTGGCGCTGAATGCTCGGCTGAACGCCGAGATCGAGCGGCTGATCACGCCGCGTCCGGCTGTCCCGGTGGGCAGCAACTGGCAGACTCCGCAGGACCTGCACACGCGCCCGGCGTTTGCCGAATTCGTCAAGCTGGTCGAGACCGCAGCGCGCGGCGTCGCGCGCTTCCTGCAGGTCGATCAGTATCCCATGGCCATCACCGGCTGCTGGGCCAACATCAATCCGCCGGGCGCCTATCACCCGATGCACCACCATCCGAACAATTACCTGAGCGGCGTTTACTACGTGGCGGTGCCGCCGCCGGGCTCGCTGATCCTGTTCCAGGACCCGCGCGGACAGGCGTCGATGATCATGCCCAAGCCGCGTCAGTACACGCGGATGACCGCCAACGGCGCCAATGCCGAGAGCAAGGAAGGGCGCCTGCTGATCTTCCCGTCATGGCTGAAGCACACGGTGCCGCCCAACGATGGGCAGAGCGATCGTGTCAGCATTTCGTTCAACCTGATGTTCAAGAACTTCAGCGAGACCATGGCCTCGCCGCTCTGGGATCCCACCGCCGGGAAGGCCGGTTAGCGCCGCGCCCGTCCCGCGCGTGCGGCCTGGGATAGTCTGAGGCAGAGCCGGCGGGCGATCGCCTCGTCGGGCAGGCCGGTGCGCTTGCACTCGATCTCGGCCTCCAGGATCGTCGTCAGCGCCGCGGAAAGCCGCGGCAGCGGCCAGTTGCGCAGGTGACGCTCGAAACGCTGGCGCACCGGGCCGCCGCGCGGCAATCCGCGCGCCTTGAACATCGCGGCTTCGAGGTTGCCGCCCTTGGCAGCGTGTCCCGACACGAGATGAAGCTGGTCGGCGTGGCGCTGCAGGGAGCGCACGAGCTGCACCGGATTGCCGCCTTCGGCGAACACGCGGTCCAGCGCACGGTCGAGCGCCACCGGCTCGCCGTCGAAGGTTGCGGCGATCACGTCGTCGATGCCGATCGAGGCGGTGTCGCCCAGCACCGCCATCGCATCGTCGAGCGTGACGGTCTTGCCGGCGTCGGTGCCCTTGTAGAGCAGGAGCTTGTCGATCTCGCTGCGCGTCTGGCCGCGATCGCCGCCCAGCCGCTCGACGATCCATTCCAGCGCTTCGGGCTCGACCGCCAGGCCAAGCGCGCGGGCCGAACTCTCGACCAGCCCTTCGAGAGCGGCTTCGTTATCCATGTAGCAAGGTAGGGCTGCCAAAGTGGGCTCGGTTTCGGCCAGCGTGCGCAAGGTCGAGCGCGGCGTGAGATTGCCACCCTCGACGATGATCAACGCATCGCCTGCCGCTGCTTCCGCCAGATTCTGGAGCGCGGTCGCGGACTCCTCGCCGGCCGGTCGCACGCGGATCACGCGCCGGCCGCCCATCAGCGACATGGCGCCGAACTCGTCGGCCAGCCGCGCCGGATCGCCCTTCAGCACGTCGCCGGCAATGTCGACGACACGGAACGGGTCCTTGAGGTCTTCGCAGACGGTCTTGGCGAGCTGGGCGGCACGCTCCGCGATCAGCCCGTCGTCGTTGCCGTAGATCACCACGCCCCGGATCCTGGGATCCGGCTTCCGGAGAAAAGCTTCAGCGTTGCGCGGCTCGATCTTCACGCCGTCTTCATACCACGACGTTGACGATGCGGTTGGGCACGACGATCACGCGCTTGGGTGTCTTGCCGTCGAGGCCGCGCGCCAGCTCCGGCAAAGCAAGGGCGGTCTTCTCGGCAACGTCCTTGGGCGCGTCCTTGGCCAGCGCGATCGTGCCGCGCAGCTTGCCGTTCAACTGGACCGCCACGGTGACGGTATCGTCGACCAGCAGGGCGTCGTCGGGCAACGGCCAGGGCGAGTCGGCCAGCAGGCTCTTGTGGCCGAGCGCCCCCCAAAGCTCTTCGGCGAGATGCGGCGTCATCGGGCCGATCAGGCGCACGAAGATCTCCAGCGCCTCGCGCAACGCCCACGTGGCCGACTCGTCCTCAGCCTTGGCCGAGTCGATGACGTTGGCGAACTCGTAGAGACGCGCCACGGCCTTGTTGAAGTGGAAGGCCTCGATGTCGGTCGAGATGCCGGCGATCGACTTGTGCGCCGCGCGGCGCAGGGCCATTGCCGGATCGGAGAAAGTACCGGGCTTGGGCGTGCCGGCAGGCGGCAGCTTGTCGATGGCGGCCGAAGCGATGCGGAACAGGCGCTGCTGGAAGCGCCAGGCGCCGGTGACGCCCGCTTCGGTCCATTCGAGGTCGCGCTCCGGCGGCGAGTCCGAGAGCATGAACCAGCGCGCGGTATCGGCGCCGTAGTCGCGAATGATCTGGTCCGGGTCGACGACGTTCTTCTTCGACTTGGACATCTTCTCCGAGCGGCCGACCTCGACGGGGCTCTTGTCGGAGAGGCGCACGACCTTGCCGCCCTCCACCCGCTCGATCTCCTCGGGCGTCAGCCAGCTGCCGTCGCTTGCGCGATAGGTCTCGTGGCAGACCATGCCTTGCGTGAACAGCCCGTCGAACGGCTCGTCGCGGCTGGTCAGCTGGACTTCGCGCATGGCACGCGTCCAGAAGCGCGAGTAGAGCAGATGCAGGATCGCGTGCTCGACACCGCCGATATACTGATCGACCGGCATCCAGTAGTGATTCTCTTCGCGATCGAACGGCGCCGTCGCCAGCTGCGGCGAGGTGAATCGGTCGAAGTACCAGCTCGAATCGATGAAGGTGTCGAACGTGTCGGTCTCGCGACGCGCCGGCTTGCCGCAGGTCGGGCACGCGACGTGTTTCCACGTCGGATGACGGTCG
>Ga0209368_1001425_pt1 | contig 10406 bp, 9 predicted proteins | sample EBPBio242008_DNA_FD_185862 | JGI IMG/M metagenome (GOLD analysis project Ga0209368, IMG submission 185862) | Wastewater treatment Type I Accumulibacter community from EBPR Bioreactor in Madison, WI, USA - Reactor 1_4/24/2008_ DNA (SPAdes)... | ecosystem: Engineered > Bioreactor > EBPR >...
CCGCTGCGCAGAATGCGGTCCAAGCGCGCGATATGGTCGGGCCCGGTCAGGAGCTGGGCGTAGCGGTTGAGGAAGTCGTTCTCGTCCGAATTGCGCAGGGTCGCATTCTGCCAGGTGTCACGCGCAAACCTGGTCACGTCGTTGGGGCTTGCGGCCTGTGCGGCTTCGAGACGGCGCATGTGGCCGTTGCTGGTGAGCGGCGGGAAGGCGGTGAAGTAGCGGACGATTTCCTGTGCGGGCGTTTCCGCCGCAATCCGCTCCTCGGCCTGACGGCGCAGCACTTCGGGCTCCGGCCAGTCGCCATTCTCTCGCAGGAAGCGCCAGGTCGACGCGAAATCGGCATCGGTCCTGGGAGCGGCGCGCAGGATGCTCCAGGTGATGTAACGGTCGAGCAGAGGCTGGCGGAAATTGGCAACCGCCGCGCGCGCATCGCTCCAGCGGTTCTCGTCGATGGCCTTGAGAGCGGCGGTGAAGGCCGCAGCCTCGGCCGGGCTCAGCGGCTGGGCCGGCGTCGCAGCCTGGGCGACATCGCTGCTCTCGACCTGCGGCGGTGCGGCTTGTCTGGAGATCGGCGCAGGGGCCGTGGGGGTTGCCGGCGCCGGAACCGACGGAGGCGTGCTGCCATGGTCGGTCGGTACGCGCCGCAGGCCGGTGTTGGGGGCGCCGGAGACGGGCTGATCGCTGCCCTGATCACGCAAATTCTGCGCGCTGGCCACGGGAGCCAGAGCAGGCGTTGCTGTCAGAAGAGCCAGCAGGAGGAGGGAGGACTTGTTCTTCTTCACCCAGGAATCGTAGGCAGGGAGTTGGGGCATCACAATGGCAAGTTGCTCACCTTGCGGGGGCCTAACCCGGGGCTTAGAGTGAATTTATCAAGGCAAAATCGGAGGAAGCCATGTTCACCGGGTCGCTCGTCGCGCTGATCACGCCGTTCAAGAACGGGTCGGTGGACGAGAAGGGATTCGAGAAGTTCGTGGCCTGGCAGATCGCCGAGGGCACCGACGGGCTGGTCCCGTGCGGCACGACCGGCGAATCGCCCACGCTCTCCATGGAAGAGCACAAGCGGGTCATCGACATCTGCATCCAGACGGCCAAGGGCACCGGCGTTCCGGTGATCGCCGGGACCGGCTCGAACTCGACCGACGAGGCGATCGAACTCACTCGCCACGCCAAGCAGGCCGGCGCCGACGCCGCCATGCTGGTCGTGCCCTACTACAACAAGCCGACCCAGGAAGGCCTGTTCCAGCATTTCAAGGCGGTGGCCGAAGCCGTCGATATTCCGATCCTGCTCTACAACGTGCCGCCGCGGACCGGCGGCGACATGCAGGTGGAAACCGTGGTGCGCCTGTCGCAGGTCCCGAACATCATCGGCATCAAGGACGCCAGCTACGACATGGCGCGGCCGACCCTGACCAAGCTCAAGGCCAAGAAGGGCTTCATCCAGCTTTCCGGCGAGGATGCGAGCGCCGTCGGCTTCCTGGCGCAGGGCGGCGATGGGTGCATCTCGGTGACGGCCAACATCGCGCCGCGCCTGTGCGGCGACATGCACGATGCCTGGAAGAAGCGCGACCTCGACAAGGTGTTCGAGATCCAGGACCGGCTGATGCCGCTGCACAAGGCGCTGTTCGTCGAGACCAGCCCGGGCCCGGTGAAGTACGGTGCCGAGCTGCTGGGGCAGTCGGCCGCCAAGATGCGCCTGCCTCTCGTCGAATGCACCGAGGCGACCAAGAAGCAGGTGCGCGAGGCGATGATCCACGCCGGCCTGATCAACTAGCCGATCTCCAGAGTCCCGATAGCACGAGCGTCCTGTGGCCAAGAAACCGGAACTGGACCGCACCGTTGTGGCCCAGAACCGCAAGGCGCGGCACAACTACTTCATCGAGGAAACCTTCGAAGCGGGCCTGGCTCTGACCGGCACCGAAGTGAAGTCGCTGCGCGGCGGGCGCAGTACGATCGCCGAGTCCTATGTGACGGAAGAAGGCGGCGAAGCCTGGCTGGTCAACGCCAACATCCCGGTCTACGCCTCCGGCAATCGCTTCAACCACGAGCCGCGGCGGCCGCGGAAGCTGCTGCTGCACAGGAAGCAGATCAACAAGCTGATCGGCGCCATCCAGCGCGAAGGCCGCACCGTCGTGCCGCTGCAGGTCTATTTCAATCCGCGCGGCCGCGCCAAGATCGAGATTGCCCTCGTCACCGGCAAGCAGGCGCACGACAAGCGCCAGTCCATCAAGGATCGCGACTGGCAGCGCCAGCGCGCCCGGTTGATGTCGAGTCGTCGCTGAACCTTCGGAGGGGAGCCCCCGCATGAGTACCGTTCTGATCACCGGCGCCGCGCGTGGCCTTGGCCTCGACTTCGTGAAGCAATACGCAGCCAAGGGCTGGAAGATCCACGCCTGTGCCCGCAAGCCCGAGGCGTTGAAGGACGTCAAGGGCGACATCCACGCCCACAAGCTCGAAGTCACCGACTATGCGGCGGTCAAGGCTCTGGCGGAGAAGCTGTCGGGCGAGGCGATCGACGTGCTGATCTGCAACGCCGGCATCTCTGCAGGAAGAGCCTCGGCTCTAGGCGAGATCGACCCGGCGACATGGCGCGAAGTCTTCGAGGTGAATGCCCTGGCGCCGTTGATGATGGCGGGAGCCTTCGTCGATCACGTCGCACGGTCGAAGGATCGCAAGCTGGTGGCCATTTCGAGCCGCATGGGCAGCATCGCGAACAATGGCGGCGGCAGCTACGCCTACCGCGCCAGCAAGACGGCGTTGAACATGGAATGGAGCTGCGTCGCGCGCGATGTGGCGGCAAAAGGCGTGACCTGCGTGGTGCTGCATCCCGGCTGGGTGCAGACCGACATGGGCGGCGCCCAGGCCACGCTCACCATCGCCGAGAGCGTGCCCGCGATGGTGAAAGTGATCGACGGGCTGAAGCCCGCCGACAATGGCCGGTTCATCAACTACGATGGCAGCGCGATCGACTGGTAACCCGGGCGGAAACCGATGCTGCTCAGCGAAGAACAGACCCTGATCCGCGACACCGCCCGCGCCTTTGCGCAGGAGCAGGTGCTGCCCAATGTCCGCGCCTGGGAGGCTGCGGGCGAGATCCCTCGTGCGCTTCTCGCCGAGATGGGCCGCATGGGCTTCATGGGCATGTGTGTGCCCGAGGAATGGGGCGGTGCCGGCTCCGACATGGTCTCCTACGTCCTGGCGCTGGAGGAGATCGCGGCGGCAGACGGCGGCCTGTCGACGGTGATGAGCGTCAACAACTCTCCCGACTGCGCGGCGCTGCAGGCCTACGGTTCGCCCGAGCAGAAGGAGCGCTGGCTGAAGCCGCTGGCGCGCGGCGAGATGCTGGGCGCCTTTTGCCTGACCGAGCCGCACGCCGGTTCTGACGCCTCCAATCTCAAGACGCGCGCCGAACGCCGCGGCAACGGCTGGGTGCTGAACGGCGTGAAGCAGTTCATCACTTCGGGGCGCACCGCCGACGTGGCGCTGGTCTTCGCCGTGACCGATCCGGCGGCGCCCAAGCGCGGCATCTCCTGTTTCATCGTGCCGACCAAGACGCCGGGCTACCGCGTCGCCTCGGTCGAAAAGAAGCTCGGTCAGAAATCGTCCGACACCTGTCAGATCGCCTTCGAGGAGTGTGTGGTCGGTGCCGACGCCATGCTGGGCGCGGAAGGCGAAGGCTATCGCATTGCACTGGCCAATCTGGAGGCCGGCCGCATCGGTATCGCCGCCCAGGCCGTCGGCATGGCGCGGGCGGCGTTCGAGGCCGCACGCAGCTACGCCAACGAGCGTGTGGCCTTCGGCACGGCGATCGCCAACCATCAGGCGGTGCAGTTCCGGCTGGCCGACATGGCGACCAAGGTGACCGTCGCCCGGCAGATGGTTCTGCATGCGGCAACGTTGCGTGCCGCTGGGCGCCCATGCCTCACCGAAGCCGCAATGGCCAAGCTATATGCTTCGGAAATGGCCGAGGAGGTGTGCTCGGCCGCCATTCAGATCCACGGCGGCTACGGGTACGTTTCCGACTACCTTGTGGAGAAGATCTGGCGGGATGTTCGCGTCTGCCAGATCTACGAGGGTACCAGCGACGTTCAGCGCATCCTGATCGGCCGCGGATTGGGTTCTTTGTAAGGCCCGTCTTTTCCTTGTTCCTGGCCCCGACGCGTGCAAAGCTTATCGGGTGTGTAAATAAGGCCGCAGAAGCGGTCGGGGGAGCTGGGAGAGCCGGGCGACGGATGGTCGGTCGTGCGCCGTAACTTAGTGAAAGTCATTGGCCTCGCCGCAGTGCTGGTTGCGGCGGCGGGACTTGTTGTCGCCCAGGATAAGGCCCAACCGCCTGGAAAAACCGGCGAATATGGGCGCGTCATCCAAATGCAGACAGCCTTCAGCCCGGCGCTTCCAGGCTCCGGCGACGGCGTTCGCGTCTTCACGCGTACTGTCAAACACATGTCGGGCGGGGCCCTGGCCATCAAGATCATCGAGCCGGGGCGGGTGACGCCAACTGCCGACATGGTCGATGCCCTGCAGAACGGCGACCTCGAGGCCGCCTTCACCTGGTCCGGCTATGCCGCTGCCAAGGCGCCGGTATTCGGGGTCTTCGCCACGGTGCCGTTCGGCCCCGGCCCGGAGGACATGACCTCGTGGATGCTGGAGGGCGACGGCAGCCGCATCCACCGCGAGGCCTACGAGAAGCTGGGCATTGCCGGCATTCCGTGCGGGATTCAGGGTCCCAAGGGCGGCGGCTGGTTCCGCAGCGACGTCAACACGGTGGCCGACTTCAAGGGCCAGCGTCTGCGCTACGGCAAGATGGCCGCGGAAGTGATTGCCCGCATGGGCGCCGTGCCGGTCCCGCTGCCGCCGGGCGAGTTCTTTTACAAGTTGCAGCAAGGCGTCGTGGATGGCGGCGAGATGTCGACGCCCGCCATGGACGCCGCCCTGGGCTTCGACAAGCTCGGCCTGCCTTACTACATGCCGGGCTGGCAGCAGCCCTCGGCCGTGCTCGATTTCCTGATGCGCAAGGACAAATGGGCGGCGCTGCCGGCGGCGTTGCGGGTGCAGATAGAAACCGCTTGCCGGGCAAATATCGCCTGGATGCTGGGCCGCTCGCCCAATGTGCAGGCCATCGCGATGGAAAAGCTCAAGGCGTCGGGCGTCGTGATCCGCGAATGGTCGGCAGATGTGCTGGCCGCCTTTCGCAAGAACACCGAAATCGTGCTGAAAGAGCAGGCCGAACGCGATCCTGATTTCGGCGCCGCCCTCGCCAATCAGAGGGCTTTCGTTCAGCAGTCCGCGAGTTGGCGGGTCATGTCCCGCCTGCCGAGCCCGCAGCAGCCCTAAACGACCATAAGCGCTCGCTTGCACGGGGCCGCCGGTCCGGGCAGTTTTGCTCGGACATGACTGTACTTTCTTCCCAGATCGACACCCGTTCCGACACCTTCAAGCGCAATGCCGAGGCAATGCGCGCGCAGCTCTCGGATTTGCGCCAGCGCACCGACCGGATCCGCCTGGGGGGTGGTGAGGACTCGCGCAAACGCCATGTGGCGCGCGGCAAGCTGCTGCCGCGCGAGCGGGTGCGGGCGCTGCTCGATCCCGGTTCGCCGTTTCTCGAACTGTCGCCGCTGGCGGCGCTCGACATGTATGACAACGAAGCGCCCGGGGCGGGCGTGATCACCGGCATCGGCCGCGTCAGCGGCGTCGAATGCGTGATCGTCTGCAACGACGCCACCGTGAAGGGCGGCACCTACTATCCGATGACGGTGAAGAAGCATCTCCGCGCCCAGGAAGTGGCGATGGAGAACCGGCTTCCCTGCATCTACATGGTCGATTCCGGCGGCGCCAACCTGCCGCAATGGCCCGAGGTCTTTCCGGACAAGACCCACTTCGGCCGTATCTTCTACAACCAGGCCAACATGTCGGCGCAGGGCATCCCGCAGATCGCCGTCGTGATGGGCTCCTGCACGGCCGGCGGTGCCTATGTGCCGGCGATGAGCGACGAGACCATCATCGTGCGCAAGCAGGGCACGATCTTCCTGGCCGGCCCGCCGCTGGTGAAGGCCGCGATCGGCGAGGTGGTGAGCGCCGAGGATCTCGGCGGCGCCGACGTCCATGCCCGCACCTCGGGCGTCGCCGACCACTATGCCCAGAACGACAGCCATGCGCTGGGCATGGCGCGGCGCATCGTGGCCAATCTCAACTGGAAGAAGAACCCCTCGGCGTCGCTGCTGCCGCCGCGCGATCCGCTCTATGCCGCCGAAGAGCTTTACGGCGTGGTGCCGCCGGACAGCCGCACGCCCTACGACATGCGCGAGGTCATTGCGCGCCTGGTCGACGGCAGCGAACTCGACGAGTTCAAGCACCTCTATGGCACCACGCTCGTGACCGGCTTCGCCCGCATCTGGGGCTATCCAATCGGCATCGTCGCCAACAACGGCATCCTGTTCAACGAATCGGCGCTGAAGGCCGCGCATTTCATCGAACTGTGCGGCCAGCGCGGCATTCCGCTGCTGTTCCTGCAGAACATCACGGGCTTCATGGTCGGCCGTAAGTACGAAGCGGGCGGCATCGCCCGTGATGGCGCCAAGATGGTGACGGCGGTGTCGACCGTGAACGTGCCGAAGTTCACGGTGATCGTCGGCGGCAGCTACGGCGCCGGCAACTACGGCATGTGCGGCCGCGCCTACAGCCCGCGCTTCCTCTGGATGTGGCCCTCGGCGCGCATCTCGGTCATGGGCGGCGAGCAGGCCGCCAGCGTGCTAGCCACCGTGCGCCGCGACAATATCGAGGCCAAGGGCGGCGCCTGGTCGAAGGAAGAGGAAGAGAAGTTCAAGCAGCCGATCCGCGACCAGTACGAGCGCGAGGGCCATCCGTACTACGCCACGGCGCGGCTGTGGGACGACGGCATCCTCGATCCGGCCGATACGCGCATGGCGCTGGCGCTGGGCCTGTCGGCGGCGATGAACCAGCCGATCGGGCAGACGAAGTTCGGCGTCTTCCGGATGTGATGCGGACCATGACGTCTTCCATCCTGAGCAAGGTCGACGGGGGCGTGGCGACGCTCACCCTCAACCGGCCGAAGGAAATGAACTCCTTCGACGGCGACACCGCCCGCATCATCATCGACACCCTCGAAACGTTCGCGGCCGACGAGGATGTGCGCGTGCTGGTTGTCGCAAGCGAAGGGCCGGCCTTCTCGGCCGGCGGCGACTTCAACTGGGTGCTGACCTGGCCTGAACTCGACACCATCACCCGGCGGGTCGGTGCCGATGCCATGATGGGCGCGGTGCAGGCGGTCTACGATTTTCCCAAGCCGTCGATTGCGCGCGTGCAGGGCGCAGCGGTGGGCGGCGGCGTCGGCCTGATGCTGGCCTGCGATTTTGCCGTGGCCTCGTCCACGGCCCGCTTCGGCCTGACCTCGGCGCGCAACGGCCTGCTGGCCGGTATCGCCATTCCGGGGTTGATCCAGGCCGTGGGGCCGCGCAAGGCGCGCCAGCTCCTGATGCATGGCGGGATCTTCGACGCCGCGACGGCCTTGCGGATCGGCCTGGTCGACCAGGTGGTGGATGCCGATGCGCTCGATGCCACCGTGGCGGAACTGGCCGGGGAGCTGAAGCGCGGGGCGCCGTCGGTACAGACGCTGGTCAAGCAGCTCGTCACCGAGATCGACGGCATGACGCACGATGCGCGGGTCGCCGACCTGATCGGCGAGCATGTCGCCGCGCAATGCACGACCGTAGAAGCGATCGAGGGCATGAGCGCCTTCCTGAACAAGCGTAAGCCGAGGTGGGCTGCCTGATGTTTTCCAAGATCCTGATCGCCAATCGTGGCGAGATCGCCTGCCGCGTCATCAAGACGGCGCGCCGGCTCGGCATCAAGACAGTCGCCGTCTATTCCGACGCCGACCGCAATGCCCGGCACGTCGCGATGGCCGACGAGGCCGTGCATATCGGCCCGTCGCCTGCCCGCGAGAGCTACCTCGTCGCCGAGAAGATCATCGACGCGGCGAAGCGCACCGGCGCGCAGGCCATCCATCCGGGTTACGGCTTCCTGTCGGAGAATGCCGGCTTTGCCGATACCTGCGCCAAGGCCGGCATCGTCTTCATCGGCCCGCCGCCCGCCGCCATCCGCGCCATGGGCTCCAAGAGCGAAGCCAAGAAGATCATGGAGAAGGCCAAGGTGCCGCTGGTGCCGGGCTACCATGGTGACGATCAGTCGCCCGACCTGCTGGCCAAAGAAGCAGGCCGCATCGGCTTTCCGGTGCTGATCAAGGCGTCGGCCGGCGGCGGCGGCAAGGGCATGCGCGTGGTCGAGAGCGCCGACAAGTTTGCCGACGCGCTGGCGGGCGCCAAGCGCGAGGCCAAGGCCGCCTTCGCCGACGACCATGTGCTGGTCGAGAAGTATCTCACGCGGCCGCGCCATATCGAGATCCAGGTGTTCGCCGACAGCCAGGGCGGCTGCCTCTATCTCTTCGAGCGCGACTGCTCGATCCAGCGCCGCCATCAGAAGGTGATCGAGGAAGCGCCGGCCCCGAACATGGACCCGGCGCGGCGCAAGGCGATGGGCGAGGCCGCTGTCGCGGCCGCGCGCGCCATCGGCTACCAGGGGGCCGGCACGGTCGAGTTCATCGCCGACCAGGACGGCACCTTCTTCTTCATGGAGATGAACACCCGCCTGCAGGTCGAGCATCCGGTGACGGAGGCGATCACCGGCCAGGACCTGGTGGAATGGCAGCTCGTCGTTGCCGCCGGCGGCAAGATGCCGTTGACGCAGGATCAACTGCGCATTGATGGTCATGCCGTCGAGGTCCGGCTCTACGCCGAGGATCCGGCCCGCAACTTCCTGCCCTCGACCGGGACGCTGGTGCATCTGCGGCTGCCGGAGGAGGGCGCCCATGTGCGCGTCGATACCGGCGTGCGCCAGGGCGATACGGTGACGCCTTTCTACGATCCGATGATCGCCAAAGTGATCGTGCACGACCGCGACCGCACTTCGGCGATGCGCCGGATGGCGGCGTTGATGGGTGAGACCGAGGTGGTCGGCGTGACGACCAACGCGGCCCTCCTGAAGGCGCTGTGTTCCCATCCGGCGTTCGTCGGTGGCGAAGTCGATACCGGCTTCATCGAGCGCCATCGCGATACCCTGTTCACCAAGGTCGCTCCGGCCGGTGATCGTGCCTTCGCGGTCGCCACCCTGGCGCGGCTGGTCGAATGGCAGGAGGCCTCGCCGCCGGCGGGCGATCCCTGGTCGCCGTGGAACCAGCAGAACAGCTTCCGCCTGCTCGACGACGGCCACGACGAAGTGCGCTGGAACGACGGCGCGCGCGACGTGGCAGTGATCGCGCGACGGCTGAAGGATGGCGGCCTGCGGCTCGAACTGCCGGGCGGTGCGCAAGACGCGCGGGTCCAGCGCTATGACGATGGCCGGCTGGCGATCGGCCTGGGCGACGACACGTTCGTGGCCACCGTGGTGCGCCGCAAGGCCAACGATGGCGGCATCGACTATGCGGTGTTCGCCGACGGCGAGAACCGCCGGCTGCGACTGGTCGATCCGCTCGACGTGACGCAGTACGAGGCCACGGCGTCGGCCGAGACCGCCGTGCGGGCGCCGTTGCCCGGCAAGATCATCGACCTGCGCGTGAAGGCTGGCGACACGGTGAGCAAGGGCCAGCCCTTGCTGGTCCTCGAAGCCATGAAGATGGAGCACACGCTGGCCGCCCCCGCCGACGGCAAGGTGAAGAGCGTGCGCTACGCCGTGGGCGAGCAGGTGACGGAAGGCGCCGAGCTGGTCGAGTTCGAATGAGCGACCTGCTGGGCGGCTGGCGTCTCGAAAGCTGGTCGTTGGTCTATGCCGACGGCCGCCCTTCGGAGTACCCGATGGGCGCCGATGCGAAGGGCTACATCCTCTACACGCCGGGCGGCCAGGTAAGCGCCACCATCATGCGCGCCGACGCCGGCGCCTGCTTCGCCTATGCCGGCCGCTACGAGATCGCGGACGGCACGGTCTTTCACAGCATCGAGCTTTCGACCGATCCGGCGCTAGTCGGTCTGCGGTCGACCCGGCACATCAAGCTCGATGGCGACCGGCTCGTCCTTTCGGGGCCGGACTTCACGGCCGGCACCAATCGCACGCAGCAGATCGTGTGGCGGCGCGCCTAGCGTTTCCCGCCCCCCAGCACCGCGTTCAGGATGATGGCGCCGAAGGTCGCGGTGCCGATGCCGCCCATGGCGAAGTCGCCGAACTTCAGGGTGAAGTCGCCGGTGCCCAGCACAAGGGTGACGGCGGCAACCATGAGGTTGCGGCTGTCGGAGAAGTCGACCTTGTTGTCGACCCAGATCTTGGCGCCGGCGATGGCGATCAGGCCGAACACCACGATGCTGACGCCGCCCATCACCGGCAGCGGGATGGTGTGGATCAGC
>Ga0209368_1001428_pt1 | contig 10399 bp, 10 predicted proteins | sample EBPBio242008_DNA_FD_185862 | JGI IMG/M metagenome (GOLD analysis project Ga0209368, IMG submission 185862) | Wastewater treatment Type I Accumulibacter community from EBPR Bioreactor in Madison, WI, USA - Reactor 1_4/24/2008_ DNA (SPAdes)... | ecosystem: Engineered > Bioreactor > EBPR >...
GTCGGGGGGAGTCCAAGGGCTGCCTCGGACCGGGGGGCAGAAGGCCCTCCTCCGCCGCCGGCCGCCGTCGCCCCCCTTGCAGAAGGGGGCGCGATCATGCAACGCCCCGCCACCGGCTCTGCTAGACTGGGCCCAAGCTTACCCCGGACAGATGCCATGACCACCGACATCCGCCTTGCCTTCGCCCATCCCGAAGAGCGCAGCCTCGCCTCGGCCCCTTCGGACCCGCGCGACCGCATCAGCTTGCGCGACCATGTGGTCGAGGCCGACATCGGCGCCTTCCAGAAGGAACGAGGCCACCGCCAGCGGCTGATGTTCAACATCGTGGTCGAGGTGCGCCCCATCGCCCAGCCCATCGACGACGATGTGGACCGCATCCTCAGCTACGACCGCCTGACCGAGGCGATTGCCGAGGAGCTGGCGGCAGAACGGCTGAACCTGCTGGAAACCCTGGCAGAGCGGGTGGCCGAGCGCATCCTGGCCGAGCCGCAGGCGATGCGCGCCTTCGTGCGCGTCGAAAAGCTGGACATCGGACCCTACAAGCTGGGCGTGGAAATCGTCCGCTCGCGTGCCGAGGCGCCGGTGCGGGCGCTGGCGGCCGATGGCACCGACCGCGCGGTGCATCCCATCGTGGTGTTCCTCGACAACGCCGCCATCGCTGCGCCCGACCTGCCGGCCCGCCTGGATGCGCTGTTGGCCGCCGGGGACCCGCTGATCCTCGCCGTGGGCCTGCCAGATCTGCCCCGCCCCCAGACCGGCCACAAGCCGACGCAGCGGCGCATCGACCTTCTGGCCATCGAACAGAACGCCTGGGTGCTGGCGGCCCGCGACCCGCGCTGCGTGGTGGTCGCCACGCGGACCGAGATCGACTGGGCCATGAAGCGCGGCCAGACCGTGGTGTGGGCGCCCTCCAAGCTGGTGCTGGATGCCGTGGACGGTCCCACCTCGCGAGAGCCGGTGGCGCTGGCGCTCTGGCTGGCCGAACTGATGGCGGCACGCTCGCTCACCGTTCACGGCGATGTTGCGCTTCCGGCGGGAAGCCGCGTGCCAGTCACGCGGGCGTGACCCTTCATCTTGCGTGAAACCGGGCAGGGTCCTATCCCGGACCACATGATCTGCTACCGCCCCGTCGCGATGACCGATCCTGCCCGCCCCGCAGGCGCCTTGCCTCTGGCGGGCGGTCCCTGCTGGTTCGACGTGGTCGAGGTGCTGGAACGGGGCAGGGCGCCCCGGCTTGTCCCGGCCAGCGGTCTTCCTCCCGAGACGCGCGACACCCTTGCCGACCACCGCCCCGCCTTTGCCGGGCTGGCGATGGACCGTCCCCGCGTCATGGGCATCCTGAACGTCACGCCCGACAGCTTTTCCGACGGCGGCCGTTTCCTTTCCCCCGGGGCCGCCCTTGCCCAGGCCCGTGCCCTGGCCGCCGCCTCCGACATGCTGGACATCGGCGGCGAAAGCACCCGGCCCGGCGCTGCCGAGGTGTCCGTGGCCGACGAGATCGCCCGCACCGCCCCGGTGATCGCCGCCCTGCGCGAAGCCGGCCTCGCCACGCCGGTTTCCATCGACACCCGCAAGGCCCCTGTGGCCAACGCCGCACTTCAGGCCGGCGCGCAGGTGGTGAACGATGTCGCCGCCTTCCGCTTCGATCCCGCCCTGGGCTCCCTTGTGGCGGCCCGCCGCGCGCCGGTGGTGCTGATGCATTCCATCGCCACCCCCGCCACCATGCAGGACGCGCCCGTCTATGACGACGTGGTGCTGGATGTCTATGCCGCGCTGGCCGAACGCATCGCCCATGCCGAACGTCTCGGCATCCCGCGCGCCAACATCATGGCCGATCCCGGCATCGGCTTCGGCAAGACACTCGCCCATAACCTTGCCCTCTTGGCCCGCCTGTCCGTCTTTCACGGCCTCGGCGTGCCGATCCTGCTGGGCGCCTCGCGCAAGCGGTTCATCGGCACGCTGGCGCAGGAACCGGACCCCGACCGCCGCCTGCCCGGCTCGCTTGCCGTGGCGCTCCACGGGGCGGCGCAGGGCATGCAGATGATCCGCGTCCATGACGCGCCCGAAACCGCACAGGCCCTGCGGCTCTGGCGGTCCACAACCACAGGAGAAGAGGCATGAGCAGGAAACTCTTCGGCACCGACGGCGTGCGCGGCACCGCCAACACCTATCCCATGACCGCCGAAATGGCCCTGAAACTCGGCGCTGCCGCCGGTCGCTTCTTCCGCCGCGACGGCGCCGCCTCGGGCCACCGCGTCGTCATCGGCAAGGACACGCGCCTGTCGGGCTACATGCTGGAGAACGCCCTCACGGCCGGGCTCACCTCCACCGGCATGAACGTCCTGCTGCTCGGCCCCATCCCCACCCCCGCCGTGGGCTTCCTCACCCGCTCCATGCGCGCCGACCTGGGCGTCATGATCTCGGCCAGCCACAACCCGCACCAGGACAATGGCATCAAGTTCTTCGGCCCCGATGGCTTCAAGCTGTCGGACGAAGCCGAGGAAGAGATCGAATCCGTCCTCGAATCCGCCCCCGACCTTGCCCCGCCCGAACAGATCGGCCGCGCCCGCCGCATCGAGGATGGCCGCGGCCGCTATCAGGAATATGCCAAGACCACCTTCCCGGCAGGCCTGCGCCTGGATGGGCTGAAGGTGGTGATCGACTGCGCCAACGGCGCCGCCTACCGCGCCGCGCCCGAGGTTCTGTGGGAACTGGGCGCCGAGGTGATCCCGGTTGGCGTCTCGCCCAACGGCACCAACATCAACGACCGCTGCGGTTCCACCCACACCCAGACCGCGGCCGAGGCGGTGGTGGCCCACGGCGCCCATGTCGGCATCTGCCTCGATGGCGATGCCGACCGGGTGATGATCCTCGACGAACATGGTCAGGTCGCCGACGGCGACCAGATCATGGCCCTGCTGGCCACCCGGTGGGCGCAGGAGGGCAAGCTGCGCGGGCGCACGCTGGTGGCAACCGTCATGTCCAACCTTGGCCTTGAACGCCACCTCGCCGCCCAGGGCCTGCACCTGGAACGCACGCCGGTCGGCGACCGCTATGTGGTGGAGGCCATGCGCCGTGGCGGCTGGAACCTGGGTGGCGAACAGTCGGGCCATATCGTGATGACCGACTACGCCACCACCGGCGACGGCCTCATCGCGGGGCTGCAGTTCCTTGCCGAAATGGCCCGCACCGACCGAGACGCCTCGGAACTCACCCGCCAGTTCGCCACCGTGCCGCAGATGCTGAAGAACGTCCGCTACGGCGAAGGCGCCCGCCCGCTGGAAGCCCCCGCCGTCATCGCCGCCATTTCTGGCGCAGAGGCGCGGATGAACGGCAAGGGCCGGCTCCTGATCCGCAAGTCGGGCACCGAACCCCTGGTCCGCGTCATGGCCGAATGCGAGGACGAGGCGATGCTGGCCGAAGTGGTGGGCGATATCGTCGAGGCGGTGAAGGCCGCCGTCTGACGGAAACCGGCCTGACGGAAACCCGTCTGGCCGAAGCCCGCGATTTTTCTGCGAAAAATCAGCCGCCGCCCGACCCGGAGGCTCAGGGCAGCACCGTCACCATCAGAAAGGCCACCGCCAGCGTCAGATGCACCGCGCCCTGCAAGATCGTGGTGCGCCCGGTGCCCAGGGTCAGGATCGCCGCGAACAGCGTCAGCGTCAGCAGCGCCACCTGAGCCGGGCTCACCCCCAGCACGATGGGCAGGCCAAAGATCAGCGATGCCGCCGCCACCGCCGGCAAGGTCAGCCCGATCGAGGCGATGCCCGATCCAAGCGCCAGGTTCAGGCTGTTCTGCAGCCGGTTGCCCAAGGCCGAACGGATTGCGGCAATGCTCTCGGGCAGCAGCACGACCGCCGCCACGACGACCCCGGTCACTTCCGGCCGCAGCCCCGCGGCCGCCACCCCCGCCGCCAGCGGGGTCGACAGCGCCTTGGCCAGGATCACCACGGCAAACAGCGCCAGCAGCAGAAGGATCAGGCTGCGCCGCGCCAGGGTGGCCGGGGGCGGCGGATGCGGGTTGCCGTCCCCCACCACGGCGTTGTCCAGGAAATAGTCGCGGTGCCGCACGGTCTGCACGAAGACGAAGACGGCATAAAGCCCCAGGGCGGCGACCGCGACCAGCAGAAGCTGACCCCGGCTATAGCTTGCCCCGGCGCCCGTCGTGGTGAAGTCCGGCAGGATCAGCGCAAGTCCCGCCAGCGTGCCCAGCACAGCCAGGGCCGATGCCGCGCCATCGGTGGAAAACTTCTGTTCGCCATGCCGCACGCCGCCCAGCACAAGGCAAAGGCCCACGATCAGGTTCAGCACCAGCATCACGGTCGCCAGAACCGTGTCGCGAGCCACGATCTGCCCGGCCACCGGATCGCTCAGCATGATCGACAGGATCAGCCCGACCTCGATCACCGTCACCGCAACCGCCAGCAGGATCGACCCGAAAGGCTCGCCCAGGCGCAGCGCCAGCACCTCGGCATGGGTCACCGCGGCAAAGACCGATCCCAGAAGCAGGGGCGCCGCCAGCGCCAGCACCATCCAGCCCTCGGCCAGGTGCAACAGTTTCGCCAGCGCCAGCCCGGCCGCCACCACAGGCACCACCATGGTCCAGATCGGCAGGTGACCCTTCTCGATGTCCAGCACTTGCCTCAGCCCTCCTCGGCCGCGAACGACACCACCTCGTCGCCGCCGGTCTTGTGCAGCCAGTCGGGCAGGCGCAAGGGGGTCGTGCGGTCCGCCGGCAGGATCGGCGCATAGGCGAGGCCGCCGCGCCGCGCCTCCAGATCGGCCTTCGCCGCCGCGCGCAGGCCGGGGTCGGTCATCACGTCATAGCCCATGCCCGCAAGGATCCGCGCCGTATCCAGCGACGCCCGGTCGCCGATCGACATGCCCCCGCAGGCCGTCACCGCCCAGGTGTGCAGCGAGGTGCCGATGCCAAAGCTCGGCCAGCCGAAGATGCCCACCGGCGCGATCCAGCTCACATCGCCCACGTCGGTGCCGCCCCCCACGCGCAGCGGCCCCATCACCGGCAGCACCGTCGTCGCCAGCCCTGCCTCGGGCAGACCCATCTCGCGCTGGCAACCCTTGGCAAAGGCCTGCTCCGCCTCGGTCCAGACCGGCGGCCGCGCGGTCATGTGCGCCTGGGCCAGCCCGATCATCGGCCCGTTGGGCAGAAGGTCCAGCATCCCGTGGAAGAGCTCGAATTCCGAAGCGGTCTGCGTCATCAGCGCCGCGCCATCGGCCACCTGCTTGGTCCATTCCAGAAGGGCATCGACCTCGGCACGGTCCTGCCCCCGCAGGGTCAGCCAGATCTGCGCGAACTCCGGCACGATGTTCGGCGCAACCCCGGCGCTCTCATAGATGTAATGCATCCGCGCTGTGGACCGCAGGTGTTCGCGCATGAACTGGATGCCGGTGCCAAACAGCTCTGCCGCCTTCAGCGCCGACCGCCCGTCCCAAGGGTCGTTGCCCGCATGGGCCGTGCGACCGCGAAAGATCACTTGCACCTGCGCAACGGCGGCCGTCATGATCTCGCCCGTCACCGCCAGCGGCGCCGGATGCCAGGCCAGCGCCGCGTCCAGATCGTCGAACAACCCGTCGCGCGCCATATAGACCTTCACGCCCTCGGTCTCTTCGGCGGCACAGCCATAGACGCGGATGGTCCCCGGCGTGCCGGTGGCCTGCATCATGGTCTTCAGCGCGATAGCCGCCCCGGTGCAGCCCGCGCCCAGGGCATTGTGCCCGCAGCCGTGGCCGTTCGGGTTGCCCGAAGGCGCCGGCATCTGCCGCGGCTCGGCGGCATTGCCCAGATCGGGCAGGGCGTCATATTCCGGCAGATAACCCACCACCGGCCCGCCCGTACCCTGGCTCCATTCGCTGACAAAGGCGGTGGGAAAGCCCGAGGTGCCCGTGGACACCGTGCGGAACCCCGCCGCCTCCAGCTCGCGCAGGTGGACCTTCGCCGATTTCACCTCTTCCAGCGACAGCTCCGCCAAATCCCAGACCTCGCGGCTGATGCGCAGGATCGCGTCGCGGTGCCGCTCCACCGCCGCCTCTGCTGCGGCGACCGAAGCCGGTGCAGGGGCCCCGGCCCCGGCTGTCGTGGCCTCTGCCAGCACCAGGTCCGGCAACCCCAACCCTGCGCCCACCGCCGCGCCCGCGGCGGCCCCCAAGACACCGCGACGCGATAAGCCCTTGTTCCCGATCGTCATGGAGCCGCCCCTTCTGTGCCGTTCGGGTGAATCGTAGCACCGTCATGCCGCGCGGCAAACACCACCCGCCACTGATGCCGACCACGTGACAGGGCCGCGCCGTTGGACAGGTGGCAGGAGGCCGCGTACAACGGTCGCGGGCAATCAGGGCGTGAGTTGCATGACAAACGAACCGAGCGACGCCATGAAAGGGATCGACCGGCGCGCCTTCCTTGGGGCCACGGCCGCGCTTGCCGGAACCGCAGCCGCTTTGGCCGCGCCACAGCAGGCCCGGGCCCAGGCGCCGCGCACCCTTCCGGGGGGCACGGTTTTCACCGGCGACCTGGTCGACGGAAAGCCGGTCGTCAGCCACCTGAACACCGACGACCTCGAGCCCGGCAAGACGCACCTACTTTACTTCCGGGGGGTGGAGCGGCAGTCCGGGCAGCCCTGTCTCGTATCGGTCATCGTTGCCAGGGGAGCCCGCCCCGGCAAGCGCCTCACCCTCACCAGCGGTGTGCATGGCGACGAGATGAGTTCCATCCAGACCGTGCTGACGGTGATGGCGCTCCTCGATCCCGCGCAGATGGCCGGAACGGTGATGGCGGTTCCCGACATCTCCGGCCCCGCCATCGACACCATGCAGCGCCGCTGGCCCAGCTGGTCGCGCGGCGCCGACCTCATCGACATGAACCGTGAATGGCCCGGAAACGAGAACGGCGCGACCACGGCCGGTCGCCATGCAGCCCTGCTCTTCAATCACTTGCTGGTTCCGAACTCCGACTTCGCCATCGACTTCCACACCGGCACCACGGGCATCGATGCGGCCGCCTTCAACATCGGCGACCGTCGCATCCCCGAAGTCCGGGCGATGATGGATCTCTTTCCGGTAGGCATGATCTTCGACAATCCGGTCGATCCCGGCGTCCTGCACAACGCCATGATCGACGTGGGAATCCCCTGCTTCACCCCGGAAATCGGCGCGGCGCGCAGCCTGGACCTTCCCATGATCTCGCTGTTTGTCGAAGGCACGATGAACGTGCTCCGGCACCACGGCATCATTGGCGGAGCGATGGGCCGAACCGGCGCGGACGCAGGCACCTACATCGGCAACAGCGCGTTCCCGGTGTTCGCCACGCGCGGCGGCTTCGTCGAATACCTCGTCGCCCTGGACGAGGCCGTCATGCCCGGCCAGAGGATCGCGATCCAGCGCAACACCTTCGGCGAGGTGGTGGCGGACTATGCCAGCAGTGTCGAGGGCAAGGTGGCCGCGCTGCGCAGCGATGCTTCGGCCGAGCCTGGCAATGTGCTGGCCTTCATCCTGTTCAATGGCCCGACCGCAGACGCAGCCGGGGGCTACGCGGAATAGGCCGCCCTCTGCCGGGCGCCCAAAGCGACGCGGGCGCCGCGCGCACATGGGCTGCGCCGGGACCGCTCACGCCGGCGGCCAGTCCACCGTGTCATGGTCGGGATGCTGGCGGCAGGACAGGCGGATCTTCTCGAACCGTTCCGGCGTGTCGCCGACACCGTTGTCGCCCTCACCCGTGGCCGTTTGCGGCAGAAAGGGCAGCTCGCCAAACCATGGCTCGCGCGCCTCTATCCCGTACTGGGCCAGCGGCTTCACCTCGGAATGGCGGTCCAGCGAGCCGATCGACACGCCGATGCGGTGGACCGAAGCGAACCGGTAGAACAGCGGCGTGCCGCACTCCCGGCAGAACCCGCGCAGGGCCTCGTCAGAGCTCTGAAACCAGCCCGGCTCGCCGCGGGTGATGCGGAAGTCATCGGGGGAAACGTCCGCAAAGGCGCCAAAGAAGCTGCCGAACTGCTTCTGGCACATGCGGCAGTGGCAGATGCAGGCATTGTCGGGTCTCTCCATCAGCGCATACCGCACTGCGCCACACTGGCAACCGCCGGACCAGGTTTCGCGTTCCATGAAACTCTCCGCAGGCAGGAGGGAGGATCCCGGATACCCCGACTCTACCCGCGTTCGGCACAATGGCAAAGGGCCGGGGGATCGCTCCCCCGGCCCCGGCATCCGCAGGGCGGGGTTTCACCCCGCCACGGATCAGTTCCGCGCGCGGTCCACCATCTTGCCCTTGGAAATCCAGGGCATCATGGCGCGCAGCTTCTCGCCGACCTGTTCGATCTGGTGCTCGTCGTTGCGGCGGCGGGTGGCCTTGAAGAAGGGCTGGCCGACCGCATTTTCCTGCATGAACTCCGACACGAACTTGCCGGTCTGGATGTCGGTCAGAACGGCCTTCATCCGCGCCTTAGTCTCGTCATAGGGCAGGATCCGCGGGCCCGAGACATATTCGCCGTACTCGGCCGTGTTCGAGATCGAGTAGTTCATGTTGGCAATGCCGCCCTCGTAGATCAGGTCCACGATCAGCTTCACTTCGTGCAGGCACTCGAAATAGGCCATCTCGGGCTCGTAGCCGGCTTCCACCAGGGTCTCAAAGCCCATGCGGATCAGTTCGACCAGGCCGCCGCACAGCACGGCCTGCTCGCCGAACAGGTCGGTCTCGCATTCCTGGCGGAAGTTGGTCTCGATGATCCCCGACCGGCCGCCGCCGATGCCCGAGCAGTAGGACAGCGCCAGTTCCATCGCCTTGCCGCTGGCGTCCTGGTGCACGGCCACCAGGCAGGGCACGCCGCCGCCCTTCACATACTCGCCGCGCACGGTGTGGCCCGGGCCCTTCGGCGCCATCATGATGACGTCCACGCCCTTCTTCGGCTCGATCAGGCCGAAGTGCACGTTCAGGCCATGGGCGAAGGCAATCGCCGCACCTTCACGCAGGTTGTCGTGGACATACTTCTTGTAGGTCTCGGCCTGCAGCTCGTCGGGCATGGTGAACATGATCAGGTCGGCCCAGGCCGCGGCCTCGGCGATGCCCATGACCTTCAGCCCTTCGGCTTCGGCCTTCTTGGCCGAGGGCGAGCCGGGCCGCAGCGCGATCACCAGGTTCTTCGCGCCCGAATCGCGCAGGTTCAGCGCATGGGCATGGCCCTGGCTGCCATAGCCAAGGATGGCGACCTTCTTGTCCTTCACCAGGTTCACATCGCAGTCGCGGTCGTAATACACGCGCATCGGGGCGCTCCTTTGTTTGTCGATGGCGCGCAGCATAGGCATTTCCCGCCGATCCATCGTGCATTCTTTGACATCCTTCGTCAGATCGGCGACAGGATCATGCGCACAAATACCATTTCGTGAAACCATCATGCTTGTCGACGAGACCGACCGCCGCATCCTGCGCCACTACCTCGCCGATCCCGGCGCGCCGCGCACCGCGCTGGCCGACCGGGCCGGTGTCACGCCGGTCACGCTTGGCCGCCGCCTCGACCGCCTGCGCGCCGGCGGGGTGATCCGCGCCGAAACCGCCGTCATCGACTGGCGCAAGCTCGGCTACGAGGTCGAGGTCTCCTTGCGCTTCACCCTCGACAAGACCAACCCCCGCGCCTTCGATGAATTCATCGCCGCCTCGCGCGATGTGCCCGAAGTGACGGGCATCGAGACCTTCCTGGGCCGCGTCGATGTCCGGCTGAACGTCATCGCCCGCGACATGGGCCACTGGCAAGAGATCTACCGCCACCGCATCCTGACACTGCCCCACATCGCCGAGGTCGAGGCGCTGATGCTCGTCTCCACCATCCGCGAGGGCGAGGCGCTCCCGATATGATCGACCTGGACGACCTCGACCGCGCCATCCTGCGCTCTCTGGCCGAAGACGGCACGCTTGGAGCCGGCGAACTCGGCCGCCGCCTCGGCCTGTCGCAACCCGCCGCCTGGCGGCGCGTCAAACGGCTGGAAGAGGCCGGCGTGCTGGCCGGCCGAAGGGTAGAGGTCGACCGCGCCGCCCTTGGCTTCGGCGTCACCGTATTCCTTGGCGTGAAGCTCGCCACCAAGGGCCGCGTCAGCCTGGACGACTTCGAACGCGCCGTGACCGCCATCCCCGAGGTTCAGGTCGTGCAACACGTCCTGGGCCTGTTCGACTACCGCCTGCGCGTGGTCGCCCGCGACATCGCCGATTTCGAACGTGTGCTCCGCCGCCGCATCATGACCCTGCCGGGCCTGGGCCAGGTCGAGGCCAACGTGCTGCTCACCGAAGAACGCCGCCCCGGCCCGCTCGGCCAGGGCTGAGAATCTCCCCTCCCCCTCGTGGGGAGGGGCCGGGGGAGGGGGCGCGGCCCCCCCCCCCCCCATCAAATTGCCATCG
>Ga0209368_1001439_pt1 | contig 10329 bp, 11 predicted proteins | sample EBPBio242008_DNA_FD_185862 | JGI IMG/M metagenome (GOLD analysis project Ga0209368, IMG submission 185862) | Wastewater treatment Type I Accumulibacter community from EBPR Bioreactor in Madison, WI, USA - Reactor 1_4/24/2008_ DNA (SPAdes)... | ecosystem: Engineered > Bioreactor > EBPR >...
TCTCGGGCGCCTCGTAGGGGTCGGAGATGCCGGTGAATTCCTTGATCTTGCCTTCACGGGCGAGCTTGTAGAGGCCCTTGCGGTCGCGGCGTTCGCATTCTTCGACCGAGGTGGCAACGTGCACTTCGATGAAGGCGCCGAAGGCTTCGATCATCTCGCGCACGGCGCGGCGGGTCGCGGTATAGGGCGCGATGGGCGCGCAGATGGCGATGCCGCCGTTCTTGGTGATCTCGGAGGCGACATAGCCGATGCGGCGGATGTTGATGTCGCGGTGTTCCTTCGAGAAGCCGAGTTCGGACGACAGGTGCTTGCGCACCACGTCGCCGTCCAGAAGCGTGACGGGGCGACCGCCCTGTTCCATCAGCTTGACCATCAGCGCGTTGGCGATGGTGGACTTGCCCGAGCCGGACAGGCCGGTGAAGAACACGGTGAAGCCCTGCTTGTCGCGCGGCGGCGAGGTGCGGCGCAGCTGGGTCACGACTTCGGGGAAGGAGAACCATTCCGGAATGTCGAGCCCTTCGCGCAGGCGACGGCGCAGTTCGGTGCCCGAGATGTCCAGAACGGTGCAGCCTTCCGGAACCTCGTTGGCCGGGTAGTACTGCGCCTTTTCCTGCACATAGACCATGTGCTTGAAGTCGACCATGGTCACGCCGATTTCGGCTTCGTACTTCTTGAACAGCTCTTGCGCGTCATAGGGGCCGTAGAAATCCTTGCCCTGGCTGTTCTTGCCGGGGCCGGCATGGTCGCGGCCGACGATGAAGTGGGTGACGCCGTGGTTGCGGCGGATCAGGCCGTGCCAGACGGCTTCGCGCGGGCCGGCCATGCGCATGGCCAGGTTCAAGAGGCTCATCGCCGTGGTCGAGGCCGGATACTTGTCCAGCACCGCCTCGTAGCAACGCACGCGGGTGAAGTGGTCCACGTCGCCCGGCTTGGTCATGCCGACGACCGGGTGGATCAGCAGGTTGGCCTGGGCTTCCTTGGCGGCGCGGAAGGTCAGCTCCTGGTGGGCGCGGTGCAGCGGGTTGCGGGTCTGGAAGGCCACGACCTTGGACCAGCCAAGCTTGCGGAAATAGGCGCGCAGTTCGTTCGGCGTGTCGCGGCGGGCGCGGAAGTCATAGTGCACGGGCGCCTGGATGCCGGTGATCGGGCCGCCGAGATAGACCTTGCCGGCCACGTTGTGCAGGTAGTTCACAGCAGGATGGGCGAGGTCGTCGGCGCCAAAGACCTTTTCGGCCTCGTTCGCCTTGTTCGGCACCCACTTGTCGGAAACGGACATGATGGCGAGGATCACGCCCTCGGCGTCGCGCAGCGCAATGTCCTGGCCGGGCTGGATGCCTTCGGCGAACTTCTCGTTCACGTCCAGGGTGATCGGCATCGGCCACAGCGTGCCGTCGGCCAGGCGCATGTTCTCGACCACGCCTTCGTAGTCGGCCTGCGAGAGGAAGCCCTTCAGCGGATAGAAGCCGCCGTTCATCAGAAGCTCGAGGTCGCAGAGCTGGCGGGCGGTCAGATCCCAGGACGCCAGGGCGCCGGCTTCGTGCTTCAGCTTCTGGGCAGAGTCATGGGAAACATAAAGCTCCGGCACGGGAGCGTGGTTCGGAAGGGACATCTCGTATCGGACCTTTTCGCAATGGACGCGAGCGCGGGGCGGGGAATGGCCCCAAGCGTCGGGGCGGCAATAGCGCGGGAAATGGACGCTTTGCAAGGTTTCAGGGCCGATTCGGCGGGTTTTCGCCCCGTTTTTCCACTTTTTCCGGCGGAAACCGCGCGGCTGTTGCTGCGGTGCAGCATGAACATGCCCCCACGTCAGGCCGGGCGAAGCCAGGGGGCGGCGTCCAACTGCGGCCCCACGGAGCGGATCATGCCGTCCGTCACTGCAAAGAGCACGAGATGGGTAAGGTCCGGCCGCGAGCGCGAGGAGTAAAGCAGCCCCTGCGCTCCCGTGGCGCGGGCCGCGTCGGACCAGGCCCAGGTGGGGGCGCGCTCGCCCGCGGCGCGGATGTCCTGCCAGACGACCGACAGGGCCGGATTGCCGCGGTGGTCGGCCACGCGGATCGGCGCGAGGTCCAGCGCTGCGACGACGCGTGGCGGTTCCCCGGGCGCGACATAGCGCCGGATCGCCACGGCCGTGCCCTCGGCGGTAAGCGAAGTGTAGATGGCGGTCTGGCCGGAATGGTGAAACCGCCCTTCCGGCGAGCGCACCGGGGCGCAGGCATCCTGTCCGGCGAAGATCATCCGCCAGACCGTGCCGGAAAAGGGGATCAGCCCTGTTCCGCCAGCCACCGTTCGGCATCCAGTGCGGCCATGCAGCCCATGCCGGCCGAAGTGACGGCCTGGCGGTAGATGTGGTCGGTCAGGTCGCCGGCGGCAAAGACGCCCGGAATCGAGGTGCGGGTCGATCCGGGTTCGACCTTCACATAGCCGCCCGCGTGCAGTTCGAGCTGGTCCTTCACCAGTTCGGACGCCGGGGCATGGCCGATGGCGACGAAGAAGCCGTCGCAGGGCACGACATGTTCGGCCCCGGTCTGGACGTTCTTCACGCGCACGCCGGTCACGCCAAGCGGCGCCTCGGTGCCGAGGATCTCTTCCACGGTGGAGTTCCAGATGACCTCGATCTTCGGGTGCTTGAACAGCCGGTCCTGCATGATCTTTTCGGCGCGGAAGCTGTCGCGGCGGTGGATCACGGTGACCTTGGTGGCGAAGTTGGTCAGGAACAGCGCCTCTTCCACGGCGGTGTTGCCGCCGCCGATCACCACGACCTCGCGGTTGCGGTAGAAGAAGCCGTCGCAGGTGGCACAGGCCGAGACGCCGAAGCCCTTGAATTTCTCTTCGGTCGGGATGCCTAGCCATTTCGCCTGCGCCCCGGTGGCCAGGATCACGGCATCTGCCGTCCAGCGTGTGCCGCTGTCGGTTTCGGCGGTGAAGGGGCGGGCGGACAGGTCCAGCCGGGTGACGATGTCGGTGATGACCTCGGCGCCCATCTCGCGGGCGTGGTGCTCCATCCGCACCATCAGCTCGGGGCCCTGCACGGTGGTGTCGCCGGGCCAGTTCTCGACCTCGGTGGTGATGGTCAGCTGACCGCCGGGCTGCATCCCCTGGATCAGGACCGGGTTCAGCATGGCGCGCGCCGAATAGACGGCGGCGGTATAGCCGGCAGGCCCCGAACCGATGATCAGAACCCTGGTGTGCCGAGACTCGCCCATGATGCCCTCGCCTGTCGCTGGAGGCCCGATATAGGCGGCGGCGCGGTCGGCGAAAAGGCCCCGCGACGCAAGGCGGACATGCTGAAGGAAAGGGCGGAGACTGACGTTTCCTTGCCCATTTGCGAAATAATATTGCGCATGGCGCCCGTCGGGCCTAGAGAAATGCCATCACCAAGGAGCTTTCGCATGGCCCAATCGCGTCTCGACCCGATCGACCGCCGGATTCTGACCGAGCTTCAGGCCGATGGACGCATGACGAATGTCGAGCTTGCCAAGCGCGTCGGCATCTCGGCCCCGCCCTGCCTGCGCCGGGTGCGGACGCTGGAAGAGGCCGGCTACATCAAGGGCTATCACGCCGACATCGACGCGCGCGAACTGGGCTTCGAGGTGCAGGTCTTTGCCATGGTGCGGCTGCAAAGCCAGGCCGAGGCCGACCTTTCGGCATTCGAGGCGCGCTGCCGGGCATGGCCGCTGGTCCGCGAATGCCACATGCTGAACGGCGAGATCGATTTCATCCTGAAATGCGTGGCGCTTGACCTGTCGTCGTTCCAGAGCTTCCTGACCGAGGAACTGCTGCGCGCCGACAACGTGGCGAGCGTCAAGACAAGCCTGGTGATCCGCTGCGCCAAGGACGAGCCCGGCGTTCCCTTCGACGTGCTGGAAGCCCGCATCGCCCGCAGTGCCTGAGGCCAGGACCTGCAGCACAGCAGGGCGGCCCAAATGGAAAGACCGCCCCTTGTGGCGCCAGAGGAGCGCCGGGACGGTCTTGCCGAGCAACCGGCAGCTTCCGCGGGCAATACAAGATTGAACCTGCATCGCGACCCTGGCGGGCTGCCTGTGAGCAAAAGATGGCCGCAACCGCGCCTTCTGTCAAAGTTTCTCCAGAATTCGGGCTGGACTGGAAATGATCCCGCCCATACCGCCGGATTGTCGCCGAATGCGGACCATCCTGCCACAATTGGCAGGCGCCGCGATTCGGAAGGCGGGACTGGAAATGCCGATGGGCCGGGATGCCCCGGCCCATCGGTGAAATCGCTTGGCGTTTTGGTGCTGGATCCGGCTCAGCGCGCGGCGAGCGCGGGGCGGCGGGGCAGGGTCGCCGGGCGTGGCGCGACCGGTTTCATGCCTTCCGGGCGACGGCGTTCGCCGCGGGTCCAGGGCATCACGGCCTGCACCTCGGTCGAGGTGGCGATCATCGACTTCATCCAGCGGCGTTCGGTCTTCATCATCTTTTCCACTTCGTTCGTTCCTGCCCCTGGACTGCTCGATCCTGCCGGGCTGTTGGGAGCAATCTCGCCTCGGTTTGCGGCACCAGTCGGGCAGGGCAGGGGGAAGATTTGGGCCATTGCCGGGCCGGTCCGCCGGGATTGTGGCGCGGCAACAGAAGCCCGGTCGGCCCAAGGATTGCAGGCTGTCCCGTAAACAATCCGCCGGGGCATCAAGGGGCCGCGCCGGCAGATTGCGGCAGCTTCGCGGCGGCGCAGCACCGGAATCGGGCGGGATCAGAGCGTGATGACCGAGATCAGCCGGCCGTAGTCGGCCTCGCCCGCATGGGTGGTGCGGCGGAACGAAAAGAATCGCTCGGGGTCGCGGTAGGTGCAGTGCCGCGTCCATTCGGCATGGCCCACGCCGGCCGCGCGCAGGCGCGACAGGCCGAAGGCGGGCAGGTCGAACATGGCCCGTCCGTTGGGGCCGCCCGCAAAGAAGCGGGCGTTGTCGCGGTCTTCGTCGATGAAGGCTTCCACGAACTCGTCGCCCACCTCATAGGCCGCCTGGCTGATGGTCGGGCCGATGACCGCGGCAATGGCTTCGCGCCGGGCTCCCAGCGACACCATCGCCGCGACGGTGGCTTCCAGCACGCCATCCTTCGCGCCGCGCCAGCCCGCATGGGCCGCGCCGATCACGCCGGCTTCGGCATCGGCAAACAGAACCGGCTGGCAGTCGGCCGTGAGCACGCCAAGCGCCAGGCCCGGCGTGGCCGTCACCATGGCATCGGCGCGTGGGCGGCCCTCGAAAGGTTCCTCGACCACCAGAACGTCGGCGGAATGCACCTGGTTCAGCGTCAGCAGGTGATGCGGTTCCACCCCCATCGCCGCGGCCACGCGGGCGCGGTTGATCGCCACGACCTCGGCCAGGTCGCTTGAGCCGGGGCCGCAGTTCAGCCCCGAGAACACGCCCGAGGACGCGCCGCCCTTGCGGGTGAAGAACCCGTGGCGGGGCTTCAGGGCCTGGGAGGTGATCGTTTCCAGCATGGTCTCAGGGCCTGTGGGTGGGCGGGTCGAATCCGGGCGGCGGTGGCGTGCCCGGCGCGTGCAGCGCCAGCGCCTTGAACAGGGAACCCATTTCCGCAGGGTCGGTCAAGCGCCGCAGGGCGGCACGGTGGTTGTCCAGCGCCGCGCCGGTCAGTCGCTGTGCCAACCGCTCGGCCCGCGCCGCGATGCCAAGCCGCAGCAACAGGTCGCCTTGCCGGGTCAGGCCGCTGTGCGGGACGCTGGCGGCCATTGCCAGCGCTTCGAAATCGACATGGGCGGTCAGGTCGGCCTCGCCGGGGCTGGCCAGCGGGTCTTCCATCCGGTGCGCGCGCAGAGCCTGCAGCGTGTCGCCCTTCGACCGCCAGCCGCCATAATCCACGATCAGCGCGGCGCCGCCGTGGTGATGCAAACGGTGGCCGACCTGGGCGATGATGGCAGAGGCCAGCGGGCAGACCTCGACCAGGGTGCCGGGTGGATCGGAAAGGAACTGGCGGCCAACCATCAATGGATTCACCGGGTCCGACAGGCCGAAGACCAGCCCGCCGTCCTTCAGCCCGATCACGCGCTGGCGCCAACGGTCGCCGTCGCGCTGGAACTGATGGATCGGCAGGGCATCGAAGAATTCGTTGGCCAGCAGGAACAGCGGCTGATCGGGCAAGTCGCCGACGGTTTGGATCCAGCGGCTTCCATGATCGTGCTGCCGGGAAAGGGTTCCTGCCTGCACCTGCCGCAGCACGGGCGAGGCTTCGACCAGCACCACCTGGGCCGCGGCGTGGAAGCCCGGTACGGCGCGGGCGGCGCGCAGGACATCGGCCATCAGCGTGCCGCGGCCGGGGCCAAGCTCGGCGAGCGTGAAGGGGGATGGCGCGCCCTGGTCCAGCCAGGTTTGCGCCAGGCAGAGCCCCAGAAGCTCGCCGAACATCTGGCTGATCTCGGGTGCGGTGGTGAAATCGCCGGCGGCGCCAAAGGGGTCGCGCGTGGCATAGTAGCCATGCGCCGGGTGCAGCAGGCATTCGGCCATGTAGTCGGCCACGGTGATCGGCCCGGTGGCAGCGATGCGTCGGGCCAGCAGGTCCGCCAGAGGCGTCATGCGGCCCGCGACCGGGCGATGAACCACAGGCCCACGGCGATCATCGGCAGCGACAGGAGTTGGCCCATGGTCAGGCCCCAGCCGTTCACCTGCAGGGCCAGGCCAAGCGGGTTGCCGGGGGTGATGAACTGGGTGTCGGGCTGGCGGACGAATTCCACCAGGAACCGGGCGAGGCCATAGCCCGCGACGAAGAGGCCCATCAGCCGGCCGGGGAACTTGAGCCAGCCGCGCCGGAAGGCCAGCACCAGGATCAGGGCGCCCAGGATCAGGCCCTCCAGCACCGCCTCGTAAAGCTGGCTGGGGTGGCGGCCGCAGATCCCCTCGATTCCGGGGCAGGTCTGCGCGGCCTCGCCGGGGAAGGCCACGGCCCAGGGCAGCGTTGTGGGGCGCCCCCAGAGTTCCGCGTTGATGAAGTTGGCGAGGCGGCCGAGGAACAGGCCGGGGGTGACCGCGATGGCGAGGAGGTCGCCCATCGCCAGCATGGGGATCCGCTCGCGCCGGCAGAAGAGGACGGCGGCGGCGACGACGCCGAGGAAGCCGCCGTGGAAGGACATGCCGCCCTCCCAGACCTTCAGGATGTCGAAGGGGTGGGTCAGGTAGTGGGCGGGCTGGTAGAAGAGGACGAAGCCGAGGCGCCCGCCAAGGATGACGCCCAGGATGGCCCAGGTCAGGAACCGTTCCAGCTGCTCGGGCGTGAGCGGCGCGCCGGCGGGGCCCCAGAGCGCGGGGCGGCGGAGCGCGGCTAGGACCAGGCGCCAGGCGATGAGGATGCCGGCGATGTAGGCAAGGGCATACCAGCGCAGGGAAAAGGTCAGGCCGCCAAGGCCGATGGTGAAGACCTCGGGCGAGAGCGGCGGGAAGGGAAGGGGGGTCACTTGATCCACGCTGCGGGTTGTCGGGCGGGCAGCGGCGGTTGTCAATCCGGGGGCGCTTGCCGGGGCGGGGCGGCGAGGTCATATAGGGGTGAGCCAGAGGAGTTCCGCGATGCAGACCCGGTCCAAGATTTTCGACGACCTGTCCCAGCTGATGACCAATGCCATGGGGGTGGCGCAGGGCGCCCGGACCGAGGCCGAGACGGCCATGAAGGGGCTGATGGACCGCTGGCTGGCCGACCGGGACTTCGTGACCCGGGAGGAGTTCGATGCCGTCCGGGCGATGGCCCAGAAGGCCCGCGAGGAAAACGAGGCCTTGTCCGCGCGGCTGGCGGCCCTGGAATCGAAACTGGGCGGCTGAGGGCGTCCGAGCTCGGACGCCTTTGCGGAGTAAATGAAATCAATGGCTTGCAGGCGCGCATTAACTCGGCGTTAGGATTTGCCCGCGGCGGCAGTTGACCGGGCTCCGGCGTGACAAAGGCATTCCGATTTCGGAATATGTGTTGACAGCGAGGCCCGGCCCGGCGACCGTTTCGTCCGGGTCAGCGTGGGGGCCGGGATGATGTGGCGGGGCGTTCGCTTCGGGCGAACCGGGCCGGGTGGGGACGGGTTTTCCGTCGCTGTGCCCGTCCGAACGGCGCCCTTCACGCGGACGCCTCTTCTGCGAAAACCCGGACACTTCGCAGAACTATCATGTTCCGGGGTTTTCGCAGCAAGCCCGATTTCCGGGCGGTGCGTGCACCGGCGCGGGCCCGGTGGCCGGTCCTGCTTGATCCGCGCCGTGACGGTCCGGCCATGACCACGCTTGCCGTCATCCAGCATACCGAGTCGGAGTACCTTGGCCTGATCGAGGACCATTTCGAGGGGCGCAACATCCGCTTCCGCTATTTCCGCCCCTTTGCCCATGGCGGCACGCTGCCCATGATGCCGGGCGGGTTCGACGGGCTGATCCTGCTGGGCGGCGGCCCCTATGGCGTGGTCAGCGGGTCGATCCTGCCGAGCCTGGGGCCGGAACTGCGGCTGACGAGGGAATTCCTGGCTGAAGGCAGGCCCGTGCTGGGCATCGGCCTGGGGGCGGTGATCCTGGCGGCGGCGGCCGGGGGCGGGGCTGAGGAGGCACCGCTGCGAATCGCCGTGGACATGGTGGAGCCCGAGCCGGGCACATGGCTGGCCGAGATCGGCCGGTTTCCCCTTGTGTCCTATCTGCGCGATGCCCCCTTCCTTCCCGAGGAAGCGCGGGTTCTGGCGCGGTCCGGCGATGGCACGGTTCTGGCCTTCGAGACCGGGCCGGAAGCGGCGGTCCGGGCTGTGGGCTTTCTGGGCCATCCCGGAGCGAAACGGGGCATGGCGGAAGATCTGGCGATGGAATTTGCCGAGACGCCAGAGGGGCTTCTGGAGGGGCTGACGGCGCTTGGCGCGGCGCAGGGCGAGATTGCCGAGGTGCTTGGGCCGCTGGTGACGGGCCTTGTCGCGCGGTTGCGCTGGATGTGACGCGCTGCGAGGCGGCGTCGGATTGCTGCATTGCGGCGTGAGACTTCGGTTGACATGCAAATTTTCATATATGAGATTGGATGTAGGGTTGGTGCAGACCGGGGAGGACCTGTAGCGACCTGTCCGCCGCGTCCGGAGGATGACATGGCAAAGAAACTGATCATCATCCTGGTCAACACCGACCCCCGCAACGGCGAGGAACTGGGCGCCCCGTTCTTCCAGGCCACGGTGGCGGCGGCGATGGACTATGAGGTGGACGTCGTCTGCACCGCCACCGCCGGCCGACTGATGAAGAAGGGCGTGGCAGAGAGTCTGGTGGTGAAGCCCGGCTCGCCCAAGACGGTTTACGACTTCATCAAGGATGCGCATGGGGCCGGGGCAAAGTTCTACTGCTGCTCGCCCAACCTGGACCTTTTCGACATGACCGAGGACGACCTGATCCCCGAATGCGAAGGCATCGTCGGAGGGGCCAAGGTCATCGAGGACATCATGGAAGACGATGACGCCAAGGTGCTGACCTACTGATCTTCGACCATCGCCAGCCGCCGGGGAGGGGGGCCAGCCATGACCGCAATGCCGCGCGCAAGCGATCCCGTATCGGCCACCCCGGTGGTGACCGAGGCGAAGATGCAGGCCATCTTCGACGACATCCGTGGCCATGCGCTTTATGACCACGAGATCCACGGCTGCCTGAACTGCGGCATCTGCACCGCGACCTGCCCCTCGGCGCACTACTACGACTATTCCCCGCGCGAGATCGTCCAGCTTCTGTGGACCGAGAACCTGGATGGCATCTACGACGCGATGCAGGAAAAGATCTGGGCCTGCGCCCAGTGCTATACCTGCGCGGCGCGCTGCCCCTTCGAGAACTCGCCCGGGGGCCTTGTGATGATCATGCGCGAGGTGGCGATCAAGCACGAGCTGGAGTCGGTCAAGGACGTGCTGCGGCCGTTCAGCCGGGTGCTGCTGAAGGTGATCTCGACCGGCAACCAGCTGGCGCCGAACATGATCACCAAGGACGCTTTCCCCGACTGGGGCCCGAACGTTGCCAAGGTCGACGCGCCCCTGATGATCCTGCGCAAGGCCATCCCGATGCCCACGATGCACACGCTGGACACGGCCTGGGAGGTGAACCTGCGCACCTCGGTCGAGCTGTACACGATCTGGAAGGAAACCGGCGTTCTCGACCAGCTGGAAACGGTGGACGAGAACCTCTTCGACGTTGTCTCGGACGTGATGGATGAGAAGCGCGAGGAGTGGGAGGACTGGCTGGAAGAGCAGGACGACGAGGACGACGACTGATCCGCGCAAGCGGATCGGGCGGCTGAACGGGGAGGATGCGCATGACTGGACCGACCGAGAAGGGGGGCGCCTTCAATGGCTTTGGCGCCGACTGGCAGGCCACGCGGCTGACCCCGGCC
>Ga0209368_1001442_pt1 | contig 10300 bp, 8 predicted proteins | sample EBPBio242008_DNA_FD_185862 | JGI IMG/M metagenome (GOLD analysis project Ga0209368, IMG submission 185862) | Wastewater treatment Type I Accumulibacter community from EBPR Bioreactor in Madison, WI, USA - Reactor 1_4/24/2008_ DNA (SPAdes)... | ecosystem: Engineered > Bioreactor > EBPR >...
ATCTCCCGTCGACTCGTCTCGCTCGCCGACGCTGCCGCCGCGCTCGCTGTGTCGACGCGGACCGTTCGTCGCTACATCGCCGACGGTCAGTTCGACGCCGTACGCCTCGGCCGCAAGACGCTGCGGATCAAGGTCGAGTCGATCGAGCGCTTCATCGATGCTAAGCCCGTAGGGAACTGGCGCTGAGGCGTCGCGGGGTCAGGAGCGGCCAAAAGTGGCTGTTTCTTGTTCCCCGTATGTTCTCGAAAACGACCAGAGCCCCTCGAAAGGGGCTCTGACCTGCGGTTAGATGGTGGGCGATACTGGGTTTGAACCAGTGACCTCTTCCGTGTCAAGGAAGCGCGCTACCACTGCGCCAATCGCCCGAGTCAGGTCCTACTCGAGGTGGAGACGGGATTTGAACCCGTGTACGCGGCTTTGCAGGCCGCTGCCTCGCCTCTCGGCCACTCCACCATTGGGGGCGGCAAAACCCTCCGAGCGGATGACCGGCCTCGAACCGGCGACCTCAACCTTGGCAAGGTTGCGCTCTACCAACTGAGCTACATCCGCGCATCCATCCGGTTTCCCGTCTGGCGTGCTCGGAGACATTAACCCATCGGCGCAGCGTTCTCCAAAATCAGGACGGCGGCCCACTGCTCTCGTGCACATCGGCGAGGTCGTCCTCCAGGGTGCGGCCTCCCCCGACCGGGGTGAGCGGTCGCCGGGCCGCTTCCTTGATCCCGTGCAGCGAGAGTGGATCGTCGTCCGCCGGAGCACTGAGATCATCGGCCGCCCGGCGCACCATCCGCCGCCGCACGGTGGCTGCCGCCCGCTCGCGCAGCCCTCGGGTCTCCGGTGAGGGCCACAGGGTGCGGATCGCCGCATTGAGCGCCGCACCGATGAGCACGGCGATGGCGAGGAAGTAGAGCCAGATCAGGATGACGATCGGGGCCGCGAGAGGGCCGTAGATCGAGGTGCTCTCACCACCCAAGGAGCCCGCGATCGTCCCGCGCAGGACGAAGGACGCGATGAACCAGATGACCAACGTGAGGGCCGCACCGGGCGCATCGCGTAGCCACGGACTGCGTTGCGGTGTCGCGACATGGAACAGACTCGTCAGGCTCGCCGCGGTGACGATTGACACCACGGGCCAGTAGGCCCGCACGAGGAAGTCCCAGCGATCGGGGAGCAACTCACCCAGCAGGGTCGGCCCGATGAGAACCAGTGGAATGGTGAGCACCCCGATGAGCAGGGCCACGACGTAGAGCAACAGGCTCAGTGCCCGGGTGCGCACGATCCCCCGCACGTCGGACTGGCCGTACATGATCGAGATCGTGTCGAGGAAGACGTTGAGGGCACGGCTCCCTGACCAGATCGACAGCAGGAAGCCCAGCGAGATCAACTCGAAGCGGCCCGACCCGAAGACGTCGTCGATCGTCGGGGTGAGGGTCGAATTGATGACATCGGGGGTGAGGAAGCGCGCGGCATACGTCTCGATGGCGTTGCGCACCTGATCCACGGTCACCGGACCCAACCACCGACCGATGTAGCCGACCCCACCGAAGAGCCCGAGGATGAGGGGCGGAAGCGACAGGAGCGCGAAGAAGCCGGCCTCCGAGGCCAATCCGGTCACCCGGTACCGCAGGCACACACGAATGGTCTCCAGCGTGAGACGAGCCAGCGCCTCCAGCCACGGGACGCGCGCGAGCCACTCGCGCGCCACCGCGCGCGCCGGACTCACCCCCGCACTCACCACGCACCCACGGTAACGGCCACCCCGAGCCCCATCGGGCCGGACACGGCCGTAGGCTCGCAGTGCCATGGCGACCCACGAGGTGACGAATCAGGTGCCCGACTTCGTCGGCCACGACCTCTTCGCGACCGATCCCGTGCTCGTGGACGCGATCCAACGGTGGGGCGATGCACGCGATGCCGACGATCTGGGCGGTCTCGGGCGTCTGGCCAACGCGGAACCGACGCAGGCCCACGCCGACCGGGCCGACCGGCACACGCCCATCCTGCGCACCCACGACCGCACCGGCCGGCGGATCGATGAGGTCGACTACGACCCCTCCTATCACTGGCTCATGGCCCGGGCCATCGGGCACGGCCTGACCGCCGAGGCCTGGACCCGGCCGACCGGCTCGGTTGCACATCTGCGGCGCGCGGTCGGCTTCCACCTGTGGTCCCAGGCGGAGGCCGGTCACCTCTGCCCCATCTCCATGACGTATGCCGCGGCGCCGGCTCTGCGCTCGAACCCCACCCTCGCCGCCGAGGTGCTGCCGCGCATCGCGTCCCGTCATTACGACTCGCCCCTGGCACCCCTGGCGACCAAGTCGGGCGCGACGATGGGCATGGGCATGACCGAGAAGCAGGGCGGCTCGGATGTCCGGGCCAACACCACGGTCGCGGTCCCCGACGGGGACGTGCACCGGCTGACCGGGCACAAGTGGTTCTGCTCGGCGCCGATGAGTGACGCCTTCCTCGTCCTGGCGAACACCGAGTCCGGGTCCAGTTGCTTCTTCGTCCCGCGCGTGCTACCCGACGGTGAGCGCAACCGCTTCGCCGTTCAGCGGCTCAAGGACAAATTGGGCAACCGGTCCAATGCCTCGAGCGAGGTCGAGTTCGAGGGCACGGTCGGAACCCTCGTCGGTGAGGAGGGCCGGGGAATCCGGACGATCATCGACATGGTGGCCTCGACCAGGCTCGACTGCGTCCTGGGCTCGGCTGCCGGGATGAGAGCCGCCCTGACGCGAGCCATCTGGCACGCCAGGCATCGGTCGGCCTTCGGGGCGCGGCTTGTCGATCAGCCCTTGATGCAGAACGTCCTCGCGGATCTGGCTCTCGAGTCCGAGGCCGCCACCCTGCTCGGGCTACGGCTGGCGGCGGCCGTCGACCACGGCGACACCGACGTGTCACGGCTCGGCGTGGCGGTCGGGAAGTTCTGGGTCTGCAAACGCACCCCACCGGTCGTCGCGGAGGCGCTCGAGTGCCTCGGAGGCGCGGGCTATGTCGAGGAGAACGGTCTGGCCCGTCTCTATCGGGAAGCACCCCTGAACTCGATCTGGGAGGGATCGGGGAACGTCAACGCCCTCGACGTCGTGCGCGCCCTCACCCGTCAACCCGCGGCCCTGGCCGCGCTCGGCAAGGAACTCGCCCTGGCCAGGGGGCACAGCACGACCCTCGATGCCGCAATCGACCGAGTCGAGTCGGCACACGCGGAGGCGCTCGGCGCCGACGCGCAACTTCGAGCACGCCGGCTCGTCGAGCACCTGGCGATCACCCTGCAGGCCGCGTTGCTGGTGCAGCACTCGCCGGCCATCGTCGCGGACGCCTTCGTCGCGTCCCGACTGGGTGGCGAGCACGGCCACACTTTCGGAACCCTGTCCGGGGTGAGTGCAGCGCACGCCGGGGCACTGGTCGACCGCGCCTTCCTCCCCGCCTGATCGACGACGCGCCCCCGGTCAGGGCATCGCGGCCAGTCGAGCCTTCTGCTCCTCGACGTCGAAGTCGGCCGGCGGCCACTGCGGGTCCATCGCCTTGAGGTGCTCGAGAACGAGATTGGCGACGGCCAATCGGGCGTACCACTTGCGGTTGGCGGGCACGACGAACCAGGGGGCGACGTCGGTGGAGCACTTGTCGAAGGCCGCTTGGTAGGCCTGCATGTAGTCCGCCCAGTAGGCGCGCTCATCGAGATCACCGGGGTTGAACTTCCAGTACTTGTCCGGACGGTCGAGCCGCTCCCCCAGTCGCGCCTTCTGCTCGTCGCTGGAGATGTGCAGCATGATCTTGACGATCGTGGTGCCCGAGTCGGCGACCTTCTTCTCCCAGGCGTTGATCTGCGCGTAGCGACGCGACCACTGGGTGCGGGGCACGAGGTCGTGGACCCGGACGATGAGGACGTCTTCGTACTGCGACCGGTCGAAGACACCGATCTCCCCCGGCAGCGGCAGCGCGTTGGTGATCCGCCAGAGGAAGGGGTGCGCACGCTCCTCCTTGGTCGGCGCCTTGAAGGCCGTGTGCTTGACACCCTGCGGGTCGAAGGCGCCGACGACGTAACGCATGATCCCGCCCTTGCCGGAGGTGTCCATCCCCTGCACCACGAGCAGGAGCGAGCGCTTCCGATCACCCTTGCTCTCGGCATAGAGCCGCTCCTGGAGCTCGGACAGTTGCTCGTCGATACCTTCGAGCGCCAACTGGCCGGCCGCCTTGTCACCGGCAAACCCGGGGGTGGACTCCGCGTCCAGGTCGAGCAAGGAGAAGCCAGGGGCGACGCGCAGGGTTTGTGTCCAGTTCGTGGCGGCCGCCTCCTTGCCCTTCTTCTCCGCCTTGGCCTTGGCCGACTTCGCGGTCTTGTCCAGGGTCTTGTCCTTGGCCGACTTCTTGCCCTTGTCCTTCGTCTTCGCCATGGCCGCATCCTTGCAGGTCCGGTGCCAGACTGGGCCGATGCGAGTCCTCTCCACCCGTCTGCGCGGCATACCGTCCGGCGCGGTGTCCGATGCGACCCTCGAGCGGCTCTACGCCTTCCCCCGGGCGCGGTGGCTGCGGGCCAACTTCGTCTCAACCCTCGACGGTGCGGCGCAGGGTGCCGACGGTCTCAGCGGCTCGATCAACACGCCGGCCGACGCGCGTGTCTTCAGCGCCAACCGGCGGCTCGCCGACTGCGTCATGGTTGGCGCGGGCACGGCACGGGTGGAGAACTATGGGCCGGCCCGCAAGCCCCTGATCATCGTGTCACGACGGGGCCGACTGCCGGAAGGGTTGCGGGACAGCCGGACTCGCGTCGTGCTCGCGACGTGTGAGTCCTCGCGACGTCGCGCGGGCGACGACGTCTGGGTGATCGGGGACGACGCGGTCGACCTCGCCGGGGTCGTGGCTCGCTGCGCGGCCGAGGGTATGCCGCGGGTGCTCACCGAGGGTGGACCGCACCTCTTCGCAGACCTGCTCGCGGCAGGGTTGGTCGACGACCTCGCGCTGACCGTCTCGCCGCGGCTGGTCGGGGGTGATCCGTTGCGGATCGTCGCGCCCGGTGGCGCCCTCGCCGGGCGCGCCGACCTGCGGCACGTTCTGGAGGAGGACGGTTCCCTGATGACTCTGTGGCGGCTCAGCCGCTGAGTCCCTCGACGAAGTCGGTGAGGACGGACTCCCAGCGTTGTGGATCGACGTTCCACTCCTTGCAGTGCCGCGCAACGGTGAACTCCTCGTAGCGGATCAGGTCCGGTCGCCGGTGCGCGAGAGCCCTGGACGGGCCGACCGGCACGAACTCGTCGTCGGCCGAATGGATGAGAAGCATGGGGTGCGTGAGTTCGTCGGCGCGGCTGACCCAGTCGGTCTGGGCGACGTCGAGGACGTCGTGGACACCGACGAGCCGCTTGCCCCAGCGTCGGCCCATCATCGCTCGCGAGAGGCCGAGGACCGGGTCCGGGACATGGTGCAAACGGCCGTGGTGGGCCAGGACGTCTCCCCAGTCGATGACCGGCCCGTCGAGCACGACGCCGTCGACGAGTTGGGACAATGGCGAACGGTCGAGGAATTGCAGGACGATGGCCCCGCCCATCGACCATCCGACGAGGACGATCTCCTGGGCGCCCAGGCGAGCCGCGTGATCGATCGCGGCCTCGATGTCGCGCCACTCGGACAGACCGAGGTTGTACCGGCCGTCCGGGCCGGCAACGACGCCCTCGTCATTGCGATAGTTGGGCACCAGGGCGGTCCAACCCAACTCGTGCAGGGGGCCGATCGCACGCAAGGCCTCCTCGCGGCGCGCTCCGCGGCCATGGACGAGGATCGCCCACCGGTCACCACCGCCGGGGGCAGGATCGGCCGGGGGGACGACCCACGCCGGCAGGATGCCCAACTCGCCACGCACCGACAGGTGGTGGGTGCGCAGGCCCAGTGACTCGTCCGGAGGGGCACCCCAGTAGTACGCGTTCCAGCGCGCCGGGCCCGGGGCGAGAAAGCCGCGGTCGACAGCGGTCACCGTGCGGGTCACCTGGCCGTGGTCGACGTCGTGGGCCACGATGTCGCCGACCCTGGCATGGCCGAGACCGCCGTCGAGCCACAGTCCATAGCGACCGGGAACGACCGTGTCCGGGGTCGCGGACACGGTGACCACATCGCGCCCGATCGACGTGATGACGACGTCGTCGGGGCGGCGACGGTCCGGGGTGAGCACCTTGCGCGCAAAATAGGCCGCCCCGGCCAACGACCCCAGGCCGGCGGCCGCCGATGCCGACCCGATCGCGATCCCCGCACCGACAGCAGCACGACCCAGGTTTCCCAGGGCCCGGCTCTCAGCCACGCGCACCCTCGGGGCCGCCGAGCACCTCGGAGAGGTCGTAGGAGACCGGCTCCTCGAGTTGGTCGTAGGTGCAGTCGGCCGGATCCTTGTCCGGGCGCCACCGCACGAACTGTGCGGTGTGGCGGAAGCGGACGCCCTCCATGTGGTCATAGCGAACCTCGACGACTCGCTCCGGCCGCAGTGGCGTGAACGACAGGTCCTTGCCGGCAGCCCAGCGACTGCCGCCGGCCGCCTGCGGTGTGCGCACGCCCTCCTCGAGTTTGGCCCAGCTCCACGGATGGTCGTCGAAGTCGGTGACGAGATCCTGCAACTCCTCGTAGAGCGCCTTACGGGTGGCCATCGGGAAGGCACCGATGACCCCGACCGAGCGCAGGTCACCGTCCGGGCCGTTGATGCCCAGCAGCAGGGAACCGATCGCCTGCGGGTCGTTCTTGTGGGTGCGATAGCCGGCGACGACGCAGTCGGCGGTCCGCTCGTGCTTGAGCTTGAACATCACCCGTTTGTCGGGCTCGTAGGCCGTGTCGGCGGGCTTGGCCATCACACCGTCCAGCCCGGCACCCTCGAACTCCGTGAACCACGACTTCGCCTCGTCGACCTCACGTGTCGCGCGGGTCAGGTGGATCGGTGGCTGCACAGAGGCAAATGCCTCCTCCAGGAGGGCGCGTCGCTCCCCAAAGGGCCGACCCATGAGGTCTTCGTCACCCAGGGCGAGCAGGTCGAAGGCGACGAACTGCGCCGGTGTCTCGATCGACAGCTTCTTGACCCGGCTGGCCGCCGGGTGGATCCGCTGGCTCAACAGCTCGAAGTCCAGCCGCTCCTCCCCCGGCCGCTGCACGATGATCTCGCCGTCGACAACGCACTTGGCGGGGAAGTTGGCCAGCACGGCCTCGACGACCTCGGGGAAGTAGCGCGTCATCGGCTTCTCGTTGCGGCTACCGATCTCCACCCGGTCACCGGAGCGGAAGATGATCGACCGGAAGCCATCCCACTTCGGCTCGAAGACGACATCCGCGTCCTTGACCCCCTTGGCGTCGAAACCCTTGACCGCCTTGGCGAGCATCGGCGGGATCGGCGGCACGAGCGGCATACCCCACTCCTCGCGGAGGGCGGCATCGCGATCGGCCTTGGGGGCCATGTAGTCCTCGTCCGCCTTGTCCTGCCGGCGTTTGCTGGGCTGGACCCGGGGCGGCTCCCCCGGCATCTTCGGATAGTCCGGCGGGAAGTTCAGCTCACCCAACCCATGCTCGCTGACATCCCTGTCCCACAGCGCAATCGCCGCCGCCACCTCACCGACCGCATCATCGATCCCGGCCCACGCGTCGCCTCGATCCTCGACGATCTCGGGGACTGTCAGCACCGTGAAGTCGGCCGGCGACGCCACCCGAAGTTCCTCCCACGTCACCGGCATCGAGACCGGCGCACCCGGCAGCGGCCGCGGGCTGTAGGCAGAGGCAATGGTGCGGTCCCGGCAGGCCTGGTTGAAGTCGACGAAGACGCGCTCACCGCGCTCCTCCTTCCACCACGAGGAGGTCACCAGATCAGGCAGCCGCCGCTCCAACTCGCGGGCGATGCCGATGACACCGTGACGCACGTCGAGGAACTCGTGGGTCGGCGCGATGCGGGCATAGACGTGCACTCCCCGGTTGCCGCTCGTCTTCGCCCACCCGGTGAGCCCGAGCTCGGCAAGCAACTCCCGCAACGCAAATGCGGCTTCCACGGCATCGGCGAAGCCACGGCCGGGCTGGGGATCGAGGTCGATTCGCAACTCGTCTGGGTTGTCGTTGTTGTCGGCACGGACCGGCCACGGATGGAAGGTCACCGTGTTCATCTGCACGGCATACACGGCCGTTGCCAACTCGTCGACGACGATCTGGTCGTGCCGCCGCCCACTCGGATAACGGCAACTCACCGTGCGCACCCACTCGGGCATCCCCTTGGGCGGATTCTTCTGGTAGAACTCCTCACCCTCGATGCCCTCCGGGAACCGCTGCAGGGTCACCGGTCGGTCACCGATGGCGCGCAGGAGCGGCTCCCCCACCGCGAGCACATAAGCCGCCAGGTCGCCCTTGGTGATGCCGGCATCGGGCCACATGAGCCGGTCGGGGCTGCTCAGCCGTACCTCACGGATGCCGTGGGGGCCGGGAACCTCGAGCACCTGGGGGGCCGACATGGACCTGAGCCTAGGCGAGCAGGATCCTTTGCCAACTCCTTACCTTTACGCCGTCCGGAGTTCAGCATCCCGGGCCTACCTTCAGAAGGGTCCGCACCGGTGACGTCCTGACCGCGTCATCGGTCACCTTTTGGAGGAAGAACACCCTGATGCCCGCAGCAGTCCGAGGTCGCGCGAGCGTGGCCATAGCCGGTCTCGTTCTGGGGAGTGCGCGATCGCGGCGTCCCCCAGCGCGACAGCCGCCCCCAGCACGACCATCCTCATCTCCGAGGTCTACGGCGGCGGCGGGAACTCCGGCGCCCCGTTCACCAACGACTTCGTCGAACTCCACAACATCTCCACCGCGGCGGTGGACCTCAAGGATTGGACTCTCAAGTACTACTCGAGCAGCATCGGCAACACCCGGGGGGACCTGCACCATCGGCTCGGGATCGATCGCCCCGGGCGGCTTCTTCCTCGTCCAGCTCGCCGGGTCGACCAATGGCGTCGCACTCCCGACTCCGGACTCCTCCTGCTCCAGCCCCAACCTGAGCGGCACGACCGGGTCGGTCGAACTCGCCAATCCAGCCGGCGTCGTCGATCTGGTCGGTTACGGCGCGGCCACCGACCTCGCAGTTCGCCTCGTCCGACCACGACCCGGTGGTCGTCGGACTCCAGGTGCGGGTGCCCAGCCAGAAGTAGCCGGCAGCAGCCTGCTCACCGTGGGCGCCCCCGGAACGATCCGGGGGCCCCTACTGTTGGAGTCACCATGACGATGAAACCCAGCGACCGGTCCTACTCCGTCAACCGCACCGATGAGGAGTGGCGCGAGCACCTGTCCGCCGACGAGTTCGCGGTGCTCCGCCGAGCGGGCACCGAACGCCCCTTCACCGGTGAGTACACCGACAGCAAGACCGTCGGCGTCTACGCGTGCCGGGCCTGCGGAGCCGAGCTCTTCGCGTCCGAGACCAAGTTCGACAGTCACTGCGGGTGGCCATCCTTCTTCTCCCCCCTGGCCGGTGACTCGGTCGAGTTCCTCGAGGACCGCTCCCTGCCCGGCCGGCCGCGCGTCGAGGTGCGCTGTGCGACCTGCGGCTCGCACCTGGGTCACGTCTTCGAGGGCGAGGGCTACGACACCCCGACCGACCAGCGCTACTGCATCAACTCGATCAGCCTCACCTTGCGCCCGGCCGACGGCTGAGTCCCAGAGGTCGATGCTGGCCGGTTGGCATCAGCGCTGGCGCGCGACCAGGTCCGCGACCGTCACGCGGGGGCCCGTGTAGAACGGCGTCTCCTCGCGCACGTGCAGGCGCGCGCGGGTCGCCCGCATGTCACGCATGAGGTCCACGATCCGGTGCAGATCATCGGCCTCGAAGGCCAGGATCCACTCGTAGTCGTTCAACCCGAAGGACGCGATCGTGTTGGCTCGCACGTCCGGATAGGTTCGCGCCGCCTTGCCGTGCTCGGCCAGAATCGTGCGTCGCTGGGTCTCCTCCATCAGATACCAGTCGTAGGACCGCACGAACGGGTACACGCAGATGTAGTTCCGCACCGCCTCGTCGGCCATGAAGGCCGGAATGTGCGAAGCGTTGAACTCCGCCGGACGGTGCAGTGCGACCACGGACCACACCGGGTCCAGGTGGGCCCCGAAGTCGGTGCTCAGAAAGCGGTGATAGGCGTCCTGCACGCCCTCCACGGTCTCGGCGTGCCACCACACCATGAGGTCGGCATCGGCGCGCAACCCAGCGACGTCATAGCAGCCGCGAGTCACGACCCCCGCCTCCGCGAGGTCGGCGAAGAGCGCATCGACCTGCGCGGCATACGCCTCCCGATCGGCGTCGCCCAAGGCCTCGGCGACCGCGAAGACCGAC
>Ga0209368_1001446_pt1 | contig 10273 bp, 16 predicted proteins | sample EBPBio242008_DNA_FD_185862 | JGI IMG/M metagenome (GOLD analysis project Ga0209368, IMG submission 185862) | Wastewater treatment Type I Accumulibacter community from EBPR Bioreactor in Madison, WI, USA - Reactor 1_4/24/2008_ DNA (SPAdes)... | ecosystem: Engineered > Bioreactor > EBPR >...
GATCGCCGTTCCGTTCCGGTTGTCCTGCGTGAACTCCCGCCAAGCCTGCCGCAGCGCGTCGATGGCACCCGCCGACAGCGTCTTCTCGGTGGTCAGCAGACCTGCCGGACGGCCGCCGTTCTTGTGCAGCGTGGCCTGGTTCGTCTCGGCCGCCATCGAAAGACTGATGGCCGACCGCGCAAGAGTGACCGAGTTGAGCCCCTTTACGGCGTCCCATTGCAGCGCCGGCAAATGGAACACGTCCTCCGGGCCAAGATCTCCGATATGCCCGAACTCATCCCAGATCCGGTACACCACGCGATACCGGCTCAGCTTGTCGATCTGGTAGTATCCGGGCCGGACGGGGATCAGCTCGCGCAGCTGCCCGTTGACCTTCACCTTCACGGCTAGGGCGTTGCCTGTCAGCGCAGCATGGGCCGTCATGGTGCGGCGAAACTCGATGGACGTCTGCCACTCGTTCGGGCGACGATGCAGCACCCGGTATTCCGGCGCATCCACAGCGATCTTCGATGACCCGTCCGCCTGCCGGCGATAGACATGCAGGGGCGGCGTACCGCAACCATTGGCGATCACGCGCACACAGGCCATCACGGTTGCAACCTGCATGGCCACTTCGGGCGACACCCCCGGCAGGATGCCCTCCCCCGAAGCGCCATCCAAGCGCCGGATGACCTCTTCAAACGGCCGCGGGGTCGGCGCGCCCTTGCGCTCGAAAACGCCGCGCATCCGCGAAATCAGCCCCATCACGCAACCGCCAGTGGCAGAGATTCCAGGTAGGACGCGCCAGATTGCGCCACCGGATCGCGGACCATCAGCATGAACGCGTTGAAGGTGGCCATCAGCGGGTCGATCTTGGCCTTGCCGGCCACTTCCTTCGTGATCCTCACCGCAGACCCCTTGATTTCCGGGCGGGCATTGCCCACCGACCAGCTCATCAGCTTCTGCCCGCCATGCCGGAAGATGCGCTGTTTCAGCATTCTCTCCATTCCCCAGATCGCCGGCGACAGGCGCCAGTCCTGCCCGACGATCACTAGCTGCTCATAGGTGATGCCCTTCTGAAACATCTGGTACTGGATCGCGGCCGAGTTTGTGGTGTCCACGCCCACTGCGCCCTCGGGCGGCAACAGGCCCGCATCCAGCAACCGCGCGGCCGTCGCCGCCACGCCGCGCACGTCGCCGTTGGTGTCATCGTCATCAAGGACAACCAGTTCCCCGGCTTCTTCGAAATCGCGCAGCCTGGGCGCTATTTCCTTGCGTTCCTCGAAGACCTCGGGGTGGGCAAAGGCTCGCACCCAGTGCAGCCAGTGCCCGGTTTCGCGACAGCGACCGATGACAGCTTCCGCAAACAGGTCATCCAGCCCGCCGCCGTCGATTCCCTGCACCGCGACTTCCGACCGATCGATCAGCTCGTCCAGGGTCAGGCCGGTCTCTACGCAATCTTCCCAGTACTGCGCCCCCAGCCAGCCGGCGGAAAGACCGACGCCGATCTCGATGTTCAGATGCTGGCTGGCCCAGATTTGTTCGGCGTGCCGGCTGACCTTGCCATTGTTCTCGTAATCCTCGACCAGCGCCTGCGCATCGATCGACAGGCCAAGGTTCGGCAATAGCAGCGGCCAGTGCCGCCGGTCGCGCCAGTACTCCTGGTTCCTCTGCAGCTCCAACGGGAACTCGTACAGGACCGGCAGCATGATCGGAGAGGCGCCGCCGCGCCCATCCCTGATTTTTCGGGCCTTGTCCAACTCGCTGCGCCACACGCCTGCCGGAGGTTCGTCGCTCTGGGTCGTGATCATCAGCAGGCGCCCGCGCTTCTTCGTAATGCCGCCGCCGCGAATCTGCTGCATCACGGCCTGCGCCTTTGCCTTCTTCCCCAGCTCGTGCACTTCGTCGATGATCGTCATCACTGGGATTTCCCCGGTGACGATTGTGGTGTCGAAGGTCTTTACCTCAAGGCTCGTTCCCTGCGCCGGTCCCTGCCGGCGCGTGATCGTCTTCAGGTGATCCTGCACCTGGAATACCCGTTCCAGCAGCGGATCGAGACGCACCATCCCCTGCGCCTGATCAAAGCACCGTTCGCTGATGTTCTGCGACGGGCCAACCAGCAGCATTTTCCGGTTCGGCGCATCCTCCAGATACAGCGCCGTCAGCGCGAGACCTGCTGCGTAAGTCGACTTCGAATTCTTTTTTGGCACCATGCACAGCAGTTCCCAGACCACCGGTTGGTAGAGCTCTGGATCTTCACTGCACAGGAACGCCAGCATCACGTCCCGGAACCATTTGCCGCAAGCTTCTGCCATGGACGGCGCGCCGGTGACGTCCGGCAGTTTCAAACGATTGAAGAAGGCCAGAGCCTTGCGGGCGCGCTCTTCGTTCAGCGGAACCTCCGCCATGGGCGTCTCGTGCCGCTGCAGTTTTTCCCACCAGTCTGGGCAGGCAAAACGCGGCAGCGGATCAGTTGAGGGCATAGCCCTTCACTTCCCGTTCCAGCGCGTCCAACAGCTCCCTCTCCGCATCCGCCGCTTCCAGGTTGCGCTTCTCCTTCTTGCCCGGCTTCTCACCCTTGGGCATCGATGCCAGCGCGCGCTCCGCCTGCATACGGTCGTTGCGATCGACCAGGTTGCCCAGGACGCGCTGCGCTCCGACATTCCCCGTCGCCGCCTGCTCGGCCACCTGCATCAGGCGCTCTGCTTCGAACCGGTCGCGCATCTGGTCGCGCACCTTGAGGGCGGCTCCAAAATGCCGCTTCAACGTGGCCGTTGAGCATTCGATGGCGTTGGCGATCCGGTCATTCGACCAACCCATAGCCAGCAACAGCTTGACTTTGTTTGAGTTTCTCTCCGTGACCTCAAAGGCGGGCCGCCCGCGCTTGCCCTTGCCGGGCCGAACGGGGTTACCGAAGAGGTCGAAAACCTGTTCTGCCAAGAAAAAACTCTCCGAATGACCCCGACGCCGGTCCCCAGACCGGTCATCCCCCAAGATCTGACCCCCCCGGCCTTTCGGACGGAGTCACAAGCCTTGCTCTTCCCGCTGCTTCGCGCCCGAATGGCAAGTCTGACAAAGGCACTGCAGGTTCTGGTCATCCCAGAACAGCGCCTCATTGCCTCGGTGCGGCACGATGTGGTCGGCGACTAACCGCGACGTGTCATGCTCCAACCGGCCGCACATGCGGCAGGTGCACTCATCCCGCGCAAGCACCTCGCGCCGCAGCGACCGCCAGCGGGCGGTGTGGTACCAGCCGCGCCAGGGCTTTGTCGCGTCTCGGTCCCGACTGGCAAGGGCGGCCGAGCGCGGCAGGTATCCGACCATCGGCGCCATGCGGTGGGTTGCGTCCCGCAGCATCTTCAGCCGCACCGCACCCTCCGCCGCCCGCATTCCCAAATGGAAACGCCCGAGGTTTCCCCCGGGCGCACTTTCCGATCATGGCAAGGAACATGGATCCGAGTGACTTAAGCGTCAAGCCCCTTTCTGCACGGCTCAGGCGGCACCGCCTGCATCCGGTCCAGCGCGTCCGACACCGCCTGCCTCACAATGGCCGTCGTGTCAGTCTTCTTCGACCAACCATGCGCCCGCAGCACCTCGGCCAGGCTCGCACCCTGCAGCACCACCATGTCCACCGCCACGCGCACGGTGATGGCACGGCGCGCCGCGCCGCCCTGGCGCTGCACCTCCAGCGCCATGCCGGGACCGATGGCCGCGATCAGCCCGCGGAGGCGACGGCCCTTGATGATGTAGCCGTCAATGAACAGGCCCGAGGTGCCGCCGCCATGGCCCGGCTGCAGACTGCCGCACTTGAGGGGCGAGCCCTCGCGCCACTCCACCAGCGCCCGGTACTCCGCCGCCACGGCGACCTGGCCCGAGGTGAAGGGCGCCGCCCGCTTGGCCGCCTGTTCCACCCCGCCGGGAATGCCACCCCGGCCCGCCGCCAGCCGCGCCGCCTCGACATCGGCCAGCCGGTCGCGCGCCGCATCCACAGCCCGGCCGTTCTCCATGTCCAGCCGCGACGGCTCCACCCAATGCGCCCCCACCCGCTTGCGCGTGCCGCCCGGCTGCACCTCGTAATCCGGAAGAAGGTACTTGATGCCCCGCGCCGGGGCCACGGGCGCGGCCCGCATCTCGGCCGGGGGCGTGGCGGCGGCCAGCATGGCCTGCACCCGCGCCGCCTCGGCATCGGCCCGGCGCTGGCCCGACAGCCGCCCGATCGCCGCCATCATGATCGACTGGCAGACCAGCATCAGCCGGTTCCGCGCCATCTCGGCCAGCCGCGCCAGCGCCTGCGCCTCGACCTCGGCGATCATCGCCGCGCCGATCTCATCCATCGTCATGCTCATGCCGCTGCCCCTTCCGCCGGCTTGTCGCGGCCCTGCCGCCCCCGATCCACGATTTCGCGCGCCAGCGCCTGGTCGCGCAGATAGCGCTCCAGCCAGCCGCGATCCTCATCCGTCGCGGCATTGCGCTCGATCCGGTCCTGCACGAGGCCCATGCGCCGGTTGTTCTCGGCCGCCTCTTCGCGCATCTGGCGCTGGTCCATCGTCATCGGCGGGCGGCGATGCCGCAGGAGAAAGCGATACAGCTCGACCAGCCAGCCCCCGGCTTCCGCCACAGGCCCCTCGACCGAGGCGAGCCACGAGGTGACGATCCGGTGCTGCGTGATGGGCCGGGCCTGCAAGCCATGCGCCAGCCCGCGCACCGTCACCTCGGCCGGCCACCAGCTGCGCGCGGGGCCATTGCCCGCCTCGATCACCAGTTCGGCCAGGGTGCGCAGGTTCTCGGGCGTCATGTAGGACAGGTGATCGCACAGCCGGTCCAGCAGGGCGGCATGAGCCTCGGCGCTCACGCCCTTGCGCCGCACCATGCCCGCCGCCTCGGCACGCTCCACCAGCAACAGCCGCACCGCGCGCCGGCCCTGCGCGTCCTGCCCGTCCTTCTGCGCGTCTTCGGTCATGGCATCGGCCCTTCTCTCAGCACTTATCCACAGGTTTCCGTTTTATCTCACCGTAAGGAATTTCATTTTATGTACTGTTCTTTCTTGTACTGTCCTTTAGGGCAATCTCACCTTAAGGTTATGAAAACACACTGAGATCAGGTGAGATTTTGGTGAGATAATCTCACCTGATCTCAGTCGATCTCAGCAAAATCTCAGTCAAATCTCACTTCGTCTCAGCATCCGGGAACGGCACCACACGTGGGATCCCGTGCAGGCTTTCGAGGGCTGCCGCAACATTGCCTTCGGTCACGTAGAGCTTGGACTGCCCCAGCCAGATCGCGATCTCGTCCAGCAACTTGGGGTTCTCCGCGAAACGCTTCTTGCCCATGTCGGCCAGCTTCTTCTTCACGCGGTCCCGTGTCACAGCCAACTGATGGGCCTCGCGCCCGGCCTTCTTGCCGTCCCTCCGCTTGGCAGAGGCCGCCGAGATGCGTTCGATGGTTCGGTGCGCCAACCGGCCAGAGAGCATCTGGCCGGTTTCTTCGTCGTGAATGAGAACGGGTTCCCAACCCCAGAGGGCTAGGTCCCGCATGGCTTGCCATTGCTCGACCGAGCGAAACTGCGCCTTGTGGGCGAGCAGAACATCGTCATCGGGCAACGTGCCAGCCGGGTCTTCCAGGTAGGACGTACTCCACAAGATCACCGCGCGACCAACCACATCGTCCCTGTCCATATGCAGCATGCGGGCGACGAAGGACGATTGCAGGAATCTGTGGATATGCCACTCGACCCACTCGTTTGTGGCAAGCGTCTGCCCCAGAGACAGTGAATAGACGCGCGGACCCGGCGATGAACTTGCAGGCTCCAATTCCTACTTCCTTTTCTTCTTGATGTATTTACCGTCCTCGCGTCGCCGCATGAGGAATGATGCAACGATCGGGCTGGCGAACCTCCGTTCGATCGCACCATCTCCAAGATCGACCTCACATTCAGGCCAGAACGGAATGATCCTTTCGAAAGCGTCCTGAAAGGCCTCGTAATCGTTCCCATATCCAGCCAGATATGCGAGGTGATCGATAAGCGCCGGGAGAGTTCCAGGCGGGTCTTGCCGCAGGCTTTCCGCCCACAAGATCAGAGCCGTACCCAGAATATCCCTTCTGTCTTCCTGCAGATTGTTCGCGATCAGCTCGCTGTCGAGAATCTGAAGAAGGATGTTGTCGCGGATCTTCCTTTTGGGTTTCTGCCCCTTGGCCAGCGGATAGCGCCAGTGCCACTTGCGCTTCAAAGCCTTCTTTATTTCACGGTTCGTGTCGTTCATCCATTTTCTCCCGTCAGAAGATGCGGCGCGACATCGGGCGGTCGCCCGTCGCGCCCACTGGCAGCTTGCCAGATGGCCAACAGAAGATGGAATTGCAGCTTGTCATCAAGAGCGGGACTGCCGCCCAGTTCCTTGATGCCCTCTTCCCAAAGCACATGCGCCGCCGCGGCGATGCCGGCGGCAGTCGTGGGGCGCTTGGAAAGCAAGTCTTCGGTCGCCACCACCCAGCAACGCTCCGCAGCGACACAGGACGGTTCATTGAAGTCGCCTGACGGCGAGTGGTGCATCTCGAAGAGCCAGACGGTACGCGCCAGAAACCAGCGCTCCCAAGCGTCCAAGAACGCATCCGGCTGGGTCGGCGCCGGAAGATGAATGTACGAGATCGATCCGTGCATGACGGTTTTCCTACGTTCAGGGTGACACCTGACGCCCGCTTCCAATCGGGTGGCCAGGCAACGGCAGGTTGGAAGACCGCCCGTAGGAAGCGGCAGGGCCGAAGCCCTCCCACCGCGCCTGACCATAGGAAAAGCCGCGACTTGCGCGCGCGGCTCATGGGTGCGCCTACGAACGGACGGGCTTCCAAACCCGGCTTGTCCTTTTGCGACAAGCATCGGGAAGGTGCGCCCGTTCGGCGCCGAAATCAAGGGGGTGCTCGGAAGGCTCATCCCGCCTCCCTTGCCCAGGCCCGCGCATGGGCCGCCGCGCCGCCCGAAGACAGCTCGCTCCAACTGACCCGCCCCGCGGTGATCTGCGCCTGCCGCGCCCCCACCCGGCGGGCCACGCGCGCATGGTCCAGCCCGGCGAAATCGCAGGCCTGCACCCCGTCGCGCGAGGCAAGCCAGACCTCGGCCCGCCGCCGCACCATCACCGCCTCGTCATCCGACCGCACATAGCGCGGCACCGGCGCCAGCACGTCATGCACCGCCTGCAGCACCACGGCGAGCCAGAGCCGCCGGCATCCATCGGCCGGGGCGCTCATGGCGACACCTCGCCCCGATCATCGGCGATGGCCGCAGGCGGCGTAACACCCTCGGCCGGCGCGCCCCGGCGCATCGCGATCTGATGGGCAACCAGGTACAGCCGAACCCCATTGAACAACTGCTTGGCCAGCGCGGCCCGCGCCATCCCTTCCGGCGGCGATATCCGCCCGGACCGCATGTCTTGCAGATCGCTTGCCAGCCCGTCGATGACGGCGCGCAACCCAAGCGCATCGGCGACCGGCTGCGCGCGGTAGTCACGTTCTCCCATAGATCGGCTCCATTCCCTTCTCCGCCCGGTACGCCTCCCCGTCGAGCACCCGCGCCAGAACGAAGATCTGGCCGGCGATGCGCCGATCCCGGTTGCGGTCCCCCAGACCGCCAAACGTCGTTCGGCCCCAATCCCGCTCGCAGCTGCGACAGACCGGCGGAATGTCGGTCTCTTCCCGCGCCTGCCACTGCGGCGGGCGAGGCTTGCCGCAGACCACGCAGTCGAACTCCGGCGCCCGGTCGGGATAGATCGTCATCCCGCCACCTTGCGCGCCAGACCCGCCAGAATCTCATCGCTCGCCATCACCACTTCGAGGATGGCCCCGATGGGCGAGGCGGGCGCGATCTCGCCCGTGCTGAACACCGGCACCCGGCCCAGGGACTTGGCCAGCCCCGCGGGCGGGATGCCGTGCTGCAGGGCCAGGCTGATCAGCACACAGCCATCGGCGATCACGTTCTGCAGGTCGCCCGGCTTCACCGTGTCGGCGAAAACCTCGGCCGGGGTGCCATCCAGGCGCATCCCCACCGTCACGGTGATCGGATGCCCGTTCCACGCGGTCTGCACCGTCACGTTCGGCCGGCGCGCCGGCAGGGGCTCGCGCGGGGTCATGCCAGACTCGCCTGGTAGTCTAGCTTCAGCCGGTCCAGCACATCCCGTGCCGTCTGCCAGCCGATGCCCATGCGCTTCGCCACGCCGCGCACCGTGTCGCCGCCGGCCTCCATCCTCAGAATGGCCAGCAAGTCCGCATCGCTGAACCGGGCGCAAGGGTCGGGCGGCCCATTCTTGCCGCGCCCCGCGCCGGACCTGTGGACCAAGCCGATCACTGCGCTGCGCGAGACGCCGCCGATCTCGCGCGCGATGGCAGCCGCGGACTTGCCATCGTCCCACATCTTCAGGGCAAGCGCCTTGCGCTCGGGCGTCCAGGACGAGGCGATCCCGTGTGTCATTCCGCCTGCCCCCCGTCCAGTGCCAGCAACTCGCCCTGCCGCCCGTCCACGCGGTCCAGCCAGCGGAAGGCCGGCTCCGGCCCGGTCCAGTCGCGGTCCCACACGAACCAGGCATTGCGCTGCGGCGGGCTGCCCTCGCCCGTGAAGTCCAGCTTCCAGCGCATCAGGTAGCAGTAGCTGAAGGGCTGGCGGTCCAGGAGGTCGCCCAACCCGTTCTGGCGCGCGGCAGGCCAGTCCCAGGACAGAAGCAGCGCACAATACCGCCAGCCCGGCAGGGCCAGCGTGTGGCGCAGCCACAGCCCCCGCCCGTCGCGCGCGTTGATCTCGCAGAAGGGCGGGTTGGTGATGATCGCCCCGGCGGGGCTGTCGGTGAAATCGTAGAACGACCGCAGCATCACGCCGGGCCATCCCCGATCGACGATGTCAGACCCGATGCAGGTCAGCCCCATCGCCTGAATCTCGCGCGCCAGGGCGCCGTCGCCCACGGCATTCTCCCAGACCGTGCCGCCGCCCGCCGCCGCGATCCGCGCCCCGTCCCGCGCAAACAGCGCCCGGATCGCCTCGGGCTGGCCGGTGGGATAGAAGTCGGCCCCGCGTCGGTCGGCCGCCTTGGCCCGCGCCATCGGCAGCAGATCGGCCTGCCGGACATCTTCGGCCGGCTTGCCCTTCATCGCCCGGAACAGCGGCTTGGCGGAGGCGGCTGTCACGCCAGCACCCCCGCCGCGATCAGGCAATCGAGGTCATGCCCGGCATCGGCCAGCGCGGTGTGCTTCGTCCCGCTGAACGCCAGCGCATCGCGGTCGAACCGTGCGACGTCGAGCGCCGTGCGCATGTCGCGCACGCGCGTGTAGCGCCAGGGCGGGTCCATCCCGTCGGCGGCCTTCATTGCGGCGGCCCAGATCGGCGGGTCGAAATCCGCGCCCCGCGCCCAAAGGCAGGATTGCGCATCGCAGCCCGCCACGCCCCAGAACTGGCGGAACGCCCCGGCCACCAGCCGCAGGCTGTCGCCCACGCCGAAGACCGCGGCCTGCGCCTCTGGCCCCTGCATCCGCCACCAGGCGACGGTCTCGGGGTCCACGTCCAGCCCGGCCATCAGGCTGGACCCCACGTCGATGGTCCGCTCGAAACTCGCCAGCACATCGCCGCCCTTCCGGCGGAAGGCGATGGCGCCGACCTGCAGCACCACGCAGCCCGGCCTGGTGCCAAGCGTCTCCAGGTCCAGCATCATGTCCACGCGATCGCTCACGCCGCCCTCCCCGCCTGCGCCGCGCGCAGATCCTCGATGAACCGCTGCAACCGGGCCGAGGGCGTGGCGACCAGCACCACCGTCCCGCCCTCGGGCCGCTCAGCCCAATCGGCAAAGCCCCCCGCCTCGGCGAAAAGCCTCAGCCACTCCAACCCGTCCGGCACCGACCGCGCCAGCCGCAGCATCTCGCCCACGGCGCGGCGATAGGCGGTGGTGTCATGCGCATAGACCGCCTCCGTCATGCCACGTCCCCCCTGCCCGCCGCCGCCAGCCGCGCCTCGACCTGCGCCAGACCGTGCATGACCGATGTGTGATCCACCCCAAGCGCCGCACCGATCTTCGCCAGCGACAGCCCGCGGTTGCGCGCCACCTGCATGACCGTCCAGCGCGCCCGCACCGTCAGCTGGTCGCGCCGGGCCGACAGGATCCGCTCCGGCGCGATGCCGAACTGCGCCGCCACCTGTTCCACGATCCCGCCCACGATCACCTCGGGCCGCATCGCCATGCGCAGCGCCGCCACCTCGGCCGCGACGGCCCGCGCATCGGCAATGGCCTGGCCGTCATGCAGCGCCCGGGCAATCTCGCCCAGGCTC
>Ga0209368_1001455_pt1 | contig 10202 bp, 11 predicted proteins | sample EBPBio242008_DNA_FD_185862 | JGI IMG/M metagenome (GOLD analysis project Ga0209368, IMG submission 185862) | Wastewater treatment Type I Accumulibacter community from EBPR Bioreactor in Madison, WI, USA - Reactor 1_4/24/2008_ DNA (SPAdes)... | ecosystem: Engineered > Bioreactor > EBPR >...
CAAGCCCCCGGGGACCGGGTCGGCGGCCGCCCACAGGGCAGCCAAGTCCTCGAGCAGGGCGATGTCGTGGTCATCGAGCGGTTCTGCCGCCAGGCGGAGCTCGACGGCGTCGTCATTGGTGTTCATCGGCCCTCCCAGGCAGGATCGGCGGCCAGGGCAAGCCGGAGCTTGGCCAGACAGCGGCCGCGGGTCGGCCCGATGCTGCCTTGCGGCATCCCCAGTGTCCGGGCGATCTCGGCATAGTCCGGGCGATCCGCGAAGGCGATCACCCGGAGCAGTGCCTGGCAGCGCTGCGGCAGCTTCTGGACCTGGGCCCACAACCGCGCCCGGGTGTCCCCGGCGATGATGTCGTCCTCGACCGAGTCCGGGCTCGCCTGCTGGTCCTGTCCGACGGCGCTGTCGAAGTCCTCCACCTTGACCCGTCTGGCGACCTTGGCCGCGCGCCAGGCCTCGCGCCGGGTCGTGACGACCATCCATTGCAGGACTGCCTGCGGCTCCGTGATGGTGTCGGCCTTGCGAACCAGGGTCAGCCAGACGGTCTGGAGCACGTCCTCGGCGGTGGCGACGTCGAGCCGCACGCTGCGCACGGTGTGCCACAGGATCGGAGTCAAGATCGCGACCAGGTCGGCCATCTTCGCCTCATCGCCATCGCGGTAGGCACTGAAGAGCCGGCCGGCCCGGCTGGCCAGGCCATCCTCGGTCTTCTCGCGCACGGGAGCTCCGTTCCTCGGGCTTGCCGATCGTTTCTATGCTCCTCATTGAGGAACGGGTCACGCTGCTGATACACCCGCGGCATGCGAGGATCGTCGTCCGCGGCCACTTGCCCTGGCAGGTGCGCCCACCCGAATGTCACCCGAACCTGGATCCAGAGGAGCCAGCCTGTGAACGCCGATCCGGACGGATCCCAGCTGCTGACCTCACCCGAGGTCGAGGATCTGCTGCGCGCTGCCGTCGACCACGGTGGCGGCAGCCTGGTGTCGTGGCAGCTCGACCATGTCGACGCGCACCCGCAGCGATCGACGACGGCGACCTACACGGCCGTCGTCAACTGGCCGTTCGGCCGGCGCAGCGAGCTGCTGGGCGCCAGCGTGCGAGTCGGCGGCCGGACCGAGACCGACGAGCGTGCGGTGATCTTCGCCAACGGGGTACGCGAGGTCGCGGTCTGGCTCTATCCGCGCGACCCGGATCTGCCCGGCCTGATCCGCGCGGCCTATCCCGAGCAGGTGGCGGCCCTGCTGCATGCGTACGAGATCACGCCCGAGCTGCTGGACGGCAGCCAGATCGAGCTGGAGATGGTCGGCTACCGCCCGCGCCGACGTGCCGTGCTGCGCGCGACGGTCCCGATCGCCGGGGTGCGCACGGTGTTCTACCTCAAGGTCTTGCGGCAGAAGCTGTTCGAGCCGACGCTGCGCCGCCATCAGCTGCTGCTGGGTGCCGGGCTGCCCGCTCCCCAGGTTGCGGCGGCGACCGAGGACTTTCTGCTGGTGCTGCCCGAACTGCCGGGCCGGCCGCTCGCCCATGCCATCTTCGACCCGGTGGCCCCGTGCTCGGCCGAGCAGCTGGTAGGGCTGCTGGATGCCATGCCCCGCGAGGTCGCCACGCTGTCTCGGCGCAGTCCGTGGACCGACGCGATCGACCAGTACGCCGCCATGGTGGCGGCGGCGCTGCCCCCGATGGAGCCGCGGCTCCGGTGGCTGGTCGATCAGGTCCGTGGCGGGTTGGCTGGCATCGAGCCCGGGAACGAGGCCACCCATGGCGACTTCCACGAGGGTCAGCTGTTCGTCGCCGACGGACGGGTGACCGGTCTGCTCGACATCGACACCGTCGGGCCCGGCCGGCGTGCCGACGACTTGGCCTGCCTGGTCGCGCATCTCTCGACCGTGCAGCGGATGAGCAGTGTGCAGGCGGCACGGGTGAGCCAGCTGCTGCGTACCTGGATCCCGGTGTTCGACGCCCGGGTCGACCCGGTCGAGTTGAGGCTGCGGGCGGCCGGTGTCGTGGTGTCGCTGGCGACTGGTCCGTACCGGGGTCAGGAGCCGCATTGGGAGGCCGAGACCGACCAGATCGTCTCCGCGGCCGAGCGGCTGGTGCGCAGCGCCGGCTGATCCGTCCGCGCCGAGGCAAGATGAGAGACTTCTCATCTTGATCTCTCGTCGGTCTCATCGAGCGGAGGTTGGCTGAGTCGCATGCGGACGCGTACCAAGTGGTTCATCGCCGGGGGAGCGGCGGCGTTCGTGCTCACCCCGGTGGCGGCGGTGTCCGGGTCGACCACCTTGGACGACGACCTGCCACAGCGTGGGCTGGTGGTCGAAGCTCGGGCCGCGAGCACTGCCCAGCCCAGCGCGCAGCCTGCCGCTGAGAAGAACGCCAAGAAGGACGAATCCAAGAAGGCGAAGAAGGAGCCGACGGGCAAGAAGACGGTGTCAGCCGCCAGCCCGGTCAGCCCGCACACCTCCCCCTCGCCGAAGACGCCGGCCTCGCCCAATTCCCCGGACTGATCCGGTGGACTGGGCTGATCGGATGGACTGGGCTGATCGGATGGACTGGGCTGATCCCGCTCAGACCGACAGCCGGTAGCCGGCGCCGCGGACCGTGACGATCCGGTCGCTGCCGATCTTGTTGCGCAGATAGCGCACGTAGACGTCGACCACGTTCGAGCCGGGGTCGAAGTCGTAGCCCCAGACCCGGGACAGCAGCTGTTCGCGGCTGAGCACTTGGTTGGGATGGCGCAGGAAGGTCTCCAGCAGCGTGAACTCCCGGGCGGAGAGCTCGACCGGCTTGCCGCTGACCGAGACGATTCGGGTACGCAGGTCCAGGCTGAGATCACCCTGCGTGACGACCACCGCCTGTGCCTGCGGCTGGTCCCGCAGCCGGATCCGTACCCTCGCCAGCAGCTCTTCGAAACGGAACGGCTTGGCCATGTAGTCGTCCGCGCCGCCCTCCAGCCCGGCGACGGTGTCGGTGACGGAGTCTCGTGCGGTCAAGATGATGACCGGCAGGGTCGATCCCTGTCCGCGCAACGCCTCCAGCACCGCGAAGCCGTCCAGCTGGGGGAGACCGATGTCCAGCACCATCAGATCGAACTCGCCGCTGCAGGCATAGTCCAGAGCCTCCGGTCCGGTTCGCGCAATGGTGGTGGACAGACCGGCCGCCCGGAGCCCTTTCTGGACGAAGGCGGCGATCCGCGGTTCGTCCTCGGCGATCAAGATGGCAGCCATCAGGCGGTCTCCTTCGGTAGGCCCAAGGTCGGCGAGCCCGGTGTGGGTGAGCCCAGGGTTGCTGAGCCCAGAGTCGGTAGGCACAGGGTGAACGTCGAGCCCGCCCCGACCTGAGAGGCCAGGGTCACCCGACCGTGATGGGCGACCGCGATCGCCTCGACGATGGCCAGTCCGAGACCTGCGCCGTCGTCGGAGCGGTTCGGCTCGGTGCCGGATGGATTGGGGCCACGTCCGAACCGCTCGAAGATCCGCCGCTGATCCTCCGGTGCGATGCCGACGCCTTCATCGCGCACCCACAGCCGTACTTCGGGCCCGTACACCCGACCGCCGACGGCGATCACCGCGCCAGTATCGGTGAACCGCAGGGCGTTGGCCACCAATTGGATCAGCGCCTGAGTGATCCGTTGCGGATCGAGATGGACGACCTCGTCGGCGCTGGCCTCGACCAGCCAGTGCCGGTCGCCCAGGGTGGCCACCTTGTCCACGACCCCAGCCAGCAGGTCGGCGACCACGACGGGCTCGGGCCGGACGAAATCCGGCCGTCGGGCCTTGGCCAGCATCAAGATCTCGTCGACCAGCCGCTGCATCCGGTCGAGTTCCTCGATGGCCAGATCACGTGTCTCGACCACGTCGCTCGGGTCGGTCGGGTCGACCAGTTCGAGATGTCCGCGCACGATGGTGATCGGGGTCTTGAGCTCGTGGCCGGCGTCATCGAGCATCTGACGCTGGTTGTCGAAGGAGGCCGACAGCCGGTCGAGCATCGCGTTCATCGTGCGGCCGAGATCGGCGACCTCGTCCCGACTGGCCAGCTGGTCCTCGGGGATGCGATCGGAGAGATCGGTCTCGGTGATGCGCTGCGCGGTCTGGCGCAGGGAACGCAGTGGCGACAACAGACGTCCGGCGACCTGGTGACCGACGATGCCGATCGCGAGCAACGCCACGAGGCAGACGGCGGCGTACGTCAGGTGGGTCCGGACGACGGGTTCGAAGGCGAGCCGGACATCGACGGCAGCAACATAGTGCCCGAGGTCGGGGGAGCCTTTGACCTGGACGGGAACCGAGATGAAGGCGATGTCCGGGTGGCCGGCGGTCGAGATGCGTTGCAGCCGGATTGGCTCATCGGGCTTGACGGCGGCCGCGGCGGCGACCAGCTCGAGATCGTCCTCCAGCGACTTCTGGCTCGGCTCGTCCGAACTCGGAACCCACTCGATCTGACCATTGACCAAGCCGAAGATCGCCTCATTGGGATCGGGCACCGAGCTCTTGATGGCGGCCCAGAGCAGGTCGCCAGGGCCTTTGATCGTCCGGCCGGTCTCACCGCGTCCGGCCAGTACGGCGACGGTATTGATCTCTTCGTTCTCCTGCAACAGCGAACTGCGGATGCTGTCGAGCGTCTGATCGCGGGCGATCAGGTAGGAAGCGCCGCCGGCCCCGATCATGCCCAGCGCCGTGGTCACCAGGACTGCGGTGAGGATCCGGGCGCGTACCGACAGCGGTCGCCGAGACCTGCGCCGCCAGGGCACGCGTCGCCGGGGCTTGCGGTCGGCGGGCACCCAGCAATCCTGCCAAAGTCGGCTGTGGGTCGCGATGAATCGCCGGTGAGAATGCTCTCATCCGGGGCCTGTCGGTCCGATTGGGACCGACACGGGTCTTGAGTCCGGTCACTCGAGTCGCGCGGGACAAACGCGGGTCTCAACTGCTCCATAGCCCGCGACACGCCGCGGCTGACCAGTTGAGCCGCGGTTTTGTCCCGTCACCGATTCTCCTCGAGGAGCAACGGCTTCCGAGTCATCAGCAGCAGGATCGTCGCCACATCCGCGGGGTCCTTGGCTCGGCCGCGTGCCCGGCTGGCGGATCGCCCATCGAGAAGTAGCTTGTGGTTCTGAAAACTGCTTGCACGCGATGGAACCACGAGCTACTTCTCGCGGCCGCTGCGGGTCTACGGTCGACCGTGGCGATTGCTGACGAGAGCTTGTTGGGAGGATCGGGTTGTGCCTTTGATCGTCGACCCAGTGATCACGCCGGAACAGTTCTCGAACACCGAGCAGCCGACGTTGCGTACCGACGTGATCGTGTTGCGACCATGGACCGAGCGCGATGCCGCTGCGATTGTCGCCGCCTACCAGGAGCAGGCGATCCAGCGCTGGCATGCGCGCGCGATGACGTCCGCCGAGGCTTTGGACTGGATCCACGACGCAGGCACGTCGTGGTCGGAAGGTACGGCTGCGAGCTGGGTGGTCGAGGTCGACGGAGCGATGGCCGGCCGGATGACGCTCAAGCTCCAACCCGCCTTCGGCGGCGCAGTCGCGTCGTACTGGACCTGTCGCTGGGCTCGTGGACGGGGGATTGCTCCGCGGGGGTTGACCGCCGCGACGAGCTGGGCCTTCGAGGCAGGGTTTCATCGGATCGAGTTGGAGCATTCGACCGCGAACTCGGCATCGTGCCGAGTCGCCGCCAAGGCCGGATTCGAGGCAGAGGGCACGAGGCGCAGCGCCATGTTGCACGCCGACGGCTGGCACGACATGCACGTCCACGCGCGAATCGCCGGGGGTCGTTGACGCATGGGTCTCTGGCACGACGAGACCGAAGGCCTGGTGATCTTGCCCGATGGCCGTCGGGTACGTGGTCGCGGGTTGCGGAACGGGCCGCCGGCAACCGACGAGCTACCTGATTTCGGTCTCTATCTGATCGGGAAACCGTACGCGGACGCCAGGTGGATCAGTCGCTGGGTTCGTTGGCCCGACTTCCGGCTCCCGCATGACAGATCGGACGCGATAGACGCAATCCTCGAAGCGCACGATCGAGCCGCTACCCACCGAGTCGAGCTCGCCTGCGATGGTGGCATCGGGCGCACCGGAACGGCGATCGCCCTGTTGGCTCGCCTGTCCGGAGTCCCCGCCGTCGACGCCGTGGCCTGGACTCGGAGCCACTATCGCGCCGGTGCCGTCGAGACCCCCTGGCAGCGAAGATTCGTGGCCACCGTGCAACTCCCTCGGGGAGCTTGACTGCATCGAAAAGGAGTTTCGACACCTGATCTGGCGGGGATCGGGTGCCAAACATCCTTCTCGCGGCCGGCCGAGCGTTACACCGGGATCCGGCCGGCGGGGAATCCACCGTTGCAATAGAGCAGCTGCCCGTTGGTCCAAGCACCCTCGTCGGAGAGGAGGAATCGGACCAGGTTAGCGATGTCCTCGGGTGTGCCGATCCGCCCGGTCGGTTGCTGGGCAAGGCATGCGGCGCGGATCTCGTCCGTCATCCAGCCCGTGTCGATCGGCCCCGGATTGATGACATTGGCGCGCAGGCCTCGACCGGCCAACTCGTGAGCGGACGCGAGGACCAGTCGATCCAGCCCGCCCTTGGTCACGCCGTACGGCAGGTTTCCGACAGTGTGGTCGCTGGTCAGCGCGATCATCGATCCGCCACTGGCCGGCAGTTGCCGGGCAAACGCGGCGATCAGCAGCCAGGTGGCCCTGATGTTGACCGCGTAGTGTCGATCGAAGCTCTCCACCGTGGTGTCGAGGACGCCGGAATCGACAGACTCGGTGTGCGACATCACCAACGCGTCCAGCGGACCGAGTGCTTCGACGGCTCGAGCAACCACCTGGGCGGGCACCTCCGGATCCTCGAGATCACCGGGCGCCAAAACCACCCGTACGCCCGCACGCCCAAGCTCGTCGGCCAGCCGCTTCGGATCGTCGGCGTCACCATCCAGACCCAGCCGCTCGTCGTACGGCTGCCAGTAGGACAGCGCCAGATCCCACCCATCCCTGGCCAGGCCGGCGGCGATTCCGGCCGCGATCCCGCGCCGGCGACCAACGCCGGTGAGAAGGGCAGTGGGCACGGTGCAGCTCCAGATCAGGTGAGGTCGAGGGGGGTTCGAGCGAAGTCACGAAAGCACATGAACTCACCCGTTGGCCAGTCGATTCCGGCCGTCTGTCGCTGAGTCGCCTCGTCCGCCGATCGGTAGGCGGCCCAGGCCCGCCAGACCACGTCGTGCTGATCGGTCGGAAGGTGCTGTATGACCCAGCGGGCGGTCTCGTCCTTGCTGTGAACTCGTCGAGTGTCCTCGTGGCGCAACTGGAGTACGCGACAGATGTTCAAGACGCCGTAGAAGGCGTTTGCAGCGGGCTCCGGTCCTCCAGCGTCGTCCAACTCGGAACTCAGAACGTCGACGGTGCACTGGACGAGGGCCGCGATGTCTGGACCGCAGTTCGACCAGTCCTGAGCCCTGCGCGGCGGCCCGTCTTCGCGCAGCATCCGGGAACCGTACCAACCAGAGATAGGGCAGGAGGTCAGTGATGAACCGGAGATCAAGAGTGGGGAGGTTTACCCTGTCTGAACGAATGGTGGGAAGTGCCCCCTTCGTTGTTAGAAATCTGCCAATGCCCGACCCACATAATATGAATGTGCTCATCCGGGTCAATCTCTCCCACAGTCCAATTTTGGGGACTGGTTTCGTACCCCATTTCTTCATTGAGGTCCGGCGAGAAGATGATGTCATTCGTATGGTGACACTCAACGTACTGGGTTTCCCCGGGCTGTAGCGCCCAGGTCACCTGGTCGGACGAGAGGAGAATCGGACCAGGGCCGGGGCCATGGCAGATATCAACCATCAGCTTGCCGTGAGGGCTGAACTCCTCAACGGTTATTTTATACGAAACGATTACTCTCAGGGGGTTATCTGTCTCGTTAGTTACCTTAGGCATTGCCGGTCTCCTTATTAAGTTGACCGACAGAATAATACATCTATTGATCCCCGTCAATAGGTGATTGTTGAAATCTCAGAGGCCGGCCTTCTCCAGCGCGTCCTCGTAGACGTCCAGGGCGTCGCCTTCGGAGAGGCCACTGGCCACGGCGTCGGTATAGACCTTCTCGAGGGTCTCGCCGATCGGCTCGTAGCGCGCCATCCAGCGCTCCTGGTCCATCCTCCAGTAGCCGATGATCGTGAACCGATCGGTGGTCCAGCCGAGCTCGCGACGTACGTATTTGCGGACCGCGCGCGACTCCGACGCCTCGCCGGCGAACCAGATATAGCCCGGCCCGGCAGGAAACTCGATCCGTTTCAGCACCTCCAGCAGCCGACTCGGCCCATGGCCGTTCCCGGCGACCAGCCACTGCGACGAGACCTCGGCAGCACTGGTGAACCTCTGTCGATCCGCGTCGGTCGCCACCTCGGCCACGGTGATCGCGCGCATGCCGGCCGGCAACTCATCGAGAATGCGGCCCAGCGCGGGCAGGCCGGTCAGATCTGCGAGCAGCAGTTGCCAAGTGGCGTCGGCAGGTGGGGAATACCAGCCCTTGGCCGGGCTCAGATAGACCACATCGCCAACCCGTGCCTGGATCGCCCAGGCGGCGGCCGCGCCTCCGACGTGGCGGACGAAGTCGATCACCATCTCGGGCGCCTCGGGATCGAACCTGCGTACCGTGTAGCTGCGGATTTCGGGCTCGTCGTCGGCCGGATAGTCCAGCGTTCCATCGGCTTGGCGTACCGGATCGGGAGTGTGGCGCTCACCCGGCCGGGGCAGCACCACCACCAGTCGCTCGTCGGGATCACCGCTGCTGACGAACCGTCGCAGATCCTCGCCGCCGAAGACGATCCGGATCATCGTCGGCGTCAGCGCCTCCACCGCGCGTACCTCTGCCCGGTAGTAGTCGTCGTAGTACCCCATAAGGAGAGCCTAGCCTTATCGCTAGCTCGCGAGCTGACCCGACGATGAACGCTGACACATTTACGCACTCGGCGATGGCAGATGAGAAACTGGCGCGGTGCAGGTCCAGACGTCCACGAGCTCACGGCTCCAGCTGATCACCGAGGAAACCAACCGTCTGTACGAGGATCTCGTCGCGCTCCGACGAGACATCCATGCGCATCCGGAGGTGGGTCACGAGGAGTACCGCACCACCCAGCTCGTCGTCGACACCCTGGCCAGAGCCGGTTTGCACGCCGAGGTGCTCAGTGTCGGCACCGGTGCGATCTGCGACATCCTGCCCTCCGGCTCAGGCTCTGGCTCTGACGCCGACGCGGACTCCGCCGGCGGCCCGCGCCGGGACCTTGTCGGGCTCCGGGCCGACCTGGACGCACTGCCGATCACCGACGGCAAGAACGTTCCCTATCGCTCGCGTACCGACGGGATCTGTCACGCCTGCGGCCACGACGTCCACACTACGATCGTGCTCGGCACCGGCCTCGTGTTGGCTCGGCTGCGGGATCAGGGCCTGCTGCACCGTGGCGTCCGGCTGATCTTCCAGCCGGCGGAGGAGACCAGCCCCGGCGGCGCCCTCGATGCCATCGCGTCGGGCGCCCTGGAGGGGGTGAGCGAGGTGTACGCGCTGCACTGCGACCCGCGCACCGAGGTGGGCAAGATCGCGCACCGCGTGGGCCCGATCACCTCAGCGGTCGATCAGGTCGTCGTCACCGTGACCGGGAGCGGCGGGCATACGTCTCGTCCGCACCTGACCGCCGACGTGATCGGTGCCCTCGGCGCCGTGGCGACCGAGACGCAACTGCTGCTGTCGCGCCGGGTCGACCCGCGCAGCGGACTGTCGCTCATGTGGGGCCGGATCCATGCCGGCTCCGCGCCCAACGCCATTCCGCAGGTCGGCGTGATCGAAGGCACGCTCCGGGCGCTCGACGAGGACGGCTGGCGCAAGGCACAGGCGCTGCTCGGTGAACTGGTGAGCCAGATCGTCGCCCCCTTCGGCGCCGGCGTCGAGGTCTCGTTGACCGCTGGAGTCCCGCCGGCGGTGAACCATCAACTGGGTGTCGAGCGGCTCAGCGAGGCTGCCCGATCCGTGCTGGGACCGGAGGGCGTGGCGGTGACCGACCAGTCGCTGGGCGGGGAGGACTTCGCCTGGATGCTGCAGCAGGTACCGGGAGCGATGGCTCGCCTGGGCGTCCGGCCGCAGGATCAGGACTTGATCCCCGACATCCACCAACCGGCCTTCGACGTCGACGAGCGCTGCATCCGGGTCGGGGTGGCGACC
>Ga0209368_1001456_pt1 | contig 10199 bp, 7 predicted proteins | sample EBPBio242008_DNA_FD_185862 | JGI IMG/M metagenome (GOLD analysis project Ga0209368, IMG submission 185862) | Wastewater treatment Type I Accumulibacter community from EBPR Bioreactor in Madison, WI, USA - Reactor 1_4/24/2008_ DNA (SPAdes)... | ecosystem: Engineered > Bioreactor > EBPR >...
CGTGCTGCATGCCGGTGGCAAATTCGGTGGTGGTGGCTACAAGGTCTCCGGCGGTCTGCACGGCGTCGGCGTCTCGGTGGTCAACGCACTGTCCGCCCATCTCACCGTGTCGGTGAAGCGGGACGGCTACCGGTGGGAGCAGAGCTTCTCCCTCGGCGATCCGGATGGTCCCTTGGAGCGCAAGGAAGCGACCGACGAGACCGGTACGACGGTCACCTTCTATGCCAGCCCCGAGATCTTCGAGACCACTGTCTACTCCTACGAGAAGCTCGCCGCCCGATTCCGGGAGATGGCCTTCCTGAACAAGGGACTGACCATCTCGGTCGTCGACGAGCGGCCCGACCGGCAGGATCTGGCCGACCCGGACGACCCGGCCGGCGTCCCGCACGGGCGATCCGACGCCTTCTGCTACCCCGACGGGCTGATCGACTATGTCAACTACCTCAACCAGACCCGGGAGCCGGTCAATCCGACGGTGATCGCGGTTGAGGCGGATCGTCCCGAGCAGGGCATGAGCCTCGAGGTGGCGATGCAGTGGAACACCTCGTTCACCGAGTCGGTGCACACCTTCGCCAATGCCATCAACACCCACGAGGGCGGTACGCACGAGGAAGGCTTCCGGTCCGCGCTGACCTACACCGCCAACCGATGGGGCGAGTACTGGGGCCTGATCAAGAAGCCGGAAGACAAGCTCTCCGGTGACGACATCCGGGAAGGTCTGACCGCCATCATCTCGGTGAAGCTGGCCGAACCGCAGTTCGAGGGCCAGACCAAGACCAAGCTCGGCAACACCGAGGCGCGGTCCTTCGTGCAGACCGTGGTCAACGCCGAACTGGGCGACTGGTTCGAGCGCAACCCCGCCGAAGGCAAGCTGATCATCCGCAAGGGGCAGGCCGCCGCCATTGCTCGGATCGCTGCCCGCAAGGCGCGCGATGCGGCCCGGGACCGGAAGGGTCTGCTCGGTCGCAGCGGGCTGCCGGGCAAGCTCTCCGATTGCCAGTCGACCAATCCTGCCGAGTGCGAGGTCTTCATCGTCGAGGGCGACTCGGCCGGCGGCTCGGCCAAGGGCGGCCGGGATCCGCGGATCCAGGCGATCCTGCCGATCCGGGGCAAGATCCTCAACGTCGAGAAGGCGCGGATCGACAAGATCATGCAGAACCAGGAGGTCCAGGCGATCATCTCCGCCCTGGGCACCGGGGTGCACGAGGACTTCGACCTGGCCAAGCTGCGCTACTACAAGATCGTTATGATGGCCGACGCCGACGTCGACGGCGCCCACATCCGTACGCTGCTGCTGACCTTGATGTTCCGGTTCATGAAGCCGCTGATCGAGGCGGGGCATGTCTACCTGGCGCAGCCTCCGCTGTTCAAGATCAACTGGAGCAACGCGCCGGACGAGTTGGCGTACACCGATGCCGAGCGGGACGCGCTGTTGCGGGTCGGCGCCGAGGCCGGCAAGCGGCTGCCGAAGGAGAACCCGATCCAGCGTTACAAGGGTCTGGGCGAGATGAACCCGGATCAGCTATGGGACACCACGATGGACCCCGACAAGCGGATCCTGCTGCAGGTCACGCTGGACGATGCTGCGCGGGCGGATGAGATGTTCTCGATCTTGATGGGCGAGGACGTGGAGCAGCGTCGGGCATTCATCCAGCGCAATGCCAAGGATGTGCGCTTCCTTGACATCTGAGTCGTTCTGGGGCGGTCGGTCGGCAGATTCCGGTTGGGGAGGGGCGTCTCGCCCTCCTCGCTCCGCAAGCTCCGCTCGGAACGCCCGACCCACCCTGACGCCCCTCCCCAACCTCCACCTGCCGACCTCAGGTCGTCGGTGGTCAAGCAAGCGTCCGACTTCAGTGCTGGGTGGCCGCTCATCCGCCCACGCAGGTGCTGGGTGGGCTGGTTGGGGTGGCCGTGGATTCGGGCGGGTGGACCTGATGGGTGGCTACAAGATCAAGAACTCGCGCGATGTTCGACGTGAAACGGAATGTGGAGTTGACCTGTGACTGATGTGACCGAGCCGCCGGCGGACCGGCGGGAGCCGGTGGATCTGCAGGACGAGATCCAGAAGTCGTACCTCGATTACGCGATGAGCGTGATTGTGGGGCGGGCGCTGCCGGATGCGCGGGACGGGTTGAAGCCGGTGCACCGGCGGATCCTGTACGGGATGTTCGACGGCGGGTATCGGCCGGACCGGGGCTGGAACAAGTGCGCTCGTGTTGTCGGCGAGGTGATGGGCCAGTACCACCCGCACGGTGACGGGGCGATCTATGACTCCCTGGTGCGGCTCGCCCAGCCGTGGGTGATGCGCTATCCGCTGGTCGCCGGCCAGGGCAACTTCGGGTCGCCCGGGAACGACAAAGCCGCCGCCATGCGCTACACGGAGTGCCGGATGGCGCCGCTGGCCATGGAGATGGTCCGCGACATCGACGAGAACACCGTCGACTTCAAACCGAACTACGACGGCAAAGCGCAGGAGCCGGTCGTGCTGCCGTCCCGGTTCCCGAACCTGCTGGTGAATGGCTCGACCGGTATCGCGGTCGGCATGGCGACCAACATCCCGACTCACAACCTGCGGGAGGTCTCGGCCGCGGTGCAGTGGTCATTGGAGCACCCCGAGGCCACGGCCGAGGAACTGCTCGAGGCCGCTCTGCAACGGGTCAAGGGGCCGGACTTCCCCAATGGTGCCCTGATCGTCGGCCGCAAGGGGATCGAGGACGCGTACCGGACCGGACGCGGCTCGGTCATCATGCGGGCCGTCGTCGACATCGAGGAGGACCGCAACGGTCGAACCTTGCTGGTCGTCACCGAGCTGCCGCATCTGGTCAATCCGGACAACCTGGCGTTGAAGATCGCCGAGCTGGTCAATCAGGGCAAGCTGGCCGGGATCGCCGACATCCGGGATGACACCTCCGCCCGGACCGGACAGCGCCTGGTGATCGTGCTGAAGCGCGACGCCCAGCCGCGGGTGGTGTTGAACAACCTCTACAAGCACACCCAGCTGCAGGACACCTTCGGCTGCAACATGTTGGCGCTGGTCGACGACGTGCCGCGGACGCTGCGGCTGGACCAGTTCATCGCATACTGGGTCGCGCATCAGGTCGAGGTCATCCAGCGGCGTACGCAGTATCGGCTGGACCAGGCCGAGGCCCGAGCCCACATCTACCGGGCGCTGGTCAAGGCGCTCGACATGCTGGACGAGGTCATCGCCTTGATCCGGCGCAGCCCGACCACCGAGGAGGCGCGGCTCGGACTGATGGCGCTGCTGGAGATCGACGAGGTGCAGGCCACCGCGATCCTCGACATGCAGCTGCGCCGGCTGGCGGCCCTGGAACGGCAGCGGATCATCGATCAGCTGGCCGAGCTGGAGCGGGTGATCGCGGACCTGCAGGACATCTTGGCCAAGCCCGAGCGGCAGCGCACCATCATCAGCGAGGAGCTGGCCGAGATCGTCGACCGGTACGGCGACGAACGCCGGACCACGATCATCGCCGCCGATGGCGACCTGTCCGACGAGGACCTGATCCCGGACAACTCGGTGGTGGTCACCATCACCCGCGGCGGGTACGCCAAGCGCACGCTGACCGAGGCGTACCGGGTGCAAAAACGCGGTGGCAAGGGCGTACGTGGTGCGAGCCTACGAGCAGACGACGAGGTCGAGCACCTGTTCCCGACCACCAACCACCAGTGGATCCTGTTCTTCACGAACAAGGGTCGGGTCTATCGGGCGAAGGTCTGGCAGCTACCCGAGGCCGGTCGGGATGCGAAGGGCTCGCACGTTGCCGGGCTGCTGTCGTTCCTGCCGGATGAGGAGATCGCCCAGGTGCTGGCGATTCCCGACTACGAGGTCCAGCCGTACTTGTTGCTGGCGACCAAACAGGGACTGGTGAAGAAGAGCTCGCTCCCGCTCTATGACTCGCCACGTCAGGCCGGCATCATCGCGGTCAACTTCCGTGATGACGACGATGAGCTGATCGGCGCTGAGCTGTGTGGGGCCGAGGACGAGGTGCTGCTGATCTCGACCAAGGGTCAGGCGATCCGATTCCCGGCCGATGACGAGCAGCTGCGGCCGATGGGTCGGGCGACGTCGGGCGTCACGGGGATGAAGTTCCGGACTGGTGATCAGCTGCTGTCGCTGTCGATCATCCGGGCTCGTGAGGACGACGTCGACCGGTACGTGTTCACCGTCACCGACGGCGGGTTCGCCAAGCGGACCCATGTCTCGGAGTATCGCGAGCAGAATCGTGGCGGACTTGGCATCAAGGCGATGAAACTCAACAGTGACCGTGGTTCGTTGGTCGGGGGACTGGTGGTGACAGACAATGATGAGGTCATCGCCATCAAGGCAAGTGGACAGATCACCCGCAGCGCGGTATCCGAGGTTCCGGTCAAGGGCCGTGACACGATGGGTGTGAAGTTCGTGGGCGTGGGTGATGACGATTCGGTCGTGGTCATCGCGCGAAACCCGGAGCAGGCCGAGGATGACGAGGCCGAGACCGAGACAACCGAAGACGTAACGAACCGCGACTCTGCGGAAGACCCCATGGCGGCTGACTCGATTGCCGCCGATCCGACTGCAGAGGACGTGGCCACCACCACCGACTCAGCGGAGTCGGTCGAGGACGATCCGGTGGCAGCAGCCGAGACCGGAGACTTCGCGACTGATGACGGTGTCGAGGAGGACGAACAGTGACAGATGCCAACAAAGGATCCGACGACCGCTCGGGCGCTGCTGGTGCGGTGAAGGACGCAACACCGGACAGTGAGCCCAAGAGCAAGGCCGGCAAGAACGACGCCGGCAAAGGCGACGCAGGCAGGGGCAAGGAAGCCAAGCAGAAGGCTTCGACCAATGGGACGGCGGTGAACGGTGCCTCGTCGAGTGCGCCCGCCGGCGAACCGGCCAAGCCGGCCGCGGAGGCCCGGCGTCCGGCCTGGCCAGCCCCGAGTGCCCGCAGCGCCGGTAGCGCTGCTGGGCTGAGCAGCGCCTCTCGACTGGGCGGTGCCTCTGGATCTGGCGGTGCCTCAGGGTCTGGCAGTGCGTCCAGCGCACCCCGGCCGGCGTGGCCATCGAGTGCGTCGACCGGCTATTCGGCCCGGTCGGCGCCGACCGGCTATTCCGCCGCCTCCAGCTCCTCAGTGTCGTCCGCATACTCGGCGCGTTCGGCAGCCTCTGCCTCGCCGTTGGCCACGGGAGCTGTTCCAGGGTCGGCTCCGTCCGCATCCTCGGTGTCGTCGGCGTACTCCGCAGCGTCGGCCCAGTCCGCCCGGTCTGCCTACAGTGGCCAGTCGGCGCCGTCTTCGCAGTCGGCTCACTCGGCAGTGTCCGGCTATTCGGCTCGTTCGGCGGCGTCGGCCACCCCGGTGGTTGCTCCCACAGGTTCAGCATCGTCGGCTTCGCCGGTCCCGTCGGCCGATGCCGACTCCGCAGCGGCGGTGACCGAACAGCTCGCGGCGGCGCCCCCGGCCGCGCCGGCCAAGAAGTTGCCGTGGCTGGTCCGTCTGGGTCTGAAACGGCCGCCAGAGGATGTGGCGGCCCAGAAGGCTGCCGCCGACCAGGCGGCGGCTGAGGATTCTGCGGAGGTCGACGCTGAGGTCACCGGAGCGGGTGCCTCTGGCGCGGCGACGGCAGCCGCCCCCATCGTCGCCCCGCCGAGTGCTCCCGGCACGACCCCGACTGATCCGACGACCCCGACTGGTCCGACGTCCGGTGATGCTGCTTCTGGCGGCACCGAGCCAAGTGGGTCGGATCCCGCCAGTGCTCCTTCTGCCACTTCGCCGACCGCGCTCCCCAAGCCGAGTGCCACGCCGCCGCAGACCTCACCGTGGGCACGGCCGGCTGCCACTACGGCGGCTGGTGTGGCTGGTGCGACCGCGGGCGTGGCTGCTTCGGACAAGGACGAGACGTCAACCGCCGCGGACACCGGAGCCAAGCCCGAGTCGCGTTTTCCGCAGCCCGCTTCGCCGGAGGTCAAGCCCGGTGAGCAGGCCGGTGACCCCGCGAAGTCGGAAGATGTCGCAGGTCCGAGCACCGCTGTACTCCCTGCCGTGCCGGGTGCTGTGGGTGTCGCCGGTGCTGCGGGTGCGAAGCCGGTGGAGCCCCACCCGCCGGTGCCGAAGCCCAAGGTGGGCACCGCCCGTCGTACCCGTAAGGCCAGGCTGCGGCTGTCCCGACTGGACCCCTGGTCGGTGATGAAGACCTCGTTCCTGTTCTCCATCGCGGCCGGCATCATGCTCGTCGTTGCGGTTTACGTGGTGTGGACCGTGCTGGCCACCTCCGGCCTGTTCGACTCGGTCAACGAGATCGTGGCGAGTGTGGTCTCCACGCCGGGTGACACGACGCCGTTCCGGATCGAGGAGTACATCAACACCCAGAAGGTGATGGGCATCAGCGCCCTGATCGCCTGTGTCGACGTGGTCATCTTCACCGCTTTGGCGACGTTGGGTTCGTTTCTCTACAACCTGGCCGCCACGATGCTCGGCGGTCTGGAGATCACTCTCGCCGAGGACTGATCTGTCTCGACTGGGCACTCGACCGACTTAACTGATGACTCATCCCCAACCACGGGGATGAGTCATCAGCTTGTTGAGAGCTATCCGAGAGGCCAGTCAATGTTTCGATTTGGGCCAGTCCCCAGTGATCGACTAAGGTTGGCGATCGCGCCGAGATGCACCGGAGCACCCTCGGGCCTATAGCTCAGTCGGTTAGAGCGCTGCCCTGATAAGGCAGAGGTCAGTGGTTCAAGTCCACTTAGGCCCACCGTATATCTCCTGGTCAGAAGCACTTTCCGAACCTTGGAGGGTGGCTCCTGTTGTCCCAAGAAGCAGCGAAAGGCAGCAGAACTGGTCGCTGGGCAACGCGTGCATGTGATTTGGGCCGGTGGTGTGTTGCCTGCTGATGTGCAGTCGGCTGCGGCCCTGGATGTTATTGCACGTGCGAGGCGGGACGTAGCTCGCTCGATCCTGCGCGGGCAGGTGCTCTATGGCTGATCACCGCCTTCCCGGACACCGTGGTCGGGAGCGACTTGGCGTGGATGATCAGCGGCGCGATCATGAGTGCGATCACGGGCTTGTCGACCTCGGCGGCGGGGACCTAGCCTGCTTGCTGTGACTACGGACTCGGCGTGGCCAGCGCATCCCCAGGAGCCCCATCGGCCAGGTATCGAGCAGCGGCTCAACTGGTTGCGGGCAGGCGTGCTAGGCGCGAACGACGGCATCGTGTCCACGGCGGCCGTGGTGGTCGGAGTCGCCGGCGGCACGGTGGAGCAGACACCGGTGCTGCTGGCGGGCACCGCGGCGCTGGTCGGCGGCGCGATCTCGATGGCGCTCGGTGAGTACGTGTCGGTATCGAGCCAGCGAGACAGTGAGCGGGCCATGATCGCAAAGGAACGACGCGAGCTCGCCGACGATCCGGGCGCCGAGTTCGACGAGCTGGTCGGTCTCTACCGCGAGCAGGGTTTGAGCGAGTCGACGGCGCAACTCGTGGCGACCGAGCTGACGGCGACGGACGCGTTGCGCGCGCACCTGTCGATGGAGCTGAACATCGATCAAGACGACGTCGTCAGCCCGTGGCATGCCGCGCTGGCGTCTGCGGTCGCCTTCACCGTTGGTGCTCTGCTGCCGCTGGCCACCATCCTGCTGGCGCCGCCGCAGATCCGGCTGATCCTCACCGTTTTGGCGGTGATGGTGGCGCTGGCTATCACCGGTTGGATTGCCGCGTGGATCGGCGGCGCTCGGCCGGTGGCCGCGGTCGTGCGCACCCTCATCGGTGGTGTACTCGCTCTTGCAGCCACCTACTTGATCGGCACGCTGTTAGGCACCACGGTGGGGTGATCCTTCGGCTCGGACCCGTGCGGCCCTCGCCGTCGCCGGCCGTCCACCGTGTTCGTGCTGCCGTCTGACCACACCACCAAGGCGCTGGTCAGAGGTCGACTACCGAGCCAGTCGACCGCGCGCTCCCCCAGCACATACGCCGCCGTCGCGTCGATGTCGGCCCACGTGAGGTCGGGGGCGACCACTGTCACGGACGCGGGCCCCTGCGCGACCCCGCCGGTTCGGGGGTCGAGCAGGTGCTCGCCTCGCTGGGCCGTGCCCGAGGTCGCCACGGCAGCTGTCCGTACGGGCACTACGGCGAGCACGCGGCTGGGGTCGCGCGGATCCTCGATCCCGATCCGCCAGGCCGGACGGTCGGGGGCGACGACTCGACACACCATGTCGCCGCCGGCTGAGAGGCAGAAGTCGGTGTCGGGGACCGCGGCGAGGTGCCTCGAGGCCCGTTGCACCGCCCAGCCCTTGACCACGCCGCTGGGATCGAGGCGACGGCCACCCGCGCCGTCCGGCAGCATGATCGAGAAGGCGCCGTCGGACTCCGCCTCGGCCCGGCGGCCGAGGCCGAGCACCTCGACGACCTCGACCGGGCAGTCCGCGAGCTCGATCTCGCCTCTGGCCAGCCGGCTCACGTAGGAGTCGGATCGGTAGGTGCTGAAGACCCGGTCGACCTCGGTCAACTCGGCCCTCACCGCGGTCCAGGCGGTTCGAGCGGCCGACGAGTACGCGCCGGGTCCACGCAGCGCCAGGCTGATCGGCATGCCCATCACGTGCTCGACGAAGCGCCGGACCTCGAGGGTGGGTGCGGCCGGGGTGTCCATAGTCAGATTCCCGCCTTGTCGAGGGCGGACTGCAACGACTGGACATAGCCGTCGCTGGTCACAGTGGCGCCGCTGACCATATCGATGGCCGCGCTCTGCTGCGACAGGGTCTCCTGTACCAGGGTCGGGATGGCGTACGCGTTGATCTCCTCGTCACGGTGGTTGCCGTCCGGGTACTGCACCACGTCGACTTTGGTGATCTTGCTGCCGGCCACGGTGATCTCGACCTGGACCGGTCCCCAGCGGGTCTGGGCGACCGATCCGGTGTAGGTCCCGCTGGCCGAGGTGTCGTTGCTCTTCGAGTCGGAGCTGTCCGAGCTCGAGTTGCTGGGACTCGGGCTGGGCGTCGCTCCGGACTCGTCGGAGCCCGAGCCTCCCGATCCGCTGCCGGAGCCGGAGCCCGTCGACCCGCCGCTGCCCGGCGAGGAAGAGGAGGTCGACGGGGCGGAGGCGGTGGGTGCCGTCGCCGCCTCGGTCTGGTTTCGCGAGGTGTGGTAGCCGAACAGCAGCACGACGATGGTCACCGTCGAGGCCAGCCAAAGGACGATGCGTCTCATGGGGTCACCAACCGAAGCTCTCTGTGTGGATGCGGTCGCCCGGTACGCCGGCGGCGCGGCACAGCTTGACGACCCGTGCGGTCCACGGCGTGGGTCCGCAAACGAAGACGTCCCGCTCCGCCAGATCCGGCACCCATGCCCGGAGCACCTCGTCCTCAGGTCCGGTGGCCAGCGGGCCGAGCACCGAGGTCGCGTTGGTCCGGCGACCCGGCAGGAAGGCCACCTGCAGGCCACGTTCGGTCGCGAGGACGCCGAGCTCATCGGTGAACAAGGGCTCGTCCCGGTAACGCTGGATGAGGGCGGCGTCGCCCGGGGCGTAGTCCAGACCCTCGGCGAGCGCCCGCAGCGGGGTGATACCGACCCCAGCGCCGATCATCAGCACCCGGCGGCTGTGACGGGCGCGTTCGCCCAGCCGGCCGTACGGGCCCTCGAAGGTGACCTTCGTGCCGGGCGGCACGGCGGCCATCCGCCGGCTGCCGTCACCGACCAGACGCGCGGTCAGCCGGATGCTGTGGCCGTCGGGAGCGGCGGAGAGCGAGTACGGGTTGGACCGGGTCCAGCCGGCTCCGCTGAGGAACCGCACGTTGAGGAACTGGCCGGCCTCCAGTGGCAGCGCATCGAGCCGTCGGCCGGTCAGGTAGACCGACACTACGTCGCTGGACTCGGGCACGACCGACGTGACCCGGAGCTGGTGCCGGGTGCTGCGGATCAGGGGCAGAGCGACTCTCCAGACCAGCACGGCGACGGCCGTGACGGCCCACAGCGCCCACCAGTAGATCGTGGCCGTGCGGGACTGCAGGAACTCCTGGCCCGTCCAGAGCTGATGGGGCAGGGCCAGACCCACGCCCAGGTAGGCGTAGAGGTGCAGCAGGTGCCACGACTCGTACCGCAGGCGCCGGCGGGCGGCGCGCAGGCTGGTTACCACCACCATCACCAGGCACACAGTGCCGGCGGCCGCGAGCAGCATGCCGCCGTAAGTGGTCACCAGGTCCCAGGTGGT
>Ga0209368_1001460_pt1 | contig 10180 bp, 6 predicted proteins | sample EBPBio242008_DNA_FD_185862 | JGI IMG/M metagenome (GOLD analysis project Ga0209368, IMG submission 185862) | Wastewater treatment Type I Accumulibacter community from EBPR Bioreactor in Madison, WI, USA - Reactor 1_4/24/2008_ DNA (SPAdes)... | ecosystem: Engineered > Bioreactor > EBPR >...
TGCAATGTCAGGGCGTGCAGAATATCGACGGCATGCCCTATCTGACTTTCGTCTACAGCATTGGCTCGACCGGCAACGCGAGAGGGCCGCAGACGACGCGGATCACCGCCTACTTCGACCCCGTGACCCGCCTGCCCATCGGTGGGCAAAGCCTGGCCGATGTCATGGGCACGAGAATGCATGCGGAGATGGTTTACAGATTCGATCCATCGATCAGGATCGATCCGCCAAGTCCCTGAGCCGTTCCGGCATTGCCGCGCCGGGCCTCTGTTCGGTCGTCAAGCGTGCAATTTTCCGCAGCGACCCTCTGTTCGCCGGCAAATGCCAATTGCAGACAGCATCCAGACGTTCTGCTATAGGGCCGTCCACGTCCCCGTAGCTCAGCCGGATAGAGCAGCGGTTTCCTAAACCGGAGGTCGGAGGTTCGAATCCTCTCGGGGACGCCATTTCAATTCAGGACATCGAACGCCGAGAGGCGCCGAGTCTACGCGCGCTCCCGTCACCGCTCCTTGAATGTCATCGCGAGTTGGTCGCGCAACGGCTTGACCAGATAGGACAGGATCGTGCGGTCGCCGGTTCCGAGATGGACCTCGGCCGGCATGCCGGGCAGCAGTGCGAGTTTGCCGAGCTTGGCCCGGCTCTCGCCGGACAGCGTGATGCGCACGACGTAGTAATCCTGGGCAGGCGGCGATGCCTGCGAGCGTGGTTGGGAATCGCGCACAATGTCCGCCGAGACGCGCTGCACCGTGCCTTCGACCTCGGGCGTCGTGCGCTGGTTGAAGGCGGGAAAACGCACGAGGGCCGTCTGCCCGGCGTGTACTGCATCGATGTCGTTCGCCGCCAGTCGCGCCTCGATCACCAGCTCGTCGTCCTGCGGCACGATCTCCATCAGGGTCTCGCCGGCCGCGATCACGCCGCCCACGGTATGGGCGGTGAGCTGGTTCACGACGCCGGACTGCGGCGCGCGCAGCTCGACACGACGGAGCTGGTCGTCGGCGGCGATGCGCCGCTCAGTGAGCTCGGCCAGCTTGGCCTGCAACTCGCGCAGCTCGCGCATGGTCTCGGCCCTCAGGTCCTGGTCGATCTGGTCGACCTGCAAGCGGATCTCGGCGATGCGGCCTCGTGCCTGTGCCGCCTGGGCGACAAGCTGGCCTTCCTCACCGGCCAGGCGCGCCGCGTCGCGCTGGATTGCCGTGAACTTGGTTACCGGATAGAGATTCTTCTCCCACAGCACCTTGGAGCCTTCGAGCTCGCGGCCGACGAAGCCCAGCTCGCGCGCTTTCGCCTCTTTCTGCTGGCCAAGGCCGCCGATCTCCTGTTCGAGCTGCGCGATACGTTCTTCGAGCTGCGCCTTCTGGCCGGCGCGCGCGTCGCGCCGGGACTCGAACAGATGGCGCTCGGAAGCGAGCAGGTCCTTGATCTCCGTCTCCCCGGCGCGCGGGGCGAGCGCCGGCGGCAGGCCAAAGCCTTGCTCGCCGTTGCGCTCGGCCTTGAGCCGCATCTGGCGGATCTCGAGCTCGTCGATCTGGCGCACCAGGACCATCAGATTGGCGCGGGCCATGGTGTCGTCGAGGGTGAGCACGACGTCGCCCTCGTGGACCGTGGCGCCATCCTTGACGTGGATGCGGCCGACGATGCCGCCGGTCGGATGCTGCACCTTCTTGGCCGAGCCCTCGACCACGATGCTGCCGCGGGCCAGCACGGCGCCGGCGATCTCGACGATGGTGGCCGCGGCGCCCAGGCCGAGGGCGGCCATGGCGCAGGCCAGCAGGCCGGCACGCAAGGGAGAGGCAATGCCGTCGGTGTCGGCGGCGGAAGGAGAACGTGAGAACATGGTTGTCATCCGCTTGTGGTTAGCTGCCGACGACGGCAAGTGCCGCGGCCGGGCGGGTCTGGGTCGTCTGGGAGAGCACGCGATCGCGCGGTCCGAAGGCGCGCACGCGGCCTTCGTCCAGCACGAGCAGCTTGTTGAGATTGGCAATCGCCGATGGCCGGTGGGCGATGACGACCACGATGGCGCCGCGCCGACGGATACCGACGATCGCCTCGCCGAGTGCCGCTTCGCCCGCGGCGTCGAGGTTGGCGTTGGGCTCGTCGAGAACCACCAGGAACGGGTTGCCGTAAAGGGCACGGGCGAGTGCCAGGCGTTGCCGCTGTCCGGCCGACAGCATCGCGCCGGCGGGGCCGACTCGCGTGTCGTAGCCTTGCGGCAGCGCAACGATCATGTCGTGGCAGCCGGCGGCCCGGGCGGCCGCGATCACCGCGCCGGAGTCCGGCCTGTCGGCAAGGCGGGCGATGTTCTCGGCCACCGTCCCGTCGAAGATCTCGACGTCCTGCGGCAGGTAGCCGATATGCGGGCCGAGGTTTTCCGGACGCCACTGGTTGAGCGTCGCGCCATCGAGGCGGACTGCGCCGTGGCGTGCATCGAATACGCCGACCAGCGTGCGCGCCAGTGTCGACTTGCCGGAGGCCGACGGGCCGATGACGCCGAGGCCGTCGCCGGCCTCGAGAGCAAAAGTGATGCCCTGCAGTGTGGGCCGTTCGGCACCCGGCGGCACGACGACCAGGGCTTCGACATCGAGCCGAGCCGTCGGGGCTGGCAGTTCGGACTCGGGGGCGGCCTCTTCTGTCGCCATGACGGCAGCGAGGCGCCGCCAGGACTGGCGGGCAGCAACCAGGCTGCGCCACTGGGCGATCACCGTCTCGACCGGCGCCAGCGCCCGGCCGGTCATGATGGAGGCCGCGATCATGATGCCGCCGGTTGCCTCGCCGCGCAGCACGACCCAGGCGCCGAGGCCCAGCATCAGCGACTGGAGCGCCATGCGGAAGACACGCGAGAAGGTGGCGAGGGCGCCTGGCGCTTCGACGGCTCGGATCAGATCCGCGAGGTGCCTTTCGCTGGCCTCGGTCCAGCGTCGGCCGAGCGCCGGCGCGAGCCCCAGTGCACGCACCACCTCGGCGTTGCGGCGGGCGAAGTCGACCAGCGCGAGTCGCTGGCCTGCGCTGTTGGTCAGCGCTTCGGCAGGTGCGCGCGAGCGCCGTTCGGCGAGCAACGCGGTGGCGACCATGATTGCCGCGCCCGCGACCGCCAGCAGGCCGAGCCAGGGATGCAGCAGGAAGATCAACAGAAGGTAGATCGGCAACCAGGGCGCATCGAACAGCGCGACCAGGCCCGGGCCAGTGGCGACGGCGCGTACCTGATCGAGGTCGCGCACGGCGCGCGGGCCCTCGCCCGGTCGGCCGAGCAGCGATGCACGCAGCACTACGGCGAGGACGTCGTCGCGCAGCCGACGATCGATGCGGGCGCCCAGGCGCGTCAGGACGCGGCTGCGCAGGACGTCGAGCACGCCATAGAGGCCGTAGAGGCCCAGCATGAGAAGCGTAAGCGCCAGCAACGTCGAGTTCGAGTGGGCGCCGAGCACGCGGTCGTAGACCTGCAGCATGTAGAATGAGCCGGTCAGCGCCAGCAGGTTCACCACGCCGCTCATGATGCCGAGGCCCGGCAGCGCATCGCGCGACCAGGCAAGTGCCGCACGCGGAAGGGATGAGGGAGAGGCGGTCATGACCATTTACCTTTTGTCGGGAGAAGCGATCGCGAGAACGCGGCAGGTGGCGTTGCCGCCGACATAGTCGTCCAGCAACGGCCAGCCCCGATCCCCACGCCGCGGCAGCAGGGCGAGGAGGCGGTTCGCTTCGCCACGCTCGGGAAATCGGGTGCGATAGAGTTCGGCCCAGGCCATGTAGTGGCGGCCGTTGCCGCGGAGCTGCAGGAAGCCCAGGTCCTGCCGGCGGGCATCGTCTCGACCCGTGTAGGCCGCGAGCCGCTCGGGCTGGTCGATAGTATCCAGCAGGAAGGCGACGGCGCGGTGGAGGTCGGCGCCGTCGGCGCGCGGCTGCCACAAATCGTAGCCGAAAGGCCGCAGCAGTTCGGCGATGTAGACCAGCGAGGCGAGAGCATGACGCTGGTACCACAGCGCGCGCACGCCACGCGCCGTCTCGAGCGGCAGGCTGCCATCGTCGCGCATCTCGGCGATGGTTGCGTGGGCGATGCGCTCGGCGCTGTCGGCGAACTCGCGCCGCCCGGTCAGGGTGGCCCATTGGGCTGCGACGGTCGCGCGCAGCAGGACATGGTTGTTGTGGTTGCTCATGGCCTCGCCCTTGGCGCGGCTCTTCTCGGTGCCGGTCTCGACGTCCTGGACGGCGACGAGATGACCAAGCCAGCGCTCGATCTCTTCGCCATGCGCCCGGCCGGCCGGCGCGGTGCGCAGCTCCATCCAGGAGCCGAGGATCGCGATCAGTGCGCGGCGCAGCGAATAGATCGAGTTGGTGTTGCTGTGTGCAGGCCCGGCATCGAGGCTCTCGCTGAGCGCGCCGGCGCGAGCCCACTGCACCAGAGCCTCGACCGCGCGATCCGCAGCCGCCTGGTCGCGACGGCCGCGCCAGGCAGCGGCCGCCTCCATCTGCAGCAGTGCATAGGGCTCGATGCGGCGATCGGTACCTTTGTGAGCGGGCCCCTGGACAGCCTTGATCGGCGCAGGCACGGCAAGGTCGGCTGGCGGACGGCAGGCGTCTTGCGCCGGCGATTCCGCACGCGCCGGCCAGGCGGCAAGCACCAGCAGCACGATGGCGACACGACGGATCATGGCAGCACCGCCAGCTTGAGTTCGTGCAGGGTATAGAGGCTCGGCAGCCGCAGGATGCCAGCGTAGCTCACGATCGCCAGCACGAGGGCCGCCATGGCGACGACTGTCAGGTAGAAGGCGACGGCATTGCGCACCCGGTCGGCCAGGCCGCCGCCGAAGCCCGCCATCTGGTCGCCGCGGTTGGTCCAGCGCTGCTTGGACAGGCGGAAGAGGCAATAGACCTTCACCGCCGCGTTGACGAACTGGTTGACGTAGAGCAGCAGCGGATAGACGAGGTGGACTTCGCGCGAGTAGCCGAACAGCACCAGCGCCTGCCACAGCCGCGTGATGGCGATCCAGATGAAGTAGGTGGCGAGGAAGGCAGGCGAGACCAGCAGGGCGCCCATCAGGCCGAGGATCGGGCTCACCAGCATGGTCCACATGGCGATGCGCTGGTCGACGATGCACCACCAGATGAAGAAGCCGGTACGGCGCGGCCCGAGAGCGATGGCACGTGCGCCATTGCGCAGCATGTTGCCCGACCAGCGGCGCAGGTTCTGCACCATGCGCTCGTAGCCCGACCCCTCGATGCGCTCGATCGTGTAGGCGATCGTGTCGGGCACGTACATCATCTTCGCGCCCGCGCGCAGCATGTAGTACCAGGTCGTCTTGTCGTCGCCCGACAGGAAGCGGAAGCGACCCCACAGCCAGTGCTCGAGGTGATCCTCCTCGACCAGCTCGTAGAACTCCGGCCGGATGACGTGGTTGACGCGATAGAGCGACAGCCGGCCGGTGAGGGTCAGGACCTTGCCGGCCAGCGCGTGGCTCTGCATGGCGATGCGGCGCTGGGCAAACCGCATGGTGAGCCAGAGCTGGATCCAGCGCGGGCCGTAACAGATCACCTCTTCATCGGTCGTCATCGCCTCGAGCGTGGGGTCGGCGACGAACAGCGAGGTGCACTTGGCGAGCATGCCGCTGCCGATGACCGAATCGCCGTCCATGAAGACCACGACGTCATTCTCGCGGACCTCGCCGCGTGTGTGGCCTCCGGCTATGGCGCGCAGGGAGGCGCCAATGGCGTGGCGCTTGCCGGGCTTGGTCTGACGGGCGATCTCGAGACGGACTTCGACGTCGCGAGCATGCTCGGCAAGGAAGTCGGCGACGACGATCTCGTCGCTCTCGTCGCCTGAGCCCAACCAGATCGTGCCGGGCAGGCCGGTCGCCCGCAGTTCGCGCACGATGCTGTCGACCACGGCATGGGTAATCTCCGGCCTCTCGAGGAAGGTCGTCATCATGAAGTGCACGTGGCGCGGCCGATGGCCGGCCTGCCAGGCGGCGTCGGCGAGACGGCGCAGGGAGGGGTAGCGGACAAAGGCGTAGATCCAGGCGCGCACGACGTGGGTGGTCCACCAGCCGAAGCGCCACAGGCCCAGGCCGCCGATCACGATGGTGACGTGGCGCGCCGCCGGATCCCACAGCGTGTTGGGCACGGTCAGCAGCAGGCCCAGGCACACGGCGACGTAGGCCAGCAGACCGGCCACGACCCGCAGGTTCCACTTCGCCCAGAAGCCGGGCTGCGGCACCATGTCGGCATACTGGATGACGCCCGGTGTCGGCGGGGCCTTGACCGGGGCGTTCATAGCCGGCTCTCCGCAGACTGCCGGTCGGACTTGTGGGCGGCCCGGAAATCACCCAGCACGGTGTCGATCGAGCGGCGCTGGAAGGAGACGACGGCTGGCGTGCCCGGCTCCAGCTCCTTGCGCAGATGCTCGCCCTGATCGCCGTCGAGACGCAGCACCACCCGCGCGGTGCGGTCGACGTCGCCCTGGCGTACGCCGCTGTCGCGGGCCTGGCGCCAGGTGTATCGGCTCTCGACGTCGTCGAGAAAGCCCGCGGCGCGGTCGATGGTGGCGGCATCGCCCACGGCGATGCGCACGACCTCGCTCTGGGTCAGGAAGGCGTTGATGGTACGCTCGCCGTTGCGCTCGTAGACCGCGACTGTGTCGCCGGCGCGCACGACGCTGCCCTCGCCATGGAGAATGCGCATGATGCGGCCGTCGGCCGATGCGGTCACGACCGCAGCGGCGCGTCGTTCCTGCCATACCCGCAGCTCCTCCGTCGCCACGTCGACCTCGGCAAGGGCGCGCCGCACGGCGGCCTCCAGTTCGGCCAGCCTGCCGATGATGCGACTGCCGTCGAAGAAGCGCCCGGCCTCGGCCGACGCGACAAGGGCGCGGCGCTGCTCCTCGACGATGCGCGCCCGTGACAACTGGGCATTCAGGACGGCGAGCTCGTTGGTCTGGTCTTCGAGCTTGTGCCGGGCGGCGAAGCCCTGGGCGAACAGGCCGCCGAAGCGCTCGACGCGCGTCTTGGCCGTGGCGACCTGCTCTTCGAGCGAGGCGATCTCGGCCTGCACGACCTTGAGCTCGGCCTGGGTGACGATCAGCGTGTCGTCGCGTTTGGCCTTCTCGGAAGCCAGCTCCGCCTCGCGCAGCCGGAGTTCGTGGCGGGCGCGTTCAAGCTGGATGCTGGACAGCGATACCTGCCGCTCGACCTCGGGGTCCAGGATCTTGGCCAGGCGGTTGCCGCTGGTTACCGGGCTGCCGGGCTTGATGCCGACGCCGAGCATCACGCCGTCTGCCGTCGCGCGGATCGGCTCGACGGCGCCGGCAATGACAGCGGCATCGACCTCCAGGCGGACGACGTTGGCATAGACCAGGGCGCCGCCGTAGACGATCGCGGCGCCGCCGGCGGCCGCCCACAGCAGGCCCGTCGTCACGCGACGGGCCAGGCTGCGGGCTTTAGTGGTCGGGTTCGACATGGTGCCGATCCTTCGGTTTGGTGCGGGTTACCAGCAGACTCCGCGATAGCCCGGCTGAGCCCGCACGGCGGCCGGCAGGCGCACCAGGTCGATGACGGTGCTCTCGGGGTGACGCGCTTCGAGGGCGGCGACGAACTCGGGCGTAGCGTGCGACACGACGATGACGTCGCAGGCACGGATCAGCTCGTCGGCGGTGTCGGTCAGCAAGTCCGGCAGAGCCTGCAGGGCAATCCGCGTCGAGGGGGTCGCGGCCTTGAGGTAGCCGCCGGCCAGGCGGACGCCTGCGGTGTTCACGTTGCGGTCGTGCGCCAGCACCTTGAAACCGGCATCGACCAGGCGGCCGAGCAGGTCGATCTGCGGGCTTTCGCGCAGGTCGTCCGTGCCGTCCTTGAAGGTGACGCCGAGCAGGCCGACCCGCTTGGCGCCGGCCTCGGCGATCAGGCGGAAGGCGTGGTCGATATGCGAGTCGTTCGAGCGCAGCAGGCTGTCGATCAGCGGCACCTCGACGCCGTTGGCGTGGGCGAGGCCGGTGATGGCGCGCACGTCCTTGGGCAGGCAGGAGCCGCCGAACGCGAAGCCGGGCTTCAGGTAGTAGGGCGACAGATTGAGCTTCCGGTCCTGGACGAAGATGTCCATGACCTTGTGGCTGTCGACGTCGGCCGACTGGCAGATCTTGCCGACTTCGTTGGCGAAGGCGACCTTCACGGCGTGCCAGGTGTTGTCGACGTACTTCACCATCTCGGCGGCTTCGATCGAGGTGCGCAGCAGGGGCGCGCCGATCGAGTGATAGACCTTGGCCAGCGTGGCGCCGCTCTTCTCGTCGTACTCGCCGATCACCGTCTTGGGCGGCGCATAGAAGTCGGCGATGGCCACGCCTTCGCGCAGGAACTCGGGGTGGAAGCAGAGGCCGAAGTCGCGGCCGCAGCGCTTGCCGGACACGCGCTCGATCTCGGGCAGCACGACCTGGCGGGTGGTGCCGGCCGGCACGGTGCTGCGCACCACGACCAGGTGGTAGTCGCTCTTCAGCGCCAGCGCGCTGCCGATCTCGCCGGCGACCGCCTTGAGGGCCGACAGGTCGACGGTGCCGTCGGCGCGGCTCGGCGTGCCGACGCAGACGAAGGTGATGTCGGTTTCGAGCACGCCGTCGAGCACGTTCGGGTCGGCGGTGATCAGCTCGTCGACGACACCGTCGGTCAGGGCCTCACCCAGGCCGGCCTCGACGATCGGCGAGGCGCCGGCGGCGATCTGCTCGACCTTGCCGAGATCGAGGTCGATGCCGACGACGCGATGGCCGAGCTGGGCATAGCAGGCCACCGAGACGGCGCCGACATAGCCCAGGCCGACGACCGAGATGGCCGGCAGGGCGAGCGGTTCGTCCGCCATTGAAATGACGGGGTTGGGGGTCTCGAAAGTGCGGGTTTCGTAAAGCATGGCGTGTCTCCAAAGGGCAGCCGGAAGTGGCGCGTGCCAATCCCTTCCCAAGAGACGTGCCAATCGACGCGTTCTGGAAAAATCCAGTCAGAACAACGAATTAGAAAGATCGTGCCAAATCGGCAGCTTGCGATTTGCGAATCGCGGCCGGTCCGGCCTGCAAGCTGATTTGCAGGGTGCGAATGCTGCCGCTGGCGATCAGCCCTGCTCGGCCTGCCAAGCCTGCAGGCGGCGGTAAATCGTCGACGGGCTCACCTGCAGGGCGGCCGCGGCCTTGGGGATGTTGCCGTCGCATTGCGCGATCGCCCGTTCGATGGTTCGCCGCACCACGGTGTCCAGCGGCTCCAGTGTCGTTTCCGACGTGGATGCCGACGCAGATGCCGACATGGGCGCCGATGGCAGACCGGCCAGCGCCGCCGTCGTTGCGTCCTTGGCGGCGGCCGTTTTGAAGAGGCGCGGCAACATCTCGAACTCGACGGTCGTACCTTCATTCAGCACGACGATGTTGCGCACCGTGTTCTGGAGCTCGCGCACATTGCCCGGCCAGGAGTGGGCGAGGAAAGCCGCCTCGACGGCCGGCGAGAAGGCCGTGAACTTCTTGCCATCCTCGGCCGAGAACTGGCGGAGGAAGTGGCCGGCGATCAGGAGCACGTCATGGTCGCGCTCGCGCAGCGGCGGCAGGTCGATCGGGATCACGTTCAGCCGGTAGAACAGGTCTTCGCGGAAGCGGCCGGCCGCGACCTCCGCCTGCGGATCGCGATTGGTGGCGCAGACAATGCGCACGTCGACGGCGCGGGGCTTGTCCTCGCCGACCCGTTGCACCGTGCCGGTCTGCAGGAAGCGCAGCATCTTGGCTTGCAGGCCGAGGTCCATCTCGCAGATTTCGTCGAGGAACAGCGTGCCGCCATTGGCTTGCAGCGCGGCGCCCGCACGGTCGGCGGTGGCGCCGGTGAAGGCCCCCTTGGCATGGCCGAACACCTCGCTCTCCAGGAGGTCCCGGGGGATCGCGGCGCAGTTGATGGCGATGAATGGCTTGTCGGCGCGGCGCGAACGATCGTGGATGAAGCGGCTCAACACTTCCTTGCCGGTTCCGGTCGGGCCGTTGATGAGCACGGGAATGTCGCTCGCGGCGATGCGTTCGGCCAGGGCGAGGACGGAGAGGCTTTCTGGATCGGCGGCTACGGGCGTGCCGGCGGGGGCGGCACAGGCAAGCAGCGCGGCGAGCGCGCCTTCCGAAGCTCCATCGACATAGCGCAGCGTGAACTGGCGGCCTCCCGGCGCGCGGATCAGTTCGTTGTGCGGTGCG
>Ga0209368_1001461_pt1 | contig 10174 bp, 10 predicted proteins | sample EBPBio242008_DNA_FD_185862 | JGI IMG/M metagenome (GOLD analysis project Ga0209368, IMG submission 185862) | Wastewater treatment Type I Accumulibacter community from EBPR Bioreactor in Madison, WI, USA - Reactor 1_4/24/2008_ DNA (SPAdes)... | ecosystem: Engineered > Bioreactor > EBPR >...
TCTTGCCGTTGCCGAGGGTGGCGAAGACCTCGTTCTTCACCGGAACCGTGGTGCCGCCCGCCAGCAGGAAGGCCACGCCCCGCGCGACGCCGAACATGCCAAGTGTGCCGATGAAGGGGGGGACCTTCAGGAAGGCCACCAGCATCCCGTTGACCAGGCCCGGTATCGCGGCGACAGCCACTGCAACCAGAGTTCCGAAGACGACTGCCATCCCGAGGCCCATACCGGGCGAGGCCCAGTTGATCACATGCGCCGCGACCACTGCCGCCAGACCCATGATGAAGCCCATCGACAGGTCGATCCCGCCCGAGATGATGACGAAGGTCTGACCGGTGGCCAGCAAGAGAGGTGCGACGGCGAAGATCGCGATGGACTGGATGTTGAACGGGTTGAAGAGGAACGTCCCGCCAAACGCGATCCGTGACCAAAGCTCGAACCCCAGGATCAGGAATGCCAGGAACAACCAGGCGCGCAGATCGGCCACCCGCTGTAGCAAGGTGCGCGCCTTGTCGGCATGGTCGGCCTGCGGGGCGACGTGGGGATCAGAGGTCTGCGTCATCGATGTCGGCTTTCCGTCCGGCGGGATGACGGCGGCCATCCACATTCAGCGCAAGAGGCGGTGGCCCGCGCTTGGGGCCGCCACCAAGAGGCATTCGGGCAGCGCAGAGTGCAATCTCCGCCGCCCGACCGTCCCTTACTCCGAGTAAAGGTACTTAGAGACTTCCGGATCGTCGATGTTCGACTTGTCCATGATGGTAAAGCCGGTGCCGATGCTGACCGGGATCGAGTTTCCGGTCAGATGGGCAAAGGCCGAAACGACGCCGAAGTAGCCGATCTCTGCCGGATGCTGGGCAATCGCCACGTCCACAAGGCCCGACTTGATGTTGTCAACGATGCTGACCGGCGCATCGAAGGCCACCACCTTGATCATCCCGGTCTGGCCTGCCTGCTGCACGCCGGTCGCCGCACCCAGCGCCGAGAAGAGGTTGGCCCCGAACACACCCTTGAGATCGGCATCACGGGCAAAGACGCCCTGAAGCTGCGAGGCCGCCTTGTTGGCGTCGTTGTCGTTGAACTGGGTTTCCAGAACGGTGATGTTCGGGAACTCTTCCGCCATAGCGGTCTTGAAGCCTAGTTCCCGCTGGTCGGTGGTGGAAATGCCGGGCTTCACGTTCGACACGAACACCTTGCCCGTGCCGCCGATGGCCGCAGCCAGCGCCCGAGCGGCGATCTTGCCACCGAGTATGTTGTCGGACGCAATGTAGGAAAGCGGGAAGTCGCCGTCGCCCGCGCCGGTCTGGTAGTTGCCGGTGCCGATGAAGGTATCGACCGTGATGACCGGGATGCCGGCGTCATGGGCTTTCTTCAACGGCTCGATCAGCTGCACCTTGTCGGTCGGCGCAATCAGGATTGCGCTTGGGGCGCGGGCGATCACGGCGTCCAGCACCGGCACCTGGGTGACCGGGTTGAAGTCGGGCGCGCCCTGGAACACAAGCTCTACGCCCAGAGCATCGGCCGCTGCCTGCGCACCGCGGTTCATCGTGATGTAGAAGCCGTCCGTGGTCAGACCAGGGATCAGCGCGATGGTGTACTTCTTGTCCTGCGCCTTGGCCATGGTGGCCATGGTGGCAGTCAGCGGCAATGCCGTAGCAGCGCCCAAGAACTTACGACGGTCCATTTTTATTCCTCCCTGAATGCCCGGAGCCCAATCCCGTTCAGGGTGCCCCGGAGTGTTGATCCACCCGTCTCGGGTGCCTCCAACCAGGGTGATAACACGCCGCGACTGTCGCAGCGTCAAGAGCAATTTTTTGCTGCAAGTATTTTCTTGGGTCTTTCGCGGGCCTCATGCGCCCTGCACGAGAGCCTCAAGCAAGGCCTCGGCGGTGCGGGTGTCGGTGATCAGCGCTGTGACCAGTCGCGCCTTGGCCGCCCCCAGAATCGAGGTGACTTTCGCGTCACCTACAGCCAGCCCGATCACCAGCGGCGTTGCCCGTAATTGCTGGGCGGAAACCGCGATCATCTGGCCCTCGCCGCGCCAGTCCAGCACCTGGCCGTCGCGGGTGAAATAGTGCCGGACCACATCCCCCGCCGCGTTTGCCAAGTCCGGCTCGACCTTGGCCGCCCCGCCGCCAACCGACCGCTCCAACCCGTAAGGCTGGCCGATCCCCACGACCGCCGCATCGATCCGGTCCCAGAGCCCGACCGACTCCTGCACCGACGAATCAGCCAGGAAGAAGTTCCGCGCTTCGGCGTCCGGCAGGTAGGGGGCGTGGATGAAATGCGGCACCCCGCCCGTGACCTCTGCCGCGCGCCGGGCGAATTCGTTGCTTTGGAAATGCTGGGCGTGTTGCTGCATCCCGCCAGTGGAGGGCACCACCAGAACACCCGGCATCGGCGGCAGGCCCGCCTCGATCACCGCCGAAACGGTCCGCCCCCAGCCGATCATCAGCACCTGACCCGCCCGCAAGTCCGCCGCAGCCAGCATCCGCGACAATGGCACCGCCAGCGCGCCGCTGACCGGCGCATCCACCACTTCAACCCGGGCGAGCCCCAGCCTTTGCGCCAGTTCCTGCCCCAACTCGTCCGGCGCATAGATGTCGCGCACTTCGATCCGCACGATCCCTTCGGCCCGCGCCCGCTGGAGAAGCCGCGAGATCGTGGCCGTCGACAGCCCCAGCTGTTTGGCGATCTGCACCTGACTCATCTCGCCGATGTAGTGCATCTTCGCCACGGTATGCAGCATCACCCGGCTTTCGCCGATGACCGTGCCGCCACCCGAACCGACCGGAGGTGTGCTGGAAACTGACAGGTTGCAATTCCTTTCTGCAAGGTGTTACACACGCCTCATGTCGCTTATCCCGCAATACTCGACGTCAGGCAACTGACAAGCGGGTTCTGCGACCAATGCGCCCGAAAAATGTCTGGAGAGACCGCCATGCCCGCCATGACCACCGCCGAACGCCGCGGCTATCAGCAGATTTGCGGCGAAGATGGCGCGATGATGGTCATCGCCTGCGACCAGCGCGGCGGGATGCGAACGCTGCTGGCCAAGACGCCGGAAGAGCAGGCGAAGATTGGCAATGATGTGCTTGGCCTCACCAAGATGGACATCACGGCATACCTCGCCCGCCACGCCGGTTGCGTGCTGGTCGATCCGATCTGTGCCGTTCCGGGTCTGGTGGATCATGGCGTTCTGCACCGGTCGACCGGGCTTTTGATCGGACTGGATGCCTCGGGCTTTGACTTGACGCCCGAGGGCTACCGCATCTCGAACATGGTGCCCGGCATCACCGCCCGCAGGGTGCGCGAGCTGGGCGGCACCGGTGCCAAGATCATGATCTATCTGCGCTCGGACACGCCGGCGGCGAACACCGCCAACATGGCCACCCTGCGCGAGGTGATCGCCGATTTCGCCGCCGAAGACTTGCTATTGGTCGTGGAATTCCTGACCTACGCTCTGCCCGGCGAAGCGCCAGAAGCCTATTCCGCCAAGATACCCGAGCTGATCGAGGGCGGCTCGAAGATGTGCCTTGATGCTGGCTCCAAGGTCCTGAAGATCCCCTATCCCGGCACCCCCCAGGCCTGCGCCAACATCACCGCGATGTGTGGCGACGTGCCCTGGGCCGTCCTTTCCGCGGGGGTGGACCATGCGACCTTCCTGGGGCAGGTTGAAACCTCGATGGCCAATGGCGCATCGGGGGTCATTGCCGGGCGATCGCTCTGGAAGGACTGCATCTCGCTGGACCGCGCGGTGACGAAGGAACGGCTGGAGACCATCGCCGTGCCCCGCCTGCGCGAGATTCAGGCGGTGATCGCGCTGCACTACAAGGGGTAGCCATGGCCACTGCCATCGGGATCGACATCGGCGGAACCCGTCTACGCGCCGCGAGGATCAGGGAAGGCGTGATCGAAGCCCGCGCCACCGAGCCAAGTTCGCCCGACGCTCAGGTGGTCCTGACCCGCGTTCTCGATCTGGTCGCACAGGTCCGCACAGACGAGGTCACGGCCCTTGGCATCGGCGTGCCGGGTCAGGTCCATGCACAGACGCGGCGCGTCCTGTCGGGAGGCTATGTGAACCTGTCCGGTCTAGACTTTGCCGCCGAAGTCGAAGCCGCCACTGGCCTGCCCGTCACCATCGAGAATGATGCGACCATGGCCCTTCTGGGCGAGGCTGCCTATGGTGCCGCAAAAGGCCTGCAGAACGTGGTGATGCTGACCATCGGCACCGGAATCGGTGGGGCCATTCTGGACAGTGGAAAGGTGCTCCGTGGCAGCGGCGCGGCGGGCCAACTCGGCCATATCTGCGTTGATCCGAACGGGCGTCCTTGCGTCTGCGGCCGCATCGGCTGTGTCGAGACGGTCAGTTCCGGCACTGCCTTCGCCACGCATCTGGCCGAGGCAGGCCTGCCCGCCGACACCCGTGCCGAAGACGTTCTGGCCCGCAGCGATGCCCCCGCCCGCGCCGTGATCGCCGCCTGGGCCACGCCTCTTCGAGCGGCCATCGACAGTCTGATCGCGACCTGCAATCCCGATTGCGTGGTGATCGGCGGGGGGGCTGGCGCTGCGGCCTTTGCTTCCCTCACGACCGTGCCTGCCCGCGGCGTCTGGTACAGCGCCCCCGTCCTGGCCGCCACGTTGGGCGACGATGCTGGGGTGATCGGTGCTGCCACCGCCGCCATCGCGGCTCGGCCCCGCAAGCGTGTTGTCATGGTCAACGGTGTCCCGGCCTCGGGCAAGTCGTCTGTCGCCCGCGCGCTGTCGGATGCGACCGGCTGGCCGATCCTGACGCTCGACACGATCAAGAACCCGTTTCTGGCCACGCTCCCCCCCGGCGACCGGCTTTTCAACCGCACGCTTGGCCGCGCGAGTTATGCGGCCATCTTCGACCTGATCGCCGATGCCCCCGCCGGAAGCACCTTCATCGTCGATGCCTGGTTCGGCTTTCAGCCACTCGACGTGCTGGACGCAGGCCTGGCCCGCGCCGGGGTCACCGATCTGGCCGAGGTATGGTGCCACGCCCCGCCGCAGACAGTCGGCGACCGCTACACCGCCCGCCTGACGATGCGCCTCCCGGGCCATCCAGGTGCAGAATATGTTCCCGAGCTTATTGCCCTAGCAGAACGGGCGAAGCCGACCGGCCTTGCACCACATCAGGAAGTCGACACGACTTTCCCCCTCGATCTCCGTGACCTGACTGACTGGCTGCACGGCCTTTGGGGAACCAGCATCTGTTAATCGAACAGTGCAGTCCTCACATCGCACGGGTCGGCGAGATGGGCGCGCAGGGCCTTCGTCAGCATGGTCCTCTGCCGAACCCGCAGCTCGCGAACCTTGTGCAACATCAGCACTGCCTGCGGATCAACGCTCTTCACCGCCACGAACCGCATCGTCGGCCGGGTGACCGCCTCGCAGATCGCCTCGGCATCAGAGGCGTCGGTCTTGCCGCGCTTGACGTACGGCATCACATAGGCCGGCGGCATCAGGCGCACCTCGTGGCCGGGGTCGCGATCTCACGTGCCCGGTGGTGGGACGAGGCACAGGCCTCCATGCCGACCAGACAGGGTTCGAGCGACGCGAAGAACCGCAAGACATCCGTCCGACGCAGCTTCCGGCGGACCAGAACCGATCCGTCGGCAGCCACGCCGTGAACCTGGAAGACGTTCTTGGCGAGGTTGAGGCCGACCGTTACGACATTCCGCATGGTGGTTCCTCCTATATCCGTTCCATCTCGACAGGCAGCCCCTGTCGTCGAAGTCAACAGCTTTGCATCGGCCGAAACCACACGATTTCAACAGGTTGCGTGAAGTGAACCTTTGCGCGTCCAGTCAACAGGTCCGGAGAACATCGGCCTGGAGAGATCGCTTTCGGGCAGCTTGCGCCAACGCCGGTGCTCAGCCCCACCCGCATAACCCTCGAAAACAACGGAAAATCCGGCCGCGGCCGGATCGGGAGAACGCTTTCGCGAGGGCAAGTGGCGGAGGGGATGGGCCTGACGTCGAACCTTCTCCACCTGCACGACATACTAATTCCTTGTTTTCATTTCAAATCTAAAGGGGCTTCCGCCGTTGTCAGGGATGCATTCGACGAGAATGGGCGGCTGCATCGCCATGTCTTCGGTTTCAAGTTGGGAACGGTCAAGCAACGCTATGTCGGCTAGGGCACCAGCGGCTACGTCGATCAGTGCAAAGTCAGAACCGCGAAAGGCGTAGGTATCCAAAATCCGCACGACTTGTGGCCAATCGTGGCGCCAAGGGTAATCGACGGTCAGAAGAATAACCGAGGTACCGCAAATGTTGCGCTGCTCGAGTTGGAATGGCACTGGAGTTTCGGGGAGAGGAGCTTCGAATTCATGCCGGACCTCAAATTTCGTTTCGTTGTCAAGCAGCGTCACCGAAAAGCGAACATCGTTGTTCGTCGGGTCAAGTTGGATAGTGAGTGTTCGGGTTCTAACGCTGCTTTCGTCGTATAACACCTGAAAATTGTTCAACTCTTGCGCCAGAGCGGTTTGGGCCAACAGGAACAGAAGCGGGTAAAGCGCCAGCCGACCACTCATCCCGCATCCTCAAATCGCGGGCGAGTGACCGAGAAACGACATACTCTGTCGAACTGCCCGCCTTCTCGGATAGTTCGCATTATTTCCCGGCGTTCTTCGTATGACCTGGTATGAAGATTAATGCGTCGTGTGATTTCATCCGTAGCCGCATCGGTCAGCCCTCCGTCTGCGAGGGTAGGCAAGCCATGATCCAGCCAGAAGAAAACAGCCGATCTGACGGCGCACACCGGTTGCGCAGCTTGATCGGGTTCGGCTTCGAAATCGATGCCCTCGCGAAAGACCTCTTCGTGCCACAGCGTGAATGCCCGATAGTTCGCGCTGCCTGTCAGTTGAAACAAGCCCCGACCGCGAAATTTCCAGCCGTCTCCGCTTTCTGCGTTTCCGTTGCCGTTACGATTGGCGTAGGCTAGGTTCGCTATTGGAACCTGATCAGCGGGATGTTCATCGGTGCGACCGTAGAGCTCGGCGTCGTCCGAGTTGTTCCTGAAGTAGCTGAACGTGTTCCGCAAACCCCGTGGGTTGTAATTGAGGTTTTCTTCGAGGCGAGCATTGTCGCCTGCTTCCATGCGCATCTGCGAAAAGAAGTGGATCAGACGTTCCCGACTGTCCAAGCTTCCGGATACGATCCGAAGATCAAGCTCGCGCGCGATCGCGGCAAGCCTGTCGGAGGGCGCATCCGGAAAAACCGAAGCAAGGCGATCCCCTGTCAGGACGTCGCAGACCGCATTCTCGGGAATGCTAACCGGATCAATGATCGGTTCGGCCGTGCATCGGCAGTTCCAACCCTGGCCAGGATGGCCACCTGCAGGTGGTGCGGACCATGCGGAGACTTGATCGTCGTTCTCAGCATGAGCTGGGCGAACACGGGCATCGTCCGCACTGCGCCAGATATAGGTCTCGAGTTGGAGCGCGTCCCTCTGGAAAAGACCACTCAGAGATTCCACGTATCGCGCCAAGATTGCTTTGATCACTGGGTCGTTGGGATTGACCGGCACGCCCGTTTCGCCCTACCGATCCGCAACGGCTGCGCGCAGTTCATCCCTGATCGCGGTAAGATCCACCGACGCTATGTCGATGCTGACACCCTCGGGGAGAAAGCCGTTCAGCCGGGCAACGCCTGCAGCCAGCGCATCGTCGATGATGCTGTCCAGCAGCCTTTCAGGGACCACCGAGAACTTGACTTCCGACGCCCGAACCGGACCGAGCGGCAAGACGAAGACGCTGTTGCCGCCTGACCTGATCAAGGCCGCAAACTTGCTTTCGTGCCGCATCGGTTCCTCCGCGTTGTTCCCCGAAAGCAGTAACAGGTTAGGGTTAAGGTTGCATTAGCCCTGCGAACGCGCCGTTGCGTGGGCCGGAGAGGGTTGGATTTCGGGGGCGTTCGGGTGGCGGATGGGGTGGGATTCGAACCCACGGTGGGGTTCCCCCCACGCTGGTTTTCAAGACCAGAGCCTTAAACCACTCGGCCACCCATCCGGCGGGTCCGGTCTAGAACGTGGCGGGCGGCGGTGCAAGGCGGGCGGAGGGCGCTCTCGGCGGGTTCCGTAAACTCGTCGGGAGGCGGCCTTTCCAGAACCCTCCGCTCCCGTTATGATGCAAGAGCTTTCGTGACGGCCCCCGCTTCCGATGTGGCAGGGCGCCGGCTTTGGGCATGGGCAGGACGACCGGCAGGTGCCGGAAAGAACAAGCGCGGCACGACAGACCGCGCAATGGGGGCAAGAGGATGAACGAATTGCCGATCGAGCGGCACGTGCGGCGGTCCCGGTACCGGCTGATCGCAGGGGTGGCGATTGTGGCCCTTCTGACGGGCTGTGTCGAGGGACAGGGCCCCTTCGCCAAGAAGCCGGATGCGGCGGAGGGCGCAGCGGAAGGCGCAGCCACAACGGACGGCTCCGCCCCGGCTGCCGCAGCGGCCCCGGCGGCAACGCCGGCCAAGTCGGTCCGGCTCGTCGACCGCGACGTCGAGGCGCCCGAGGTCTTCCAGACCACGGCCGACGCGCTCTGGGACGGCCGGCCCTCGCTTGGCGGCGTCTGGGTCGCCTCGCCCGACACCAAGGACCCCGAGAGGGTCATCATGCGCAACCCCTCGAACGGCAAGTTCGTCATCGGCGCGCTGTTCAAGCGCGAGCGCGACAATCCCGGCCCGCCCCTGCAGATCTCCTCTGACGCCGCCGATGCGCTTGGCATCCTGGCCGGCCAGACCACGCAGATCAGCGTCACGGCGCTGCGCCGCGAAGAGGCCCCCGCCACCCGGCCCGACGCCAGCGCACCGATCCTTGATGCTGCCGAAACCGTCTCGGCCGAAGCCATTCCCGCCGAACCCGCCGCCACCCCGGCCAAGCCCGCGAAGCCGGCCAAGGGCGCCCAGCCCGCCACCGATGCGGCCGCCATCGCCACCGATACCGCGGCGGCCCTGGCAACCCCCGCCACTCCGGCCAAGCCTGCGGCTCCGGCCAAGCCGGCGGCAACCGGCAAGCGCATCCAGATCGGCATCTTCAGCGTCGAGGCCAATGCCAAACGCGCCGCCGAGACGCTGACCAAGGCCGGCGTCGCGGCCGAAGTCCGCAAGGAAGAAAGCCAGGGCAAGACCTACTGGTCCGTCACCGCCGCCGGCGGCTCGGATTCCGCGGCCACGCTGACCAAGATCAAGGGGCTTGGCTTCAAGGACGCCTATCTGGTCAAGTGATCCAGCCCCACATGATCCCGACGGAGGACCCCGCCGCATGACCCGCCGCCTGATCGCCCTCGCTGCCCTTCTGGTGCTGGCCGCCCTGCCCGCCCGCGCCTTCGACACCCGGGCCACCCATGCCTGGGTCTATGACGTCACCACCAACACGGTGCTGATGGACAAGGGCGGCGAAGAGCCGGTGCCGCCGGCCTCGATGTCCAAGCTCATGACGATCAACATGCTGTTCGAGGCGTTGCGCGACGGCCGCGTGACGCCCGAGACAACCTTCGGCGTCTCGGCGCGCGCCCAGCAGATGAGCCACGAGGGCGGCTCGACCATGTTCCTGCAACAGACCGACCGGCCCACGGTGAACGACCTGCTGCACGGCATCATCATCAACTCGGGCAACGATGCCTGCATCGTGGTGGCCGAAGGTCTGGCCGGCACCGAAGAGGCCTTCGCGGCCCAGATGACAGAACGCGCCAAGGCGATCGGCCTGCAGCAATCGACCTTCGCCAATTCCTCGGGCTGGCCCGACCCGACGCAGCGCATGTCGATGCGCGACCTTGGCATCCTGGCGATCCGGCTGATCGAGGAATTTCCCGAGTACTACCCGATCTTTGCCCAGACCGAATTCGACTACAAGGACCGCTCGCCCGCCAACCGCTTCAACCGCAACCCGCTCCTGAAGCTCGACATCGGCGCCGACGGGCTGAAGACCGGCCACACCAGCGAAAGCGGCTACGGGCTTGTGGGCTCGGCCAAGCAGGGCGACCGCCGCGTCGTCTTTGCCATGAACGGCCTGACCTCCGACAAGGAGCGCGCCGAAGAAGCCGAGCGCATCGTGTCCTGGGCCTTCCGCCAGTTCACCGAAAAGACCATCGTGAAGTCCGGCACCCGCGTCGCCGAGGCCGAGGTCTTCATGGGCAACACGGCGACCGTGGGCCTTGTTC
>Ga0209368_1001462_pt1 | contig 10167 bp, 8 predicted proteins | sample EBPBio242008_DNA_FD_185862 | JGI IMG/M metagenome (GOLD analysis project Ga0209368, IMG submission 185862) | Wastewater treatment Type I Accumulibacter community from EBPR Bioreactor in Madison, WI, USA - Reactor 1_4/24/2008_ DNA (SPAdes)... | ecosystem: Engineered > Bioreactor > EBPR >...
GAAGCCAAGGATCAGGCCGCTGCCGCAGCCCTCCAGCAACAACGCGCTGGTGAACGCGATAGCCAAGGTGCAAACGACGTTGAAAACAACCGTCTTGCAAACCAGGCCTCCGAAGCCAATGCCCAAAATAATGCAAATGCCGCAGCCGCTCGTGAAACAGTTGGGTTCCAAAATCGTGCAGCCGAAGCCAAGGATCAGGCCGCTGCCGCAGCCCTCCAGCAACAACGCGCTGGTGAACGCGATAGCCAAGGTGCAAACGACGTTGAAAACAACCGTCTTGCAAACCAGGCCTCACAAGTAGGGGCAGAAAACGCTGCATTCAATGCCCAGCGTACGGGCGAAAGAGGATTGATGACAACGGCTCCCGGAGCAGACGCAGCACCAACTTCAGTTACGGTAGAGTCTGGCATGACCTTATCAGAAATTGCTCAAAAATACGGCACTACAGTTGATGCGCTCGTTGAAAAGAATGGAATTGCCGACCGTAATCATATTATGCCTGGTCAAAAAATTGAACTTCCTGACGGCACTTCAATACCAGCTGCACCCCCAACAGGTAGCGAGCACACAGTCCAGGCTGGAGAGACGTTAACAGAAATCGCAAATAGATATGGCACAAGTGTTAATGAGCTTGTTAAGCTAAACGGTATTCCAGACAAAGACCTCATTATTACCGGGCAGTTACTGCGTATTCCTGGGAATGGTCAGGGCGGTGAAGCGGGGACGGGAGCAGGTGACGGAACCTCTTACACCGTTCAGGCGGGTGACACGTTGATTGACATCGCTGTTAAACACGGCCTAGACTACAAAGCCATTGCCGCTGCCAATAACATACAGAACCCAGACTTAATCATTACCGGCCAGGATTTAATGCTGCCTGGCGGTGGTGATAGCTCAGGCGGTGGTGATGGCACAGGGGTGTCCCCGGCCTGGCCGCCGGATACTTCAAAGTTTAGAGATGGTGGTGTAGGCGGCGTCTAGAGAGCGTCCGTATAAAAAACTGCCACTTCATGGGGCAGTTTTTAATGCAGCTTGATAACCACCTCCCCATCGTCTTCGCTTGCGATTTTTTGTGACAGTTCTTCTTGAGCTATAGGCATGGCTTTCTTTATGTTGTAAATGTTGTATGAATGGTCAATTGTGAATATCTGCGGTTGTTCCGGCTGTGTAGAAGCAAAGAGGGGGTCATTAGTTGGCAAAATTACAGAGGTAGCAACTGGTTGAACAGCACGCTGCAGACCAATGTGGTCATCGACTGCGTTGGGTAGGACGTAACTTTTTTCATTGGCAATTTCTTTGGCGACTTGCTCTTCCTTGATGCCCTCCAGGCGTTGTAGGTACAAATCCAGGCCACCCAGCTCATTAACGTTGCGAAGCTGGCCGTTCTCCAACACGTATACTGTGTCCATAAGAGCTAACAGCGACTTGCGGTGTGTCACCATCATAACAGTTTTATCCTTAACGATTTGCATTAGGGAGTCACGGATATAATTTTCGCTCTTGGCGTCTAGGGCGGCAGTTGGCTCGTCCAAACACAGAACAGGCGCCTGTTTAATAAGCGACCGGGCGATGGCTATGCGTTGTCGCTGACCGCCGCTTAATGAACTACCATTTTCTCCTACCGAGGAGTTAACGCCAAGCGGCATTTTTATCAAAAATTCTAAAACATTGGAGACCGCAATGGCTTTTTTAACCTCATTTATATCAATGAGGCGGTAGACGTCCCCGTCGTAAATATTCTCCAAAACTGATCCATTGAATAGTTGCGGCGACTGACTAACCCAAGCAATTTTTTGGCGCAAATCATGTAGAGAAACTTGCTGTGTGTCGTAGCCGCCAATTGTAATCCTACCGGCATCCGGCTCAATAAACAGGGGTAATAATTTAAGAATCGTGCTCTTACCACCACCACTAGGGCCAATTATCGCCACTTTTTCTCCTTGGGCAATATGCAGGTTTAAATTGTTAAAAACGGGCTGGTTTTTATAGCTGTAGCTAACGTTTTCAAAGTGTATTTCCCCGCTAATTGCCGCTGGAAGCCGACTGTTTTTGCGTAGGTTTTCTATGCCTTCATGGTCTTTTAGCACGTCATAAATACGGCTAACATCAATAACTTTCTGGTAGCGCGTAGTAATCTTCTGAACTAGGTTCTCCATTGGACCTAAGAGGTAGCCCATGTAGGTCATAAAAATAAACAATTGGCCAAATGACATCTTATGATTAAGCGCAGCCACTCCGCCCAAATACATAATTAATGCCGTGGCTAACACAATTAAGAACGAATTTGAGTTTTTTAGGATGTTACTCCACATCAAAGTTTTGCGGCTTAAGGCGTAGCCTTCATTCCAATAATCGCTTACTTTAACAAGCATTTTATCTTCTAGGGTGTAGGACTGAACTGTCTCCGCATTATCGACGGCCTCATTTATCGCGCTGGCTGTCACACTGTTAAGCTTGGTAAGTTTTTGGTTGTAAATACCCATGTGCGGCGTGATTATTCTCATAGAAAGGTATAAGAATGGCATAAGCACGACTGCAATAAGTGTTAACCACACGCTAAAATACATCATAATAATCAATACGCCAATAATCATGACAATAGAGGTTATTATTGACGAGGTGGTTGTAAGAACCAGGTCGGACAAACTGTTTGTAACAACATTTTGACGGTACACATAGTCACCTTTTGCTAGACGCTCCTGGTGGAAAAGTGGCAAGTGCAAAATATGCCTAAATGATTCAGTTTTTATTGATTTATTGAGCACGAAGCCAACTTTTAGTAGTTTGTAGTCACTAAACCACGACACGGCTGCGCCAAACAAAAAAATGGCAACCGTCATAAGCGCTGTAATGCCAATAAGCGCGCTGCTGCCGGTAAACGGCTCAAGTGGCCCAGGGGCGGGGATCTTGCCAAAGACAGAATCCGCCATAATTTTCATTGGCCATGGCTTGAGCAGCATGATGCTGGCCTGGGCTACGCCCAAGGCAACCACAACGCCAATCGCTGGAATGGCGCGCGTCTGATACTTTTTGAGCCACATTTTCATGTCCGTCTGCTGGACATTTTCCGGGTGTTGTTGCAGCCAAATATTGATAGCTTGGTTGATTAAATTGGGTTCCCAGCCTGCGCTAGACAAAACATCGGCCAGCATGTTGCGAGGCACGCCAGAATTAATCGCCATATCAACGGCGTTGACCGCTTTTCCTAGTCCGTCGTCCTTACTCACGACGATTTGGTTTCCACCCTCCATTTACTCTTAAGTATACAGTAAATAGCCCACAAAGATCTGCATTTTTTAGAGACTCCTAGCTTTTTTGATAATGCACTGACAAATTTCGGTAAGTTCTAGTCCTGAACACAAACAAAATCGCTGCCAGCATAATTTGCTGGAATTTTTCATAGGTCAAGTATTACGTATTTTGCCGCAGCATTAGGCTAAAACGACGTTTATAACGTTTCCAATATAGCTGCGGTTAAGCCAAAAGCATTTTTGCCGAACATTGTGCCTTGCGGCGCCAGTAATTTATCCTCTGCATTTTTTCCTTTGGGGCGAACATGGGCTACTGAACTTTCTGATGTAAACACGTTTCTCAGACGCCCTCTGGGCGCTTACGTTGCCCGACGCCGCCGGAACTGGAGTGGGTGTTACATTGGTGCTGGGGTCAATTGAGCGGGTGGGGCGTACACTAGCGATTAGAATTAATATATAATGAGGGTTGAATGGTAACGATCAATCCCTACATCAACTTCAACGGCAACACAGAGGAGGCGTTTGAATTCTATCAATCTGTCTTTGGTGGCGAAATTTCCAGCATTGTGCACTTTAAAGATTTGGCAGGCCCGGATTTTGAAGTCCCCGCAGATGAAGCCAACAAAATTCTGCGAATTACTTTGCCAATAGGCGGCAATCTTTTGATTGCTAACGACGTGCCAGTTGCAATGGGTCCTGTAAACGAAAACGAAAACCGTTCCAAAATTTCCGTGAGTGTCGACAGCCGCGTAGAAGCAGACCGCATTTTTGCCGGCCTTTCTGCAGGCGGCGCAATTGAAATGCCTATGGGCGACAGTCCTTGGGGTAGTTATTTTGGGATGTTCCGGGATCGGTTTGGGATTGAGTGGACGATTGAGTTTGCCGGCGAATAACGCGGGTTAGGAGACTCAATGCCTCTGACCGCCGGCGCGGTCAGGACAAATCCTGGCCCCTTTTTGATTTTGAAGAGGCCAGGAGTTTGGAAATCGCTGGACTCGTCAAAGTAAAAAGCTCTACCTTGGGGCAGAGCTTTTTACTTTGGTGCAGCATAGTTGACGCATTTCAAACGGCAGCTATTGATGCACAAGAGGATTATAAACTGAAATACCTCGTTGAACAATTCCAACTTGCCGACAATTTGATATAAGTCGGTTCAGATTTTCAAACCTCTAGGCAGCAATGCCTATTTTTTATGCGAGTTTTTACTTTCAATAGAGTATTGTGTTATTTCTAGGTTGCAGCTTTGAGTTTCACTACACCATTTTTCGCACTTTTCAGCTATTTCTTTATCTTCATAGTGTAGCCCACATTCAGAACATTGATATTTCTGCTCGTTCATTACACCCCCTTTAGATTTACTCGTCTTAATAACTGAGCATTTAATGCAACAATAACTGTTGAGGCTGACATTAGAACCGCACCCAAGGCAGGGGCTAGTACGATGCCTGATCCAAACAAAACACCCGCCGCCAAAGGAATGGCAAATATATTGTAGCCAGTAGCCCAAACTAGGTTCTGAGCCATTTTGCTATATGTACGTTTGGATAGGTTGATTACCTTTACTACGTCTTGAGGGTCGCTTTTTACAAGGATTATATCTGCTGACTTGATAGCAACGTCCGTACCAGCACCAATAGCTATACCAATATCTGCCTGTGTTAGTGCAGGTGCATCATTGATACCGTCGCCTACCATTGCAACTTGTTGACCATTTTTCTGTAATTCTTTAACTTTTGCCGCTTTATCCTCTGGTTTAACCTCAGCAAAATACTGGTCTAGTCCAAGTTGTTTTGAGACGTAAGCGGCTACCTCATCGGAGTCGCCAGTTATCATTGCAGTCTTTATGCCCATTTCTTTGAGCGTTTTTATAGTCTGCTTGGACTGTTCACGCACAATGTCAGCCAAACCTAACGCTCCAACAACCTTTTTATCTGTTATCAGATATACCTCTGTCTTACCCTCTTTTGCTGCTTGCTTCACCGAGTGGGCAATTTCAGCGGGAACAATTAGCTTATTTTCCTCAATATAGCGATAGCTGGCGGCAATATACACCTCACTGCCGTGCAAAGTGCCTTGCACACCTAAACCAGGTAACGCTTTGAAATTAGCGACTTTATCAAGATGAACGTGCTGTTCCTCAGCTTTCCTGACGATACCCTTGCCAACAATATGTTCACTGTTTTGTTCAAGGCTGGCTGTGAGGTGCAATATGTCTTCCTCTGTATAGCCTTTTGTAGCCCATACGTCCGTAACACCGTGTTCGCCCTTAGTCAGTGTGCCTGTCTTATCAAAAAGTACCCAATCTAAGTTGCGTGCTGCCTCAAGGGCAAGACGTTTGCGTACCAGCAGACCGTTGCGAGCTGATAGTGCAGTAGAGATTGAAACAACCAATGGTATAGCCAAACCTAGTGCGTGTGGACAAGCGATGATCAGAACCGTGACTGACCGCTCTAATGCAAAACCCGCATCTTTGGCAATCAGCCAGAATACAAAAGTAACAATTGAAGTTGCGATTGCAACGATAGTCAGATAAAAGGCTGCTTTATCTGCAAGCACTTGCACATTAGACTTTGAGCTTTGAGCCTCAGCTACAAGACGCATAATACCCGCCAGTGCGGTATCCTGACCGATTTTTGTAACCTTTACGGTCAGTGAGCCGTCCTGATTGTTAGTACCAGCGACAACTTCATCATCTACACCTTTAGTTACGGGTTTGCTTTCGCCAGTGATAGCAGCTTCATCAACTGACGAGCTACCGTCCATAATCACACCATCAACGGGTATGCTAGCACCTGGACGGATTAGCACCAAGTCACCGACCTTTAGCTCACTGACTAGCACCTGTTTTGGTTTACCATTAACCAACTTTTCGGCTTTATCAGGTAGCAGCTTAGAGATGGCATCAAGGGCATTCTCAGCTTTGGCAACCGACGCCATCTCCAGCCAGTGTCCGAGCAGCATAATCGTTACTAAGGTCGCAAGCTCCCAAAAGAAACCCTCGCCCTCAATAAAAAACTGTGTTGCAATGCTATATACATAAGCCGTAATAATTGCCAGGCTGATCAAAGTCATCATACCTGGCAGTTTGGCTTTTAGCTCACCCAACGCACTACGAATGAACACCATACCGCCATAAAAGAATATGACGGTACTTAATACAAAAGGCACATACTGCGAACCAGGAAATGCTGGCGGCGTAATGTTCAGCCAATGCTGTATCATTTCGGAATAGACGAGCACGGGGATAGTCAGCAGCAACGATAGCCAGAACTTATCCTTAAACATTGCTACCGAATGACCGGCGTGCTTGTCGTGCTCCTGGCGCTCATTGTTATCGTGATGATGTTCGTGGTGTGAGTGATCCATAATTTAATCCCCGCACGTACTTTCGTGTAAAGGCACAAGGTTATTAAAACGTGCCTGTATTTGTTCTTTGGTAGGTTCATTTTCTTGTACAAATATAGCTACATTACCAACTAGGTTGTTAATACGCGTCAATTCTTCCTCTGATTTTTCGGACGGATGCTCATCTATCACGCCGCCGTGAGCAGAGGCTTTTGGAAATAGCCAGTTGAGGACATTAGCAGATGATACTTCTTCGCTGTGTCCTATGTTGCTCTTTTTGCCGAAGAACGTCTCAATATCCTGTTTCAGAAAGTCATTCCAATCTTTTTTCTGATAGTCGCTCTTGTCGCCTACATATACGTAGAAGTTAGCTTTATCAGGTACGGCTGGCAGAACCTTGCCATATATCTTTACTGAGCTAGGCATTATACCTGCATCGTACCGTCGTCCGAGCACTTCATCATCACCACCAATGAAGTTCCAGCCGAAGTATTTTAAAAACTCACCGCCCGTCATCCCATTCCAATGAACGTGTGTCAGCTGATCCATCTTATCGTGAAAGTCTATCGGTATACTGCCAACTTCCGCACTACACGTGGCAGAATTACCGCTTACTACTTGAAATTCATCCTTTGAAAAGTCAACCGCCTTACCGTTAACCAGTATTTGTGTGCGGTAATGGTAATGCTGATAGGTCGGTTTTCTGAGATGTTCAGGAGTAGATGCGTATGCGTAGCCGTACCAGCCGCCAGCCAGTAGTACAACTGCCGCTATAGCCCCTAATACATAGGTAGCGACTTTTTTGTTAAATCGTAATGCACGTTTACTGCTCTTAGCTTGCTCGTGTGGCTCTTTGTCGTTCATTTTAGTGCCCACCGTGCATCATATCGTTCATTTCGCCAGTAGAATAGCCCCAGTCTCGCTGCCATTGCTTCATATCCGCAATTTCCTTATCTTGAGCCGTAATAATGGCTTGACTTAGTTGTTTTATCTCATCGTGTTTTGCACGTGAGGCTGATAACTCAGCCATATCAACAGCTCCCTCGTGATGAGCAATCATCATTTCAATAAATGCCTTATCGTAAGTGTCGCCCGATAACCCTTCCAGCTCCTTGCTCATATCTGCCATAGACATTGTGCTGTGGTCAGCTGTTGTTGATTGTTGCTGTGTATTTGTCGTCTGGCTGGTATCTTTGTCTTTGGTCATAGCACTTACGCCGAGTGTGCCGCCAATACCGATAGTTAAGCCGATTGCTAGTGCTAGTATTATATTTTTGTTCATTATCTTGCTCCTTTACTTACTTCTTACATTAGAAAGTTCGTACAGACCCAGCAGCTCCTCAACAGCTTGCTCCTGGTCTTTAGCCGAACGGGAATTGAGGTTCTCTTTGATATGAGTACGGATATGGTTTTCAAGTATCAGCTTATTCAGTGAACTTATTGACTTTTGAATGGCAAGACTTTGAGTGAGTATGTCCATACAATAGTCTTCGTTTTCAATCATTTTTTGGACACCTCGCATTTGACCTTCAAGTATCTTTGCTCGGTGTAATGCTCGTTGTTTTATATCACTTATCATACCTACATCTTAGTACCCCTAGGGGGTATTGTCAAGATATAGAAATACCCCTGTTAAGGGGCTTGGTGCGGGTTAGGAGACTCAAACTCCTGACCGCTGTCGCGGCCATGAGGAAATCCTGGCCCCATTTTGATTTTGAAGAGACCGGGAGTTTGGAAATCGCTGGACTCGTCAAAGTAAAAAGCTCTACCTTGGGGCAGAGCTTTTTACTTTGGTGCGGGTTAGGAGACTCAAACTCCTGGCCTCTTCCTTGGCAAGGAAGCGCTCTATCAACTGAGCTAAACCCGCATATTGCTACATGAGATTGTAGCAAAGAATGGTAATTTTGAAAAGACTCAAATCGCAAAGGGCAAGCAAAGAGAGAAGTGGAATTTTTTACTGCAACTTTTGCTAGTGCGTGATTAGATAACAGTGGTTCAGTAAGAAAAAGAGGGTATATGATAGCAAAAGAGAACAGTCAAAATCGTAAAATCATCGCTAAGCGGCCAGTTTTGGTGCGCCGTATGATGATGCGCTAGCAGTTCGCCGCCCCGTAGTCGTGGTAGACTACAGCTATGAATAATCTGTTGCAGAAACCCGGCGTGCGCTACTTGCTGGTGGGCGGGTTGGTGTATGTCCTTGAGCTGCTAATTATCTGGGGCGCACAGATTGCCGGTTTGAGCGCTGTGGCGGCGGTGGCCGTAGCTTTTGTTATTGGTACATTGGTGTCATTTGGGCTGCAAAAATTGGTGACGTTTGGCGACAAGCGACGTCGGGCCAAGATTGTGGGCGTGCAGCTGGCTGCCACAGTTGCCTTGGTGGTGTTTAACTTTGGCTTTACAGTTTTATGTACGGCGCTTCTGCAGAAGCATTTGCCCGCAGTGGCCATTAGGACTGGCGCACTGCTGATTACCACGATTTGGAATTTTTATTTGTATCGCACGCGCATTTTCAAGCCTGGCGCGACCGGCGAGCCGCTGGTATACTAGAGGGGCTTGGCGCCTTGGCGGAGTGGTTACGCAGAGGTCTGCAAAACCTCGTACACCGGTTCAATTCCGGTAGGCGCCTCCAAGCTTTGACGTGAAATTCACGTCATGCTTTACAATCAACACAAGAGTAGAAATAAGAAAATACTACTCACAAAACAAATTCGACAAAACCGCGGGCAAGTGGCGGAACGGTATACGCGACAGACTTAAAATTTGTTGGCCTCACGGCCTTGAGGGTTCGAATCCCTCCTTGCCTACCATAAAGATCATGACCACCATAAAAAAATACCTCCCCTGGGCGGGCGCCGCACTTTTAACAATCTGGACCGTGCTGCGGCATATAACCAATGGCATAAATATGGACGTGACCGGTCAGATTGGCCTGGTGGCCCAATGGTCAAGTGGTCTACGCGGTGGGGCAGAGCTGGGGCCTACCAACTACGTTATAAAAATGCCGCTGTATTGGCTGATGAATCACGCCACATTTTTCAGCCCACGACTCAGGCTGCTACTCTTGGCGCTCATCTGTAATCTAGCGGCTTTCGCGCTCATTTATTGGCTGGGTAGCAAACTGCTTAAGCAGCAAAACATCCAAAATGATACGCTTTGGCGCATAGCCATCATGTGGCTTGGTCTCCTGGGTGGCCGCGTTTTTTGGGCGGACTATGCCAATTCGCGCAACTTAGAAATTGCCGGCGGCCTGGCTGTAGTCTACCTGGTGCTGATTACAGTGCAAAACCTGAGCTGGCCCAAATTAATGGGGTTGGCCGCGCTCGCCAGCCTTGTTTTTTTTGCGGATCCGCTGGAAATGTACCTGTTGCTACCGCCGCTGGTTGTCTATGGACTCACAATGGCATGGCAGCAAAAAACAAAGACGCCACTACTCGTAGGTGTGGGATTACTGGCGGGGCTGCTCGGCGCTAAGCTGCTCAAGCAGCTCACCGTTTGGCTGTTGCCGATCCATTTTGCCCAGCTGCCGCGCATCCACATGGCGGCAAACTGGACCACGCTCAAGCAGATTGTT
>Ga0209368_1001465_pt1 | contig 10141 bp, 9 predicted proteins | sample EBPBio242008_DNA_FD_185862 | JGI IMG/M metagenome (GOLD analysis project Ga0209368, IMG submission 185862) | Wastewater treatment Type I Accumulibacter community from EBPR Bioreactor in Madison, WI, USA - Reactor 1_4/24/2008_ DNA (SPAdes)... | ecosystem: Engineered > Bioreactor > EBPR >...
GGCTTGCGCGGGCGTCCCTTCGCAGCTGACACCGGCCGCGAAGAGGTCGTGAGCCGACTTCAGGCGCTGGGCGTCCCGGCGCCGTTCCTCGGCCCTGCGCCGTTCAGCCTCGGCAGGATCAGGCGGTACGCTGGGCTGCGCCCGGCCCTCGATAAGGCCACGGCGGCGCAGCTCGCCCAGGACATCACAGCTGCCCTTGTGGCAATGCACCAGAAGCCGCCCGGCGCCATCCGATATGGACAGGGCGCGCTGATCGCGCCGCCCTTCGGGCTGACAAATAGGACAGGGGGCAAGGCCGTGGCCGTGCCGCCAGTCCCCGCCCAGCGCGCGCGTGATGCGTTCGGCCTCGGTCATTCGCGCGGCCCCTTCAGTTGGGCATCAAGGCGCCGCCACTCCCGCTGCAACGCGCGAATGGCTTCCACTTCGGTCATAAAGAGACGCCAAGCGACGATCTCACGATTGATGAATTCCACCTTCGTGAAGAGACTGGCCCTCTTGATCGCGGCGGCGTCGTTCGCGGACATGGTATCCGCCAGGTCGAAACTCTCGACCTGCCCTTCCCGGACTTCCGACAGCTCCGCGCGCAGTGAGGCAATTTCATCGTGGGCGCTTTCGGCAAGGTCGCGCGCGGCACCGGCCGAAGCCTCGGCGCCTTCGACATGTTGCCGGATGCTCTTTCCGTCCCATCCTTCGGCGCCCATCACGCCACCGCTTGAGAGGTGGAGTTGACCCGCCGGGCCTCGATCCAGGCGCGCACATCGCCCACGCGATACCGCACGCTGCGCCCGATCTTGACCATAGGCGGGCCATCGCCGCGCACAGCGGAAACCTCGAGAAAACGGCGGGACAGGCCGAAGTTAACCTCCACCTCGGCCCGCGAAAGCAGGCGGTCAGCGGAAAGGGGTTGGTCTTGCATACTGCTACATCCTTTTGCTGTAGCGCCGAAGGTGGCGCGCAGCGAAAGGTGCAGACGTAGGCGCCCGCCTAATAGCGGGGTCCAATTCCGAAACAGGGGGGCTTTATTTACACTTCCAGAATCTTCGCCATCTCGGCCACAGTTGGGCGGGTAACTGTGGCAGGTATCTTGCCGGGACCCTTCCAGCTGTTGGGCGCCCCCGCGTTCCAAATCCGCCCCGCCGCTTTGCGTGAAAATCCAGCTTTCATCGCGGCTTGAACGAGATCTGCCCTTGACATACGGGCGTCAGGGCATCGGCCTGACCAATCAGCCAACCGCTTCGCTGCTAGACCCTCGCGGGCAATGCCATGCCCCGTCCGAGGGCCGCCCAGCGCTACAGAGTTTCCTGTGCCTTCTGATGACTGGGGGAGCGCCCCTCGGAAGTAGTCCATAACCAGCCGCCGCAGCTCTCGCGTGATAAGGCAAGGCCCGAGGCGGGCGATTGGTGTCCTAAGCTCACCAGGGGCGAGGGTTTCGAGAGCGGCAATCAAGCCTTCCGAAAGGCCCGAATGATCGGCCAAATCAATCATCCTCAGGGTCAGCCTCGCGAACGGCGCAGTGCCATTTAGAGCTGTGTCTAGCCGCTCTTCAAACTCCGTAGGTGTCTCCAGCGGATAGTCCCCAGATACCCGATAAGGCCCTGCGAAGGCATCATCAAGAACGCCATGGAAAGCGAGCAGGTCGCGCAACTCCACACGCTCCCTCGCTTCGACTCTTAGTTCCCTCTCTTCCGGTTGCCGTGCCCAATGCAGGCGACTGAACCAGGCCGCAAGCAAGGCATTGCCCAGAATGGCGCAACCGTCATCGTCAAGCCGAAGCCTCTGCCCAGGCACGAAGGCAATGGGGGCCGGGCCTTCGGATGGTTGCGAGGAAGCGCGGCTAGCAAGCGCGCGAGGTGGCCTTAGATCGCGGGCGGGCAGGTAGGATTCCGTCAGGCGCATGGCGTCTCGCGCTGAAGTCAGGATGACCGGCGAACATGCGCGCACCCGCTTCCAGCCGTCCGAAACCCCACTACACGGCACGTCCGCACGCGCAAACCACTCCGGCGGAACCTGCACTACCTTGCCAGCAGAAACGCCGCAGGCAACGAGGAAGCCCTTTGATACAAGGCGCCGCCCGAGATCTTCGAAGGCCGCACCCAACTTGCAGCCGCTCCAATGACGGCCAAACAGGTCACTAGCCTCCGCCTCACCAATTCCGGCCAGGGGAAGGATCGCCTCCCGGAACCGCTTCTCTAGGGGTAACCAGCGAAGCTCGGACGGGTCGCCCTTCAGGAAGCAGGCAGCGTCGATCAGCACAGCTTCGGGAAACTCTTCGGAACCCACCAAGGGCACAAGGGCTTTGAACAGAGGGCGTTCAATGTGCAGTTCAAACAGCGCGCCGATCTCGGCCTGTTCGTTCGCATCATCTCCCCGCGCGGCCTCGAGTAAGGATCGCCCCAGGGATTCGCACTCGCTCTGCCGCTGCATGGCGGAAGCGCCCAGCGCGGCCAAACGCTCTTGCGCTTCGGCGTCCAGATCAGGGGGAGGGCCGCCACCGTGCTCAAGTCGGTAGCTATGGGTTTGCTCAACCGGCGGGTTGAGGCTTATCCGAACGGCCATTTCGCGCCCCTCGCAAGGCTCTCGCACAGGAAGCGCGCGGCAGCGGGGTGCGAGTTCGCCCGCGTTCGGGGATCAGCCTAGCCGCGCCCGATAACGGTAGGCACCAGGGGCGCGAAAGGGCAAGTGGAAACTTCGCCCAGCGCTAGGCGGATACTACATCTTGTGTGCGCAGAAATGCCGAAAAACGCCCTCTTTTGGTCCTTCCGTCATGCGCGCTGATTTCGGGAAGGTCTTGCACAGACTGGCGCGGGCTTGCGCCAAACACCGCCCGGCGCCGGTTACGGTAACAAAACCCCAATTTCTGTTACCAAAAGCGCCATTTTCTGTTACCTTTTTTCTTAATATATATCAGCGCTTTAGCCGAAAAGGTAACAGGGTAACGCGGGTAACAGGATTTTGGGATACAGACAGAAAGAGAGACAGAGATTTTGCCTCTCCCCTGACTACCATATGTTGATTGCGCTGGGTGACGAGCGGATCACCGTTTCCGATGAAGCGGCACCACTTCGGCGCCCCCAACTGGCCCCTTCAGGTGGCCCGCCAGGACGCCTCCCACCTGATCCGCTGCCACCTTCAGCGGGTCTGTCGCAAGGTGGGCATACCGGCTTGTGGTCTTCACGTCCCTGTGCCCGAGAAGCGCCCCGATCACCGGCAGGGAAGCGCCCCCGGCGATCATCACCGACGCGAAGGAATGGCGAAGGTCATGGGGCCGAACATCGGGCAGGCCCGCAGCTTGCCGGATGATCGACCAAGGGTCTTTCAGGTTCACAAGCGGCGTTTCCGGGTCGCTGTAGTCACCGCCCCGGATCACAAAGCCCTTGCCCGATTCCGGGCGCTCGAGGCTGTCCAGCACTTCCAGAGCTGCCGGGGGAAGCATGAGCGGCTTACGGCCGGTCTTGCTGTCGGGCAGGTTCGCCCGGCCTGCCTGCCAGTCGATCCACTCCCAGCGCAGCCCAAGGATTTCACCACGGCGCGCGCCAGTGAGGGTCAGAAGGCGGATAGCCGCCACGGCCCACTTACTGACCCGCACCGCCTTGGGTTGGCCGTCTTCAGTGATGACCAGCTCGCCCCGCTCGGCCGCGCCCAGGGCTTCACCCAGCGCAGCAAACTCAGCCGGGGAAAGGAAGCGCTCGCGCGGAACCTCTTTGTACTTCTCCACATCCGCGCAGGGGTTGGAGTGCTTCTCGCGGTACCCCCAAGTCTCGGCCAGGGCGAACGCCTTGGACAGGGCCGCGCGCGCCCGGTTCGCGGTCGTGGGCGTCTTCGCCAGGCGCGCATGAAACCGGGCAATGTCTGCCTCGGTCACGTCCGCAACCTTCAGCTTCGCCAGCGCGTCCTTGCAGATGATCCGCTCCACCAGGTCCGAGACATATGCTGAAGTGCTGGCCTTGTTCCGAACGTTGACGTGGCTCTTCAGGTACTCGGCCATGAGGTCCGCAACCGTCAGAGAGGTCCGCTTTGCCAGCTTCTCCCCGGCGGGGTCGCCACCTTCCGCAACTTCTGCGGCCCAGCGCTGGGCAATCTCGCGGGCCTGATCGGGGGTAAGTGCCCCGTGCTGCCCGATCACGCCCCAGCGAACCCGCCCGGCACGGCCGCCGCCGACGCGGTACTTGAAGATGTAGGTCTTGCTTCCGGTCGTACCGACGCGCACCCCGAAGCCGGGCAGATCGGCATCCCAAGCCACATAGCGCTCGCCCGCCGCCTTCAGGGCGTCAACCGTCCGCTTCATGATCTTGATGCTGTCGGCCATCGCGTTCCCCTTGGCTACCGCTGGGCTACCACGAGGCTACCACCCAAGGCGAAACTACCTGCAACCCCGTGCAAGAGATATGGTTCGCAAAGCCCAACTTTTCAAGGGGAAAGGCAAGACCATGCAACCCAAGGCAAGACGATGAAAAACATCAACCCTAAGATTGTGGATCTGGGGGTCCCCCGTTCGAGCCGGGGAGGCGGTACCATCCTCCCTCATGCCTGTGCCAGATGTTCGAAGAGCCGCGCCACGCCTTCGGCGCCGGGGTCTTTGTGGCCTTCCAGCTTGTCGCGCGACAGATAGCTGGCACGGCCCGCCTTGGCGCGGGTCATCTTCGCCGTGGCATCGGCGCCGGCGCGGGCGGCGGTGGCCGCCTTTGCCAGGCCATCGGGCAGTGCGGCCAGCGCCGGGGCCAGCGCGTCGATCATCGTGCGGTCGCCGGGATGGGCCCCGCCCACCTGGCTGACGCGGTCAAGCCCGACTTGCAGCGCGCCGATCCAGCTTTTCCCCGAGGCTGCGGCATCGCCTGCCGCTGCGAAGAAGATCGCCAGAAGCACGCCGGACGAGCCGCCCATGGTCTGGCTGAGTTCGTTGCCCACTGCCCTGTAAAGCTGGGTGGTGTCGGCCAGCGGCATCCGGTCCAAGGCCGCGATCAGGGCGCGGGCGGCGCCCGCGAGCGTCGATCCGGTGTCGCCGTCGCCGGATCTTGCGTCCAGCGCGTTCAGGTCGCGTTCGGCCGAGATCAGGGCGCCGCAGCAGCTTTCGATCAGTGCGCGGCGCGCGGGGTGGGGCGAGGGCAGGGGCTGGATGGGGACAAGACCATCGGGCAGGGGGCGCACCGCCACCGGCGTCAGCGCGGCAAGGCCAGGCCAGGCATGGGGCGCGACCGGTGCGTCCAGAAGCTCCACCTCGGCTTCGGTCACGGGCAGGAGCGAGACGGAGAAGCCCTGCATGTCCAGCGAGGTCATCAGCGCCGCGGGGCCGATGATCCATTGCACCCGGTCTGCCAACGCGGAGCGCGCAAGTTCCTCGGCCAGCACGCTCATCTCCAGGGGTGTCGCGCCGCCCAGGTTGTTGAGGAGGGCTACATGCGCGCCGGGCCCGGTGTGAGGCGAGAGTTTTTCCACCACCATCGCCATCGCGGCGCGGGCGCCTTCGAATTCCACCTGTTCCACCCCGGCTTCGCCATGGATGCCAAGGCCAAGCTCGGCCTTGCCGGGGCCGATACGGGCCTCTTTCGGACTGCCGGGAACGGTGCAGGTGTCGAGGCTCATGCCAATGGATATGGCCCCGTCGATCACGCGGCGGGCGGCCGCGGTGATGGTGTCGAGGTCCGCGCCCTGTTCGGCCAGGGCGCCCGCGATCTTGTGCACGAACAGCGTGCCGGCAACGCCACGCGCCTGTGGCAGGTCGGGCAGGGCCACGTCGTCATCGACGATGACCATGCTGACCTTCAGGCCGAAAGCTCGTGCCCGTTCGGCGGCGAGACCGAAGTTCAACCGGTCGCCAGTGTAGTTCTTGACGATCAGCAGGCAGCCCGCCTTGCCGGTGACGGCCAGGATGCCGGCCAGGACAGCGTCAACCGAGGGGCTGGCGAAGACATCGCCACATACGGCAGCGGTCAGCATGCCGCGACCCACGAATCCCGCGTGGCTGGGTTCGTGGCCCGATCCGCCGCCCGAGACGAGGGCGACCTTGGACTTGTCCCAGTCGGTGCGAACCACCACCCGGATATGCGGATAGCCGTCGAGCCGCGCGAGTGACCCGCCAGAGACCCGCAAGAGCCCGTCGATCGCCTCGGTGACGAGGGTTTCCTTGGCATTCATAAACTGCTTCATCAGGGGCATCTCCTTCAGCGGATGCGTTGGCCTTCGGCGTCGAACCACAGGGGTGCGCGCGGGCGGATGGACAGGCGGTCGCCGGCGGAAAGGCGCGTATGCGCCGCGGCGAGGGTGACAAGCGGCTGGCCCTTCAGCCGCAGGTGAAGGCGGGTCTGGTCGCCCAGATGCTCCAGGCGCAGGACCTCGGCCTCCTGGCCCTCGCCTTCCTCGATATGCTCGGGGCGCAGGCCGATATGGGTGGCCTTCGCAGGGGCACCAGGGAAGAGGCTCGCGGGGAGCACGTTGATGCGCGGCTGCCCAAGCCGGGTGGCAACATAGGTCGACACCGGGTCTTCGTAGATCTGCCGCGGCGTGCCGAACTGGACGAGCCTTCCCTGATCCAGCACGCCCACATGGCTGGCCATGGTCATCGCCTCGATCTGGTCATGCGTGACGTAAAGGAAGGTCGCGGCAAGATCGGTGTGGATGCGCTTCAACTCGATCCGCAGGTCGGCCCTCAGCTTCGCGTCCAGCGAGGACAGGGGCTCGTCCATCAGGTAGATGCGGGGGCTGCGCACCAGGGCCCGGCCGATCGAGACGCGCTGCATCTCGCCGCCCGAAAGCTGGGTGGCCTTGTTGTCCAGCTTGTGCGCGATGCGCAGGACCTCGGCCACCTTGGCGATGCGTTCTGCGATCTGCGGTTCGGGCAGGTTGATGACCGGCGAGCGCAGCGGGAAGGCGAGATTGTCGCGCACGCTGAGGTGGGGGTAGAGCGAGTACTGCTGGAACACCATCGCCACGTCGCGCTGTGCCGGCGTGTCGTTCAGCACCGAAGCGCCGTCGATGCGGATGTCGCCGGCATCGGGCCGGTCGAGGCCGGCGATCAAACGCAAGGTCGTGGTCTTGCCGGCGCCGGTGGGCCCAAGAAGCACGACGAAGGAACCGTCGGGGATTGTCATGGTCACATCCGACAGCGCCTGTGTGGCGCCGAAGGACTTTGACAGACCTGAAACAGCGACCTCAGCCATGGAAGACTCCCTCGTTCGAAGCGGTCCGGAAGGCTCGGCCTGTGCCGGCATCGAAAAGCGACAGTCTCTCGGCGCGGAAGGTCAGCCCGACGGCATCGCCCGTGCGCACCACCCGGTCCGAGGGCACACGCGCCTTGAGCGCCCCGTGCGGGGTGGACAGCGTGACGATCTGCGTGGTGCCAAGGTATTCCGCCGCCTCGATCCGGCCGCGATAAGCGCCATTGTCTTCCAGCATCACATGCTCGGGGCGAACGCCCAGGACGAGCTTTCGGCCAAGCGCCTCTTCCCGCAGCTGTGGTGTGGCGATCTGCACGCCGCCAAGCGTCACGGCCCGGTCGCCGGGTGTGACGTTGCCCTCGAAATGAAGAGTGTTCATCGGCGGTGAGCCGATGAAATCGGCCACGAACAGCGTGGCGGGATGGTCGTAGATTTCCTGCGGCGTGCCGAACTGTTCGACGACGCCGTGGTTCATCACCACGATCTTGTCGCCCATCTGCATCGCTTCCAGCTGGTCATGGGTCACATAGACCGTGGTGGCGCCCATCCGGTCATGAAGTGCACGCAGTTCCTCGGCCATGTGCTCGCGGAACTCGGCATCCAGCGCGCCAAGCGGTTCGTCCATCATGAAGGCCTTGGGGTTGCGCACGATGGCCCGGCCAAGCGACACGCGCTGGCGGTCGCCGCCCGACAGGCCAGAGACGCCCTTGTCCAGGATATGCTCGATGCCGAGGATGCGCGCCACCTCGGCCACCTTGGCCTGGACCTGCGCGCGGGGCAGGCCCTGCGACACAAGAGGATAGGCGATGTTCTTGCGCACGTTCAGGTGCGGGTAGAGCGCGAACATCTGGAACACGAAGGCGATGTCGCGCTGGCTGGCGGGGCGCTGGCTGACATCCTCGCCGTCGATGAGGATCTCGCCGCTTGTCGGCAATTCCAGCCCGGCGATCATGCGCAGGGTGGTGGTCTTGCCGCAGCCCGAGGGGCCGAGCAGCATGAAGAACTCGCCGTTGCCGATGGTAAAGGACGAACCCTTTACTGCGGTGAAGCTGCCGAATTCCTTGCGCAGGTTGCGGATGACGATCTCAGCCAAGGGGGATCTCCTTCCCGGCGCGCACAAAGTTGCCATCCGGGTCGATCAGGGCCAGTTCCGCCGTGCCCCACGGCATGTCCTCCAGTGCGACATAGCGCGGGGTGCCCCGGTCAGGCGGGCCGAGCGCCGTCCATTCGGCATGAAGCGCGCGGATGTCGGAGGGACGAAGATAGGCACCGTGGTCGTTCCGCGCGGGGTCCAGGTCGGGATGGGCGAAGAAATGCAATTCCGCCTCCTCGCGCTTCATCAGCAGATACTCCTCGGGGTCAAGGTGGACGGTCGCAAACCCAAGTCGGGACCAGAAGCTTTCGGCTGCAGCCAGATCGCGCGAGGGCAGGATGGGTGAGAGTTTTTCCAGCATCGGGGTCATTCGGGAAAATGGCTGGTGACGATGAACATCACCGTGCCGGTCAGGGTGACGAGGAAGGACCAGGTGAAGGCCCAGAGGAAGAAGGGCTGCATCAGCATGACGACGCCAAGCGCGATGAGGCACGAGGCCAGCATCTCCCAGGGGCCGCGGCGGAAGCGGGCAAGGCCGTGAAGGAAATCAGTCATTTGCGGACGGCTCCGAACGTGATGCCCCGCAGCAGGTGCTTGCGCAGCAGGATGGTGAAGATCATCACCGGCAGAAGGAACAGCGTGGCGCCTGCGGCGACCGCCGGCCAATCCTTGCCGCCGACGCCGATGATCGTCGGGATGAAGGGCGGCGCGGTCTGGGCATTGCCCGATGTCAGAAGCACCGCAAAGGCGTATTCGTTCCAGGCGAAGATCAAGCAGAAGATTGCAGTCGAGGCGATGCCGGTCGCCGCCTGGGGCAGCACCACCTTCCGGAATGCCTGGAACCGGGTATAGCCGTCGATCAGCGCCGCTTCCTCGTATTCGCGCGGGATTTCGTCGATGAAACCCTTCAGCAGCCAGACCGCCAGCGAGATGTTCACACCGGTGTAGAGCAGGATCATGCCCAGGTGCGTGTCCGACAGGCCAAGCTGGCGGAACATCAGGAAGATGGGGATGGCCACGGCAATGGGCGGCATCATGCGGGTGGACAGGATGAAGAACATCAGGTCGTCCTTCAGCGGCACCCGGAAGCGCGAGAAGGCATAGGCGGCCAGCGTGCCCAGGAAGATCGACAGGAAGGTCGAGCCGAAGCCGATGATGACCGAGTTCATGAAGCGCTCGCCATAGCGGGACGGTCCGATGATCACCTCGTCGCGGCGATGCACGATCTCTTCCACCCAGTTCGCGGGCGGGGGCATGGTGGCCAGTTGTTCGGCTGTGGCGCGGGTTCGCGTGGTGAACAGGTTCACATAACCTTCCAGCGAGGGCGAGAAGAGGATCTTCGGCGGATAGGAGATGGAATCTGGCCCGGTCTTGAAGCCGGTGGAGATGATCCACAAAAGCGGCAGCAGGGTGATGACCGTGTAGAGTCCGACCAGGATCCCGGCGACCCATTTCGACCGGCGGGTCGGTTCGGTAATTGAAATGGCGCTCATCTGTCCTTCACCTTGTTCAGGGCCTTCACGTAGATCGACGCCAGGCCGAAGACCGTGACGAAAAGGATGATGGCATAGGCCGAGGAATAGCCCGTCCGCCACTTCTCGAACGCCTCGCGCTTCAGCTCGATCGAGGTCAGGAGCGTGGTGTCGCCCGGCCCCCCGCCGGTAAGCTGTACCACCAGGTCGAACATCTTGAAGTTCTCGATGCCGCGGAAAAGCACGGCCAGCATCAGGAAGGGCAGCACCATCGGCACCGTCATCGTCCAGAACTGGCGCCACTTGCTGGCCCGGTCCACCTCGGCCGCCTCGTAGATGTAGTCGGGGATCGACCGCAGGCCGGCGAGGCAGATCAGCATGACGAAGGGTGTCCACATCCAGGTATCGACGATCACGATGGCCCA
>Ga0209368_1001472_pt1 | contig 10114 bp, 6 predicted proteins | sample EBPBio242008_DNA_FD_185862 | JGI IMG/M metagenome (GOLD analysis project Ga0209368, IMG submission 185862) | Wastewater treatment Type I Accumulibacter community from EBPR Bioreactor in Madison, WI, USA - Reactor 1_4/24/2008_ DNA (SPAdes)... | ecosystem: Engineered > Bioreactor > EBPR >...
CAAACCACCCTCCAGGTGGTGACCAAAACGGTACAAAAAACCGTTGGCTGGAAACCCGGCTACGAACTGGAGATCAACGGCGAAAAAGCCGAAGTCGAGGTGACGCCCGGCAGCGGCAACAACATCGTGGTGCGCGCCGAACTCAGCGCCCGTCATCCCATGCTGGATACTGCCAAGATTGATGTCGAGGGCTGGAAGTTCGTGGTCAGCACCATCGGCAAAAAAGTGTACGTACGCGCTTATGTGGGCCTGCCCAGTGGCAAAAGACTGCCGACCTCCAATCTCAAGGCCAAAATCGTGATTCAGGCCCCGCCCTCCTGCCCAGTCAACTTAGCCAATAAGTTCGGCAAAGCCCACCTCGAACGGCTGGATGCGCCGATTGTACTCAGCGGAGAGTTTTGTAATTTCACCTTGCTACAGCTCAAGGGCAGCGTCAGGATCGACAGTCGCTACGGCAACGTGGAAGGCAGCAATTTACAAGGTAAAATAGACGTGCAAAGCAAACGCGCCGATGTGGCCCTCAGCCAGGTGCATGCCGATTGCGCCGTGCGCAGCGAATACGGCAAAGTTTGGGTGCAACCCGATGCCCAAACCGGCAACGTGTGGATTCAGGGCACCAAATCGGATGTCACGGTGGATTTGCCCCAGCCGCCGCAGCACAATGTTTTCCTCACTGCCGAATACGGAAATGTGAGCGTTCCGGCGGCTTTCCAGCAGAGTAAATCCGGCGAAAATACCAATCGGGCCGTACTGAGCCAGCAGGGAACCCGCCCCGTGCTCACCGTGGAAACCAATTTTGGCAGCATTACCATTCAATAAAAAATTAGCAACACATGAAGCCTTTACTGTGCATTCTCTTTTCCTGCCTCCTGTGGAGCGGCTTATCTGCCCAATCGGATACCACTTTTATCTCCACCCACTCCGAAAATGGTGATATGGAAAAAACGGCCGTCCAGGATCGCTACGCAGAACTGTTTGGTGCCATGCAGCCGATGCGCTGGACCTTGAAGTGGAACTTAGTGAATAACAGCCGTTTTGACCTGCTCAATATTGGCGGCGAGTTTAAACTGAATCCGTCCTGGTCTTTGAACCTCAACTATGATGGGCAATTTGGCTTGCAAACGTATAATACCCTGATTGGTGATATTTCGAATACTGTTTTCTCCGAGCATGTGCTGCGGGTGGAGCCGCGATACTATTTCGACATGGCGCGGCAGATCAGGGCGGGGAAAAGTGCCGATAACCTGAGCGGCAATTATTTCAGTGCCGAAGGCTCGCTTTCTTACACGCAGAACGACAACGAAGTATTCAGCAGCGGTCGGAGTTTGGGGCTTCGGTTTGGGATGCAGCGCCGCTTTTTACGTCGTTTGTATTTCGACCTGAGTGCCGGCGCCGGCTGGCAGTCTTCGCGCAGTGCTGCCGGTGCTATTGGTGCGCCCTGGCAGAACCGGGTATACCTTGCGCCCCGCTTCACCGGCGGCTTGCTGTTTGGCAATATCCCGCCAAAAGTAAATGGGAATACTACTTGTTCTGTGCTTCGTTGTTTTGAAGAAGAAAACCATCTGTTGAAAGTAGATGTACTGGGGGCGGTATCCTTGTACCTGCCTTTTGCAGCGCAAACCGGCCTGGGCGTGGAATATGAGCACAAACTCGGCTGGTCGCCTTTTTCCCTTGCACTGGGCGCCGGAGGCACTTACACGGGCTTTAGCTCAAGGCTTGGCGCTGTGCAGGAGGGCGGGTTGTGGAATGCGCAGCTGGAGTTGCGCTATTACAACACCCTGAAAAAACGCATCGCCCGCGGTAAATCGGGCAACAACCTCAACGGTACTTATTTTGCGCTAAACAGCGGCTATACCTGGAGAGATTACAAACTGACCAGCAGTTTCCAATCGCCCGAAACACAGCGCCTGCAAAGCGGGCGCCAATATGCGGGCCTGAATTTCGGGGTGCAGCAACGCGTATTCAAGCATGGTTTTATCGACCTGAGCGTGGGAACGAATTTCGGTAAAAGTGAACAACATAACCTGACACTTGATCAGAAATATTCCAATGGCTGGGAATTTGGCATTGGCGGCCGTATCCGCGCCGGTTTTGCTTTTTAATTTTCATTTTTACATCTTTCAACTTGTTTCAATCATGAAGCATTTGTTTTTGATAATACTCGGCTGCTTTGTGGCCGGCTTCGCGCATAGCCAAAACGACACGACCTATATTTCTACCGGTTCCGAGCAGGCGCTGATGGAGCAAACAAAGTTGCAGGATGCCTATGATGAAATTTATGGCCGTCGGCAACAAACACGTTGGGCGTTTAAGTATACGCCTGTTTTTAACGGCGATGTGCATTTGCTGAGCGGCGGTGCAGAGTTAAAACTCGGGCCGGCATTTTCGCTGAACGCGCAAGTGCAATCAAGCTTTCTGGATGTAGATATTTTTGAAGCCTCGTCCAGCAGTTGGGCCTGGGGCGCAGGTGCGGATTTATATGGCAATCGTTATAGCCTTGAAGCCCGCTGGTATTACAACATGGCACGTCGGGTAAAAGCCGGGCTACATGCCAACAACCTAAGCGGTAATTACGTCGGCCTTGAGGGCACTTTGTACCGCGGACACGAGATACTTAGAAACAGCCCTAAGCTCAATTCGCTCAGCGCCCGAATGGGAATGCAACGCCGCTTTCTGCGTCATGTATTCTTCGATTTGAGTGCTGGCGTAGAATGGCTACAATTCAGGTCAGAAGGCTTCAAAAACGATTACCTCGCCATTTCGCCGCGCTTCAGCGCCGGATTTCTGATTGGTGACACCAAGCGCCAGAACCTGCAAAATACGGAAGCCACCTGTACTATTTTGCGTTGTTTTCAGGAAGATCGGCATTTATTGAAAGTAGATGTAATTAACCTTTTCAAGATGCCCAACCCCTGGCAGATGAGCGGTAAAATTGGTGTGACTTACGAACAGAAAATAGGCGAATCTCCTTTTTCTGTCGGGCTAAGGGGTGAAACGGAACTGCTCGCGACCCGGTTTGGCTCCGTGGATAATTCATTTTTGCTGAACCTGCGCGATTTCACGCTGGGCCTCGAAGGCCGCCATTATTTTCTGATGAAACGCCGCCTTGCACGCGGGCTTTCCGGCAACAACCTCAACGGTTTGTATTACAGCCTGCAGGGCGATTTCCGCCATTCGCGCTTGCAGCCGGAAAAGGGCGGTATTGTTATCCTGACGAACAGCTGGATGCCTTCTGCCCGACTGGGTTTCCAGCACCGATTGTTCACTCATGGTTTCATTGACCTCAATATTGGTCCAGTCGGGCAGCATAATGTGCAGCGCGTAGAAGGCGTAGCCGGACGCTCTGCCGAATTCGGCGGGTTCAGTCTGGTGGGGAATATCCGCGCCGGTTTTGCTTTTTAATCCCCGTAAAATTTCCACCCGTCGAAAAAAACAGGCGCAACTTGTGCGAAAAACCGTTGTTTGAGGAATAAAGTCAAATTCTTTAACCTTTTCCTCAACTATGAAACGAATACTGACCGTCGCGTTCCTCGCGCTGTTCGCCATCTCGCTTTCCGCACAGGAAGCCCCGCTTATTGACCGGGAAATATTTTTCGATAACCCGGAAATTGCAGGCGCACAACTCTCCCCCGACGCCAAATGGATGACCTTCATCAAAGCCAATAAAGGCACGATGAACATCTGGCTCAAAAAAGCCGACGAACCCTTCGATAAAGCCAAACCCATTACTGCCGATACCACCCGGCCCATCCGCAGCTATTTCTGGACCTACGACAGCCGCTATGTGCTCTATGTGCAGGATAAAGGCGGCAATGAAGACTTCCACGTCTACGCCATTGACCCCTTCGCAGCACCCGACGCCGCTACCGGCATCCAACCAGCGCGCGATGTCACGCCCTACGAGAAAACCCGCGCCTTTATCTACAATGTCTCTAAAAAAGACCCCAATAAAATGTGGGTCGGCCTCAACGACCGCGACCAGGCCTGGCACGACCTCTATGAAGTGAACATCGCCACCGGCCAGCGCAAGCTCCTGCGCCAAAATACCGACCGCATCACCGGCTGGGATTTCGACTGGGATGAAAACCTGCGTTTCGCCAGCCGCAGCAACGACGACGGCTCCACGGAATTGCTCGTGGTAGACAAAGACAAACTTAACAAGGTGTATGAAGTCGGCCCGCTCGACAATGCCTATATTATCTCTTTTACCAAAGATAATAAAACGCCCTACCTCGTAACGAACAAAGACCGGAACTTTACAGAAATGGTGCTTTTCGACGCCGCTACCGGCAAAGAAACGCCCGTGGAAAAAGACCCGCTCAACAAAGTGGATTTTGGCGGCGCCTATTTCAACGACCTGAGCCGCGAACTCGTCTATACCGAATACACCGACGCCAAAACGCGCCTGTACTGGAAAGATAAAAAAGCCGAAGCCGAATATAAATTCCTCGAAGGTAAATTCCCCGGCAAGGAAATCGGCTACAGCTCCATGGACAAAACCCAAACCAAAATGCTCATTTCCGTGAGCAGCGACACCGACCCCGGCGAAGTGTACCTCTTCGACCGCAAAAGCAAAAAATTGACGTTCCAGTACCGCCCCCGCCCCAAACTCGATCCCAAAAACCTGGCCCCCATGGAGCCGATTACCTATAAATCGTCAGACGGCCTGGAAATTCCCGCCTACCTCACCATTCCCAAAGGCAAGGAACGCAAAAACCTTCCCCTCATCGTGATCCCGCACGGCGGCCCTTGGGCACGCGACTACTGGGGCTACAACGCCTACGCACAGTACTGGTCGAACCGCGGCTATGCAGTGCTGCAAATGAACTTCCGCGGCTCCACGGGCTACGGCAAAGCATTCATCAATGCCGGCAACCAGGAATGGGGACAAAAAATGCAGGACGATATTACCTGGGGCGTCAAACACCTCGTGGCAGAAGGTATTGTTGACAAAGCCAACGTAGGTATCCTCGGCGGCTCCTACGGTGGTTATGCCACGCTGGCAGGCGTCACCTTTACACCAGATGTGTATAAGTCAGCCGTTGCCATTGTAGCGCCCTCCAACCTCAACACCCTGTTGGCTTCCATTCCGCCGTATTGGGAAAGCATCCGCAAAACCTTCTACCTGCGTATGGGCGACCCCAATACGCCCGAAGGCAAGGAGCAGTTGGAACGCCAATCGCCCCTCAACCACGTGGATAAAATCAAAACCCCGCTCATGATTGTACAGGGCGCCAACGACCCGCGTGTGAAAAAGCCGGAAGCCGATCAGATTGTAGTAGCCATGCGTGAAAAAGGTATCCCGGTGGAATACATCTGTGCCCCCGATGAAGGCCACGGCTTCGCCCGCCCGGTAAACAACATGGCTTACCTCGCCGCTGCCGAAAAATTTATGGCCAAACACCTCGGCGGCCGCTATCAGGAAAGCATGACGCCCGATGTGGCCAAACGCCTCGGTGAAATCACGGTAGATGTAAAAACCGTGAAAAAGCCCCTGCGCGCCGATGAAGTGGCTGAAAAAATGAAAAACCAGAAAGGCGATATGCCTGCCCGCGACTTCAAACCCGGCGTGTATGAGTACCATATTGATATTTCCTTCGGCGGACAAAATATGGGCATGGAGAGCAAGCGCATCGTAAAGGAAAGTGAAGGCAGCTGGGAAGTAAGCGATGAACTGAATGGCCCAATGGGCACCATGAAGGAGATGAGCCGACTCAAGCGCCAGACGCTCAAACCTGTCAGCCGTGATGTGAATCAAGGCCCGGCCGTCATTAAACTGAACTACAGTGCCGAAGGTGTAAGCGGCAACATCAACGCGATGGGCAAAGAAACGCCGGTGAACGTCGCTGCCGATAAATCCCTCTCTCCTGATGGTTCCTGCATCGATCTCTACCTTGCTGCTTACGATTGGGCCGAGGGCCAAACCCGCTATTTCGACCTGTTTGAGCTGGAAACCATGAGCGTTAGCACGAAAGAGGCCAAAATGTTGCGCCGTGAAAAAGTGACGGTACCCGCCGGCGAGTTCGACGCCGTTGTGGTGGAAGTAAAAAATGCCGCTGATGGCAGCGGTAATGTAATTTACTGGATCGCCGGCGAATACTGCGTCAAATCAGAAGCCAACCTGCCGCAAATGGCTGGCGCCAAAATGATTTCTGTGCTGAAAAGCGCAACCGTCGGTCGCCCCTAAGATAATTATTTGGGTGAATTTTCAGGATAAATGCAGGTGCGATTCCAATTTATCCTCTAAATTCACCCAAATTTTTTGTAACCATTTAAAATACTGATTGCTCATGCGAATGTACCTCACTGCTGCAATACTCCTCATCAGCGCCCTGAGTTTGTCGGCCCAGTCGTTCACCGGCGTATGGCGCACGGTAGACGATGAAACCGGACAAGCCAAAAGTAACCTCGAAATTTATGAAGCCGGTGGTAAATATTACGGGAAAGTAGCCAAAACATTGCGCCCCGACGCCAAAACGCACTGCGAAAAATGTCCCGGTGAACGCAAAAATCAACCCATCGTCGGTATGGTACTTTTAGTAAATATGCTGCTCAAAGATGGTATGTTGCAAGATGGTGATATTCTTGATCCGGAAAAAGGCAAATGGTATGGCTGTAAAATCTGGTTCAAGCCCAACGATCCGAATACCCTGATCGTACGCGGCTATCTCGGGCCATTCTATCGCACGCAGTACTGGACGCGAGTAAACTAATTTTATAAATTTTTTTTCAAAGGTATTGCGCAACGCAAAAAAAGCTATTACCTTTGCCGCGCTTTTGAAAGAAAGCACATGGTGGTCCATGGTGTAACGGTAGCACAGCAGATTTTGGTTCTGTTTGTCAGGGTTCGAATCCTTGTGGACCAACCACCTTAAGCTCTTCAGCGGTTTCGTTGAAGAGCTTTTTTATTGCGTTTTTAGTCCCATCATGCGGAACATCCATATATAAATCCTGGCTAACCAGGTTTTATCCATCAAATAACACATCACTGTGGAGAACAGGGTGCTGCAAAGAATGATGGAAAAAACCACCGACTGAATAATTTCTCCTCCGGCAACCCCTTGTTGCAAAGGCAGCGAGGCCAATACCGCCGCACCGAGTCCTTTCGGTATCATTACTGCCATAAAGGCGGCATCGCGCGGTGGCGTGTCGGCAGGCACTGAAATCCGGACGATAAAAATACGCGCCAGAAACAATGCGCCGGTGAGGCCCAAACCGAGGAGGAACATCCAGCCGTCCTGAAAGCGCACCGAAATACCGATGTAGAGAAAAAAGAAGGTACGCAACAGAAACACCGCCTCCGAAAAAAAAGCGCGCTCCTGCTCGTTGAGGGCTATGGGTTTGCGCGAAATGACATTTTTCATAATCGGCGGGCCTAAAACATCGATATTACCGAGGGTAATCCCGAAAGCCAGTGCCGCAATCGGCCCCGAATAATTCAGGATTTCCACTACCCCGTAAATGATAAATACAAATGCAGGTGTAGTAAATACCGTATTTTGAAGCATTCGCATGCGGTTGAGCAAAATGCTCCACAAAAAAGCACCTGCAATGCCCAGCATTGCCGCAAGGATAAAGGCCGAAATCATCTGCCCCGTCATGTAAGCCAGGTCGAATTTGCCGAGCTTGTACGCCGCCAGCAGCGTGAGCGGTACCGCCAGGGTGTATACATCGGAAAAAGCCGACTCCAAAACCAGAATGGTGCTGCTGCGCTCCTGCAGATTGAACATACGCGCCAGCGTCGTAACCACTGCTGAAGAGGTACCTCCGACAATAGAACCCAGCAGCAACGAACGCGTGGCGCCCAAATCAGTATTAAAATACACAATGCTGCCCACAACCAAACAGGTGCCGATGAAGTTGTAAGTGGTAATCTTGGCGGTGCCGCCAAGGGAGTTGATGAGCGGCTCAAGGCGCTGCTCTATCCCGCTTTCAAACAGGATAAAAATCAGTGTAATGGTGGTGAAAACCGGCCCGATGGCGCCAAAAGACTCGGGTTTTACCAAGCCACTGACCGGCCCAAGCAGCAAGCCGATGGTAAACAACCATAAAACATCGGGAATCTTCGTTCTTTCAAACAAAGACGCGAAGTAATGCGACAAAAAAATGATGCAGCCTACGGAGACAATGGTAAGGGCGGTTGGCATAAGCAGTATTGTTTTCGCTTCTGAGCTTGCAAATTAAATAAAAATATCCGGCATATGTCCAATACATCCCAATATTCTGAAAATCAGCCGCCCGTACTGCTCTTCGACGGCGTCTGCAACCTTTGCAACGCCTCGGTACAATGGGTGCTGAAACGCGATAAAAAAGGCGTTTTTAGATTCGCTTCCCTGCAATCGGACGCCGGACAAGCCCTGCTCCGACAACAAGGCCTGCCCACCACAGGCTTCGATACGGTGGTGCTGATCGATGCCGGCCGTGTATACCTGCGCTCCGATGCGCCCCTGCGGGTGGCCGCGCACCTCGGCGGCTTGTGGCCCCTGTTCGGGGTGTTGAAAATCGTGCCGCGCGCCCTGCGCAACGCTGTGTACAACTGGATCGCCAGAAACCGCTTCCGCTGGTTCGGACAGCGCGAGGAATGCTGGCTGCCCCGCAAAGAATGGCGGGAAAGATTTTTGTAAAAAAACGCCAGCTCCCATATACTTGCTTGATAGTAATTAATTTCCGTAGATTTGCAAAGCGAACTATGCGAATCAGGCAACTTTATCTCCTTCGGGGCTTCGTTTACCTGAATCCACCCTTTTTTATTCCATCTTACTAACTTAATTGCTTTACCATGAACAGCAATTCCCGTGTTTTTTTATCCGCTTTAATCCTTTCCGCCTTCGTAATCCTCTCCGCTTGCAAAACTACACCCAAGGATGATTCGCTCGATATACGGCTGGAACAGCCCGCGAGCCTGTTTAGCCCCATCCTGCCGGGCAGTAATGCCTACACCAAGGTCATTTGTCAACAAATTGTACCGATGATGGTGGCCTACGATCCGGCGAAACGCAGCTACGAACCCTATCTCATCAAGCAAATTCCGGTAGAACGCCTCGTCGCAGATGGCCCCCGCAAAGGCCAGCTGGCGTATGATTTTGAATTAGACGAGGCCGCCAAATGGGATAACGGACAACCCGTAACCGCCGCCGATGTGGTTTTTACCTTTAAAATTTTGCTCAACCCGGCCCAAAAAGAACTGGGGCAATGGCGTGGTTATCTGGAAGACCTCACCGACATTGAGGCGGATCCCGGCAATCCGCGCAAATTCACGGTCTATCTCCGGCAGTATTATATGCTCGGCCTCGAAACCGTTTGCCAGATCCCCGTTTTCCCGGCTTATCATTATGATCCGGACAACCTGCTGGGAAAGGTTAACCTCAGTACACTGCTCGACCTTGCCGCCGCAGAAGCCCTCCTTAAATCCGATTCTTCTCTCGCCGTCTTCGCACGTCAGTTTGTCAGCCCAAAATACACCGGGTTTAATGGTATTTCAGGCGCCGGCCCTTACCGCATCGTTTCGAGCGACGAACAGCAGACCGTGCTGGAAAAAAAGGAAAACTGGTGGGGCGACAAAACCGCCAACCCGCTTCAGAAAGCATACAGCAATAAAATTACCTACAAGTATACCCTCAATGAAAATGAGGTGACGACTATGCTGCGCAACAAAGCACTCGACGAAGTAGCAAATGTCAGTATCGCGAAATTTAATGAGCTCAAACAGGATGCTTATTTCGCTGAAAACTACAACTTCGATACGATGTGGACGCCCACTTACCAGCGCTGGTTTTTTAACCTCAACCATCCGATACTGGCCGATAAGGAAGTGCGCAAAGCCCTCGCCCGCGTGGTGGATTACGATCTGATGATCAATACCATTAATCAGGGTATCGCCCGCCGCGTCGTTGGTCCTGTACACCCAAGTCAGCCATATTACGCCCGGCAAATTCAACCCGTCACTTTCGACGTACAGCAGGCGCGTACCATGCTGCAAAATGCCGGCTGGAGCGACAGCGACAACGACGGTATTCTGGACAAGAAAGTGAATGGCCAAAACCGTAAACTCAGCCTGGAATTGCTGAGCGTCATGGAGTCGGAAGTCAATAAGCAAATCGCCAATTCTATTGTC
>Ga0209368_1001490_pt1 | contig 10029 bp, 8 predicted proteins | sample EBPBio242008_DNA_FD_185862 | JGI IMG/M metagenome (GOLD analysis project Ga0209368, IMG submission 185862) | Wastewater treatment Type I Accumulibacter community from EBPR Bioreactor in Madison, WI, USA - Reactor 1_4/24/2008_ DNA (SPAdes)... | ecosystem: Engineered > Bioreactor > EBPR >...
CAGACGGGAAGTACCACGTTCATTTGCCGTGACTCTGCTGGCAGTCAGCGCGTGATCGTCAGCTCTCCGCTCATGGAGGTCCGTCGAGCCGTCGGGCTGATGCAGCGCCAACGAGCGGCGTTTTCTTCCCAACGGGGGGTCAGCGGTGTCCAACGGTCACTGCCCTTTGGGCAGGCGGCGGCAAAGTTGAACGCTCAAAGGTTCGGGGGAATTCGGCATGAGCATCGGCGTTCGGATCATGTTTTTAGACGGTGATCGGATCATCCGCGTGTCCCAGCGTCGCTTCGAGCGCCTCGTCGATCGCGACTTGAATGAAGCAATGCCCGAGTATGCGGGCCAACGGCTCCGCTGTGCGATGGTCTATGTGCAGCTTGCCGATCGCAAGCCCGTAGAGGTGGTTCGCATCGACTACATGGTGCTTCCGCTGGATCCGGAAGGGCGGCTCGACGCAGACCTTCAATCGCGCAAGATGATGCTGGCCGGGGAGATGTTCGGCCGCGGGATAGCAGGTACCTCCGAACGCGTCGTCGACTTTGGGCCGTATCTGGCGGAGAGGCAGTATCACGCTGAGTACAACTGGAAACCCACGAACAACGAGGAACGCGTCCTGGTGGATCTGGCGCTTGAGCACTGAGTGTTCGAGCTCTTGCGGTCCGGCGAGCAAGCCACGACGGGAAAAGTGTCTCGCAGTGCGTGTCATGAATGAAAGCTCAATTACCCGGTTGTTGCAGAGGCGACGGTGAGGAAGGAGAAGAGAGAACAATGCAGCCCGGACATTTGGTAGTTGCGTTTCTGTTGCTGGCAAGCATCGCTACCCGCGCGGAAACCTTGGTTGGCACGGTGGTGGGCGTGGCCGATGGCGATACCGTCACCGTTCTCGACACTGACCACCAACAGTAGCCAGCCATCAATGCCGCTCCTCTTGCGCGAGCGATGCGGCTGCTGTGGCGCCGTTGGCGATCTGCTCGAATTTCTCCGCACTGGCGAGTGCCGCATCAAGTGCCGGGATCTCGCCGAAGATCATCCCGGACATGGCCGCATAGTCCCTGGCGAGTGCATCCCGCATCGCCGCGCTGGGTGTCAGTGTGAATGTGCCGGGTATCGCGGTATCGAGCCCCAGGTCCGCGCTACCGAAGAACAGCCGCGCATGCTGTGCGCAGTCGATCGCGAGCGCATGATCGGCCTGCCATTCGTGTGCTGATGCGGCCAGCATCAGTTGATGCACGTCGTAGTAATGACGCGAGATGCGCTGTCCGCGGTGCCGCAGTTCGCCACGGCGGTCGTGCCACTGACGCAGGCCGTGCAGGATAATGACCTTGTCCCAGAAGGTGCGCCCGGGCTTCACGGTGGTGACGTTGGTGACAGTTAGATGCAGGTCGGGCAAATCCTGAGCTACATAGGGCGTGACCGTGGCCACGACGTGCGGGTCCAGCGCCGATTTCGCACCGGACTCGATCTTGACTGCGGCGCGCACGTAGTCGCCACCAGTGGCGGTGACGGCGGGATACCAGAACAGCAGTGTCTGGCCATCCTTATCCTCTGGGTCAGGCTCCAGCCGGAAACGGCCTCCTGGAATGACGGATGCAGCGAGCTGCGTGAACTGCGCCGTCAGCGGTCCCGCGATGTAGGCCTGACAAGCGGTGCGAATTGCGTCGAGACGCGCCCGGCGCCTCTTGCCGCTCAGGGCGGTCAGCTCCACCACATCGGCCGCCTGCCCCAGATCATCACGGAAGACCGTGATGTCGATGTCTTCGGAGAACCGGGAGATCAGACCGAAGGCCTTGGAAAGCGAGGTGCCACCCTTGAACAGCAGGCGGGGGCCGCCGACTGCAAGGCCGTTGAACAGCGCATCGAGCGTCCAGCAGACCCAGAAGTCTTTTTCGACATTCTGGACTGCGGTGCCCAGTCGGGCGGCCGTTCCGAGGAACAGGTCGCGCCGCTCAGCGTCTTTGGCGGCAATGACATCGTGGAAGGACGGGTTCAACCGGTGACCTCCCGGTGTTTGGCCGAGCGGCGGCGAATCGCTGACTGCTTCGTGCCGTTATGCGGTTGCGGTGTCTTGGCCGCAGCAAGCTGCTGATCACAGCCGGGCAGTTCACGAACCAGGCTTTGCATCCACGCGGGCATCGCGCCAAAGCCATCGATCAGGTCCTGGCGGATCGCGGCACCGTGGGTTGGGTCTGCCAACACTTGAGCCAATCGGCGCAGGATACGGTCGCGATCAGAAACCAAGGTGTCCTTCAGCCAATGCAGCGCCTGCACCACGCGCATGGCGGGACGTCCTGCCCAGTAGAGACGGCTGGGCGCGGTTTGCTTGAAGTCGATGGTCAGCTTATCGAGCTGTATGGCGCGACGGCGGGCATCGGTATGGATGGTGACACGTGCCGGTACGGCATCGGTCAGGCCGAGATCGTTGGCGGCGGTCATGCCGTCCACCAGCAGGCGCAATTGATCGCGTCGGGCAATGGCTTCCATCACGGCGCGGTAGTCCGGGGTGGTGGGTCGCTTCGTCAGCCGGTTGAGCGTCGGCTTGTCATATAGGCCCCGGTCGATGCGGCGCAGATCACCGGCCTGAACCATGCGTTGAAGGGTTTTGTCGATGGCATCGCGGTTGCCAAGCTGTGCAAAGTCTGTCGGCACCCAGACATGGCCGGGGGCGGCGGTATCGATCTGCGCAGCGATGATAGATTTGAGATCAGACATGATTTTATCCTGTCCGATATTTGTACATACTTTCCGGACCGATGACAAGCCAATTTGTCCGAAAACTGTAGTTCTATTTCGGACCTCAGCATCCGACGCAGTCTGGCCTCCCGGCACATGGTGCCGTCGGGCTCGCCGGCGTTACCCCGCGCTTCGTACCGAGTCGCGGCCATGTGGCGTTGATCCTAACAGCCTCCGGCCAGTTGGCCCTGCGCGCGCCGCTTACCGTTGAGGACGTGGAGTGCCTGTGGAGCGGCTGCCTTGCTGTTCCCTTCAACCGACCACGCCGCTCTCGCCGTCAAGGGTCGCGCGTGTCCTGCACGCTTGTGCCGAAAGAATAGGAAGTCCAGCAGTACCAACTCGAGTATATGAACCTTAATCAAGCGGCGGCAATGCACTTCTTTTTGGTCGATTGCCGTCACCAAACCACAAGCGGCCAGCCAGAACAGTTACTGCTGAGTCCGAGCGCCAAAGGCCGGACCCGACTGAGAGCAGTCGTTCAGATTCTTCAAGCCACTGGCAGCGATCGACCCATAGTCGCCATTGAAGCTCACGAATAATGGACGACCGCTTCAGCTGCCTCTGCGGACACTCGCTCTACAAGGAAACAATCAACCTCATTTGGGCGAGCCGCTATCCGTTCCGCTGGCACACGGTGCCAGGCGATGCCCACCGGGATCTGTTTGCCAGCGCAACCAGATACCTTCTATTATTCCTTGCCAACGCCCTGGCGGCCACCCACACCCGCAAGCCATGATCGATCGCCCGCCACGTGTCTTCATCAGCTATGCCCAGGAATCCGACAGCCATTCGGCGTGGGTGCTGGCCCTCGCCAACCGGCTGCGCGACGACGGCGTCGAGGCGGTCATCGACCGCTACGTCACCTGGCTGGAGAAGGGCTGGCGCCCGTGGATGAGCGAGCAGATCGAGCAGGCCGACTGGGTGCTCGTCGTGTGCACCGAGGAGTACCGCGGACGATTCGACGGTAATTCAGCAGCCGGCAGCGGGCGCGGCGTTCGCTGGGAGTCGCAGCACATCACGCAGGCGCTCTACGACGACAAGTTCAGCAACAAGCGCTTCGTGCCGGTGCTGCCGCCAGCCGGCGACGAGCGCTTCATCCCGCTGCCGCTGAAGGACAGCCGCAGCTTCAGGCTCGACGAGCAATACGACGATCTCTACCGCCTGCTCACCGACCAGCCAGCGACGCCGGCGCCGAAGGTGGGCCAGCTGCGCCGCCTGCAGCCGCTGCCGGTACCGGCGCTGCCCTCGGTGCCGGCAATCGCGCAGCCGGCTGCGACCGATCGAAAGCCGCCGCCAGACATCGCCAACCCCTACCCGGGGCTCGCCGCATTCAAGCCCGCGGACTGCCGCTTCTTCTTCGGTCGGGAAGACGACACGGCACGGGTAGTGAAGCGTCTCGAACAAACCCGCTTCGTCAGCGTTGTCGGCGGTTCCGGAACCGGCAAGTCGTCGCTGATCGCCGCCGGCGTCGTTCCGGCGCTGCGCAAACGCCACGCGCCGCTGACCTATCTGCGCTTCAAGCCGCAAGCCGATCCCTTCCAGCAACTCGCCGAGACGCTCGACCGGGCCCTGCCCGAGGAGCGTCTGACTCTGGGCCTGCCCCGCCAGGAACGGATCCGGCAAGCGCTCACAGCCGACCCGGCGAAGGCCCTCGCCGAGTATCTGGGCAAGCTCGCAGAGCCAATTCTGCTCTTCGCCGACCAGTTCGAAGAGCTGTTTACCCAGACGCCACCCGAGGCCAGGCAACAGTTTCGTCTGCTGATCGAGGCCTTGCGCTGCATCGACGCCGTTTCCGTGGTGCTGACGCTGCGCAGCGAGTTCATGCCCCGCTTGATGGAGTGGCTACGCGCCGAGCTGTTCGAGAGTTCCCTGCTCGGCCTCGACCCGATCAATGACGAAGAGCGTCTGCGGCAGATCATCGTTCGTCCCGCCGAGGCCAGCGGTGTGGCGGTGCAAGCCGAACTACTCAAGGCGCTGTTGCCGGCGGCCCGCGACATGGCCGGCGCACTGCCACTGCTGGCGCTGACGCTGACGCAGTTGTTCGCGCGCCGCGACCCCGCCGACGGCTTGACGCTCGCCGCTTACCAGGGCATGGGCGGGCTGCCGAAGATCGTCGAGAGCGCGGCAGCCGGAATCGATCAGGCGATCGACGACGACCCGCTGCTGGCCGACGCCTGCGAGCGTCTGTTTGCCGAACTGGCGACGGTCATCGACGAGCTGCCGACGCGGCGCACCGCCGCGGTCGACCCCTTGCGTGCCGACGCCCTGGTCAGCGTGCTGGTCGATGCCCTGCGCGCGCAGGGCTTGCTCGCCGATCCCGACGAGCGACACGTCGAACTCGCGCATGAGACGCTGCTCAAGCACTGGCCGCGCCTGCGCGAGTGGTGCGCGCGCTACGCCGACAAGCTGGCCTTGCGTCGCCAGGCCGAGCAGGCGGCCGGCGACTGGCAGAAGGCCAGGACCCGGGAAGACGCGTCCGGCCGGCCGGAAAAGTCTCGCCACAGCGACCTCCTGCGCTGGACCTGGGAACGCCAGAAGCCCGCGCTCCAGGCGCTGCTGGCGCTGAGTCCGCAGCTCAGCGTGCGGCGTGATGCCGACTTCGCCGACGCCGGCATCGACGCCTGGCGCGCCCTGCAAGAGGTGCTGAACGAGCCGCTACGGAGCTTTCTCGCTCCCGAACCGCTCCGCCTGCTCGACGAACTGCGCTCCGACGAGACGCCGCAGCAACGACGCGAGGAGATCGGCCTGCGCCTCAACCAGATGGGCGATCCGCGCCGTGGCGTCGGCGTCGATGCAGCAGGGCTGCCCGATCTCGTCTGGGTCGACATCCCGGCGGGCCAGGTGACGCTGAAAACGGAGCCACCCGAGACTTTCGCGGTCTCCTCTTTCCGGATCGCCAGCTATCCGATCACCTGGGAGCAATATCGCGCTTTCGTCGATGCCGCCGATGGCTATCACGATCCGCGCTGGTGGGACGGGCTCAAGCACGAAGACCAGCCGGGTGACGATCGCTGGGCATTCCCCAGCTATCCGGCGATCAATGTTTCCTGGTACGACGCGGTCGCCTTCTGCCGCTGGTTGAGCAAGCGCCTGGGATTGGCCGCAGACGAGGTCGTCCGCCTGCCGACTGAGTGGGAGTGGCAATGGGTGGCGCAGGCAGGCGCCGAAGCGCAGGAATACCCCTGGCGTGGCGAGTGGCACACGATGCGCGCCAACAGTAGCGAAAGCGCCATCAACAGGACGATTGCGGTGGGCATGTATCCTCTGGGTGCGCCCGATTGCTGGCCGATTCTGGATATGGCCGGCAACGTCTCGGAATGGTGTCTGAACCCGAGAAAGGAGCCTGGCAGTGCCGGGTCCAAGCCGGACGTGTCCCGCGTGCTGCGCGGCGGGTCGTGGAGCAACTTCCCGGGGTACTGTCGCGCGGCCGGCCGCAGCGACAACGCTCCGGACCTCCGCAACTACGACATCGGTTTCCGGGTGTGTCGTGGTGCCCCCATCGAACCGCTGCCCGCTGCGCCGCTGAACACTGTTCTGCGGAAGCGCTGATCACTGGGCGCCGCGCAGCGGCGCCGGCGATTTTTTTTCGGGCCTTGACGTAGGCTTGCGTCGCGGCACGTCGCCGGGTTTGAGGACGAATGGGTCCAGCACGTGTCGGCGCAGGCCCCAGGAGTCAGCGTGCCGCACGTGATTGATCCAGCCGCGCACGCTGGCATCAAACTCGGCGAAGCGGATCGTGCCGGCCTGGTAGGCTTCGTAACGCTCGCCGAGTTGGCGTGTCGCGAAGCGCACCTTGCGCGCCTTGACCAGACGGTACTCGGGAAAAACGACGAAACCCAGCCAGGGAATGCCGTCGGCCGTGGGCGTCACCTGCGTGCAGCGGGCGTGGATCGTCAGCCGCAGTTCCGCCAGCCGCGCCTGGATCGCCGCCTTCCACGCCCACAACGTCGCCTTGCTGTCGGCGAACAGCGCGAAGTCGTCGACGTAACGCAGATAGGCCCGGCAGCCGAGTTCGCGCTTGACGAACAGGTCGAAGGGATGGAGGTAGCAGTTCGACCAGAACTGCGAAGTAAGATTGCCAATCGGCAGCCCGCGCGGACGGCACACCGCCAGCAGATCATCACCCGGAAACCACACCATGTCGTACTGGTCGCGCAGGACGTCGGCACCGCCGGCGACGATGACCTCGATCAGGCGCATGATGTCGGGTTCGGGAATCTGGCTGCGCAGGCCGTCGAGCAGGATCGCATGGTCGATCGATGCGAAATGCTGGCGCAGATCCGCGCGCAGGACGTAGCGATAACAACGAGCGAACTGCTGCAGGCGGTCGATTGCCCGATGGCTGCCCTTGCCGATGCGGTTGGCGTAGCTGTCGGGAATGAAAATGCGCTCGAAACGCGGTTCGATGATCGCGCACAGCGCGTGGTGCACCACCCGGTCGCGAAAGGTGGCGGCGCTGATCTTGCGGTGCTTGGGTTCGTGGATGAAGAAGTGGCTGTAGGGTCCGGGCGCATAGCTGCCGTCGAGCAGGTCCGCATGCAGGCGCAGCAGACGATCGGCCATCTGGAACTCGAAAGCGGCGACGGCAGGTCGGCGTCGCTTGCCGCAGGCGGCGCGCTGGAAGGCTTGCAGCAGCTGCGGCCAGCCGCAAAGCAATTCGAACGCGGGAGTCTGTCGGGCGCTATCGATGGTGGCAGGTCCGGCGGCCAGGCGTACGTAGCCTGTCGCGACACTCTCCAGGAGACGGCATGGCAGAAGAACTGGTGTTATTCACGCGGCTGTTCGACCTCTTGAGCTGGTTGCTGCCGCACGCGGAGCGCTTTCCCCGAGTGTACCGCCAGAGCGTTACCCGGCGCCTGATGGATGCGGCGCTCGATTGCCAGGAGGCGGCCCTGGTCGCCCAGAGCACGCGCGGCGCACGCCGCCAGACGGCGCTGCAGGATGCCGACGCGGCGCTCAATCGGCTGCGGCTGTACCTGCGGCTGGCGCACCGCTGGAAGTGGCTCAACGATGGTCAGTACGCGCACGTCAGCGCCATGGTGGCGGAAATCGGCAGGCTGCTCGGCGGCTGGATCCGGCAGAGCGCCTCCTGAAAAGGCGACGCGGAAAGGGTGGGCGAAAAGAGGTGGGCGCCACGGGAGCGAATCCAGGTGGCGCCCGGTCTTGCTATGCGCCCGACGCACAGAGCGCGTGCGGACGGGACAAGCCTGCGCCATCGATCGCTCCCCGGCCTCGTCCGGAAAACCGTGGTCGGCCGGAAATTCCGACACGCGCCAGAATACTCCCTGGCGCCTTGCGGGGATGATCACGATGTGGGCACCACGACACACCCGGAAACCGATGTTGTTGTTGCGGTTGTCCGGAGTGTTGTTGTTGCGGTTGGCCGCGCGACAGTTCCTCGGGTTGTTGTTCCACGACCCGCCGCGCAGCACGCGGGACACGTTTCAGGCCGCCCCGCAGGCCGAAGCCTGCCGGCAAAGTATGACAGCGAGGGAATTGCAGGGCAAAAAAAATCGCCGGCGCCGCTACGCGGCGCCCAGCGATCAGCGCTTCGGCGGAACAGTGTTCAGCGGCGCAGCGTCCGGCGGTTCGATGGGGGCACCACGACACACCCGGAAACCGATGATGTTGTTGCGGTTGACCGGAGTGAGGTTGCGGCGGGAGGCCGCGCGACAGTTCCACGGGTTGATGCTCCACGACCCGCCGCGCAGCACGCGGGACACGCCTTGGTCTGGCCCGGATGGATCCGTCACCGGGTCTGCGGAATACGAGGCGTACCAGTCGTGCACCCATTCATAGACGTTGCCAGCCGTATCGTGCAAACCCCTGGGGTTCGGCGGGTAACGATCGTGCACCGGTGTCGTCCGATTCCCCATGCAGTTGGCCTTGTCCTTCGCAAAGTGATTTCCCCACCAATACGCCGTGTCCGTCCCGGCGCGGGCGGCGTATTCCCACTCGGCTTCGGTCGGCAGGCGGTAGCGACGGTCGCCGGTCTTCTCTCCCAGCCACTGCGTGTAGGCCGTGGCATCGTCCCAGCTGACGTTGATCACCGGACGATCGGCGCGTCCCCAGTGGACGTCCGGCGGGAATTCAATCTCCTTTCCCTGCCGCTGCTGATCCCACACGTAGTAATCGTATTCGAGGAAGGTCACTTCGTATCGGCCCAGGGCGAATGGCTTCGACAGGGTCACGTGATGCGCGGTATCGCTCTTGTCGCATTTGGCCCCTTCGACGTCATCGCGGCCCGGCACGCAGCCCATCGTAAAGCTCCCCGTCTCGATGTCCACCATATCCGGTACCGGGACGTAGCCGGCGAGCGACTGGAAGAACCAAAGCGGTTTCTGCACCGTGTAGGTGAAAGGCAGATTGTTCCGGCTGGCCCACCAGGCACCTTCGCCAACTACACCCAACACCGTCAGCAACAGAACGAGCTGTCCCGCCCCCGCCCAGCGACTCCAGTACACGAAGCGCCCTTCGTCGCTGCGCGGGGCCACCCGCAGCCGCCGATAGCGCCAGAGATCGTGCCAGCCGGCGAGGTTCCACCAGCGACCGACGACACCGCTCTTGCTCCAGTGCTCGGTCTGAAACCTGAGCTGCTGGCGAAACACCTCGCGGTCGCGGTTTTTTTCAATGTAGTCGTAGAGCGTCGGCCAGTAGCCGACCGCCTTGCCGGTCTGCTCGTCCTTGCGGCGGGCGCGGATCAGCGTCTCGTGAATCAGGTCGACGTAGTGGCGCTGCTGCTCGTCGCTGATGGTGACCAGCCGCAGTGCGCCGGCGTGGGCCTGCGCGGGCGCATCGGCTCGGCGTTCACCGGAAAGCAGTTGCAGCACGCGCTCGCCGACCTCCGGCTTGCCATCACCGGCAATCATCACCGCTTCTTCGCGGGGGATGCGCTGGCGCGTGTGGCGTCCCCCGTCGTTGATGCGCGTCAGGCTGAGGAGCAGTTCGAGCGCCACCTTCCGGCCACCGCTGACCTGCCCGTCGATGCGCGTCAGCAAGTCGTTTGCCTGCGTGCTGAGCATTCCGGCGACGCCCTTCAACTGGCGGTAGAGCTCGCCACTGAGGACCTCACCCTGGCGCTGCTGCCAGAGCGTGAACAGCGCGTTCTCGACCAACGGCAAGGCGCCGATCTCGTCGCGCGCGTCCTCGATAATCGCCGTGCTCACCTCGCTGACTTCGAGCCCGGCGAGCCGCGCCGGCTGCTCGATGATTTCGCGCAGGCCATGCTCGGAGATGGTCGGCAGGAAGTAGCGCTTGCAGTGGCTGTTGTAGATCGCCTGCAGGCGTGGCAAGCGCTCGAAGCGG
>Ga0209368_1001491_pt1 | contig 10027 bp, 9 predicted proteins | sample EBPBio242008_DNA_FD_185862 | JGI IMG/M metagenome (GOLD analysis project Ga0209368, IMG submission 185862) | Wastewater treatment Type I Accumulibacter community from EBPR Bioreactor in Madison, WI, USA - Reactor 1_4/24/2008_ DNA (SPAdes)... | ecosystem: Engineered > Bioreactor > EBPR >...
GGGCACCACATCGCCCCGAGGAAATCCCCGGTCGCGGCGGGGACGTGCTCGCGTACCTGATCGGAGGTGAGCAGTTCCACGCTGTCGAACCCGACCCGACGGGCCTCGTCAACCAGGGCGGTGAGCAGGGTCGCCTCCTCGGGTCGAGTCTGCAGGTAGAGATTGCCGCCGCGGACCAGCTCGAAGTCACCGTCCTGGGCCGCGGCGTGCCAGCGGCCCAGCGCTTCGCGGGCCAACGCCAGCTCCGATCCATAGCGCCCCTGAACTCGGAGCGAACCCTGGGCCCGTCCGGACCCCTCCCGGGCCGGATCGGACTCCTTCTCCAGCAGCACGACCTTGGCTCCACGTTCGGCCAGTTCGGCGGCCGCACAGACTCCGACGATGCCGGCGCCGACCACCACCACGTCCGCCGTTCCGGGGTTCATCGGCGGGCGTCCAGTCGGCGCAGTGCGGCCTCGTCGACGTCCACGCCGAGACCTGGACCGGTCGGCACGGCAATGGCCGAACCGATCACCTCGACCTGCGGGGTGGCGATCACCTGCCGGTACTTCAGCGGGCCCATCAGGTACGCGGGGTAGGCCAGCCGCGGCAGCGCCGCGGCGAGGTGCAGACCCATGGCCGTGGCGATGCCCATCTCGATGACGCTGCCGACCATCAGCCCCAGGCCGGCCGCGTCGGCGACCTGCGCGGCCTGCCGGGCGGCGGTCGGACCGCCGAGCTTGGAGTGCCCGAGGTTGATCACGGTTGCCGTGCGGTCGGCAGCCAGCCGGGCCGCGTCGGTGACCGTCCGCACCGACTCGTCGGCGCAGATGTCGACCCGTAGCTGCCCGACCAGGGTGGTCAAGAAGCCGGTGGACTGCACCGGGAGCGGCTGCTCGAGCATCGACAACCCGATCTCGGGCACCCGGGGCAACGCCCGGACCAGATCGCTGGGCTGCCACATGCCGTTGACGTCGACGAACAGCGCGATCTCGGGGCCGATGGCATCGCGGATCGCCTGTAGCCGGTCCAGGTCGGCGCCCAGTTCGCCGCGGCCCGCGTAGGTCTTGATCGAGGTGTAGGTCGCGGCCTGCTCGACTGCGAGGTCGGCCATGGCCGCCGGGTCCTCGTCCCAGCCGACGGAGCCGTGCACCGCGACTCGGTCCCGGAAGGCGCCGCCGAGCAGCGTGGACACCGGCACACCGAGGGCGCGGCCGGCCAGGTCGTACAGCGCGGTATCGATGGCGGTCACGGTGAACGGCGCGAACTTCAGCACCCGGGCCACGTCGGCCAGCAGCGGCACATGCTGCATCGGGTCGCGGCCGATGAGTACCGGCGCGACCCGCTCGGCGATCAGCTCGACGATCGAGTGCTGGGTCTCGGAGGTGAACGCCGGAACCGGACACGCCTCCCCATAGCCCACCGCACCGTCGTCGGTCCGGATGATCACGACCACGTTCGGCGAGGTGGTGCGGTCCGTGGTGCCGAACCGGAACGTCTGAGCGAAAGTCGCCTTCAGCGGGATGGCTTCGACCGCGGTGATCTTCACGCCGCCTCCGTTCGGTAGAAGTTGGCCGTGGACGGGGCGAGCGCCGGCCGGCCGAGGATGGCGTCGGACAGCTTCTCGGCAATCATCATGGTCGGCGCGTTGAGGTTGCAGGTCGGGACTCGGGGCATGATCGAGGCGTCGACCACGCGGAGCCGGCCGACCGTGTGGACCCGGCCCTGCTGGTCGACCACCGAGTCGTCGCCGGTACCCATCCGGCAGCTTCCCGACGGGTGGTAGGAGGTGCCGAGCTTGGCCCGGACAAAGGCCTCGAGATCGGCATCACTCCGGCAGTCCGAGCCGGGATGGAGCTCGCCCTTGTTGTAGCGGGCGAAGGCCGGCTGAGAGACGACACCACGGATCAGCCGAATCGCTGCCACCAGATCGAGCAGGTCCTGCCGCTGCGCCAGATGATTGAACACGATCGACGGCGCCGCGGCCGGATCGGAGGAACGCAGAGTGACCGAACCCCGGCTGAGCGGCCGGGACAGATCCATCCAGAACTGGAACCCCGGGACTGGCACAAGCCTGCGGCCGACCAGCTTGCGGGTCAACGGGAGGAACTCGTACTGCACGTTGGGGAACGGCTGCGACTCATCCGTCCGCAGGAACGCGCCCGCTTCGAAGAAGTTGCTCGCCCCCAGACCCCGCCGCAGCACCGCCCACTGCGCGGCCAGCTTGACCTGACCGATCGGCCCGACCTGGCTGGTCAGCGAGTCGGCGTCATCGACCGACCACTGCACGTCGACGCCGGGATGGTTCTCCAGACTCCGACCCACCGCCGGCAGCTCACTGACCATCTCGATGCCGTGCCGGCGCAATTCCTCCCCCGGCCCGATTCCCGACAGCAGCAGCAGCTTGGGCGAGTTGAACGCGCCGGCCGAGACGATCACCTCGCGGTGGGCGTGCACGACGTTGGTCCGGCTGCCGTCGGCGTACCCGATCCCGGTAGCCACGCCGCCGCTCACGACAATCTTGGTGACCTGGGTCCGGGTCAACAGGTGCAGGTTCGGCCGCCGAATGGCCGGCCGCAGGAAGCCGCGCGCGGTGCTCCAGCGCAATCCCCGGTGGATCGACGACTGGGCGATGTGCAGTCCTTCCTGGCGAAAGCCGTTATGGTCCGACGCCACCTGTTGGCCGGCCTGCTCCCCGCTGATCAGGAACGCGTCGTACAGCTGGTGCTCGGCCGCGCATCGACTGACCTGCATCGGCCCCGAGTCGCCGCGCCACTCGTTCCCGCCCTCGGCGAAGGTCTCCATCTTGCGGAAGTAGGGCAGACAGTGGGCGTAGTCCCAATCCGGTAAGCCCTGCGCAGCCCAACCCTCATAGTCCAGCGGATTGCCCCGGTTGAAGATCATCGCATTGATCGACGAGGTGCCGCCCAGCACCTTGCCTTGCTTCTCCTCAGTACTGCGGCCAGACAGCTCCGGCTCCGGGCCGGCCCGAAAGCCCCACTGGATGCCGGCGTTCTGATAGGCGAACGGCAGCGCCGCAGGCATGATCAACTCCGGTCGCCGGTCGGTACCGCCGGCCTCGACCAGCAGCACCTGCACCGTCGGGTCCTCGCTCAGCCGGGAGGCCACGATGCAGCCGGCCGAGCCGGCCCCGATCACCACGTAGTCATAGGTAGGACTCACGGGCAGCAGCCTAGGAATCCGCGGTCGGCGCCTGCTCCGGCAGACCGAGGAAGTTCAGGCTGCACCGTTCGACAGCTGTCGAAGAGTCGACGGTGAACTTCCCGCGGCCGACGGAGGCGCCGGCCATCCTTCGGCCCATAAGGTCGAGTCCGTGACCATCGAACAGGCCCTCACGACCGCCCGCGCCACCGCCGTCGACATCCCCCACGTCATCGGAGGCCGCGAGGTCCGCACCGGCCGGACCGCCCCCGTGGTCGCGCCGCATGATCACCATCGACCGCTGGGCGTCGTGCATTGGGGAACGGCGGCCGAGGCCGAGGCCGCGATCAACACCGCCTTGACGGCGGCCCGCGACTGGCACCGCCAGGACTGGTCACAGCGGGTCCAGCCGTTCCTCCGCGCCGCCGAACTGCTCGCCGCCGGCGAATGGCGCGACCGGCTCGTCGCGGCGGCCATGCTCGAACTGTCCAAGACCCACGGCCAGGCCGACGGCGACGCCGCCGCCGAAACCGTCGACCTGCTCCTGGCCGGCATAGCCAACCTCGAGGCCGCGTACGCGGTGCAGCCGGACTCGGTCGACGGCGTCACCAACACCCTGGACTACCGGCCGCTGGAAGGCTTCGTGTTCGCGGTGTCTCCGTTCAACTACGCCTCGATGAGCCATCTGGCCTTCGGACCGGCGCTGCTCGGCAACACCGTGGTCTGGAAGCCGGCCGAGAGCGCGTCCTGGTCGGCTTACCTGACCCTGGAACTGCTGCGAGTCGCCGGCCTGCCCGACGGCGTGATCAACCTGGTGCACGGCAACGGCGCCGAGATCGGCGGCACCGTGCTGACCCACCCTGAACTGGCCGCCGTCCACTTCACCGGATCGACCGCAACGTTCCAACAGATCTTCAGAACGGTCGGCACGAACATCGCCGGATACCGCAGCTATCCCCGCGTCGTCGGCGAGACCGGCGGCAAGGGCTTCGTCGTCGTCCATCCATCGGCCGACGTCGACGCGCTGACCGATGCCGTCGTGCACGGCGCGTTCGACTATCAAGGCCAGAAGTGCTCGGCCGCCTCCCGGCTCTTCGTCCCGCGCAGTCTGTGGCCCACCGTCCGTGATCAACTTCTCGACCGCACCGCCCAGCTGAGGATGGGCGACCCGACCGAGCCGGGCATCCAGATCGGCGCCGTGATCAACGCCCGCCAGTTCGCCAAGCACGAGGCCGCCCTGGCCCAGGCCCGGGCCGAAGGGCTCGTCCTGACCGGAGGGCACGCCGACGCCCAGGTCGGCTGGTTCGTCGAGCCGACGGTGCTGCAGGTCGACGACCCGCAGTCTCCGTTCTTGACCGAGGAACTGTTCGCCCCCGTCACCGCGGCCCTCGTCTACGACGACGCCGACTGGGCCAAGACCCTGCACCTGGTCGACAACTCGACCGGATACGCACTGACCGGCGCAGTCTTCGCCACCGACGAACACGCCATCACCGAGGCCGACGACATCCTGCGCTACACCGCCGGCAACTACGTGATCAACTCCCACCCCACCGGCGCTGTAGTCGGCCAGCAACCCTTCGGTGGCGCCAGAGCGTCCGGCACCAACGACAAGGTCGGCACCGTCTGGAACACCATCCGCTTCCTCAGCCCACGGTCGGTCAAACGGGTCGCGTCGGCCGGGCCGCGATCATCCAGGACAAGCCAGCCGGTGTGACGGTCCTCTATCAACGGACCCATTGAGAAAGCTGTAGCTCGCAACGATCCACCGGCCCGCCTCCATCCCGCGTCGAACCTGTCCTGGTGAAGGTCTACGCCCACGGAGGAGGAGGTCTGCGTGGGTGCGTCGTTGTAGGAGGCGGGGAGCTCAGGATCGGCCCAGCGGCCGTCGACCTCGAACTCCTGCATCAGCTCGGCCCTGGATCAGGGCGATTGCCGCATGACCCGCCCGACCTGCACATGTAGGTTCTCGCGCGATCTGTCGTCGGCGATGTGGCGTCGGCGATGTGGCGTTGACTAGGGCAACGACATCTTGCTGGTGGGATTGGAGACCAGGTGCCGCCGCCTGGTCGATGAGGTACGGGGACGGCGTGGCTCACGTACGCCGATGCTTCCATCCTCTGGGCCGCGCATGGAACTCGCTCGTCGCCGATCTGACATCGGGAAGGTCAACGGCTCAATGACGTGAGGAAGCGTAGGTGAGATCCAGTCAATGGGCCTCGACGACTCTCGCATCAGCCCATGGTGCCCGCGATCCTGGCCGCGGCACAGCGTGCGTTGCACGAGCGGCATCCGTGGCTGATCACGCTCGGTTATCGCTCGTCCAGCATCGGGCCTGAGAGTCTGGCCTACTTCGACGCGTGTCTCGGCGTGCTCACGCCGACCCATGCCACCGCACGTGTGAAGTTTGAAGCCATCGCCGTACTGACCGGTCTCGCCGCCCTGTTCGCCCAGCAGGCTCGAAGCGAGACGTCAGGCGCTGCAACGATCTTTCCGCTCGTCCCGCTCGAGTCCTACCCGCACCTCGCGGCGGCCGTCGCGCAGCCCGCGGAGGAACCCGTCGCTGGCGACCTGTTCGAGCGCACAGTCCGCGGCGTGCTCACGGGACTGCTCCAGATGTGAGCTGCTCCGGGGCAAGAGTGCTGCGCAACCTCACGGCGATGACCTTGCCCTCAGTACGCCCGGTTCGGAAGACGACCGTCAACTGAGAACGGCGTTTGTCGATGTGCGTCGATCGGCCCCGCTGACCGTCCGCCGTGCCGATGGCGTTGTTGTCGCGATGGGGAGGCTTTAGCACGGAAGGAGAGCTGTCGATTTGGTGAGCCAGTGGGTTGGTAGCGGCGTGTTACTGCCGGGTGATCGTCATCTCGACTCTGTCGGGCAGGTTCTCGAAGGCGGCGAGGTCGGAGGTGATCTTGCCCATCTTGGTGAGGGTGGGCACCGAAGAGGTGGGGGCGTAGATGATGGTGATGCTGTCCATCGGGTTGTAGTAGACGATGTCGCCGGCCTCGACGTCGGTGTAGAACGGGCCGGTCTCAGTCATCGGCTCGTCGAGCTCGGTGATGTACTCGATGCCGGCGTTCCGGTTCCAGGTCAACGTGGTCGGCAGGGTGGCCAGGAAGTCCTGCGACACCTGGCTGTCGTTGATGGTGGCGTTGAACGTCTGGTCCCCAGCGGTGATGGTGATCGGGGTCTCCGCACCGGCGGTTGGCGTGGACGCGTCGGTGCTGGGCGAGGTGGACGGCGACGCGGCCGGCGAGCTGGGGCTTGCGCTGGAGCTGGACCCCGCCGGCGCGGTGCCGGTGTCGGTGGTGGATGCGCAGGCGTTCAGGCTGATCAGGGCGGCCGCTGCGGCCAGGGTGGCGAGGGTCTTCTTCATGAGGTGGTGCCTTTCGTGGAGTCGTGCGTGGTGTGGGCGCGCGGCTCTGCGCTGTCGGCACTCATGGGAGCGTGCGCCGAGGTCGAGACGAGACGTCAAAGCTTTGGTGACGACCGATGGTCGGGGTGTGCGCTCAGGCGGCGTCGTGGTCGAGGTGGGACGACAGGTCACGGTGGGCGTCGGCCTGGGCGAGGAGATCGCGGGCTTTCTGCTCGACCCCGGCGACAGCGTCAGCGCCGGCTATCCACCGCAGCGGCGGCTCGTCGAGGGCGACGATCTGGACCAGGGCCTGGGCGAGCTTGGCGGGGTCGCCGCCCTGCTGACCATTCATGCTCTTCCATATCGCGATGGTCTGGGTGGTCCGCTCGGCGTAGTCAGGGATCGACAGTTCGGGCCAGATCGAGGACGCACCCTCGACGAGGAGCTCGGTGCGGAAGAAGCCGGGCTCCACGATGGTGGTGGTGATCCCGTACGGTGCGACATCGAACCGCAACGACTCCATCCACCCTTCGAGGGCGAACTTCGATGCCGAGTAGGCCGCGCAGAACTCCTGGCCGATGATGCCGGCAGTGGAGGAGAAGGTCACGACCTTGCCGCTGCGCTGCTTGCGCATGACCGGCAGCACGGCCCGGCTCACATTGAGGGGGCCGAAGAAGTTGGTCTCCATCTGCGCCCGGAACTGGGCGTCGCTGATCTCTTCGAAGTAGCCGGCGTAGAAGTTGCCGGCGTTGTTGATCAGGGTGTCGATCCGGCCGAACCGGGCGACGGCAGCATCAACCGCGGTCAGAGCGGCGTCTGGGTCGGTGATGTCGAGGGAGACAGCGAGCAGCTGGTCGTGCTCGCCGAGTGCGGCGGTGACCTTGGCAGCGTCCCGGGCAGTCGCGACCACCGAGTGGCCGGCGTGCAGGGCGGCCTTGGCCAGGTCGACGCCCATGCCGCGGGCGGCGCCGGTGATGAACCAGACAGAGCCAGTGGTGTCAGTCATGAGAAGCAATTCCCTTTCGGTGCGGTGATATGTCCTAGTCAAGACGCCGGCCGACCGTGGAGGGAGTCCTTGGCTATGGGGTTAATGACAGGCCCTCTCTAGATCTCGCCGGGCGGCCTAGATTCGCTGCCATGGACCACCGGGAGGACATTCGCGAGTTCCTGATCTCGCGGCGAGAACGCCTCACCCCGCAGCAGGCCGGGCTGCCCGACTTCGGCGGCCGCCGGCGAGTGAAGGGTCTCCGCCGTGAAGAGGTCGCCCTGCTTGCCGGTATGAGCACCGAGTACTACGTGCGGTTGGAACGCGGCAACGCGACCGGGGTTTCCGAGGCCGTTTTGAACGGCATCAGCCGGGCGCTGCAGCTCGACGAGGCCGAACATGCCCACCTCTACGCCCTGGCCCGGGCCGCGAACCAGGGCGCTGCCCCGCAACGTCGCCGCGGCCCGTCCCGGCCGCAGCAGGTCCAGCCGAACGTGCAGCAGCTGATCGACGCGATGACCACGGTGCCGGTGTTCGTGCAGAACGGTCGGCTCGACGCGGTCGCCACGAACCGGCTCGGCGCCGCCTTGTTCTCCGAGATGTTCATCGCCCCGCAACGCCCGATGAACGCGGCCCGGTTCACGTTCCTCGACCCTCGCGCCCGCACCTTCTACCGCGACTGGGAAGGCAACGCCCGCCAGATCGTCGCCCTGCTCCGTGCCGAAGCCGGTCGTGCCCCCTACGACCGGATTCTCACCGATTTGATCGGTGAGCTCGTCACCCGTGACGACCAGTTCCGGACCTGGTGGGCCGCTCACGACGTCCGCGAGCACCGGACCGGGTCCAAGTGTGTCCATCATCCGATCGTCGGCGATCTCGACCTCACCTTCGAAGCCATGGACCTCACCTCCGACCGCGGCCTGCAGCTGCTCGCCTTCTCCGCCGCCCCCGGTTCACCATCACACGATGGCCTCCAGCTATTGGCCAGTTGGGCGGTCACGCAGCAGATCGACCCCGTCACTACTGACGCCACCACCAACACCAACCAGTCGTAACCCGCGACTCCTCCTCGCCACCTCGGTACCCACCCCGGCACGGGGGTGCGCTGCGCCGCGCCCACCGGCGGGCACACCGGCGGCGCCGCGCACCCACACCCATCAGAAAGGGCCCTGACATGACCACCTGGAATCCCGACACCCTCGACCTCATCCGCCGCACCGCCGACCTGTATGTGTCACCGCTGCGATCCGATGGCCTCACCTACGGCACCCCGACCCAGACTTGGGCGCTCGTCGTCGACGGACAGGTCTACGTCCGCGCCGCGAACGGCCCGGCCTCGAGCTGGTACCAGGCCGCGATCACCCAACAGGCCGGTCGGGTCCGCGTCGACAACCACGACTACGAGGTCACCTTCGCCCCCGCGCCGGCACACGTGGCGCCGGCCATCGATGCCGCCTACGACGACAAGTACCCCGGCAGTCCCGCGGTGGCGATCATGCAGGGCGACGGGCCGACCGCGGCGACCGTGGTCATCCACCCACGATGACCGCCCAACCCGAACAGGCACCCCCGCCCACGCCCACAGAGCCCGCTGTGGATCCGGTGGCGGGGACTGCTCCGATGGAGACCGCGCTCGTTCATGACGAGCGTTGGCCGGACCGGTTTCCGTGGCTGCCGATCCTGGTCCTCGGCTTCGCCTGGCTTCTGGCCGTGGCGATCGAGCTCAGCCCTGCGGGGCTCCTCAACGCCATCGCTGCCGACCTGAACATCAGCGTGGTCGCCGTCGGCACCATGACCACCTTCTACGCCCTCGGCAACGCCCTCCTGGTTCTTCCGCTGACAGCGTTGGCCATCAAGTTCGCCCGCCGGACCGCCCTCATCGTGGTGATGATCGTGTTCGTCACCAGCAACCTGATCGTCGCGTTCGCCCCGACCATCGTCGTCGCTGACATCGGCCGTTTCCTCGGCGGCGCCTCCTATGCCGTGATCTGCACCCTGTTCCCCGCCGTGGTCGTCCGCATCGCCGGACCACGCCACGCGGGTAAGGCCATCACCGTTGTCTTCGCCGCCACCAGCCTCGGCGCCGCGCTCGGTGCCCCCCTCGCCGCCCTTGTCGGCAACACCTTCGGCTGGCGGACCACTTTCTTGGCCGCCGCTGCCCTCGCCCTCATGGCCGGTGTAGCAATGAGCTTCTTCGTGCCGAGAACCCGCGGCGGGGGGCACACACCCCTCACCCTCGCCCAGACCGCACGGCTGCCCGGGGTGCTGCGGGTGGCGATCGGCTGGTCACTGGTCATGCTCGCCCACTTCGTCGTCCTCACCTACATCGAGGCCTACTTCACCTACCTTGGCCTGCCCGCCTCCACCACCAGCCTCACCTTGTTCCTCATCGGTATCGGCGGCATCGTCGGCACCTTGCTCATCGGCCGCATCTCCTCCAGGTCCTTCTTCGCCGCCCTGATCGCTGCCCCCAGCGCCGTCGCCGCCGGCTTCGCCGTCCTCTTCCTCGGCGGATCCCAGCTGGTCGTCGTGCTGATCGGAGT
>Ga0209368_1001498_pt1 | contig 9975 bp, 7 predicted proteins | sample EBPBio242008_DNA_FD_185862 | JGI IMG/M metagenome (GOLD analysis project Ga0209368, IMG submission 185862) | Wastewater treatment Type I Accumulibacter community from EBPR Bioreactor in Madison, WI, USA - Reactor 1_4/24/2008_ DNA (SPAdes)... | ecosystem: Engineered > Bioreactor > EBPR >...
GAGCTTCCCTCGCGCGCGCCCCGCCTGTCCAAACGCCGCGGCGGACGGATGGGCCGGCTGGATCATTAGGCGCGACGGCAAGGGCAATCTTCGTCGAAGAAGATCGCAAACTCCTTCAAGGGAACTTGTCCGGAGCCCGTCAGAACGTCGCCCCCCGGCCAAACCGGACGCCCCCCTCAACTTGACCTGCGCCATCCCGCCCATACCTTTCCCGGCATGGCAACGGGAGGCGGCCCATGACATCACATCTCGAAGGCGGCTGCCTCTGCGGCCATATCCGGTTCCGCACCACGGGCGAGCCGGGATTCCCCCACACCTGTTCCTGCCGCATGTGCCAGCGCCACACCGGAGCCCTCACCGCCGCCTGGGTGGAGTTTCCCGCCGAGGCCGTGGCCTGGATCGGGCCGGGCGGCGCGCCGGCCGTCTATCGCTCCTCCGACAGATCCTCGCGCGCCTTCTGCCCCCGCTGCGGCAGCTCTCTCGGCGCCGTGGACGACGCCCCGGTGATCGCGCTGCTGACCGGGTGTTTCGACAAGCCGCAGCTCAAGGCGCTGAAACCCGCCAGCCACTCCTACCGCAGTGCCCGCCCGCGCTGGTGGCACCCCGAAGTGGATGCCTGACCGCCCGCCACCGCCTCATGGCCCAGGGCTCACCTCGACCGTGACTGCCTCTATTTTCCCGTCGAACCGGGTATCCGCGCCGCCGCGGAACACCGCAGCCACCGGCGTCTGCAGGTCGATGCCCACATCCGCAGTCTCGTCGGCCGAAAACAGCAGCGGCTGCGTCCGCCCGATCCAGCCCTCGCCCACGGCCTTTCCGTTCACCGAAACCCGCCCCAGCCCGCCGCGCCCCGGACCGCCGCCGTCATAGGCGAAGTCGAAGCGGATTGTCGCCGGTCCGGGCGGCAGCGCATCTTTCCCCGTCACGACAAAGCGCTCCAGCCCAAGGAAATTGTACTCATAGGCCGGCACGCCGTCCTTCATGTACAGCGCCCAGCCGCCGAAACGGCCGCCCTGCACCAGGATCGCACCGTTTCCGCCACCTTCGGGAACCACCACCTCGGCGGTGATCGACACAGACCGGTTCTTCACGTCCAGAAAGACGTTTTCCCCCATCCCCGTCATGCCTTCGGCCAGCACCAGCGCGTTGCGCCCCGCCATCAGATCCGGCCGCCCGGCCAGCGCCGGGATGGCGCGCTCCAGCGTGCGATCATCCATCGGCAGGGCAAAGTTGCGGCTCGCCTCCTCCAGGAACAACGCCCGCAGTCCGGCCAGCCGCTCGGGTTCGGCGGCGGCAAGGTCATTGTTCAGGCTGAAATCGCTGCGGGTGTCGTAAAGCTCCCACCGGCTGTCTTTCAGCGCCGAACGCGGCTGCGCCTCCCAGGGTGCCCGGTGGATGCTGCGCGCCAGCCAGCCCTCGTGATAGATCGCCTGGTTGCCGAACATCTCGAAATACTGCGTCACATGCCGCTCGGGCGCGGCCGCATCGCCGAAGGCATAGGCCAGGCTGGTGCCATCCATCGGCCGTTGCGCCGTGCCGTTCACCGAAACCGGCTCGGGCAGGCCTGCCGCCTCCAGGATGGTGGGTGCCACATCGACGACATGGGTGAACTGGCCGCGCACCCCGCCACCGGCCGGCACGCCGCCTTCGGGCCAGCGGATCGCCATGCCCACCTTGGTGCCGCCAAAGTCCGAGGCCACCTGCTTGACGTATTCATACGGCGTGTTGAACACCATGGCCCAGCCGCCGGCCCAGTTGGGCAGGGTCTCGGGCCCGCCCCAGCGGTCCAGATAGGGCAGAAGCTCCTCCACCGTCGGCTCGACATTGTTGAAATAGGTGAACTCGTTCATCGTGCCGTTGCGCCCGCCCTCGGCGCCGCTGCCATTGTCGCCGGCGACAAAGATCACCAGGGTATTGTCCAGCTGCCCGGTCTCGCGGACCGCCTCGATCACCCGACCGATCTCGTGGTCGGTGTATTCCAGGAACCCCGCAAAGACCTCGGCCTGGCGTGTGTACAGCCGCTTCTCGTCGTCCGTCAGGCTGTTCCAGGCGGGAATCGCCTCGGGTCGCGGCGTGAGTTCCGTGCCCGCGGGCACGACGCCGGCCTCGATCTGGCGGGCCAGCGTCTCGCGCCGCATCTCGTCCCAGCCCTGATCGAACCTGCCCTTCCAGCGCGCGGCCCAGTCCTCTGGCACATGATGCGGCGCCCGCACCGCACCGGGGGCGAAATAGGCAAAGAACGGACGGTCCGGGGTGATCGCCTTCTGGAACCGGATCCAGTTCACCGCCTGGTCGGTCATGTCCTCCATGAAATTGTATCCGGGGCGGTCCGGCGTGGGCAGGCGCACCGTTCCGTCGATGATCGCGGGCGCCCATTCATTGGTGGAAAAGCCGATGAAGCCATAGAACTTGTCGAACCCCTGCCCGGTCGGCCAGCGGTCGAAGGGGCCCGAGACCGAGGTCTCCCAGGGCGGCGTCTGGTGCCACTTGCCGAAAGCGGCGGTGCTGTACCCGTTCAGCCTCAGGATCTCGGCGATCGAGGCGACTTCGTTCGGGATCTGCGTGGTGTTGCCGGGGAAGGCCGTCCCCGATTCCGCGATGCCGCCCATGTTGGCGACATGGTGGTTGCGGCCGCTCAACAGGGCCGCCCGCGTGGGCGAGCAGGTCGCCTGGGTGTGGAAGTTGGTGAACCGGACCCCCTCCTGCGCGATGGCATCGAACGAAGGCGTCGACACCGGTCCGCCAAAGGCGCTGGTGCCGCCGAAGCCCAGGTCGTCGATCAGGATCAGCAGAACGTTCGGCGCGCCCTCCGGCGCCGTCACCTCGAAGATCGGCGGCGCCACGGCATCGCGCACGTCCAGCACGGTCGAAACCGGCCGCGGCGGCTCGGCAAGCGGCAGCACGCTGCGGTCGGGCTCGGCAAAGGCGGGACAGGTGGCCAGCACGGCAAGGGCAAGCACCGCGCCACCCCGGACCAGCGCACCTGCACCGAACCGCGCTCTCCTCACGGGCGCACCGCCCCGCCCTCCGGTCATCCAGTGCGTTCTTGGCATGTGTCCTGCTCCCCGATCTGTCGCGTCCTGCGTCACGACACGGGCACGCGATCCGGCGCCCTTCGGGGGCGGCAGCAGGCCGCCCGACACAGAACGATAGGGCGCGCAGCCCCTCGGTCAAAGGGGCATGATCGCGCCAACTGCGTCATTTGGATCAATGCCGGCAGGTTGCGGCCGGGGCAGGCTCTCCTGGCCAGTCTGCCGTTGCAGTCTGTCAGTGCCTCATCCGCCAATGGCCCACGGGCTTCGGCCTGCACCCGGCGCCGCCCGACCGCGCCTGACACCCCGCGAGCGCGCTTTTCTTCCCCCGCTTCGCGGCATGGCAAGGCACAGCAGGCGCGGCCCGGACAAAAGTTAAGTCCAAGTTAATTCGCGCCCGCAAGTGACTGATATTGCTAGTGTCGAAGGGGCGTCCGAGCTCGGACGCCCCCCTTAATCTCAGCCAAACACCCGGCCCAGCGCCCCGTCCACGGCCTCGGTGATCTGGTCGATGTCCGAGGCGGTGGCGATCAGGGCCGGCGAGAAGGTCAGGGTATTGTTCAGCCCCGGCACCGACCGGTTGGTCATGCCGATGATGACCCCCTGGGCGTTGCAGTCGGCCACCACCGCGGCCACCTTCTTCTCGTCCGCGGGCTCCTTCGTGGCCCGGTCCGCAACCAGCTCCGCCCCGCAGAACAGCCCCTTGCCCCGGACATCGCCGATGACCCGGTGCTTCTCCATCAGGCCCTTCAGGTTGCCCATGAAGCGCTCGCCCATGGCCACCGTATTGGCCAGAAGCCCCTCGTCCTCGATGATCCGCATGTTCTCCAGCGCCGCGGCGGGACCGGAGGTGCAGCCCCCGAAGGTCGAGATGTCGCGGAAATAGGACATCGGGTCGTTGGGGTCGTCCTTGAACATCTCGAAGACCTTCTCGGTCGTCACCGTGCAGGAGATCGCCGCATAGCCCGAGGCCACGCCCTTCGCCATGGTCACGAAATCCGGCTCGATCCCGTAGTGCTGGTAGCCGAACCAGGTCCCCGTGCGCCCCACGCCGCAGACCACCTCGTCGATATGGAGGAGGATGTCATACTTCTTGCAGATCTGGCTGACCCGCTCCCAGTAGCCCTTCGGCGGCACGATCACGCCGCCGCCGGCGGTGATCGGCTCCAGCACCAGCGCGCCAACGGTATCGGGCCCCTCGCGCAGGATCACCTCCTCGATCGCATCCGCCGCCCGCTCGCCATAGTTCTCGACGTCCCACTGCTTGCGATACTCCAGGCAGTGCGGAACGCGGACGAAACCGTCCGGGTACGGCCCGTACTGCATGGCCCGCTGATCCTGACCCGAGGTCGCCAGCGTGCCGATGGTGGTGCCATGATAGTCCCGCTCGCGGTAGAGGATCTTCCACTTCCGCCCGCCATGATGCCGGTGCGCGATCTGGCGCACCATCTTGTAGACCTTCTCGTTCGCCTCGGAGCCCGAGTTGGAATAGTAGACCCGGCTCAGCCCCGGCATCTTTTCCAGAAGCCGCTGCGCGAACTGCGCGCCGGGCACCGAGCCCGCAGCGCCGGCGAAGTAGTTCATCTTCACAAGCTGCTCATAGACCACCCGCGCGATCGACTCGCGCCCGTAGCCCACGTTCACCGTCCAGACGCCGCCGGACACCGCGTCGAGATGCTCCTTGCCCTTCGCGTCCCACACGCGCAGGCCCTTGCCCTCGACGATGACACGGGGATCGACGGTCTCATACTGCTTGTGCTGGCTGAGGTGATGCCAGACATGCTTGCGGTCCGCCTCGACCACCTGGGAGATGTCGTTGATGTTGCCGTCCATGGCTTCCCTTTCAAATGACCCGTGGGGCGCCAGGCGGCACCCTATCGTCCCATCATCGGGGAAGCCGCCGCAGAAGCTTAGGGCCAGATGAAACCGTCCGTTAGAGCCAGATCTGCGGGAAACCTCGCCGCATGACGCCTAACCCCGTCGTGGATTCGTGACGCGGGGCAGGTTAAGCAGGTCCAAACCGGGCGAGTCGTACCCGGGATACGCGAATCTGACAGCGAGGGTTCATGTCTTCCATTCTGTCGAAGTTCGATTTCTGGCAACTCGTTACCCTGGGATTGCTGTTCTCGACAGTGGTCATCTTCCTTACCGTGGTCGTGGCCATCCTCACCCTGCCCGGCCGCATGGCGATTGCACGGAAACACCCGGATGCCGAGGCGGTGCGGACCATGGGACTTCTGGGCTTTCTGGCGGTCGTGCCCTGGATGCAGGCTTTCATCTGGGCGCTGAAGCCGACCGACAAGGTGGACATCCGCCGCCTGCCCCGCGAGGAACGCGAGTTCACCGAGCGCGAGATCGCGCGACTGAGGGCGCAGCGCGGCAACCTCTTGCCCGAACCGCGCAAGCCGGAGACACCGGCTAAGCCGACGGTCGAGGGCTGACCGGATGCTCGCCGTATTCGTCATCACCGCCGTCTACATCGGCTTCATCTGGCTGTTCTTCGCGAAACTGCGCTGGATGCGGTTCACGGCGGGTTGGGCGGCTGTCTCGGGCTTCTTCCTGATCCACCTGCTTCTGGTTCCGATTGTCGGCCTGCGCTTTACCGCGCCGCCCTCGGCCGACCTGCGCGTTGTGCAGCACACGATACAGATCACCCCGCGGCTGACCGAGCCGACCCTGGTGACCGAGGTTCTGGTGCAGCCGAACCAGAAGGTGAAGAAGGGGGATGTGATGTTCCGCTTCGACAAGTCGATCTATCAGGCGCGCGTCGATCAGGCCGCCGCGCAGCTTGCGGCGGCGCAGAGCCAGGCGCAGATCCTTGTGGCAGATGTCGAGATCGCCCAGCAGACTTTGGACCGCACCAAGGCAAGCCTGGCCTATGCCCAGGCCGAGAACGACCGTTACAGCGGGCTGGCCAAGCAGGGTGCCGCCTCGACCGAGGATGCGCAGAAATGGCAGGCCAAGATGGACGAGACGACTGCAGCGGTTGCCGAGGCCCAGGCCAACCTGGAGCGGGCGCAACTCGCGCAGGCCTCGCAGATCGACGGAGTGAACACATCTGTCGCCGAAGCGCAGGCCAATCTGGCACAGGCGAAATACTACCTCGACCAGACCGAGATCCGCGCGCCTGAAGATGGCCAAATCTTCAACCTTCAGGTTCGGCCCGGCATGGTGGCGGGCGACGTGCGCATCGGCGCCATCGCCAGTTTTGTGGTCGACAGCGACCGCTACCTGCTGGCCAGCTATACCCAGGAGTTCCTGCTGGATGTCGAGCCCGGCCAGCCTGTCGAATTCGCGCTGGACCTGTATCCCGGCCAGATTTTCACCGGCAAGGTGGAAGAGATCTGGTGGGCCAACGGCAACGGCCAGTTCCTGCCTTCGGGTCTTGTGCCAACCTTCGTGAACCCCGATCCGCTGCAGACGCGCTTTGCCGTCAAGATCCGGCCTGACGCTGATGTGACGGTGAACATGCCCATGGGGGCGATGGGGGCGGCGACGATCTACACTGGCGGCGGTGGCTTTGCCGACCTGGGTCGCATCGGCATCCGCACCTACAGCTTTGCCAACTGGCTCTACCCCCTGCCCTTCTGATGAGAGCCATGCGGCCGATGATGATCCGAACCCTCACCCGACCGCTGGCGCTCTGCCTTGTCCCTGCCCTTTCGGGATGTGTCGTGGCGCCACCACCCACGCAACAGGAGGTGCTGGCTCAGGCGGTTCCGGCCTCGGGCCAGCCACCGGGCAACTGGACCGCGCCGCATGACGGCGGATCCGTGGCGACAGGCTGGGTTTCGGCCTTTCGCGACAAGCGGCTGAATGCGCTGGTCAGCGAGGCGCTGGCCAACAACACCGACCTGAAGATCGCGGCCGCACAGGTCGAACTGGCGCAGGCGGCGCTTGCGCTCGCCGGCTCTCCGCTCTTCCCGGCGGTCAATGCCGATGCCGGCGCCAATGCGCGCCGCCAGGGCGGCAGCAGCACGACCGACACGGCGTCCGGTCTGGCTGTCGGCCTGGATTGGGAACTGGACTTCTGGGGGCGCATCCGCAGCTCGCAGGCGTCTTCTGCCGCCCGACTTCGGGCGACCGAGAACGATCTGGTGGCGGCGCGGCTTTCCGTGGCGGGACTGGTGACGAAAAGCTGGTTCACCCTGATCTCGCTGAACCAGTCCCTCAGCCTCGCGCGGCAGCAGGTGGACATCTACCAGGCCCAGCTTGTGCTTGTGGAAGACAAGTTCAACGCGGGCCAGGTGGATCAGGTCGACCCGTCCCTGGCCAATGCGAGCCTTTCCGGTGCCGAAGCCCTGGTGGCCGAGGTCGAGGGGAAGATCCAGGCCACGACCCGCGCCCTTGAGGTGCTGCTTGGCCGCTATCCGGCCAACGAGATCAAGGCGGCCGCAAGCTTCCCGCCGCTGCCCTCGCGGGTGCCGGCCGGGGTTCCGGCCAATCTTCTGAACCGCCGGCCGGATGTGCTGGCGGCCCAGGCCAAGGTGGACGCGGCGTTCTTCGACGTGAAGGCGGCGGAACTTGCGCTTCTGCCCTCGTTCAGCCTGACCGGTTCTGCCGGATCGGCGGATGTCGAGTTGCTGAATGTGCTGAACCTGGCCCCTGATGTCCTGAGCATCGGGCTCGCCGTTCTGCAACCGATCTTCAACGGCGGCGCGCTGAACGCCGGAATCGCCGGCGCGACGGCCACCCAGAAAGCCGCCATCGCAGCCTATGGCACCGAGGTGCTGGATGCCTTCCGACAGGTCGAGACCTCGCTTGGCAACGAGACCTACCTGCGCAAGCGCCTGGGTCTGATCGAAGCCCAGGCCGGCTATTACAAGGAGGCAGTCGCGCTGGCCGAGGACAAGTACAACGCCGGCACGATCTCGCTGCAGAACCTGCTGCAGTTGCAGAACGACCTCCTGGCCAGTGACCAGGCCGTGATCGACGCGACTTCGGGCCTGCTGATCAACCGGGTCGACTTGTACCTCGCACTTGGCGGAACGCCCTGACGACGCTGCATGATTGACGTACCTCACCTTCACCGCTACCCCTGAAGGCGGGAGGAGATCATGCGCCCTACGGTGAATGACATCGCTCGAGAAGCGGGCGTGAGCCTTGCGACGGTGGACCGCGTCCTGAACGCCCGACCGGGCGTGCGCGAAAAGACCATCCGCGCGGTGAACGAGGCGATCAACCGCCTGGGCTATGTGCGCGACATGGCAGCGGCCAATCTGGCCCGCCAGCGCGACACACGCCTTGCCTTCTTTCTGCCCGACACAGGTAGCCAGTTCGTTGAAACCCTGGTGTCTGCACTGGAGGGGTCGGCCATGCTGGCGCGGGGAATGCGCGCCGAAACATCGCTGCACCGGTTTCCGGCCGAAGACCCGCATGCCCTGGCTGCGGCGCTTGCCCGGTTGCCGCAGGCAGGGGTCGAAGGCGTTGCCCTGATGGCGCCAGAGACGCCGATCCTGCGCGACGCGATCCGCGACCTTCGGCTGAAGGGAATAGCCGTCGTGGCAATGGTTTCCGACCTTCCGAACACGGCGCGGGACCATTTCGTCGGCATCGACAACCGCGCCGCCGGGCGCACCGCGGGCGTTCTGATGGGCCGCTTCCTCGGCCCCGGCGCGGCGCGGGTTCTCGTGCTGGGCCAGTCCATGCAACTTCGCGAGGCGGCCGAACGGCGGCGTGGCTTCGACGAGGTCATGCTGGACCGCTTTCCCAGCATTGACGTGTTGCAGACGCTGGAAAACCACGGTCGTCCCGATCTGCTGCGCGCCGGCCTGATCGAGATGCTGCACCATTCCCACGGGGTGCGGGGCATCTATCTTCTGGGCAGCGGTCACCGGATGCTGACCCGCACGCTGGAAGAACTGGGGCTCGCAGGGCGGGTCGTGCTGATCGGTCACGAGCTGACGCCCCATGCCCGCGCGGCACTGATCGGCGGGACGATGGATGCGGTCATCACGCAGAACGTGGGCCATGTGATTCGGTCTGCACTGCGACTTCTGAAGGCGCGCACCGACCGGCTGCCGATCGATCCCAGTCAGGAGCAGGTGCGGATCGAAATCCTGCTGGCCGAGAACCTGCCCGATCAGGCCGGGCTGGCCCTTCCAGAAAGCCAGGAGCGCGGCGCGGCCTAAGGCTCGCCCTGCCAGACATCATAAATTATCTTTTACAAACAATAAATTAGCACAAACCAAAGGGCTTTGGCGAATTTTGAGGTACGTTCCTCATTTTTTCATTTACAGACTCGCGAACCCATGCCTAACCTTAGGCAATCACACGGGACGGCGGCGAGGAGGCCGTACGGACCTCAACTCGGGAGGAACCACATGACTCGGAAGACACTCGCCGCGGGCACCGCGGCGGCGCTTGTTCTGGCGGCGGCCAGCGGCGCGAAGGCCGAAGATCTTACACTTTGTTGGGCCGCCTGGGACCCGGCAAATGCACTGGTCGAACTCTCCAAGGACTTCACCGCCCAGACCGGCATCGGCATGAAGTTCGAATTCGTGCCATGGACCAATTTCGCCGACCGGATGCTGAACGAGCTGAACTCGGGCGGCAAGCTCTGCGACCTGATGATCGGCGACAGCCAGTGGATCGGCGCCGGGGCGGAAAGCGGCCACTACGTAAAGCTGAACGACTTCTTCGACGCCAATGGCATCAAGATGTCGGACTTCGTTGCCGCCACCGTAACCGGCTATTCCGAATGGCCGAAGGGCACGCCCAACTACTGGGCCCTGCCCGCCTTTGGCGATGTGGTGGGCTGGACCTACCGCAAGGACTGGTTCGAACGCCCTGAAATCCAGGCCGCCTTCAAGGAAAAGACCGGCCGCGACCTGACCCCGCCGCAGACCTTCCCCGAACTCAAGGAAGTCGCCGAGTTCTTCCAGGGCCGCGAGATCGACGGCAAGACCGTCTACGGCGCCTCGATCTACACCGAACGGGGCTC
>Ga0209368_1001499_pt1 | contig 9970 bp, 7 predicted proteins | sample EBPBio242008_DNA_FD_185862 | JGI IMG/M metagenome (GOLD analysis project Ga0209368, IMG submission 185862) | Wastewater treatment Type I Accumulibacter community from EBPR Bioreactor in Madison, WI, USA - Reactor 1_4/24/2008_ DNA (SPAdes)... | ecosystem: Engineered > Bioreactor > EBPR >...
GAGGATACCGATTTCGATCTGTCGGTCTTCACGGTGGAGACGCCCGCGTACGCCGACGTGCTCGAGGCTCGCGCCGGCCGTGTCGCGATGGTGCGCGACTTCATCGCCGCTGTCACGCCCGAGGAGCTGGCGACGCCGCGCCGGAATCCGTGGTCACCGACCCGTCCGGAGACCACGCTCTCCTGCTTGCAGGTGATCCTCGAGGAGGAGTGGGAGCACCTCAGGTTCGCCGTTCGCGATCTCGATGCGATCGAGTCATCGGCCAAGGGCTCGTCGGGCTAAGGACTAAGGCGCTGGACCCTCAGCTCGCGGTCAGCTCAGCCGTGCGACGCACCACCGAGCTCAGGTCACCGTTCCGGGCCCAACGACGCTGCTGCTCCGCGCCGATGCCTCGGTCCAGCAACTGCGCGAGCAGATCTCCCACGATCTGTTGATCGCCCTGGTCGGCCAACACCTCGCCGACATGATCGATCAGTGCCGCGACCACCTGTGTCGCGGGCCGCGGGGTTCCGAGCAGCGGATCCAACAGGTCGTCCGCGAGACCGGACCGGCTGGCACGCCAGGTCGCCAGTCGCAACACCGAGGTGTCGACGGCTGGAGCAGGCTCGCCCGAGCGCCAGGCGCGCGCGGCGGTCTCGACCAGTGCCCGCACCAGGGCCGCGATGAGCAGGGCGTCGTCTCGGTGCAGACAGACGTCGGCGATTCGGATCTCCACCGTCGGCAGGTGATGCGAGAGCCGGGAATCGAAGTAGAGCATGCCCTTGTCGAACAGGACCCCAGTCGCCAGGAGCCGTTCGATCTCGGTGTCGTAGCCGGCCGCTGAGCCGAACCGGTCAGTCGGCCCAGCGGTGGGCAGGCGCCGCCATACCTGTGATCGGAAGCTCGCGTACCCGCTGTCGACGCCCTGCCAGTACGGCGAGTTCGCCGACAGCGCCTGCAGGACCGGCAACCAGACCCGGACCCGGTCCATGACCGCGACGCCCTCCTCGCGGGAATCGATCCCGACATGTACGTGGCAGCCGCACGTCAGCTGCTCGGCGGTCGTCAGCGCGAACGCCGTAGCCATCCGTTGGTAGCGCGGCTTGATCGTCACCTCGGGAGTCACGGGCAGGGGAGAGGTGCCGACGGCCACGATCCGGGCGCCGGCCTGCTCGGCTGCGGAGGCCGCCGCCGAACGCCAGTGCCGCAACTCGTCCGCGACCCCGTCGAGCGTCTCGCATGGCCGGGTGCCGATCTCGATCTGTTGTTGCTGCAACTCGGCTTCGAGCCCGTCGTCGCCAACTGCCAGCACCGATCCGGCGACGGCGACCGGTGCGCCGCTGTCGGGATCGACCAGCAAGAGCTCTTCCTCGACACCGATAGTCCGCATGGGCACTCAGTCTGCCGGGTCCGGCTCAGAGCGCGTCGTACGCCTCCCGCGCCGCGCGGACCTGACCCTGCAATTCAGCCACGGTGGCTTGGGTGTCTGCGGCCCGCTGTTCCGCCAGAGTCTTCGTTTGCTCGATGTCGCTCAGCTGGGACTTCAGTGCGGTGATCTGGTCGGCCAACTCCGCGACCTGCTCGGCAGCTTCCTCCGCCTCGTCAGCGGCTCGATCGAGCGCTGCCTCGGCGGCATGCAGACGGTGTTCGGCCTCGGTGCGGGCTTGCTCGGCTCGCAGTTGCTCTTCTCGAGCCCGCCGCGCCCGAGCCCGTTCGAGCTCGTCCATCGGTGGCTCGTCGGGCGCCGACTCGCTCACTTCACCAGCGGTTGGAGAAGGAGCAACGCCTGGCGGAGCAGCGGCGTTCGGGGAAGGAATGAGTGGTCCGAATCCGCCGTAGCTATGGGCTTCCGTGACGACTCCGGCTCGTACCTGCTCGGCGACAGCGGGCTCCGCCAGCGCCGCCTGAAGCGTCTGGCTGACCTCTTGGCGGACCGTCTCGGTCGCGCGATAGCCGCGAGCCTCGGCCAGCGTGACCGCCCGCCGGCTGGCTGCGGTCAGCACCGCGTTCCGTTGCGTCGACAGTCGTCGCAGCTCCGTGGCCGACAACTGCTCCTGCGCAACTCGCAGGGCCGCCCCGAGTTCCAGCAGCTCAGCGAGTTCCTCGGCTGCCGAACGGGCGTACAGATTGACCAACCAAGCAGATCTGGTCGGCTTGCGGAGCTTGCCGATCGCCGCTGCCAGGGATCGATCACCGGCCAGTCGAGCGGCCCGCACCAGCTCCGTACGCCGGGGGATGAAGGCGTCAGGGTCGACTCCGTAGAGCTCCGCGGCTGCCGACTCCAGATCCACTTGGCTCAGTATTCACGACTTCGGAAGACCTCACCGCTGTGGCACAGGGACGAAGGCGACAAGCCGCAATAGGCTGCGCGATCTTGTCGTGAACTCCCGGCAGGATCGCGCAGCTTCGAGACTCAGGGCCGCTCAGGTCCGGGAAAGACCAACTCGATGTTGTCGATCAGCCGGGTGGTGCCGACCCGAGCGGCGACCACGGCGAGTCCGGGCCCCGTGTAGTCGTCGGGCAGCGGCGCCATCGTCGTGCCGTTCACGACGCTGATGTAGTCCACCTCGATCTCGCCGGCATCGACCGCGACCGTCAGCAGACGTGATGCCGCCGCCAATGCAGCAGCCGGAGCGGGCTCCTGCGCCGCGGCCCGAAGCGAGGCACTCAGCACCAGAGCAGAGGCGCGTTCGGCCGGGCTGAGGAACCGGTTCCTGCTCGACATGGCGAGCCCGTCCTCCTCGCGTACGATCGGCGCCCCGACGATGTCGACGTCGACATTGAGATCACGCACCATCCGCCGGATGCAGGCCAGCTGCTGGGCGTCCTTGCGGCCGAAGATCGCCACACTGGGTCGGACGATGTTGAGGAGTTTCAGCACCACGGTCAGCACGCCGTCGAAATGGCCCGGTCGGAACGCACCCTCCAGCACCTCGCCGATCGCTCCGGCCTTGACGCTGACCTGACGCCCCGCCGGATAGATCTCCGCGACGGTCGGCGTGAAGACCAGGTCGACGCCGGCCTTCTTGGCCTTCTTCAGGTCACGCTCCAGCGTTCGCGGATATTTCGCGTAGTCCTCGTTGGGTCCGAACTGCAACGGATTCACGAAGATGCTCATGATCACCACATCGGCGATCCCGCGGGCCAGCCGGACGAGAGACAGATGCCCGTCGTGCAGCGCGCCCATGGTCGGCACGTACGCGATCACGGGCGGGGTGGCGCCGGCCATCAGCTCTGATCGAGCCAGTTCCAACTCGGAGATGCTGGCCGCGACCTTCACGACCATCCTCCGGTGAAGGCATGCTCCTCGCTCGGGAAGGATCCGTCACGCACGTCGGTGACGTAGTGCTCGACTGCCTCGCTGATCACGCTGTCCAGGTTGGCGTACCGCTTGACGAAGCGAGGCAGCTTTCCCGTCCGCAGCCCGAGCATGTCCTGCCAGACGAGCACCTGCGCGTCGCAGTCCGGGCCGGCGCCGATCCCGACGGTCGGGATGGGGATCTCGGCGGTCACCCGCTTGGCCACGTCGACGGGCACCATCTCCAAGACGACGGCGAACGCGCCCGCCTCGGCGACCGCGTGGGCGTCGGCGAGAACCCGGTCGGCGGCATCGCCGCCCCGGCCCTGGACGCGGTAGCCGCCGAGGGCATGCTCACTCTGCGGCGTGAAACCGATATGTCCCATCACCGGGATGCCTGCGCTGACCACCTTGCGAATCTGCTCGACGACACGCACGCCGCCCTCGAGCTTGACCGCGTGCGCACCGGTCTCCTTCATGAACCGGATCGCGGTCCCCAACGCCTGGTCGGGGCCCCTCTCGTACGAACCGAACGGCAGGTCGGCCACCACCAGCGCCCGGTTGGTGCTCCGGACCACCGCGCGGGCGAGAGGGATCAGTTCATCGACCGTGATCGGCAGGGTGGAGTCGTAGCCGTAGACGGTGTTGGCGGCGGAGTCACCGACCAGCAGCGCCCAGACACCGGCCTGCTCGAACAGGGCCGCGGTGTAGGTGTCATAGCTGGTCAGCATCGCCCAACGCTCATGACGCTGCTTGGCCTGCTGGAGGTCGGGGATCCTGATCCGGCGAGCGGGTACGTCTGCGGTCGTCCGCGACACGTCGCCACACCTCCTCCGTCATGGTCCGCCAGGCGGTGGACCGAATGCCAACGACGAACCTAACGCATCGGCGAGAGGGCTGATTCCAGTCCAAGCCGGGGGGGTTAGGGACCCGCTGATCAATGCGGCCCGGCTGCGCGGTGCCCAGGCACGCACCTCGCGGCGTTCTCGTCGGTCGCGATACAACCCCGGTATCACTCCCTCCTCGGCCTGGCGAGGCATGCACCTGGACACCGCTCGCTGTCGGACCCCATCAATCAGCGAATCCCTAGCCGATCGGGCGGGTGGTGACGATGTGCTCGATGATCGCTGTGGTGGAGACCGACGGCGTGCGCGGCAAATAGACGACCTCGCAGACGTCGGACACCCAGTCGAATCGGCCCGTCCAGTCGTCGCCCATCACCAGCACATCGGCCTCATGCTGGAGGATGTAGTCCTTTTTGAGTTCCAGGCTCTCCTCGACGAACACCTCGTCGACGACCTTGAGGTTGGACACCAGTTCAACTCGCTCGTCCTGGGAGAAGACCGGATTGCGGCCCTTCTTGGAAAAGTTCAGAGCGTCGGAGGAGACCCCGACCACCAACCGGTCACCGTACGCTGCAGCGCGGTTCAGGACCCGGACATGGCCGACGTGCAGCACGTCGAAAGTGCCGAACGTGATCACGGTCTTGGCCATGGTGCATTTCCTCCGGGGCAGTCTCTCCAGGCGGGCCGATCACCCGTCTGCTCGGGTCACCTTAGTCGACAGGAGAATGTCGGCGTGGACAATCCCTTCGCGCGCTACACCTTCGCCGATCTGGTCGGTCGTCGGACCCTGAAGTGGCAGGCGTATCCGTCCGGCGTGATCCCGATGTGGGTGGCCGAGATGGACACCGATCTGGCCGAACCGGTACGCGAGGCGGTGATCGACGCCGTGCGCCGGGGAGAGGTGGGCTATCCCAGCGGACGGGCCTATCCCGAGGCACTGGCCGGCTTCGCCGCCGAGCTGTGGGACTGGCCGATCGATCCGGACACCTTGCGGCACACCACGGATGTGATCACGGGAATGGCGCATGTCGCCGAGCTCGTCACCCCAGCAGACGGTGTGCTCGTCATCACCACGCCGATCTATCCGCCGTTCCTGTCTCTGCCCGTGCTCACCAAGCGGGCCGTTCAGTATGTGTCGCAGACCGAAGCGGGGCGCCTCGACCTCGAGGCACTGGCGGCCACGTTTGCGGCGATCAGAGCGGAGGGACTCCAGCCCACCCTGCTGCTGTGCAATCCGTACAACCCCACCGGTGTGGCGCACACCCGTGCGGAGCTGACCGCACTCGCGACGCTGGCGGGAGAGTACGGCGCCCGCGTCGCCTCCGACGAGATCCACGCCCCGATCGTCCATCCGGGTGCGGTGTTCACGCCGTATCTGTCGGTGCCCGGAGCCGAACGCGCGTACGCCGTCCACTCGGCATCCAAGGCGTTCAATCTGCCCGGGCTCAAGGCGGCCCTGATCGTGCCCGGTGCGGAGGCGATCGCCGAGCTGACCGAGGGACTGCCGCCGGTGGTCGACATGAGCGCCAGCTCGATGGGCATCCTTGCCCACGCGGTCGCGCTGAGCGAGGGACGGAGCTGGCTGACCGAGCACCTCAACGGACTGGCGGCCAACCGGGCCCTACTTGCCGACCTGCTCGCCGAGCACGTGCCGGCCGTACGCTGGCGCGAGCCCGAGGCGACCTATCTCGCCTGGCTGGACTGTCGAGCACTCGACTTGGGCGATGACCCGGCCGCGGTCTTTCTCCAGCGGAGCCAGGTTGGGCTCAGCAGCGGCCTGGCGTTCGGTCCGGATGGCGAGGGCCATGTGCGACTGAACTTCGCCACCTCGCCGAGCACGTTGACCGAGGTCGTGACCCGAATGCGCTCCGTCGCGAGCGGCCGTGAGGTGGAGCGGGGGCTCCGTCTGGACCGACGAGGGAGCAAGACACGTTCTTCGTCTTGCGAGTGAGGAGAAGACGGAGTCCTGGGAGCGCAGCCGAATAGCGAGTGACGAAGGCCACAGTGAGCGACGACAACACAGAGTGACGACCAATAGGGTTACGTCATGGTGAACGCGTCCACACGACGACGACGAGTGGCGATCCTCGGTGCCGGCATGATCGGGGAGGTCCATCGTCGAGCTGCCCTGCTGGCCGGTGCGGAGATCGTCGGGGTCATGGCTTCGACTCCCGAGCGGTCGGCCGCGGTGGCGACGGCCTGGGGCGTCGAGCAGGCGTACGGCAGCATCGACGACGTGCTGGCCAGCGATGTGGAGATCGCCCACATCTGCACCCCGAACTCCTCCCATGTGCCGTACGCGACCGCGCTGATGGAGTCCGGCAAGCATGTGCTGTGCGAGAAGCCGCTCGGAGTGGGTCTGGCCGATGCGCGCCATGCGGCCGAGGTCGCAGAGCGCACCGGCATGGTGAACACGATGCCGTTCGCCTATCGCTTCCATCCGATGGTCCGCGAGCTGCGGGCTCGGGTGCAGAGCGCGGAGTTCGGTGCGGTCAACCTGATGCACGGTAGCTACCTGCAGGACTGGTTGCTCAACCCGCGGGCCACGTCCTGGCGCGTCGATCCTGCGGCCGGTGGGCCGTCCAGGGCGTTCGGCGACATCGGCTCGCACTGGTGCGACCTGGTCGAGTGGGTGACCGGTGATCGGATCGCCGAACTGGTGTCGACGACCTCGATCACGGTCAAGCAACGGCCGGCGGCGACCGCAGCGAGTTTTTCCGCGGTGGCCAGCGATGCTCCGCTGATCGATGTGACCACCGAGGACTCCGCGCTGATCATGTTCCGGACCGCCAAGGACGTGGCCGGCTCCGCGGTGATCAGCCAGTTGAGCGCCGGCCGCAAGAACCGGCTGTGGATCGAGGTCGACGGTATGCACCAGAGTGCGGTGTTCGATCAGGAGCAGCCGGAGCGGCTGTGGATCGGAGAGGACACGGCCTCCCACCTCCTGGTCCGCGATCCCAATCAGGGGAGCGCTGAGCAACGGCGGCTGGCGACGCTGCCGGCCGGCCACGCGCAGGGGTATGCCCAGTGTTTCGAAGCCTACGTCGCGGACTCCTATGCCGCCGTGGACGCGTACCAGGGCCGAGGAGAGGTGCCGGACGGGCTGCCGACGTTCACCGACGGTGCCCGAGCCGCAGCGATCTGTGACGCGATGCTACGGTCGGCAGTCAGCCGCACCTGGGTCACTGTGGAGGGCTGACATGGCCGTGATGACGCATACCGACTTCATCCACCCGTTGAACGTGCCGGGTGGGGAGTTGTCGCTGCTCGGCGGCAAGGGCGAGGCCCTCGTGCGGCTGACCGAGGCCGGCTTCAACGTGCCGGACGGGTTCTGCCTGACCACCGACGCGTACACCGCCTTCGTCGCCGCGAACGGACTCGGTCCGGTCATCGCGGATCTCACCCGCACGCTCGACCCGGACGATCTGGCGGCCGTCGAGCGAGTGTCGGGGATCATCACCACCGGTTTCGAGGCCGGCGACGTACCTTCCAGCGTGGTCAACCAGGTTCGCGGCGGCTATGCCGCGCTCGGTCATGTCCGGGTCGGGGTGCGGTCGTCGGCGACCACGGAGGACCTGCCGACCGCTTCCTTCGCGGGCCAGCAGGACAGCTTCCTCGACATCGGCGACATCGGGTCGCTGCTGCAGGCGGTACGCCGGTGCTGGGCCTCGGTCTGGTCGCCGCGGGCGCTGGTCTATCGGGCACGGCAGGGCGTCTCCAACGCCGACGTGGCAGTGGCCGTCGTCGTCCAGCGGATGATCAACGCCCAGGTCTCCGGGGTGCTGTTCACGGTCGACCCGGTGACCGGCCTGGACAGTGCGATCACGATCAACTCCGCCTGGGGGCTCGGCCAGGCCGTGGTGGACGGGGATGTCAGCCCCGACACCTTCGTGATCGACCGACGCTCCGGCCGGCTGACCAAGCAGCGCACCGGGACCAAGGAGGTGATGGCCGTCCGGTCCGCCCGCGGCATCACCTTGGCCCGGGTGCCGCAGAATCTGCGACACCGGCCCAGTTTGTCGAAGGCGCAAGCACTTCGGCTGGCTCGCCTGGGGCGGCGGATCGAGGCTGTCTTCCAGCAGCCGGTGGATGTCGAATGGTGCCGGGTCGATTCCGAACTGCATGTGCTGCAGGCTCGGCCGGTCACCGCGGCCGGCCGGACCGACCCCTGGAACGACAGCTACCGGGGCGACTTCCTGTGGAGCAATACCAATGTCGGCGAGGCGATCCCGGATGTGATGACCCCGGCCAGTTGGTCGATGGTCCAGGTCTTCCTCCGCGATGCGATGGCGACCGCCTCGATCCCGCCGTACGTCGGCTATGGCCGGATCGCCGGCCACATCTACCTCAACGTCAGCGTGATGAAGACCCTCAGCGGCATCGTGGGGGTCAACGAGAAGAGTTTCCGATCCCTGACCGAGGAGGTCTTCGGTCATCTTCCCGATGATGTGGTGATCCCACCGGTGCCCGCGTCCTGGTCGACGGTGATGCGGTCGGTGGTGCCGGTCGGGCTGCACGTGCTGTCGGAGGTCCATCGAGATGTACGCAAGCTCGACGACTATCTGGCCGAGCATCCCGCGCTGTGCTCCCGGCGGCGCACCGAGATCGCCGAGATCACCGAGCCTGCGGCCCTGGCGAGAATGTGGCGCAAGACGCTGGAGCCGGAGTTCCACAAGGCCAGCCTGATGCTCTCGGCGGCCACCCGGAGCAGCGGTGCCTCCTTCGTCACTACGCGCAAACGACTGCAGGGCATGGTCGGTCCGATCGGCGCGAACGCGGTGACCACCGGACTCGGCGGCGAGGCCGGCCAACTCGCCAGCATGGATCTGATCAAGGGTCTGGATCTGCTCGATGCCGGGAAGATCGACGAGGCCACCTTCAACGAGCGTTACGGCCATCGCGGGCCGCACGAGTTCGAGATATCCCAGCCCAGGTCCGGGGAGGACCCGGCCTGGTTGTCGGCGCAGCGCGGCCAGCGCACCCCCGAGGTGCAGGCCGGCGTCGAGGCTCGGCAGGAGAAGCAGGCCCAGGTGCGGGAGCTGGCCTGGATCCGACTGGGACGCAAGTTCCCACTGCAGGCGTGGGTGGTGCGCCGACAGGTTGCTCAGTGGGGACGGATCGCCCGCAATCGCGAGCTCGCCCGAAGCGAGGTCATCCGCTATTTCTGGGTGCTCCGGGCCTTCGCGCTCCGAGCCGGCGAGTTGACCGGCCTGGGCGACGACATCTTCTTCCTGGAACTGCCGGAGATCCTCGATGCGTTGGCCGGGGACGTGCTCGACGCCGACGAGATCAAGCTCCGCCGGAAGGTCTACGACGACTACGTGGCGCTGCCGCCGCTGCCCGGACTGATCCGGGGACGGTTCGATCCGTTCGCCTGGGCCAAGAACCCGAGCAGCCGGGTGGATCCGCGCGCGGTCAGCGCCAGCGAGAAGGCTCCGGCCGGTGGTGACGTCGCGGCCACGGTCAGCGGCTTCCCCGGTTCGGCCGGCATCGTCGAGGGCACCGCGCGGGTGATCATCTCGGCGGCCGAGGGCGCCCGGTTGAAGCCTGGCGACATCCTGGTCACCAATGTCACGAACGTGGGCTGGACGCCGCTGTTCCCGCGAGCGGCTGCGGTCGTCACCAATGTCGGCGCCCCGCTCTCGCACGCGGCGATCGTGGCTCGCGAGCTCGGCATCCCGGCGGTGGTCGGTTGCGGCAACGCGACCGAGGTGATCGCCGATGGTGATCGGGTCCGGGTCGATCGGGCGGCGACATTCCGACAATCTGGCCACACTGGGGGCCGACGTGACCACCTTGTCCTGGCGCGCGGCGGGGCTGGCCGGGGCTTTGGCCGCGATGGACGCCA
>Ga0209368_1001508_pt1 | contig 9909 bp, 10 predicted proteins | sample EBPBio242008_DNA_FD_185862 | JGI IMG/M metagenome (GOLD analysis project Ga0209368, IMG submission 185862) | Wastewater treatment Type I Accumulibacter community from EBPR Bioreactor in Madison, WI, USA - Reactor 1_4/24/2008_ DNA (SPAdes)... | ecosystem: Engineered > Bioreactor > EBPR >...
GAAGCAGCAACGGCGGTGTGTCACGAACATGGAAGGGAGCTGTCATGTAGGTGGTGGGGGTTCTTGGAGTGGTGCTGCGTGACAGATGGGGGAGGGTTGGCCCCCCGGAGCCGCCCGCGGGGGGAGGTTTCAAGCCGCCTCATGCTGCGTTGGTTGAAGACCGTTGTGGTGAGCGATGAGGAGAGGGCGCCCGGTGAGGTGTCAGGCAGGGATCTGGAAGACGACCATTGTGGGAAGCGTCGAAAGTTGGAGTTGGCATCGGAACCGGGGTGTCGTTGTGATCTCGGGATGAGTCTGGCGGGTGCCCGTGTCTTGGCCAGGTGGTGTCCGGCGTAGAGGTGGCGTGAGCTGGGTCTGCGGCTGTTGCGTGGAACGTGAGAAGGCGTGTTCGGATATGGCCGTCGTAGCGGGCGGTGAGAGGGAGTGCCCTGGCCCGGGAGTGAGTGCCCTGGTGGGGACGTGAGTACCGTTGCTGGACACGCTGGCGGACCGGTTCGTAGTAGTGGTGAAGCTTCTGTAATGGGGGTGGAGCGAAGGGGCTGGGTTGTTCGTGACTGGTTTCGTTCGATCAACCAGACGTTCGGTCTGGGAGGAGTCGCGTGGACGAGTTGAAAGTGTCGGGCAAGCCGTTTTGCATCTCGAAGGGTGAGGTGTGGCGGGCTTGGTTGAAGGTGAGAGGGAATCAGGGCGCGCCGGGGGTGGATGGGCAGTCGATCGAGGCGTTCGAGACGGATCTGAAGGCGAATCTGTACAAGATCTGGAATCGGATGTCGTCGGGGACCTATTTTCCGCCGGCGGTGTTGGGTGTGGAGATTCCGAAGTCGCAGGGCGGTGGGACCCGGATGTTGGGGGTGCCCACGGTTGCGGACCGGGTCGCGCAGACGGTGGCGGCGGCCCGGTTGGAGGCGGTGGTGGAGCCGTTGTTCCATCCCGACTCTTATGGGTATCGGCCGGAGCGGGGTGCGTTGGACGCGGTCGGGGTGTGTCGGCGGCGGTGTTGGGAGTTCGACTGGGTGATCGATCTGGACATTCGGAAGTTCTTCGACAGCGTGCGCTGGGATCTGATCGTCAAGGCGGTGGAGGCCCACACCGATCATGACACCCGTTGGGTGGTGCTGTATGTGACGCGGTGGCTGGCTGCGCCGCTGCGGTTGCCGGACGGGTCGGTGCAGGTCCGGGATCGAGGGACTCCGCAGGGGTCGGCGATCTCGCCGGTGCTGGCGAATCTGTTCATGCACTATGCGTTCGATACCTGGCTGGTGCGGGAGTTCCCGACAGTCCGGTTTGAGCGTTACGCCGATGACGCGGTGATCCATTGCCGTAGTCAGCGGCAGGCCGATCAGGTGTTGGCCGCGGTGGATGGACGGATGGCTGAGGTGGGTTTGGAGTTGCATCCAGACAAGACCACGATCGTGTATTGCAAGGACAGCAACCGGCACGGCCGCTTCGGGCGGGTGTCGTTCACGTTCTTGGGGTTCACGTTCCGGCCGCGTCAGGCACTGGGCCGGGACGGAACCAGGTTTACCTCGTTCCTGCCCGCGATCAGCACCGACGCCTTGAAACGCATCGGTGCCGAGATCCGGTCCTGGCGGCTGCACCGCCAGGTCGGCACGGATGGATCACAGATCGCCAGGTTGATCAATCCGAAGGTCCGGGGGTGGATGGCCTACTACGGGGCCTATTCCCGGTCGGCGGTGTATCCGGTGCTCTACCGCATCAACACCTATCTGTTGCGGTGGATCAAGAAGAAGTACAAGACCCGCCGGACCTGGAAGAAAGCGCTCCAGTTTCTGCGGCAGGTGGCCAACAGATGGCCACGGTGCTTCGCTCACTGGGCCTGGGTCTCCCCGGCTACCCGATGACCAGAACAACAAGAGCCGTATGACGGGAGACTGTCACGTACGGATCTGAGGGAGCCCGGGGGTGCGACTCCCCCGGGCCACCCGACCACCAGTGAGTGCGCGCTCACTCGAAGACGGCGCACGAGCTCCTAGACACGCGAGGGAGTGTTCGAGGTACGGACGTCCTCACCTTGGGCGACGAACCGGTAGCCGACGTTGCGTACGGTGCCGATCACGGACTCGTGCTCGGGGCCGAGCTTGGCCCGGAGCCGCCGGACATGGACGTCGACCGTGCGCGTACCGCCGAAATAGTCGTAGCCCCAGACGTCGCTCAGCAGCTGCTGGCGGCTGAAGACCCGGCCGGGGTGCTGCGCGAGATACTTCAGCAGCTCGAACTCGGTGTAGGTGAGGTCCAGTTGGACCCCGTTGACCTTCGCGGAATAGCCGGCCTCGTCGATCACGATGTTCCCCGACTGGATCACCGGCTCACCGGCGGCATTCGCGGCCGGGGACATCGCGAGCCTGATGCGGATGTCGACCTCGGCCGGACCCGCCGTGTTGAGCAGGATGTCGTCGAAGCCCCAGTCCCTGGAGAGTGCGGCCAGCCCGCCTTCGCTGACCACGACGAGCAGGGGGGACTCCTTGCCGGTGGTGTCCATCAGCCGGCACAACGAGCGCGCGCCGACCAGATCGCGCCGGGCGTCCAGCAAGATCACATCGGCCGCCGGGGCATCGAGCAGGGCGGTGGCTTCGGCCTGCGCGACCCTGACCTGATGGGGGAGGAGTTCGAGCGCGGGCAGGATCTCCGACGAGACGTGCATATCGTTGGTCAACAACAGCAGGGTGGCCATCGTGGTCTCCTCTGGCTCCTCTGGAAGGCGGCATGACGACACAACCACCCCGAAGCGGTCGGGGCGCGTGCGAGCCGCCTGGGGCCTCGTCGCACTCTGAGGATACGCCAAGAGTCCGTGTGGAGTTGGTCTACTGGGCTGGGGCCAAGACCATCGCCGGTGCGGCATCGGAGATCTGGCCGGTCGACAGTGTGGGTGCGGCTCTTCGCGCCGCCGCCGAGCAACGCGGTCAGGAGCGGTTCGACCGGCTTGTGCAGGTGTGCACGGTGCTGGTCGACGGGGTTGTGGTTCATCCGGCGGACTACGAGAAGACGTTGCATGGGCCGGTACGAGCCGAGGTCCTGCCGCCGTTCGCCGGTGGATCCGGTCTGGGTGTCTCGCGCATCGGATGCCTTGATGCTGAGTCGGGCTGTATCGCCGGATAGAGCACAGTCTGTCCGATATATGGATATCTGTCTCACATATGGAGACGATCCTTGGCAGGTGATGAGTCTCGCCCTAGCCTCATCGACATGACCCCGACGACTGCGTGGGCGTTTCCGCTCACCCGCCGCCTGGCCGTGGATCATGGCCGGATGCGCTCGTCGCTCTGTCTCTGCATGTGATGCCCGGTTGATCCGGGCCCTTTCGCCGAAATCTCCGTACGCCAGCGGTGTGTCGCCGCCTTGTGCGTACTCCCGACAGCACCGAACCAGAGCCGCAACAAACCGAGTGGCAACCATCAACAGGAGACTGACAACACATGAGCAGGCAAGAGGTACTCGTCGACGCCGATTGGGTGGCCCAGCATGGGACCGACCCGAACGTCGTGCTGGTCGAGGTCGATGAGGACACCACTGCGTACGACGGCGGCCACATCGCCGGCGCGGTCAAGATCGACTGGAAGACCGACCTGCAGGACCCGGTCCGCCGGGACTTCGTGAACAAGGAGCAGTTCGAGGCGCTGCTGTCTGCACGGGGCATCAGCAATGAGGACACCGTCGTGCTCTACGGCGGCAACAACAACTGGTTCGCCGCGTACGCGTACTGGTATTTCAAGCTGTACGGCCACAGCGACGCCCGGCTGCTCGACGGCGGCCGCAAGAAGTGGGAGCTCGAGGCGCGTGAGCTGACCCCGGAGACGGTGACCCGGCCGGCGACGGAATACAAGGCCGGCGAGCCGGATCTCGCGATTCGCGCGTTCCGGGACGAGGTCGTGGCCTCCATCGGCGCCGACAGCCTGGTCGACGTCCGCAGCCCTGACGAGTACGCCGGCCGGCTGCTGGCTCCCGCCCACCTCCCGCAGGAGCAGGCGCAGCGTGGCGGGCACGTGCCGACCGCGATCAACGTGCCGTGGAGCAAGGCAGCCAACGACGACGGCACCTTCAAGTCCGACGAGCAGCTTCGCGAGCTCTACGAGAACGCGGGTCTGGACTTCGATCGCGACATCATCGCCTACTGCCGGATCGGCGAGCGCAGCGCGCACACCTGGTTCGTGCTGCACGAGCTGCTGGGCAAGGAGAACGTCAAGAACTACGACGGCTCCTGGACCGAGTACGGCTCGCTGGTGGGCGTGCCGGTCGCTCTCGGCGACGAGCCCGGCGAGGCCTGAGCAAGCTTTTCGCTGGTCGGACCGGGCTTCCGCCCGGACCGCGCCGGCTCCCGACCAGGCACGTCGCCGCGTGCCTGGTCATCGCAAGACAATCCCCGACCCCCAAGCAGTGAGGACAGAACAATGTGCGGAGCCACCCAGGGCGGACTCAGCGTGCAGGGCATCAACGTGACCAAGGAGGCCGTGATCCAGGGCCGCGTGCTGCGCAGCGGTGAGCCGGTCTCCAACGCCTACGTGCGACTGCTCGACGCGACCGGCGAGTTCACCGCCGAGGTGCCCACCTCGGCGACCGGTCATTTCCGATTCTTCGCCGGTGACGGGGTGTGGACCCTGCGTACCCTGGCACCGGGTGCCCAGACCGACCGTCAGGTGATCGCCTCCCGGGGTAATGTCTCGGAGGTCGACGTCCTGCTCGACGCGGTAGCTGTCTGAGGTCTGATCGTCGATCACGATCAGTTTGGCGTAGCGCGAGGCGCCGTCCCCCTGCGGTGGACGGCGCCTCTGTGTTTGTCGTCGACTCGCTGTTCGGCTGCGCTCCCAGGACTCCGTCTTCGCTCCTCGTTCGCAAACGGAAAGACGTGTTCGCTCTCTCGTCGTTCCAGACGGGGGCCGTCACTCGCTGTGAGGCGGAGCATCCGGGTCACAGCAATGCTGGTCGCCGTGGATGTGGGGTTGTTGCTCGATCTTGTGGGATCTGCTCGATCTGCAGATAGTGCAGATCCGACAAACCCGAGCACATCTGACTGGCGTACGGCACGAGGCGGGTGCTCGCCTCACGGTCAGTCGGCGTCGAGGATGAGGGTGATCGGGCCGTCGTTGACCAGGCTGACCTGCATGTGGGCACCGAAGACGCCGGTCGACACCTCCGCACCCAGCTCGCGCAGGGCGGCCACGAAGCTGTCCACCAGCGGTTCACTGACTGCCCGAGGCGCCGCCGCACTCCAGGAGGGCCGCCGGCCCTTGGCCGTGTCGGCGTACAGGGTGAACTGGCTGACTACCAGCAGTGGCGCGCCGAGATCGGCGGCGGACCGCTCGTCGGCGAGGATCCGGAGCGTCCAGATCTTCTGCGCCAGCTTGGCGGCGACCTCTGCGGTGTCGGTGTGGGTGGCGCCGACCAGGATCATCAGGCCCGGCCGCTCGAGCGCGCCGACCACCTCGCCGGCGACACTGACCGATGCGGCTGCGGCGCGCTGGATGACGGCCCGCATCAGCGGCGGCCGATCGGGGTGTGCGGGGGCGGGCTGGTCGACTCGCCGGGCACCAGGATGGAAGGCAATAGCACCGGATCGGGTCGCTGGCCGGTCGTCATCTGCCGCACGAGATGCTCGACGGCGAGTTCGCCCAGTTCGGTGCCGGGGGACCGCATGATCGTCAAGGTGGGTTCGGCCAGCGAGGCCATCTCGTCCGAGGTCACCATGGACACGATAGAGAGATCGTCCGGCACGCGCAGCTGTTGGTGGTGCAGTCCGATCAGCAGCCCGATCGCTGCGAACTCGTTCAACAGCACCACCGCTGTCGCGTCCGGCTGCTCGGTACGCAGTCGCTGGGCGAGCTCGCGTCCGGCACCGGCGTCGTGTCCGGAGGCGACGATCACCGGCTCCAGGCCGAGCCGGGCGGTCACGTCCACGAATGCGCGCTCGGTGCGCACGTACGGGCCGTAGTTGTAGTAGCTCTCGCTGACCTGGGTCCCGGTGACGAGCACGATCCGTCGGTGGCCGAGGTCGTACAGGTGCCGGACCGCGTCGGTCACGGTCTGCTCGAAGTCGATGTCGACATGCAGGCTGTCCGACGGATCGGCGGTCCGCCCGATCAGCGCGTACGGCGTCTTGGACGCCTGCAAGGGCCGGACCCGTGGGTCGTCGAGCTGCACCTCCATCAAGATCACCCCGTCGACCATCCGCTGGCCGAGCAGGTCGGTCATCTCCCGTCCGTCGTTCGTGCCCGGCCACATCATCAGGTGGTAGCCGTGCTCGCCGGCCCTCCGCGCGGCCGCGATCATGAACTCCATCCCGGATCCGCCGAGCCGGTGATCAAGGGCCGGGTACGCCAGTGCGAGGACCCGGGTCCGACGGCTGGCGAGCGCCCGGGCGACCGCGTTGGGCCGGTAGCCGAGCGCCTCCATCGAGGCTTCGATCCTGGCTCGGGTGGCTTGGGTGACCGGCTTGGTGTTGTTGATCACGAAGGAGACCGTGGCGATGGAGACGCCGGCATGCTCGGCGACGTCGCGCATGGTGGTCATCGGGTTCCTCCGGGTCGGCCGGTGCGGTCGGCGTAGTTCACCCAGTGATTCTCCGCCAAGCCCTTGACACCGGCTCGAAGTAGACAGCAGAATCCTCGTCCAAGCGATAGTTAATCGCTTTACCACATCCATCACCAGACTCTGTCGTTCCTGGTCACTCATCGGTTAACCGCTTTGAGGCCTGGCATCGGACGACGTCTTCCAGCAAAGGAGCTGATCGCGCGATGATCCCCAAGAAGGTTGCCGCTGGCATCGCCCTCGCGGCGGCGCTGCCCCTCACTCTCACCGCGTGCGGCGGCGGTGGATCCGAGGAGGGCTCCGGCTCGGCAGCGACCGAGCAGGTCAGCAGCCTGTCGATCCTCGACTACTACAACAACGACCCGGACAAGCATCTGGTGCAGAAGGGTCTCGACGTTTGCGCGAAGCAGCTCAGCATCACGATCAACCGGGAGACCGTGCCCGGTGACACGCTGATCGCCAAGGTGCTGCAGCAGGCATCGTCCAAGACCTTGCCCGACGTGTTGATGCTCGACAATCCCGACATCCAGCAGATCGCCGCGACCGGGGCACTGGCGCCACTGGGCGAGTACGGCATCACCGGCGAAGGCATCCAGGAGGGCGTGGTGCAAGCCGCCACGTACGAGGGTGGGCTCTACGGTCTGCAGCCGGTCACCAACACCATCGCGATCTTCTATAACAAGAAGATCCTCGACGAGGCGGGCATCAAGCCGCCGACCACCTGGGCCGAACTCAAGGACAGCGCGAAGAAGCTGACCAAGGGTCAGCAGTACGGCTTCGCCTTCGACGCCACCGCCGACTACGAGGGTGCCTGGCAGTTCCTGCCCGCGATGTGGACCAACGGGGGCGACGAGACCGCTCTGACGACCCCAGAGGTCGCCGAGGCACTGCAGCTGTGGAAGGACCTGGTGGACTCGGGCGCATCCTCCAAGAGTGTCGTGACCTGGAGTCAAGGCGACGTCGCGGACCAGTTCAAGGCCGGCCGCGCCGCGATGATGCTGAACGGCCCGTGGAACATTCCCTCGCTGTCGGAGGAGAAGAGCCTCGAGTGGGGCGTTGTCACCTTCCCGGTGAACAAGGACGGTCAGCAGTCGGTGGCCCCGCTCGGCGGTGAGGCCTGGACCGTCCCGCTGACCGGGGACGAGGCCAAGCAGGCGAAGGCGGCGGAGTTCGTCAAGTGTCTGAACTCCGACGAGGTCGCGCTGCAGTTCGCCAAGGACCGCTACGTTGTCCCGACCAACCTCGAGCTGGCCAAGACGTACGCCCAGGAGGTGCCCGAGATGGCCGCCTTCGCGCAGCAGGTCGCGACCGCTCGCTCCCGCACCGGCCAGCTCGGCGACAAGTGGCCGGACACCGCGAAGGTCATCTACACCGGTGTGCAGCTCACCCTGACCGGTCAGGCCGCCCCGGCTGACGCGATGGCCAAGGCCGGCGCGCAGTAGTCGCCCTGGGAGGAGGGCCCGCCGATGCTTGGCGGGCCCGCCCCGCCCAACCACGCTGCCCCGCCCAACCACCCTTCCCCCAACCACCCTGCCCAGCCCAACCACGGAAGGACGGCTCGATGACGAGGACCGATACTCCGACGGTCACCGCTGCCGCTGACAGCAGCAGCACCCAGGCGCTCCGCCGACGTCACCGGCGCGCCGAGCAGCTCGCCAAGCTCGGCTTCGTGATCCCCGCCGGCATCGTGTTGGTGCTGCTGTTCGGCTACCCGGTGGTCAAGAACTTCACCATGAGTTTCCAGGACTACGGCCTGAAGACCTTCTTCACCGGCAAGGCACCTTTTGTCGGGTTCGAGAACTACGGCACGGTGGTGAGCGATCCGATCTTCACCAAGGCCCTGGCCAACACCGCACTGTTCACCATCGGGTCAATCATCTTCCAGTTCACCATCGGCATGCTGCTGGCCCTGTACTTCCACAAGAACTTCCCGCTCAGCGGGGTGCTCCGCGGGTTGCTGCTGATGCCCTGGCTGATCCCGATGATCGTCGCCAGCGCGACCTGGAAGTCCATGCTCGACCAGGACTCGGGGATCGTGAACCGATTCCTGATGGGCATCGGACTGTCCGACTCACCGATCCCGTGGCTCAGCTCGACCGAATTCGCCCTGGTCGCGGTGATCATGGTGAACATCTGGATCGGCATCCCGTTCAATGTGACGCTGCTCTACAGCGGGCTGCAGGACATCCCGGACGACCTGTACGAGGCGGGCGCCCTCGACGGGGCCACCGGCTGGAAGGCGTTCTGGCACATCACCTGGCCCAACCTGCGCGCGGTCGTCGGTGTCGTGGTCATGCTCGGGGTGATCTACACCCTGAAGGCGCTGGACATCATCCTCGGTCTGACCCGAGGCGGTCCGGCGAATGCGACCCAGACCATCGCCACGATGTCCTACCAGCGCTCGTTCGTGGAGTTCAAGTTCGGCCAGGGTGCCGCCTTGAGCAACATCTTGATCTTGATCTCGCTCGTGTTCGCGATCGTCTACCTGCGGCTCACCCGTCGCCAGGTCGACGAGTGAGGAGCTGACCCTTGTCCAAGTCCACCAGGCGCTCCTACCTGCGCACCGCGATCGCGATCGTCCTGCTGGCGATCATGCTGTTCCCGCTGTACTGGATGGTGAACGCCTCTCTCCAGGCCTCCGGCAACACGTTGAACGCGACCTTGTTCCCCACGGACGTGAGTCTGGACGGCTACCGGGTCGCGATCCAGGACCAGGGCCGGAACCTGGTCACCAGCCTGATCATCGCCGCCGGCACCGTGATCATGACCTTGGCCGTCGCCACGCCCGCCGCGTACGCGCTCGCGCAGTTCCGTTTCCGGTGGGTCGGGATCGCGTTGCTGCTGATCTTGATCACTCAGATGATCCCGGGCATCGTGATCGCCAACGGGCTGTACTCCGTCTACGAGAGCCTCGGACTGCTCAACTCGATCCCGGGCCTGATCATCGCGAACAGCACCGCAGCGATCCCGTTCGCGATCTTGATCATGCGATCGTTCATGATCGGAGTGCCGCCGTCCATCGTGGAGGCGGCCCGAGTCGACGGTGCTGGCCTGTTCCGCTCGTTCATCTCGATCGTGGTGCCGATCGCCCGCAACTCCTTGATCACCGCGGGTCTGTTCACCTTCCTGTTCGCCTGGAGCGACTTCCTGTTCGCGCTGACCCTGACCACCAAGGGTGACGTCCGACCGGTCACCTTGGGCATCTACACCTATCTGGGTTCGCAGGTGCAGAACTGGGGTCCGGTGATGGCGACCGCCACCTTGTCCGCGATCCCGGCCATCATCCTGCTCGTGATCGCCCAGAAGTACATTGCCGCCGGTGCCACCGGTGGGGCTGTCAAATAGCAGCCACGCGATTCACTCACACTC
>Ga0209368_1001511_pt1 | contig 9897 bp, 7 predicted proteins | sample EBPBio242008_DNA_FD_185862 | JGI IMG/M metagenome (GOLD analysis project Ga0209368, IMG submission 185862) | Wastewater treatment Type I Accumulibacter community from EBPR Bioreactor in Madison, WI, USA - Reactor 1_4/24/2008_ DNA (SPAdes)... | ecosystem: Engineered > Bioreactor > EBPR >...
CTATGTCTATCCTTGGCCGCAGCGGCCCGCGGGGCTGGTGGAGACCGCCTTCGACGAGCTGGCGGCGCGCTGGCGGCCGATCCTTGACCATGCCGAGGAGATGGGCGTGGATGTCTGCTACGAGATCCACCCCGGCGAGGATCTGCACGACGGCGTGAGTTACGAGATGTTCCTGGAACGCACGGGCAACCATGCACGGGCCTGCATGTTGTACGACCCCAGCCACTACATCCTGCAACACCTTGATTATCTTGAGAACATCGACATCTACCACGACCGCATCCGCATGTTCCATGTCAAGGATGCCGAGCTGAATCCGACCGGGCGGCAGGGCGTCTATGGCGGTTATCAGTCCTGGGTGAACCGCGCCGGTCGGTTCCGGTCGCTGGGCGACGGGCAGGTGGATTTCGGGCAGGTGTTTTCCAAGCTGACGCAGTACGGCTTTGACGGCTGGGCCGTGGTGGAATGGGAATGCGCGCTGAAGCATCCCGAGGACGGGGCGCGGGAAGGCGCGGAATTCGTGAAGCACCACATCATCCGCGTGACCGAAAAAGCCTTCGACGATTTCGCCGATTCGGGGGCGGACATGGCCGCGAACCGGAAGATGCTGGGGATTGGCTGACAGGTGGGGGTGCGGGGGGCAGCCCCCCGCACCCCCCCGGGACATCTGAGGACAGGGAAGGGGGTGTGGCGCGCGATGCCTGCCCCCGCGAGAGGAAAGGGAGAGGATATGGCCATCACAGCCGCGCATGTGGCGCGAAGCCCGCGCATCCGTCTGGGCATGGTGGGGGGCGGGCGCGATGCCTTCATCGGCGCGGTGCACCGAATCGCCAGCCGCATCGACGACCAGTACGAACTGGTGGCGGGCTGCTTCTCGTCGAATGCCGAGAAGTCGAAGGCATCGGGCGCCGATCTGGGGATCGATCCGGGGCGGACCTACGAGAGTTTCGCCGAGATGGCGATGCGCGAGGCGCGCAAGAAGGACGGCATCGAGGCAGTGGCCATCGTGACGCCGAACCACATGCATGCGCCGGTGGCGCTGCAGTTCCTGAAGCGCGGCATCCACGTGATCTGCGACAAGCCGCTGACGGCGACGTTGCCCGAGGCGAAGCGACTGGCCAAGGCGGCGGAAGCCTCGGGCGTGATTTTCGCGCTGACGCATAACTACACCGGCTATCCGATGATCCGGCAGGCGCAGGCCATGGTGGCGGCGGGCGAGCTGGGCGAGATCCGGCTGGTGCAGGTGGAATATGCACAGGACTGGCTGGCCGAGCCTCTGGAAGCCTCGGGCCAGAAGCAGGCCGACTGGCGCACCGATCCGGCGCGGTCGGGGGCGGGGGGGGCCACGGGCGACATCGGCACCCATGCCTTCAACCTGGCGAACTTTGTCACCGGGCTGGAGCTGGAGGCGCTGTCGGCCGATCTGCAGAGCTTTGTCCCCGGCCGGCGGGTGGACGACAACGGCCATGTTCTGATGCGCTACAAGGGTGGCGCGCGCGGGATGCTCTGGTGTTCGCAGGTCGCCTCGGGTTGCGAGAACGGGCTTCGGCTGCGGGTCTATGGCACGAAGGCCGGGATCGAATGGGAACAGGAGAACCCGAACTACCTGTGGGTCACGCCGCTTGGTGCGCCGCGCTATCGGCTGACGCGGGGCGGGCCGGGCACGGGGGCTGCGGCTGCGCGGGTGACGCGGGTGCCCTCGGGGCATCCAGAGGGGTATCTGGAGGGCTTTGCCAACATCTACGCCGAGGCCGCCCGCGCCATCATCGCACGGCGCGAAGGCGGTACGGTGGACCCCGCCGTCACCTTCCCGGGCCTGAAGGAGGGCCTGGAAGGCGTGGCCTTCGTCGACGCCTGCGTGCGGTCGTCCAAGCGTGACGCTGCATGGGTGAGCCTCAACCTGTAACATTACGTTCAGGAAAGAGAAAACCGCCCGGAAGGTGACTTCCGGGCGGTTCCGTTTTTCCGGTCAGGTCGGGATCAGAAGCCGGCCTTGATCGTCTCGAACTCCTGGGTCATGCGGTCGCGCATGGCCGGGTCGATCGGGGTCTGGCTGAGCACGATGCCGTCGATCGGATCGACATTGCCGGCCTTCAGTTCTTCGATGGAGATTTCAGCCATCGCCTTGTCGTTGGAATGGGCGTAGCCGAAGTTCTCCAGCAAGCCCTTGGCCGAGTCGTGGGCGAGCCAGGCGTTGATGAAGTCATAGGCCTTGTCTTCGCTGCCCGGCTGGTCCTTGAAGTTGACATAGCCACAGAACCAGCTGGCCACGCCTTCCTTGGGCGTGCGCTGGAAGGCGACCGGAACGCCTTCGCGCTTCATCGCGGCGACGCCGTCGTTCCAGGTCCAGGCGACGACGACCTCGCCGGTCTTCATCAGCTGCGACAGTTCCGACGGGTCGGCCCAGTAGGTGCGGACATTGGCATGGGCCTGGCGCAGCCATGCGGCGGCGGCCTGGAACTGTTCCTCGGTCACGTTGGTCCAGTCGGTGACGCCGGTGGCGAGCAGGGCGAGCGACCAGGTGTCGTCGGTGTTGTCGGGCAGCGAGATGCGGCCGGCATATTTCGGGTCGGTGAAGACGGCCAGCGAGGCCACGTCTTCGGCGGGCACCTGATCGGTGTTGTAGGCGATGGCGGTGTAGGCGTAGTCGGTCGGGATGTACCAGACGCCGGCGTCATCCTTGAAGATCGAGGAATCGAGGAAGCGCGGCGAGATGTTCACGAATTCCGGTATGCGGCTGACATCCCAGGGTTCGATCAGGCCGGCATCGCGGTACTTCTGCACCATCTGCGAGCAGGGGTGGGCCACGTCGGCCTTGAACCCCGAGGAGACCTTCTGGAACGCCTCGTCGTCGTCGCCGAAGAAGGCATAGGTCGGCATCTGGCCGTACTTGGCGACGTAATCCTCGATCAGGGCCTGATTCTCGAATCCGGCCCAGTCGAAGACGATGAGGTCCTGGTCGGCGGCGAAGGCGGGGGCGGCAAGCGCGCTGGCCAGCACGGCGCCGGCAAGAAGGCGGGAAAATCGGGTCATGGTGCTCCTCGGCTGTTGTGGTCGGGGTGGCTTGGGGCTTGGGGCCCTGCAACTCTTGACCGGGTGACGCTAGAATAGCGCGTCCTCATGCTCAAGGAATAATATCCTCGTGAGGGAAGTTGCCGCAGCGTCAAGCGGTTGCCCGGAATTCGGGCTGTTCAGCGGGCGAATTGCCGAAACGCGAGGCAGGCTCGCGCTCTTGCCGCCGGGCGGGGGTGCGGCTAGAACGGGAGGCGATGGCGCGGGTGTCCCTGCGCGGTCTGCCGGAGCGTGATCTCCGGCTCGGCAGGAAGACCTGTCAGGTTTCGGGATGTCCCGGCCTGGCCGGGGCGTGCCGGAGCCTTCCCAGAGGATGCGAAAGGCTTGATGACGTGACCCAGCTTGATCTGACCTTCGTGCGTGCCCAGTTCCCGGCGTTTTCCTCGCCAGTGACGGCGGGGCAGAGCTTCTTCGAGAATGCCGGGGGATCCTATCCCTGCCGGCAGGTGGTGGAGCGGCTGACGCGGTTCTACACCGACCGCAAGGTCCAGCCCTATGCGCCCTATGCGGCGGCGCAACTGGGCGGGGCCGAGATGGACGAGGCGCGCGACCGGCTTGCGGCGATGATGGGTGTGGCGCGGGACGAGGTGAGCTTTGGCCCCTCGACCAGTGCGAATACCTATGTGCTGGCCCAGGCGGTGCGGAGCTGGATGGGGGGCAAGGGCGCGGTCGTGGTGACGAACCAGGACCACGAGGCCAATTCCGGCGTCTGGCGGCGGCTGGCCGAAAGCGGCGTCGAGGTGCGGGAGTGGAAGATCGACCCGGAGACGGGTCATCTGGACACGGCCGACTTGGCACGGCTTCTGGAGGATGGGCAGGTGAAGGTGGTGGCCTTCCCGCATTGTTCCAACGTGGTGGCCGAGATCAACCCGGTGGCGGAAATCTGCGCCATGGCAAAGGCGGCGGGGGCCTTCACCGTTGTGGATGGCGTGAGCTATGCGCCGCACGGCTTCCCCGACATTCCGGCGCTTGGCGCGGATGTGTACCTGTTCTCGGCCTACAAGACCTATGGGCCGCATCAGGGCATCATGGTGATCCGCCGGGGCTTCGGGGACCTGCTGCCTGCCCAGGGGCATTGGTTCAACGCGGGCACTCTTTACAAGCGCTTCACGCCGGCCGGGCCGGATCATGCGCAGATCGCGGCCTGTGCGGGCATGGCGGATTATGTCGATGCGCTTCATGCGCGGCATCTCGGCGGCCAGGCGGAGCCCGCGGCGCGCAACCGGGCGGTGCATGACCTGATGCGCGCGCAGGAGATCGAGGCGGTGGGGCCGCTGCTGGATTACCTGGCGGCGCGCAACGACCTGCGGCTGATCGGGCCGCGTGACGCGAAGGATCGGGCGCCGACGGTGGCGGTCGCGTTGCAGGGCGCGGCAGAGCCGGTGGCGGAACGGCTGGCGCGGCATGGCATCAATTGCTGGGGCGGCGATTTCTATGCCGTGCGTCCGCTGGAGGCGATGGGGGTGAACCTGGACAAGGGTGTGCTGCGCATGAGCCTTGTGCACTACACCGGACCCGATGACGTGGCGCGGCTGATCCGGGCGCTGGACGAAGAGCTTTGACGCTCCAAGGGGGGCGCTGCCCCCCAAGGCCCCGGCCAGGGCCGGGGCCTCGCCCCGGAGTATTTCCCGCAAAGAAGAAGGCATGATCCGGGACTGGCGGTCGGGCGTATCCCGTTGAAAGACAGGATGATGCCGTGACTGCGCCTCTGCTTCTCTGGTTCCGCCGTGACCTGCGGCTGAGCGATCTTCCCGTGCTTGTCGCCGCCGGGGCGAGCGGGCGGCCGGTAATTCCAGTCTTTGTGCTGGACCCCGAGACCGAGGCCATGGGCGCCGCAGGAAAGTGGCGGCTTGGCCTTGGTCTTTCCGCCTTCGCCGCAAGGCTGGAGGGCGAGGGAAGCCGGCTGATCTTGCGGCGGGGGCCGGCTTTGGACACGCTGGAGCGGCTGGTTGCCGAGACGGGCGCGGCCGGAGTGTTCTGGACGCGGAGCTATGAGCCTGCCGCGATTGCGCGCGATGCGGCGGTGAAGGCGGCGATGAAGGCGCGGGGCCTTGTGGCGGAAAGCCATTCCGGTGCCACGCTGGCCGAACCCTGGGAGGTGACGACCGGCGAGGGCGGGTTCTACAAGGTCTATACGCCATTCTGGAAGGCGCTGTCGGCGCGGGGTGTGCCCGCGCCGGTGCCTGCGGCGCGGTTGCGCGCGCCCGAGACCTGGCCTGCCTCGGACCGGCTGGAGGATTGGCGGATGGGGGCGGCGATGCGGCGCGGGGCGGCGGTTGTACTGCCCCATGCCGTGGTGGGCGAGGCAGCGGCGCGGGCGCGGCTGTCCGATTTCCTTGACCGCAAGATCGACCGCTACCGCGAGGATCGCGACCGGCTTGACCTGCCTGCGACCTCGGGCCTGTCGGAAAACCTGGCCTGGGGCGAGATCGGGCCGCGCGAGATCTGGCACGCGGCGGCCGAGGCCGAACGGGCGGGCGCGCGCGGGGCCGAGCATTTCCGCAAGGAACTGGCCTGGCGCGATTTTGCCTGGGCGCTGATGTACCACACGCCGCAGATCGCCACGGCCAACTGGCGGCCGGAATGGGATGGCTTCGCCTGGGCCGGCGAGAGCGAGGCGGCAGAGCGGTGGCGGCGGGGCATGACGGGCGAGCCGGTCGTCGATGCCGCGATGCGCCAGATGTATGTGACCGGCACCATGCACAACCGGGCTCGGATGATCGTCGCCAGCTACCTGACCAAGCACCTGCTGACGCACTGGAAGATCGGGCTGGAGTGGTTCGCCGATTGCCTGACTGACTGGGACCCGGCCTCGAACGCGATGGGCTGGCAATGGGTGGCGGGGTCCGGCCCCGACGCCGCGCCCTATTTCCGCATCTTCAATCCGGCCACCCAGGCGGAGAAGTTCGATCCTGAGGGGCGGTATCGCGCGCGCTGGCTTGCCGAGGGGCGGCGCAATCCGACGCCGGAGGCGCTTTCCTACTTCAAGGCGGTGCCCTTGTCGTGGCGGCTTGACCCCGACCGCCCGCCTCCGCGCCCTCTGGTGGACCTGGGGGAGGGCCGCGCCCGTGCCCTGGCGGCACTGGCGGCGCGAGGGGCTTGAGCCGCAGGGGTTTTTCTGGAACCTTCTTCCAAAAAACAAGAACGGGGGAACAGGGAACGATGGACGTCCTGACGACGACGAAGGGGCAATCCGGCCTGCCGCGGTATTTCCCGGCGGCGCTGGAGGTTGCGAAACGTCTGGAGCGCGGGCGGCTGGACTTTGTCCTGCCGGACGGGCGGCGCTTTCGGGTCGAGGGGCGCGAGCCCGGCCCGGTGGCAGAGATCGACATTCACAACCCCGACTGCTTCGCCCGCCTGATCCGCGAGGGCGATCTTGGCTTCTGTGATGCCTATCTGGAAGGCTGGTGGTCCACGCCGGATCTGCAGGCCTTCATGGATCTGGTGCAGGGGGGCAACGAGGGCGTCTATGACGGCTATCCCGGCATGGGGCTGGTGCGGGCCTACGAGAAGCTGCGCTTCTGGCTGCAGTCGAACTCCAAGCGGCAGGCCCGGAAGAACATCGCCTATCACTATGATCTGGGGAACGATTTCTACCGGCTCTGGCTGGACGACACGATGACCTATTCCTCGGCTCTGTTCCAGACCGGGCAGGAAAGCCTGGAACGCGCCCAGATGCAGAAATACGCCAGCATGGTGGACCGCATGGGCGCCCAGCCCGGCGACCATGTGCTGGAGATCGGCTGCGGCTGGGGCGGGTTCGCGGAATATGCCGCGAAGGAGCGCGGGCTGAAGGTGACGTGCCTGACGATCAGCCAGGCGCAATACGACTTCGCGGTGGAGCGCATCGCGAAGGCCGGCCTGTCGGACCGCGTGACCTTCAAGCTGCAGGATTACCGCGACGAGCGCGGGCAGTACGACGGCATCGCCAGCATCGAGATGTTCGAGGCGGTGGGCGAGAAATACTGGCCGGTCTATTTCGACACGCTGCGCGAGCGGCTGAAGCCCGGCCGCCACGCGACGCTTCAGATCATCACCGTGCCCGACCGGCGGTTCGAGACCTATCGCAAGAGTGTCGACTTCATCCAGAAGTACATCTTCCCCGGTGGCATGTTGCCCTCGCCTGCCGCGCTGAAGCGCGAGATCGATCGCGCGGGCCTGCGGCTGCGCGACAGCTTCGAGTTCGGGCAAAGCTATTCCGACACGCTGCGCCGCTGGCACGAGGTGTTCAACGCGAGGTGGGACGACGTGGCGAAGATGGGCTTCGATGACCGCTTCCGCCGGATGTGGAACTTCTACCTCACCTCTTGCGCTGGCGCGTTCCGGGGTGAAATCTGCGACGTGACGCAGATCACGGTGACCCGGCCCCGCTGAGGCCGGCGAAGGAGCCCGATGCCCACAGCCGCAAAAGCCGTTGCCGCCCTTGCCTTTGCGCTGGTGGCCTATTTCGCTGCGCAAGGCGTCAAGGCGCCCGGCGTCATGCCGGAGGGCACGCAGTTCGGCTGGTTCTCCGAGATCACCGCCGGGATCGGCTTTCTGTGCGGATGGATCGTCATGGGCGGGCTGGTGGGCCGCGGCTATGGCGAGGCGGCGGCTTCGGGGCTGCGCGTTTCCGTCACCATCCTGTTCTGGGCGCTGCTGGGATTCGCGATCTACGACATGGTGCTTCTGTCCACCAAGCTGCGCTATGACGGCCCGATGGAGGCCGTGCTGGACGTGTTCAACATCATGATGGTGAATGGCCGGCGGATCCTGACCGTAGAGATCCTCGGCATCCTCGCGGTGGGCGGCGTGCTGGCCGGCTGTGCCGCGGAATGGGCCGGGAAGCGCTGGAAGTAAGATGGCAGAGTTCTTTTTCTACGGGACGCTGCGGCACCTGCCGCTGTTGTCAGTGGTGCTGGGACGTCCGGCGACGGGCGAGGAGGCCTGGCTGCCCTGCCATGCCGTGCACCAGGCGATGGAGGGCGCCTTCCCGGTGCTGGTCGAACAGCCGGGCGCGCGCGCCGAAGGGATCGTGGTGCGCGACATCGGCCTGGCCGAGATGGCGCGGCTGGATCACTACGAGGGCGGTTTCGCCTTCGACACGGTGGAGATGGCCGTGGAGACGACGAGGTCGGAGACGGCGCGGGTCTATCGGCCGCGGCCGGGGCAATGGCAGGCGGGGGCGCCCTGGGTGCTGGCCGACTGGCAGGCCCGGTGGGGCGATGTGGTGACCGAAACGGCGCATGACGTGATGGCGCTGCACGGCACCATGCCCGCCGATGCCGTTCTGGCGCGCTATCCGCAGATGCTGGTGCGCGGCGCGTCGCGCCTGCGCGCGCGTGCCGATGCGGCGCCGACGGCGTTGCGGCTGGCGGCGCAGCCGGATGACGTGCGGGTGCTGTCGCGGCGCACGCCCTATGCACGCTTCTTCGCGGTCGAGGAATACGACCTGACGCACCGCCTGTTCCAGGGCGATCAGGGCAAGCCCATCCTTCGCGCAGCCTTCATCGCCTGCGATGCGGTGACGGTCCTGCCTTATGACCCGGTAAGGGACCGGGTGTTGCTGGTGGAGCAGTTCCGGACCGGCGCGCTGGCGCGCGGCGACCGCCAGTGCTGGCAACTCGAGGCCGTGGCGGGCCGCGTGGACGCGGACGAGACGCCCGAGGCCACGGCGCGGCGCGAGGCGGTGGAAGAGGCGGGGCTCACGCTTGGCGACCTGCTCCCGGTCGCGCAATACTACACCTCGATCGGGGCGGTCTCCGAATACCTCTATTCCTTCGTCGCCCCCTGCGACCTGCCGGACGGTCTGGCCGGGACGCACGGCATCGAGGAAGAGGGCGAGGACATCCGCACCCATGTCATCGCCTTCGACCGGCTGATGGAGCTTGTCGCCTCGGGCGAGATTTCCAACGCGCCCCTCATCATCACCGCGCTGTGGCTGCAGCGCGAGCGCCCGCGGCTGCGCGGGGCGTCGCAGGTCTGAGCAGGCGGCGGTCCGTTCACCGGACGGCCCGCTTCCCCGGCCAGTGGTACCAGGCCGAATCCGGCTTGCACCAGAACCGGATGCGCGACTACGATCCGACCACAGGCCGCTACCTCCAGACAGACCCGCTTGGCCTCATCGATGGGTCGAGCATCTATGGGTATGCTAGGTGTTCCATCCCGGATGATCACATAGACCCTCGCCGGTCTGGGCTGTTCGTGGCAAGGTCGATCTTGCGCGAGGTTCGAGAGGGGGTTGGAGCATGCTGATCTCTCTGCACAAGCAGGCGACCACAACGCCAAGGATCCGGGCCGCGATCCAGGCGAGCAGCGAACCGGCCTGGCGGGTTGCGGAGCGCTACGGGATCTCCGAGCAGACGGTCTGGAAGTGGCGGGGTCGCGACGACATTCACGACCGGAGCCACACGCCGCACCGTCTTCAGACGACGTTGACCCCGGCCCAGGAGGCCGTCGCGGTCGCGCTGCGCAAGGCGCTTGTGCTGCCGCTTGACGATCTACTCGCCGTGGTGCGCGAGTTCCTCAACCCGAATGTCTCGCGCTCGGGCCTCGATCGCTGCCTGCGGCGGCATGGGGTGGGCAATCTGCAGGCCCTGAGGCCGACCGAACCCAAGCCCCTGCACGGCACCTTCAAGGCCTACGAGCCCGGCTACCTGCATGTCGATATCAAATACCTGCCCCAAATGGCCGATGAGGACCGCCGCCGCTATCTCTTCGTTGCCATCGACCGGGCGACGCGGTGGGTCTTCGTGCGCATCTACCCGGCACAGACCGCAGCCAATGCGCGGCGGTTCCTGCGCGATCTCGAACGTGCCGCCCCGATGAAGATCACCCGCGTGATGA
>Ga0209368_1001520_pt1 | contig 9816 bp, 10 predicted proteins | sample EBPBio242008_DNA_FD_185862 | JGI IMG/M metagenome (GOLD analysis project Ga0209368, IMG submission 185862) | Wastewater treatment Type I Accumulibacter community from EBPR Bioreactor in Madison, WI, USA - Reactor 1_4/24/2008_ DNA (SPAdes)... | ecosystem: Engineered > Bioreactor > EBPR >...
TCGCGGTCGGCCTCCCGCTTGGCGATCGTCTGGCGCTTGTCGTACTCCCGCTTGCCGGTGGCGACGGCGAGCTCGACCTTGGCGTACCCGTCGTTGAAGTAGATGCTCAGCGGCACCAGCGTGGAACCCTTGGTCTCCAGCTCACGGGCGATCTTGTCGATCTCGCGGCGGTGCAGCAGCAGTTTGCGGGTGCGGCGAGCCGTGTGGTTGGTCCAGGTGCCGTGGCTGTACTCGGGGATGTGTGCGGCGCGCAGCCACACTTCGCCGTCGTCCACGGTGGCGAACGCGTCAGCGAGGGTCGCCCGGCCCTCCCGCAGCGACTTCACCTCGGTGCCGCTCAGTGCCAGCCCCGCCTCGTACGTGTCGCCGATGTGGAAGTCATGCCGAGCCTTGCGGTTCTGCGCGACGACCTTGCGCCCCTTCTCCTTGACCATGCCCTCCATCCTCCCCCATCCCGGGGATCGTTCCCGATCGGATTTCTGGTTACTGGTCCACCGCTGACGGGGACCAGTAACCAGAATCGGGTCAGAACCAGGTCATCGGGTTGCGGAGGCTGCCGTCCAGCCAGACCATCAGGTGCAGGTGGCAGCCGGTCGAATAGCCGGTGGTGCCCACGTAGCCGATCACCTCGCCCTTGCTGACATGGTTGCCTACGCCGACGGTGTAGCGGATGGCGTGGTTGTAGGCGGTGGTGACGTAGCGGCCGTCCACCCTGCCGTGGTCGATGATCAGCCGGTTGCCGTAGCCCGCGTTGTAGTACTTCTCGACGACCTTGCCGCTGTACGGGGCGCGGATCGGGGTGCCGCAGCCGGCGCCGAAGTCGGTGCCGTCGTGCAGCTTCCAGTAGTGCAGGACCGGGTGGAAACGCATTCCGTACGGCGAAGTGATCGGCGCATTGACCGGGTAGGAGAACCCGTGGCTGGCGCTCGAGGTCGAACCGCCCGAGCTGTGGGAGCTGGAGGACGAATCGTCTCGTGACGACCTCGAGGACCGGTTGTCCCGGTTGGAGCTGCCGGAGCTCTCCTCCGCTGCCGACGCAGCCGCCGCGACCTTCTGTGCCGCCCGTTGCTTGGCACGCTCCCGCCTGGCCTCGGCCGTGCGCCGCGCCCGCTCCGCCGCTGCGGCCTTGGCCGCCGCGACTCTGGCAGCCCGTTCAGCGGCGGCCTTGCGCGCCGCCGCAGCCTTGGCTCGGGCGATCCGGGCGGAGATCCGCTGCTCCACGTTTGCCCGCTCCCGCGTCAGCTGGGCGTAGTCGCTCTTGTCCCGGGCCACCTGGGCCGCCGCCTGCGACTCCGCAGCCTGGCGCTGGGACAGCAGCGAGGCAACCGAGGCCTGCTGCTGGGTGGCCTGCGCCTCCAGCCGCCGCTTGACCACCAGATTGTCGGCCGCCCGCTTCCGGTCCGCCGCGATCTCCTTCTCGATTGCCGCCTGCTTGGCCTTCTCCGCATCCAGCTTGGCTTGCAGGATCTCGGTCCGCTTGATCGTCGCCGCGCTGGTGTCGAACATGGTGGTCGACCACTGCAGACGCGTCTGCAGATCGGCGGTGCTGCTGCTCTCCACCAGGACGGCGATCGGCAACAGGTTGGTCTGCCGCTGGTACTGATCGCGGACGATCTGTCCGGCCAGCTTCTTCTCCGCATCCAGCTTCTTCTGGTTCGCGGCGACCGCCGCCTTGGCCTTCGCCAACCGCTTCTTGGCGAGCTTCAGCTTGGCCGCCATGGCGATGTCGAGACGCTCGGCTGCGCCCAACTCGACCCGGGTCTGAGCCAGTGCAGCCTGCGCCGCGGCCAGCTGGGATTCGGCCGCGCTGACCGCGTTGGCGGCAGCATTGAGGGCTTGGGAGGACTCGTTCAGATCGTGCTTCTTGGCCGCCTGCTGAGCCCGCACCTGATCGCGCCGATCGGTGAGGTCGTCCGCCTTGGCCGACGGCACCAGCAAGGTGAGCGCCAGCGTCGAGGCGATACCGACGACCGCCACCAACCGCAGACTGTGCCGAGTGGCCCGGCGCAGCCGCGTTGTCAGGTCCGACCAGCGCACCAGCGCACGCCGGGCAGGCGTCGGTGTTCGGTCGATGGCGAAGCAGTCGTCATGCTCTGGTGCTTCGCTGCCCTCCGGAACGTCCAGGTGGACGTAGGGAAGATCCGGTGTCACAGCTCAATCCCCAATCGCGTGTCTTGGTCGACCCCGAACCCTCTGGTTCGAGACCCTCAAGGTGCAATTGAGGTTGAGATTTTCCTTATTACACCCTGAGGTACTTACGAGTCGTTATCAGCGTCGGGATGATAGACAGCGCGAGGCCGACGACCGCAACCCCCAAGACGGCCAAAAGGGTCTCCTTCCACCCAATCCACGGTAAAGACTGAATAGAGACTTCAGCTTTACGCATGATGACCAAGTAAACGCCTGTGACGAGAGTGGCGGATGCGAGCATCACGCCGATGAGCGCGGAGATGATGGCTTCAAAAAGGAAGGGCAACGTGATATAGAGGTTGCTCGCTCCGACCAGGCGCATGATGCCGATCTCTCGACGCCGCGCGAAGGCGGCCAACCGGATCGTGTTGCCGATCTGCAACGCCGCCGCGAGCAGCAGCAGCGCCGAGGCGACGATCGTCCCCCATTGCAGCAGGTTCAGCCAGGAGAAGAACGGGTCGAGGTACTGCCGTAGGTCCTGGACCTTCTGCACACCCTTGAGGCCGGAGACCGCGCTCACCACCCCCTGGTACTCCTCCGGGTTCTTGAGCTTGACCCGGAACGACTCCTGCATCTCCTCGACGGTGAGCGAGTCCTGGATGGGGTTGCCCTCGTACGCCTTCTGGAACTCCGCCCAGGCCTCCTGCTTGCTCTCGAAATAGACCCCGCCCGGCGCTACCTCCGGGTTGGCCTCGAGCGTCTGGCGGACAGCGTCCTTCTCCACCTCGGTGGCGCCCTGGCCCGGTGTGCAGTTCTCACCGCCGACCTGCGGGGTGCAGAAGAAGATCGAGATCTCGATCTTGTCGTACCAGCGGCCCTTCATCAGGCCCACCTGCTGGTTGGCGAGCAGACCGGCACCGAACAGCGACAACGACACCCACATGGTCATCACCACCGCCAAGGTCATGGTGAGGTTCTGCCGCAGTCCGGCGAAGGTCTCGGAGAAGATGTGGCGGAAACGCATGCTGGGTCCTGGGTCTCAGAGGTCGGAAAGATAGCCGGGGAAGGATCCGACGAAGGTCACTGGTAGCCGTACACGCCGCGGCTCTGGTCACGGACGACGAGCCCGTCCTCGAGCTCGATCACCCGCTTGCGCATCTGATCGACGATCGTCGAGTCGTGGGTCGCCATCAACACCGTCGTCTCGGCTCGGTTGATCCGGTCGAGCAGCTTCATGATCCCAACGCTGGTCGCAGGATCGAGGTTCCCGGTGGGCTCGTCGGCGATCAGGATCTTGGGCCGGTTGACGAACGCCCGGGCGATCGCGACCCGCTGCTGTTCGCCGCCGCTCAGCTCGTCCGGAAGCCGGCCGCCCTTGCCCTCCAGGCCCACCAACTCCAACACCTCGGGCACCACCCGCTTGATGGTGGACGACGGCTTGCCGATCACCTGCAGCGCGAAGGCCACGTTCTCGGCGACCGTCTTGTTCGGCAGCAGCCGAAAGTCCTGGAAGACGGTGCCGATCTGCCGGCGCAAGGCAGGGATCTTCCAGCTGTGCAGCTTGTTGAGTTCCCGGCCGGCGACGATCACCTTGCCCTTGCTCGGCCGCTGCTCGCGCAGGATCAGCCGCAGGAAGGTCGACTTGCCCGATCCGGATGGACCGACGAGGAAGACGAACTCCCCCTTCTCGATGTCGACCGACACCTGCGAAAGGGCAGCACGACGCTGTCGGTCGTAGGTCTTGCTCACATTGTCGAAACGAATCACGTCATGCCTCGGCCGGGTAGACGACAGGAGCCGGGCACTGAACCCGGCAATAGGCCATCGTCGAGTGTAGGTCAGGCAGCCGTGATCCCCGGGATTTGCGAATCCGACTCAGTCGGGGACGAGTTCGATCCACCCGCGTACGTCGTCGGCGGTCTCGACCGCCGCCAGGTCGGGATGGTCCTCGGCAACGTGCGCCAGGATGAGCGCGATCACCTCGTGATCGGTCGCACCCCGGGCCGTGAACCCGCACTCACACCGCACTTGTCGGATCATGGGCGGAGCCTCTCGGGATGTTCTCTCCGTCTCCATGTGTTCCGGTCTAGCACTTTCCAGCCGGTCACGACAGCTGTCCGACCGGAGGTCGTCACCCGAGATCGAGGTGGCAGAGTGCATGACATGGTCGGCGTCCAGGTGCAGCTGTGCGGGACGTTCGTGGTCGAGCTCGACGGACACAGCGTCGGTCAGGACTTTCCGAGTCGGCAGGCCCGCATGCTGTTCGCCTATCTCGTCTTGCATCGGGATCACCCGGTGCCCCGGGACGTGCTGATCGACGCTCTCTGGGGCGATTCCCCGCCGCCGGCGGCAGCCGGCGCCCTGACGGTGCTGATCTCCAAGCTGCGTACGGCGGTCGGCGCCGAGCTGATCCGCGGCCGAACCGAACTCGCGGTCGTGCTGCCCGAACCGGCTTACGTCGACGTCGAACACGCGCTGGCGGCCTTGCACACAGCAGAGTCAGCAGTGGCCGCCCAGCAGTGGAACCGCGCCTGGTATCCCGCGCTGGCCGCCCTCTTCGTCGCCCGTCGGACGATGCTGCCCGAGGCGAGTTCTGAGTGGCTCGACGGCTGGCGTCGGCGGCTCGCCGATGTGCGGCTGCGGGCACTGGAGTGCTACGCCAACGCCTGCCTGGGGATCGGCGGCGCCGAGCTGCCGGCGGCCGCGCGTTCGGCTCAGGAGCTGGTCGAGCTGGCGCCGCTGCGCGAGACTGGCCACCTGCTGCTGATGCGGGCGCTTGCTGCCGGCGGGAATTCCGCCGAGGCACTGGCCGCGTACGAGCGGCTCCGGGTGCTGCTCCGCGACGAGCTCGGCACGCTACCCACACCGACGATCCAGGCGTATCACCGCGAGTTGCTGGCCTGACGCGCCGGGCATCGAGCTCGCCAAGGTCCAGCCAACCTCTGACCAGGGTCCGCTGATCAGGCTGATTGCGTTCCCTGGGTCGAGCAGCGGGCTCGCCCACGTCCTGAGGAGTAACCCAATGAGCACCGACACCGTCGACGATGCTGAGCTGAACCAGATCCTCGGCCGCTTCGTCACCGACCTGGGCGCCACCGCGGCCGCCGGCAATATCGTGATCGGCGACCGCCTCGGTCTGTATCGCGCGCTGGCTGAGGCCGGCCCGCTGACCGCCGCCGAGCTCGCCGACTACACCGGCACCGTCGAGCGCTACGTCCGCGAGTGGTTGCGTGGCCAGGCCGCAGGGCAACTCGTGAGCTATCGACCCGACACCGACCAATACTCGATGACACCAGCTCAGGCACTCGCCTTCGCCGATCCCAACGGACTCGTGCTGCCCGGCGCGTTCCAGCTGGCGCTCGGCTGTTTCGACGACCGGTCGGCGATCATCGAGCGCTTCCGCTCCGGCGAGGGATTCGCCTGGGGCGACCACGGTGCCGACGTCTCCGTCGGCTGCGAGCGCTTCTTCCGTCCCGGGTATGTCGCGAACCTGGTCAGCACCTGGCTGCCTGCAGTCGATGGGGTGACCGAACGACTGCAGCAAGGCATCGCCGTTGCCGATGTGGGCTGTGGGCTGGGCTCATCCACCCGGATCCTGGCCGAGACCTACCCGGTCTCCACCGTGATCGGGTACGACAACGATCCCGCCTCCATCGTCCTGGCCGACAAGCTGACCGCAGAGGCCGGGCTCAGCGACCGGGTCGAGTTCTCGATCGCCTCCGCCGCCGACTTCCCGGGCCGCGGCCTCGGGCTGGTGACGACCTTCGATTGCCTGCACGACATGGGCGATCCGCTCGCCGCGGCCCGGCACATCCGCCACGCACTCAGCGACGACGGAGTGTGGCTGATCGTCGAGCCGTACGCCGGTGACACGGTCTCCGACAACCTGAACCCGGTCGGCCGGCTGTACTACTCGTTTTCGACCTTCCTCTGCGTGCCGCACGCGATCGCCGAGGGCGCCGCCGACGCGCTGGGCAACCAGGCCGGCGAACGGCCGATCGCGGACCTGATCGAGCAGGCCGGCTTCGCCGGCTTCCGCCGGGTAACCGAGACGCCGTTCAATATCGTCTACGAGGCCCGGCCATGATCGCCGATCCGATCGGCAAGTTCACACTGACGAACCGCCGGGCGCTGGTCACCGGCGCATCGTCCGGCCTGGGCGCCCGGATCGCGGCGACATTGAGCGCGGCGGGCGCCGAGCTCGTCCTCACCGGTCGCATACAACAGCGGCTGCAGGAGGTGGCCGCCGGGCTGTCCGTTCCCGCCACCATCGTGCCCGGCGATCTGCACCACCCCGGTTTTCGAGTGTCATTGATCGATCAGATCCGAGCCCGGCACGAAGACCTCCACATCCTGGTCAACTGCGCTGGCACCTGCGACAACGGCCCACTGGAGTCACAGGCACTGTCCGACGTCACCGACATCATCGACCTCGATCTCGTGGTCGCGATCGACTTGTGCCGACTGGCAGCACCACTGCTGGTCGGCCGGCCAGGCGCCTCGGTGATCAACATCGCATCGATCTTCGGCCAGATCAGCTCTGGTGGCGGGATGGCGGGCTACCACGCGGCCAAGGGCGGGCTGATCACCTTCACCCGGCATCTCGCCGAGCAGTGGGGCGAGCGCGGGGTGCGGGTGAACGCGATTGCCCCGGGGTTCTTTCCCACGCCGCTGACCGGCGAGCTGGCCGACCCCGATCAGCGCCGGCGGATCGTGGCTCGGACACTGCTGAAGCGCACACCCACCCTCGACGAACTGGAGGGACCCGTGCTGTTCCTGGCTTCCGACGCCGCGAGCTATGTCACCGGGCACATACTCACCGTCGACGGTGGTTGGACGGCATGCTGAATCACCGGGTCGGGTGGGATCGCTACGCAAACTGACGAGTGTCGGAGGACGCGCGTCAGATGAGCGACCGCCCTCCTAGACCTTCTCGGTCATCCGCCAGCGGATGCCGGACTCGATGAAGCCGTCCAGCTCGCCGTCGAAGACTGCGTCGGGCGAGGAGACCTCGAAGTCGGTCCGCAGATCCTTGACCATCTGATACGGGTGCAGCACGTAGGAGCGCATCTGCGAACCCCAGCTGTTGCCACCGTCGCCCTTCAGGGCGTTCATCTCGGCCTCGCGGTCGCGGCGCGCCTTCTCCAACAGCCTGGCCTGCAGGACCCGCAGGGCGGCCGCCTTGTTCTGCAGCTGTGACTTCTCGTTCTGGCAGGACACCACGATGCCGGTCGGCAGATGGGTGATCCGGACCGCCGAGTCGGTGGTGTTCACGCTCTGCCCGCCCGGGCCCGAGGAGCGGAACACGTCGATCCGGATGTCGGCCTCGGGAATGTCGATGTGGTCGGCTTCCTCGGTCACCGGCAGCACTTCGACCCCGGCGAAGGAAGTCTGCCGCCGACCCTGGTTGTCGAACGGGGAGATCCGCACCAGCCGGTGGGTGCCCTGCTCGACCGAGAGCGTGCCGTACGCGTACGGCGCCTTCACCTGGAAGGTCGCGGACTTGATGCCCGCCTCCTCCGCGTACGAGGTGTCGTAGACCTCGGCCGGGTAACCGTGCCGCTCGGCCCAACGCAGATACATCCGCAACAGCATGGCCGCGAAGTCGGCGGCGTCGACGCCACCCGCCTCGGAGCGGATGGTGACCAGCGCCTCGCGCGGATCGTACTCGCCGGAGAGCAGCGTCCGTACCTCCAGCGACTCGACCGCGTGCTGCAGCGACGACAGCTCGGCCTCCGCCTCGGCCAGCGAGGCGGCGTCGGATTCCTCGGTGGCCAGCTCGACCAGCACGCTGAGGTCATCCAGCCGGGACCGCAGGTCGGCCACCCGATCGATCTCGGACTGCAGGGCCGAGAGCCGGGAGGTGATCCGCTGGGCGTTGTCGACGTCGTCCCACAGGTCCGGGGCGGCGACCTGCTCCGACAGTTCGGCGATCTCCACCTTCTTGGCCGCGGGGTCGACGACGGCCTCGATCGAGGTCAGTGCCTTGTCGAGGGCGGAGAGTTCTGCAGGGTAATCCGGTCCAGCCACAATCGACCACTCTACTTGGCGCGGGCTGCTGGGCCGATCTGCTCGGGTTTGTCGGATCTGCTCGGGCTGCAGATCGAGCAGATCCGACAAGATCGAGCAGATCCGAGCGGCTTTGTTGCAGATCAGGCGTAGACCAGCCGGCCCTCGACCAACGCGGCGCGCCGGCCTGCCAGTGCCGCGATCTCATCGGCGTCGTGGCTGACCAGCAGGACCGGGATCGGATAGGCGCCGATGTCGGCGAAGGCGGCCTGCAAAAGCCGGACCCGGGTGCCTACCTCGACGGCTGAGAGTGGCTCGTCCAGCAGCACCGCGGCCTCGGGCCCGCCGAGGCCGAACCCGACGATGGCCCTCGCCATCGACACCCGCTGGCGCTCCCCTGCCGACAGTTCTTGAGGACGGCTGTCCGCGAGGGGCGTCGCCAACTCGAACAGATCCATCATCATCGCCACTCGACGGGCGCCGACATGCCGCCGACGCTTGTCCTTGGGCAGGCCGTACGCGATATTGGCCGCCACGTTGTGGTTCCGGTCCAGGACCGCGTCCTGCTGAACCACCATCAGATTGCGGTGGTCGGTCTCGACCAGTACGTCGTCGTCGGCGAGGGTGACATCGCTGAGCTGAACCGAGCCGGCATCCGGGTCGATCGTCCCGGCGAGGATCCCCACCAGCGTGGTCTTGCCGGAGGCCGACGGTCCCGAGACGCCGAGCACCTGACCAGGGCCGACCGTCAGGTTGACCTCGCGGAGGACCGGGCGATCCTCGTACGCCTTCGATATCCCACTGGCCTCGAGCGCACCACCAGGCCGCGGCAGTCGGCGTCGCCCAATCAGGAGACGTGCTCCGGGGTATCGGCCAGCTCTTCGATGCGGACGAAGACGTCTTCTCCCCGCGCCCGGCGCTGCGGCCAGTCATGCACCCAGATGATGGCGAACGCCACCAGCGAGGCCGCCAACGCGATCACCGGGCCAAGGGTGAAGAGCCAGACGCCGATGAAGCCGAGGACGTCGATGCCAAGAACGGCCAAGGCCGCAGTACGACTCAGCGTGCCGTGACGTGCCCGCCAGGCCGCGTACACGATCCACGGGACCATCGCGAGCAACAAGAACACCCAGGAGAAGGCCGAAGTGAGCCCGGCGCCCTCGATCAGCCGGATCATGCCGGCCATGCTCACCAGGCCCGTCAACGCGCCCAGACCGGTCAGAAGGTTCTTGTCCATCACCCTGCATCCCTTCCCCCGCGGGGCAATCGGCCACCGTCGAAGATCGTGATCCAAACGTAGCCGAGAACGCCACGCGCGCTGGGGATCACAGTCGATGCGTCGCGGAATCTATGCGTGATCTCAGACTCAGGTCGAGCACGCGCAGACCCACTCAGCTGTTCGCCGTCGACCAGGTCGCGCGCGTCAGGCGGTACTGGCGGAAGTGGGCGTCGCCGTATGTGACGTCCCCGTCCGGCTCGAAGCCGAAGCGGGCGACGACTCGGGCCGGGTTGCGACTGTAGGGCAACGCGATCAGCACGTCAGTCAGACCGAGCTCGTCGAAGCCGACAGCCAGCGCGCGTCGCGCCACGGTCTCCCCGTACCCCCAGAACTCGGGCGCGAGGACCAGCGCGAAGTCGGCGCCATTCTCCTCGGCCTGGAAGCCGCCCCAGCCTGCG
>Ga0209368_1001533_pt1 | contig 9769 bp, 6 predicted proteins | sample EBPBio242008_DNA_FD_185862 | JGI IMG/M metagenome (GOLD analysis project Ga0209368, IMG submission 185862) | Wastewater treatment Type I Accumulibacter community from EBPR Bioreactor in Madison, WI, USA - Reactor 1_4/24/2008_ DNA (SPAdes)... | ecosystem: Engineered > Bioreactor > EBPR >...
ATGAGTCGGGCGGTGGCGTCCAGTTGCCGGGTCTGCGCGGGCGAGTCGGTGCCTTTGTGGGAGATCCGGGCGCGCAGCATCGTGCAGGACGACCTGCGCCAGCGGCTGTACTTCGAGGATGCAAGCCTGCGCGTGGTCGGTGTTCCGGTGGCGTTGATCCCGCGGCTGCGCATCCCCTCGCCGGGGGTGGAGCGCGCGACCGGTTTCTTGGTGCCAAGCGTCGTGACATCGTCGCTTCTGGGCAACGGGCTGAAGCTGCCCTACTTCGTCGCGGTGTCCGACGACCGGGACCTGACGCTGACGCCTTTCCTCACCGACCGCGACGGTCGCACGCTTGGGATTCGCTACCGGCAGGCCTGGGCGAAAGCCAACCTGACGTTCCAGGGGGCGATCACGCAGGACCAGATCCTGCCAGGCCAGACCCGCGGCTATGCCGATGTCACAGGAACCGTGGTGCTGCCGCGGGATTATGTGCTGACCTTCGACCTTCTGGGGGTCAGCGATCCCGGCTATCTGCTGGACTATGACATCTCGGATGCCGACCGTCTGCCGAGCGTTGTTTCGGTGACGCGGGTGCAGCGTGACGAAATCGTCAATGCCAACACGGTGTACTGGCAATCGCTGCGCGAGAGCGAGGACAACAGCACGCTGCCCACGCCGATCACCCATGTGTCCTGGGCCTCGCGCTTTGCCATGCCGGGGTTGGGTGGCCAGGGCAACCTGGAGGTGCAGGTCTATGGCGCGGCGCGCGCATCGAGCCTGCCCAATGACACGAATGCCGACGGCGTGGCCGACGGGCGCGACACGCAACGCGGCTCGGTCGCCTTCGACTGGCAGCGCACCTGGATATCGGGCAACGGGCTGCTCGCCTCGGCCCAGGCTTCGATCACCGGGGATGTCTACAACATTGCGCAGGATGGCAGCTACAGCGGCCAGTTCCAGCGCCTGTTCCCCGTGGGCGCGCTGGAGTTGCGCTGGCCGTTCAGCCGCACGACGGCAAGTGGGGCGCTTCAGACACTGGAGCCGGTGATGCAGGCCGTGCTTGCACCACAGGACAACAGCGGCATCCCCAACGAGGATTCGACGCTGGTCGAGTTCGATGAGACGAATCTGCTGTCGCTCGACCGCTTTCCGGGCTGGGATGCGGTGGAAACCGGGCCGCACCTGAACCTGGGGCTCAACTGGTCCCATGCCACCACCGGCGGCTGGATCTATTCGGCGACGGCCGGCAAGGTGCTGCGCGTGGAGGCGGACGAGCAGTTTTCCATCGCCTCGGGTCTGACCGGCACGGTGTCCGACTGGCTGGCGGTGTTCCAGGTGGCCCGGCAGGGACTGGCCTTCACCAACCGCGCGGTAATCACCGATGAAGCCAGTTTCACCAAGGCCGAAAGCCGGCTGGACGCGGTCGGCACCTGGGGGTCGCTTGGCGCAAGCTACTTCTGGGCGGTGGCCGACGAATCCGAGGGACGCGAGACCCCGTCGAACGAGCTCTTCCTTGATGCCTCGTACCAGGTGGCGCCGGCCTGGAACGCGACCGTGCTTGGCCGGTACGATCTTCAGGCCTCGGCACCGATCCGCGCGGGAGTGGGCCTGCAGTACCGCAACGAATGTGTTGCGGTGGACCTTTCGCTTTCGCGCCGCTACACAAGCTCAACGAATGCCGATCCCTCTACGGACTTCGGCATCTCCGTCGATCTTCTGGGTCTGGGCAACGGCGACAGCGGGCCGACGCGGACCTGCTGGCGATAGGCGGAAAAGCACAGGCAGTACGGCACAGGCATGGCAGCACCGATCCGATCCACCCTGAGGCGCATCGCTCTGGCACTGGCGCTGGCGCTTGTTGCGCCCCTGGCCAGCGCGGACGAGGACAACCCCTTTGCGCCGGTCCTTTATGTGAATGGCAGCGCGATCACCGGCTACGAGATCGAGCAGCGCGCGAGCTTCCTTGCCCTGCTGCGCACGCCCGGCGATCTGCAAGAGCTCGCCCGTCAGGGCCTGATCGACGACCGCCTGCATTCGCAGGCGGCGAAGCTTCAGGAGATCGAGATCGCGAACGAGGCGGTCACCGCCGGCATGGAAGAGTTCGCACAGCGTGCGAACTTGTCCGTCGAGCAGTTCGTGGAAGAGCTCAGCAAGGCGGGTATCGCGCCGGAGACCTTCCGGGATTTCGTGAAGTCGGGCCTGGTCTGGCGCGAAGCGGTGCAGAAGAAGTACCGTCCCTTCGTTGCCGTCACGCAGCGCGAAATCGATGCCGCGATGTCCGCTTCGACCCGCAAGGGTGAGGTGCGCCTGCTGTTGAACGAGATCGTCGTCCCCTACGCGCCGGATCGGCAGAAGGATGCGGAAGCCTTCATGGTCGAACTGCGCGCGACCCTGAGCACGCAGGATCAGTTCGAAGAAGCGGCGCGGAAGTATTCCCGCGCTTCGACGGCGCCGCAGGGCGGACAGCTTGACTGGATTCCGCTGTCGAACCTGCCCGGTCCGCTGGCAAATGCGGTTCTGACCCTCGGCCCCGGCAGTATCTCGGACGTATTGTCCGTGCCAGGCGCCTATGTGCTGTTCTATGTGCGCGGGATATCCGACGGGGGCACGGCCCAGAGTCCGGATCAGGAACTGGAATGGGCCGAGTTCCTTGTGCCGAAGGGGCCTGAGCTTGGCACGACGCTGGCCGGCGTGGCGAACCGTGTGGATTCCTGCGACGACCTGTACACCGTGGCGAAGGATCTGCCGGCCGACCGGCTGATCCGCACCAAGGCCCGGCTTGGGCAGGTGCCGCGCGATGTGGCCGCGCGGCTGGCGAAGATGGATCCGGGTGACACCGACACCGCCCTGTCGCGCGGCAGCTGGCAGGTGTTCCTGATGCTTTGCACCCGGACACCCGTGCCGGCAGAAGGCGTACCGACCGTGGAGGAGGTGCGCGTGATGCTTCTGAACCGCAAGCTGCAGAATGCCGCCGAGACGTGGCAGCGCGAGCTTCGCGCCATGGCCGTCATCCGCGAGCCGTGAGTAACGTGAGGCCCGTGGCCCTGACCTGCGGTGAGCCGGCAGGAATCGGGCCTGAAATCGCGCCAAAGGCGCGCGCCCTTCTGGGCGGTGCCCTGCCTTTCTTCTGGATCGGCGATCCGTCGCATCTGCCCGAGGGCACGGGGTGGGCCGCCATTTCCGCGCCACATGAGGCGGCGGATGTCGCGCCAGAGGTGCTTCCGGTCCTGGAGCACCGCTTTGTCGGTCCGCGCCGGCCCGGCAGGCCCGATCCGGCGCAGGCGCAAGGCGTGATCGACGTCATTGCCCGTGCCGTGGCGCTGGCGCAGGCTGGCGAGGCTTCGGCGGTCTGCACTCTGCCGATCAACAAGAAGGCGTTGAAGGACGGCGCCGGTTTCGCCTTTCCGGGCCACACCGAGTACCTTGCGCATCTGGCGGGCGGCGCCGATGTGGTGATGATGCTGGCCTGTCCCGGACTGCGCGTGGTGCCGGCGACCATCCACATCGCGCTGGCCGAGGTTGCGCACGCGCTGACGCCAGGGGGGCTGGAACGGGTGATCCGCATCACCCATGCGGCCCTTATCCGCGATTTCGGCATGGCGGAGCCAAGGCTGGCGGTGGCTGGGCTGAACCCCCATGCGGGCGAAGGCGGTGCGATGGGTCGGGAAGAACTGGACTGGATCGGCCCCTTGTGCGACCGGCTGCGCGCTGAAGGCATGGCCGTGGCCGGGCCGCTGCCGGCGGATACGATGTTCCATGCCGCGGCGCGGGCGCGCTATGACGCCGCGATCTGCATGTATCACGACCAGGCCCTGATCCCGATCAAGACCATCGACTTTGCCGGCGGTGTGAACGTGACACTTGGCCTGCCTTTCGTGCGCACCTCGCCCGACCACGGCACGGCCTTCGATATCGCGGGGCTTGGGCTGGCGGACCCGTCAAGCACGGTGGCGGCGCTGCGCATGGCGGCCGAGATGGCAGCGGCGCGAAGGGCTTAGGTCGGAACGACTGGCCGACAGAAGAGGATTGGACGTGGGAACGATCGACGGCCTGCCCCCCCTGCGCGAGGTGATCCGGGCGCATGACCTGGTGGCCAAGAAGCAGTTGGGCCAGAACTTCCTTCTGGACCTGAACCTGACGGCGAAGATCGCCCGGCTGGCGGGCGATTTGGCCGGGTCTGATGTGCTGGAGGTCGGGCCGGGTCCCGGCGGGCTGACGCGCGGGCTTCTGGCCGAGGGCGCGCGGCGCGTGCTAGCGGTGGAGAAGGATGCGCGCTGCATGGCGGCGCTGGCCGAGATTGCCGCGGTCTATCCCGGCCGGCTGGAGGTGGTACAGGGCGATGCGCTGGCGCTGGACGTGGTGGCCCGGCTGGCGCCGCCGGTGAAGGTGGTGGCGAACTTGCCCTACAACGTGGGCACCGAGCTCCTGGTCCGCTGGCTGACGCCGCCCTCATGGCCGCCTTTCTGGCAGAGCTTGACGCTGATGTTCCAGAAGGAGGTGGCCGAGCGCATCGTGGCGAAGCCGGGCGACGACGCCTATGGCCGGTTGGCCCTTCTGGCGCAGTGGCGCTGCGATGTGCGCATCGTCATGACCCTGCCGCCCGAGGCCTTTACCCCGCCGCCCAAGATCCATTCGGCGGTGGTGCATCTGGTGGCCCTGCCCGCCCCGCGCTTTCCGGCGGATGCGGCAGTATTGCAGCGGGTGACGGCGGCGGCCTTCAACCAGCGCCGCAAGATGCTGCGGTCCAGCCTGAAGGGGCTGGCGCCGGACATGGAGGCGCGGCTTCTGGCTTGCGGCATCGCGCCCACGGCGCGGGCGGAAGAAATCGGGCTGGAGGCCTTCTGTGCCCTGGCGCGGAACCTTGCCGGTTGCGCGCCAGGCTGAAGCTCATTCGGCCGCTTCGGGCTTGGTGTCCGGTGCGCCTTCGGCCTTGGGCTTGCGCGGGCCACGCGGGCGGCGCGGGCCACGATCGGCTTTGTCCGCCGCCTCGGCTTCGCCTTCGACCTTGGGCTTTTCGGCTTTCGGGGCGCGTTCGGTCCGGGGCGGACGGTCACCGCGCGGCGCGCGCTCGGCGCGTTCGGGCTTCGGCGCGGGCTCTTCCGCCACCTGTGCGGCGGGCTCGGCGCCCGATCCCTCTGCAAAGGTTTCCGGCGTTTCCACAAGGCCCGCGTCATCGTCGCCCGAAAGGTCGATCACATCAGCGCCAGAGGTGATCTCGATCACCTCGGTGGTGCCGGCATAGTCCGGGCGGCCCTGGTCGAAACGCGGCTCGCGCTGGTCGCGGTAATCGCCACCTTCGCGGCGGTCGCCCCGGTCGCCGCGGTCGCGGTTCGGCTGTTGGTCGCGGTTCTGATTGTTCTGCTGGAACTGCTGCTGCCGGGCTTCCTGCTCGGCCGCCATTTCACGTTGAGCCTCGCTCAGAAGGCGCGTGTAATGCTCGGCGTGCTGCAGGAAGTTCTCAGCGGCGACGCGGTCATTCGACAGTTGCGCGTCGCGAGCGAGGATCAGGTATTTCTCGATGATCTGCTGCGGCGTGCCGCGAACCTTGCCCTCGGGGCCCGAGGAATCGAAGACCCGGTTGATGATGTTGCCCAGGGTGCGCGGGCGGTTCGCCTTGGAACGCGAGCGGGACTTGGAAGAGCGCATCTTGTCCTTTGATCCAGAAGGGACCGTCTGCCCCCTCCCCTGCACCGAGATCGGCGCGGCACCCAGAAGACGGGCAAAAGGGGGCAAGTCCGGCTGCACGCGCGGGTGGGCGGTCATCGCCCTCACCGTCACGATGGCCCCAATAAACACCTCATCCGCGGTCTGACAAGCAGAATTTCGGCCGCTTACTCACAGAATCCGCACATTCCGGCGATTGGAAGATCCCTGTGGCCGCAGCGCCCCACTTGGTCAGGTCCGGGCGATCACCACGCGGTCGCGGCCGTCCAGATCGACCCGGATCGCCACGTCCCGCAGACCCGCCGCGCGGAACAGGCCGGTCACTGCCTCGCCTTGCGTCGGCCCGATCTCGACCATAAGCCGTCCGCCCGGTGCCAGGTGGCTCCCCGCCCCGGCAGCTATGGCGCGATAGGCGCCCAGCCCGTCGCCGCCTGGCGTAAGTGCGAGATGGGGCTCCCAGTCTCGCACCTCGGGTGCCAGGCCCGCCATCTCGTCATCCGCGACATAGGGCGGGTTCGAGACGATCAGGTCGAACCCCGTCTCGGGCACTGCCGCGAACCAGTCCGAAAGGCGCAGCTCTGCCCGCGCCGCCAGCCCGAGTGCCGTTGCATTGCCCTGCGCCACCGCCAAGGCTGCGGGGGACACATCGACGCCGATCCCCCTGGTCAAGGGACGGTCGGCCAGCAGGCTCAGGAGGATAGCGCCGGAACCGGTGCCGAGGTCCAGCACCCGCGTGAAAGGTGCCTCAAGCGCGGCGGCGACCAGCACCTCGGTCTCCGGGCGCGGGTCCAGAACATCCGGTGTCACCCGGAAGCTTCGCCCCCAGAACAGCCTTTGGCCGATGATCTGTGCCACAGGCTGCCGCGCCGCGCGCGCCATCAGGGCCGCCCCGAACCGCTCCTCCGCCTCGGGCGAAAGCGTATCGGGCAGGTGCAAAGTCAGCCGCCCCGGCGCAAGCCCCGTCGCATGGCACAGAAGTGCCCGCGCATCGCCTGCCGCGCCCTCGATCCCCGCCGCGGTCAGCCGTGCGGCCCCCGCGCGCAGGGCCTCGGCCAGCGTCATGCGCCCATCTCGGCCAGCTTCCCGGCCTGATCGTCGGCGACCAGCGCGTCAATCACCGCGGTGAGGTCGCCATCCATGATCTGACCAAGCGAATAGAGCGTCAGGTTGATCCGATGGTCGGTCATCCGGCCTTGCGGGAAGTTGTAGGTGCGGATGCGCTCGCTGCGGTCGCCCGAACCCACCTGCGACTTGCGGTCGGCGGCGCGTTCGGAATGCAGCCGCTCGCGCTCCATCTCGTACAACCGGGCCCGCAGCACTTGCATGGCGATGGCACGGTTCTGGTGCTGCGACTTTTCCGAAGAGGTCACAACGATGCCCGTGGGAAGGTGGGTGATGCGCACTGCCGAGTCGGTGGTGTTGATGTGCTGCCCGCCCGCCCCCGAAGACCGCATGGTGTCGATCCGGATGTCGCCGGCCGGGATGTCGATGTCCACCTCTTCCGCCTCTGGCAGGACCGCCACGGTGGCGGCCGACGTATGGATGCGGCCGCTCGCCTCGGTCTCGGGCACGCGCTGCACGCGGTGCACGCCGCTTTCGTACTTCAGCCGGGCATAGACGCCCTCGCCCTGCACATGGGCGGTGAATTCCTTGATGCCACCCAGGTCTGACATCTGGCTTTCCAGCACCTCGAAGCGCCAACCCATGCGTTCGGCGTGGCGCTGGTACATGCGCGCAAGGTCGGCGGCAAACAGGCTGGCCTCGTCGCCCCCGGTGCCGGGGCGGATCTCCAGGATCGCGGGCCGCGCATCCGCCGCGTCCTTCGGCAGAAGGGCGATGCGCAGCGCCTGTTCCAGTTCGGGCAGGCGGGCCTTCAGCTTCGGAATCTCGTCCTCGGCAAGCGCCTTCATTTCCGGGTCGGACAGCCAGGCCTCGGCTTCGCCAAGATCGGCCTCGGCACTGCGATAGGCCAGAATCTGGTCAACCACCGGCTTCAGCTCGGAATACTCGCGGCTGATCGCGGCAATCTCGGCAGGCGCGGCGCCCGCGTTCAGCCGCGCCTCGAGATATTCGAAGCGTGCCACGATCTGATCGAGTTTCTCGGCAGGAACCATGCGGGCCTTTGACCGCAGCCCGCGCCTGCGGTCAAGACCCCGCCCCTGCCCTTCTTCCGTTTCCTAGTACCCTCGGGGGGCGTAACCCGGAACGGGCGTCCGGGGGGCAACACCCCCCGTCCCCGGCTGGTGCTTGCGAGGTGCGGGGGTCAATCTCCCAGCATCCGCCCCGCCATCTCGCCCAGATCGCGCGACAGGCCGGGCGCGGCAAGGATGCGCGACAACTCGCCCCGGATCATCGCCTGCCGGTCAGCGTCATAGCGCGCCCAGGTCTCGAAGGCGGTGGACATGCGCGCGGCGGTTTGCGGGTTGATCGGGTCCAGCCGCAGAAGCCAGTCCGCCGTCAGCCGGTACGACGCGCCGGATATGTGGTGGAACCCGGCATGGTTGCCCGACAGCGCCCCCATGACCGACCGGAATCTGTTGGGGTTCTTCATGTCGAAGTCCGGATGACGTGTCAGCCGATCGGCGGTGGCCGCGGCTTCGCCCGGCGCTGCATGCAGCACCTGCAGGGCGAACCATTTGTCCATCACGTTGCGATCACCCTGCCAGCGGGCCTGGAAGAGGCCCAGTTCCTCCTGCCCGCGGCCGATGTCCAGAAGGCAGGCGAGCGCGCCAACCTCCTCGGTCATGTTGTCTGCGGCGCGGTAGGCGGAGGCCGCCGCCTGCCCCTCGTCCAGCCGCGACATCAGCGACAGGGCAGCCAGCCTCAGGGCGCGTCGTCCGGCCGCGCGGGCGTCCGGCGTGAAGGGGCCGGGCTCGCGCAGCGTATCTAACAGCGCGGGCAGTTGCGGGCGCAACCGCAGGGCCAGTGCACGGCCCATGCGGCGGCGGGCCGCGTGGATCGCCTGCGGGTCGGGCGTGACGCCGGCCTCGTGCAGGGTCTGGGCCATGTCATCCTCGCCGGGCAGGCGCAGGGCCAGCGCGCGGAAGGCGGGGTCAAGGCTTTCGTCCAGCGCCACCCTTGCCAGGGCGTCCAGCCAGTCGGGGCCGGGCTCGGCCCCCTCGGTCACCATGCGCGCCAGCACGTCCTTGGCCAGGGCCCGTCCGGCCTCCCACTTGTTGAAGGGGTCGGTGTCATGGGCCAGAAGGAAAGCCCGCTCCTCGGGGTTGGCCTGGCGGTCCAGCACCACGGGGGCCGAGAATCCGCGCAGGATCGAGGGAACGGGTTTCGCCGCGAGGCCCCCGAAGCGGAAAGTCTGGGTGGCCTCGGTCATCTCCAGCATGGTCGTTGGCACAACCTCGTCGCCGTTGGGGTTCAAAAGGCCGACGGCAATGGGGATCACCCGCGGCGGCTTGTCAGGCTGGCCCGGCGTGGGCTGGGTCTCCTGCCGGAAGGTCAGGGTGTAGGTGCCGTCCTGCCAATCGTCCGAGACGGTCAGCCGCGGGGTGCCGGCATCGGTGTACCAACGGGCGAACTGGGTCAGGTCGCGGCCGGTGGCATCCTGAAAGACCGTCAGCCAGTCCTCGATGGTCGCGGCCTCGCCGTCGTGGCGGGTGAAGTAGAGGTCCAGCGCGCTGGCATAGGCCTTGTCCCCCACAAGGCGCTTCAGCATCCCGATGACCTCGGCGCCCTTCTTGTAGACGGTGGCGGTGTAGAAGTTGTTGATCTCGACATAGCTGTCGGGCCGCACCGGGTGGGCCAGCGGCCCCGCATCCTCGCGGAACTGGCGGGCGCGCAGCGTCAGCACGTCCTCGATCCGCTTGACCGCGTGGGAGCGCATGTCGCCCGAGAACTGCTGGTCGCGGAAGACCGTCAGCCCCTCCTTCAGGCAGAGCTGGAACCAGTCGCGGCAGGTGATGCGGTTGCCGGTCCAGTTGTGGAAGTATTCGTGGGCGATGATCGCCTCGATCCGGGCGAAGTCGTCATCGGTGGCGGTCTCGGGGCTGGCCAGGACGTACTTGGAGTTGAAGATGTTCAGCCCCTTGTTCTCCATCGCGCCCATGTTGAAGTCGTCGACGGCCACGATGTTGAAGACGTCCAGGTCGTATTCCCGGCCATAGACCTC
>Ga0209368_1001534_pt1 | contig 9769 bp, 9 predicted proteins | sample EBPBio242008_DNA_FD_185862 | JGI IMG/M metagenome (GOLD analysis project Ga0209368, IMG submission 185862) | Wastewater treatment Type I Accumulibacter community from EBPR Bioreactor in Madison, WI, USA - Reactor 1_4/24/2008_ DNA (SPAdes)... | ecosystem: Engineered > Bioreactor > EBPR >...
CATCGCCGCCGCCATCCTCATGTCGATCATCCGGGCGCGGGAGGCGCGCAACGTCGCCACATATGGATCGGCGCGATGGGCCGAGGACCGGGAAATCCGCGCGGCGGGGTTGCTCGGCCCCGATGGCGTGGTGCTTGGCCGTCATACCCAAGACTATCTGCGCCATGACGGTCCCGAGCATGTCCTATGCTTCGCCCCGACGCGTAGCGGCAAAGGTGTCGGGCTGGTGGTGCCGACGCTGCTAACATGGCCGGCGTCCGCTATTGTCCACGACATAAAAGGGGAAAACTGGACGCTGACAGCGGGCTTTCGCGCGAAGCATGGCCGCGTCCTGCTATTCGATCCGACCAATGCCGGATCATCCGCCTACAACCCGCTTCTGGAGGTCCGGCAAGGGGAATGGGAAGTCAGGGACGTGCAGAATATCGCGGATATTCTGGTCGATCCCGAAGGCTCGCTCGACAAGCGCAACCATTGGGAAAAGACCAGCCACAGCCTGCTGGTCGGCGCGATCCTGCATGTTCTCTATGCGGAGAAGGACAAGACCTTGGCGGGCGTCGCCAACTTCCTGTCCGATCCCCGCCGCCCGGTCGAGGCCACCTTGCGCGCGATGATGGACACGCCGCATCTCGGCGAAGGGGGCGTTCATCCCGTGATCGCGTCGTCGGCCCGAGAACTGCTGAACAAGAGCGAGAACGAGCGCAGCGGCGTCCTTTCCACAGCCATGTCATTTCTTGGCCTCTACCGCGATCCGGTGGTCGCGCGGGTAACGGCGCGCTGCGACTGGCGCATTGCCGATCTCGTCGGCAGCCGCCAGCCGGTCACGCTCTATCTGGTCGTGCCGCCGTCCGACATAAACCGCACCAAGCCGCTCATCCGCCTGATCCTCAACCAGATCGGCAGGCGGTTGACCGAGGAATTGACCACCTCCGGCAAGCGCCATCGGCTGCTGTTGATGCTGGACGAGTTTCCGGCGCTCGGCCGTCTGGATTTTTTCGAGTCCGCCTTGGCCTTCATGGCGGGCTACGGCATCAAAGGCTTCCTGATCGCGCAGAGCCTCAACCAGATCGAGCGCGCCTATGGGCCGAACAACGCGATCCTCGACAACTGCCATGTGCGCGTCAGCTTCGCCACGAACGATGAAAGGACGGCCAAGCGCGTTTCAGACGCATTAGGCACCGCGACCGAGCTGCGCGACTCCACCAACTACGCAGGACACCGCCTAGCCCCGTGGTTAGGTCACTTGATGGTGTCACGGCAGGAGACGGCCCGGCCGCTGCTCACGCCCGGCGAAATCATGCAACTTCCGCCCACCGACGAAATCGTCATGGTCGCCGGCACGCCGCCGATCCGCGCGACCAAGGCCCGGTATTTCGAGGATGCGCGGTTTCAGGAACGCATCCTGACCCCGCCCGATCTGGTCGCCGCTCCGCTGGCGCCCAGCCCATCCGCCGATGATTGGTCGGGACGCGTGGTTGCGGGGGAAAGCCGTTCCGCGACCGACGCCGCAGACGAGGCCGAGGGCGACCCGGCCAATGCCGGCATCCGCCGCGAGCCGGAATTGCCCGAGCATGAGGAAATCGTCGCCCCGCCGCCGTCGCCCGAACAGGAGTTCGAGTTTCTGGACGACGAGCCGGACGTTGACGCCGCCAAGGCCCGCGCCATGCGCCAGCGCATGAGGATGGTCGCGCGGCAGGTCGCCATGAACCCCGATGATGGAATCGAGCTTTGAGGACACGCCCATGGTCACCCGAACCCGCATGAACGTCTACTTCGACCCCGATCTGCTCAAACAGGTCGAGATGCTGGCCTTGCGCCGCAACGTGTCGAAATCCGCCATCATAGAGGCCGCCGTCGCCTCCTTCCTGTCCGGTGACGCGGCGGATCGGCTGGAAGCGGCCATGTCGCGCCGCCTGGACAGGGTCGGCCGCCAGATCGACATACTCGATGAAGATCTCGCCGTGCTTGGCGAAACCGTCTCGCTGTTCGTCTATTTCTGGCTTGCCGCCACGCCTCCGCAGCCCGAAAGCACCCAGGCCTCGGCTCGCGCCAAGGGGGCCGAACGGTTCGAGGGATTCATGCAGACCCTCGGCAAGCGGCTGGCAACCGGCGACAGGTTCCTGAAAGAGCTTTCGCGCGACGTCGATTCGTTTCCGCAGGGTCAATCCGGCGCGGACGACGACCGATCCTGAATCCTCATCCTGTCCTATTTTCCGCAGATCACCGCATCCTGCCGCACGCGCTTAAATACTTGTTGAACCGGCCCAATTCCGGGCTTTCTTAATCGACCCCGATCCGGGGACCGCCTGTTGCGCCCCGCCAGAAACCGGGGCCGACATGACCATCAACCACCACAGACAGGAAGCGATCCAGCGCGGCGCGCGCATGTTGCGCACCGCGCTCGGCCCCGCAATCGCCCGGCTGCTCGAAGACCCGGCCGTGGTCGAGGTGATGTTGAACCCGGACGGCCGCCTTTGGGTGGACCGGCTGTCCGAAGGGCTTTCCGATACGGGCGAACGGCTGTCCGCCGCCGATGGCGAACGTATCGTGCGGCTGGTCGCGCATCATGTCGGCGCGGAGGTTCACGCCCGCAGCCCCCGCGTCTCGGCCGAGTTGCCGGAGAGCGGCGAGCGGTTCGAGGGCCTGCTGCCGCCCGTGGTCGCCGCGCCGGCCTTCGCCATCCGTAAACCTGCCGTCGCGGTGTTCACGCTCGACGACTATGTGGCCGCCGGCATCATGTCCGCCGATCAGGCGGAAACGCTGCGCGAAGCCGTTTCCGCGCGCGCCAATATCTTGGTGGCGGGCGGCACCAGCACCGGCAAAACGACGCTGACCAACGCGCTGCTCGCCGAGGTGGCGAAGACGCAGGATCGCGTCGTCATCATCGAAGACACCCGCGAGCTGCAATGCGCCGCGCCGAACCTTGTGGCGATGCGAACCAAGGATGGCGTGGCGACGCTTTCCGATTTGGTCCGGTCCTCGCTGCGCCTGCGCCCCGACCGCATCCCCATCGGCGAGGTGCGTGGATCGGAAGCCCTCGACCTGCTCAAAGCATGGGGCACCGGCCATCCGGGCGGCATCGGCACCATCCATGCCGGGACCGGGATCGGCGCGCTGCGTCGCCTTGAACAGCTCATCCAAGAGGCTGTCGTCACCGTCCCGCGCGCGCTGATCGCCGAGACCATCGACCTTGTTGCCGTCCTTTCCGGGCGCGGTTCCGCGCGCCGGCTGGCCGAGCTTGCCAGCGTCGAAGGGCTGGGGCCGGACGGTGATTACCGAACCACGCATCCGATCCCTTCGGCAATCCCCACCAACACAGGAGAATCTTCATGATCCGCACGCTCACGCGCGGCTATCGCTTCGCTGCGACCGCCGCATCCACCCTTGCCATCAGCCTCATGCTCGCCCCGGCCGCCCATGCGTCAGGTTCGTCGATGCCATGGGAACAGCCCTTGCAGCAAATCCTCCAGTCCATCGAGGGGCCGGTTGCCAAGATCATCGCCGTCATCATCATCATCGTGACGGGCCTGACCCTCGCGTTCGGCGATACCAGCGGCGGCTTCCGTCGCCTGATCCAGATCGTTTTCGGCCTGTCCATCGCGTTCGCCGCATCGAGCTTCTTCCTGTCTTTCTTCTCCTTCGGCGGCGGGGCGCTCGTTTGATGGCGGGCGGACTCGAACAGCTCGACGCGGTGCCGGGATTTTCGGTCCCGGTCCACCGGGCGCTGACCGAGCATATCCTGCTCGGCGGCGCACCGCGCTCCATTGCCATCATGAACGGCACACTGGCCGGGGCCGTGGGCCTCGGCCTGCGTCTCTGGCTAGTCGGCATCGCTATCTGGGCCATCGGGCATTTCGCAGCCGTGTGGGCAGCGAAGCGCGATCCCCAATTCGTCGAGGTCGGGCGGCGGCATCTGCGCATCCCCGGCCATCTGGCGGTGTGAGGGCGCGGCCATGATGAACCTTGCCGAATATCGCCGCACGGCCACCCGGCTTGCCGACTATCTGCCATGGGCGGCGCTGGTCGGCTCCGGCGTCGTCTTGAACAAGGACGGCTCGTTCCAGCGCACCGCAAAGTTTCGCGGTCCCGATCTGGATTCCGCCGTCGCCGCCGAGCTGGTCGCCGTTGCGGGGCGTATCAACAATGCCGTGCGCCGTCTCGGATCGGGCTGGAGCATCTTCGTCGAGGCGCAGCGCAGCGAGGCCGCGACCTATCCCGACAGCATCTTTCCCGATCCGGCATCCGCGCTGCTCGATGCCGAGCGCAAGGCCGGTTTCGAGGAAGCGGACGCGCATTTCGTGTCCGGCTACTTCCTGACCTTCCTCTGGCTGCCCCCGGCCGAAGATGCCGCCCGCGCGGAAACATGGCTCTATGAGGGGCGCGAGAAGACGGGCGTTGACCCGTGGGAACTGCTGCGCGGTTTCATCGACCGCACCGACCGCGTGCTGGCCTTGCTCGACGGCTTCATGCCCGAGTGCCGCTGGATGGATGACGGCGCGACGCTGACCTATCTCCATTCCACCATCTCGACCAACCGGCATCGCGTGCGGGTGCCCGAGGTGCCGATGCATCTCGACGCGCTGCTCGCCGACCAGCCCTTGACCGGCGGGCTGGAGCCGCGCCTTGGCGACGCGCATCTGCGCGTCCTGACCATCGTGGGATTCCCGACCGCAACGACGCCGGGCCTGCTCGACGAGATGAACCGGCTGCCGTTCCCATATCGCTGGAGCACGCGCGCGATCCTGCTCGACAAGACCGACGCGACGCGGCTGCTGACCAAGATCAGGCGGCAATGGTTTGCCAAGCGCAAGAGCATCGCGGCGATTCTCAAAGAGGTAATGACCAACGAGGCGTCCGCGCTTGTGGACACCGACGCGGCGAACAAGGCGCTCGACGCTGACATGGCGTTGCAGGAACTCGGCGCGGACGTGGCGGGCATGGCCTACGTCACGGCGACCGTCACCGTTTGGGATGCCGACCCGCGCATTGCCGACGAGAAGCTGCGCCTCGTCGAGAAGATCGTTCAGGGCCGCGACTTCACCGCCATGCCCGAGACCGTCAACGCGGTTGACGCATGGCTCGGCTCGCTGCCCGGACATGCCTACGCGAATGTCCGCCAGCCGCCCATTAGCACTTTGAATCTCGCCCACATGATCCCGCTTTCGGCGGTGTGGGCGGGGCCGGAACGGGACGAGCATTTCGGCGACGCTCCATTGCTTTACGCTAGGACCGAAGGCTCAACGCCGTTCCGGCTAAGTCTCCATGTCGGCGACGTAGGCCACACCCTTGTCGTCGGCCCCACGGGCGCGGGCAAATCCGTGCTGCTCGCCCTCATGGCCTTGCAGTTCCGGCGCTACGCTGGATCGCAGGTCTTCGCCTTCGACTTCGGCGGCAGCATCCGCGCCGCCTCGCTCGCCATGGGCGGCGACTGGCACGACCTTGGCGGCGGATTGACCGATGGGGCCGAGGCGTCCGTCTCGCTCCAGCCGCTCGCCCGCATCCACGACACCTATGAACGGGCATGGGCGGCGGACTGGATCGCCGCCATCCTCATGCGGGAAGGCATCGCCATCACCCCCGAGGTGAAGGAATATCTTTGGACGGCGCTGACTTCGCTCGCCTCGGCTCCGGTCGAGGAACGCACCATCACCGGCCTTGCGGTGCTATTGCAATCCAACGATCTGAAACAGGCGCTCCGACCGTTCTGCGTCGGCGGTGCCTATGGCCGGCTGCTCGACGCCGAAGCCGAACATCTCGGCTCGGCCGATGTGCAGGCGTTCGAGATCGAGGGCCTTGTCGGGACCGGCGCGGCCCCGGCCGTGTTGTCCTACCTGTTCCACCGCATCGGCGACCGGCTCGACGGGCGGCCGACGCTGCTCATCATCGACGAGGGCTGGCTTGCGCTGGACGACGAGGGATTCTCCGGCCAACTCCGCGAATGGCTGAAAACGTTGCGCAAGAAAAACGCATCGGTCATCTTCGCCACGCAAAGCCTGTCCGACATTGACGGCAGCAACATCGCGCCCGCGATTATCGAGAGCTGCCCGACGCGGCTCCTGCTGCCGAACGAGCGGGCCATCGAACCGCAGATCACGGCCATTTATCGCCGCTTCGGCCTCAATGACCGCCAGATCGAAATTCTCGCACGGGCCACGCCCAAGCGCGATTACTACTGCCAGTCGAGGCGCGGCAATCGCCTGTTCGAGCTTGGCCTGTCCGAAATCGGCCTCGCGCTCTGCGCCGCATCCGCCAAATCCGATCAGACGCTCATCGCGCAGATCGTCGCCGAACACGGCCGCGACGGCTTCCTCGCCGCATGGCTGCGCGCGCGCGGCGTCGATTGGGCGGCTGACCTGATCCCGAACCTCACCAATCTCGCCGACCGGCCGGAATCCGCCGTGCCGGCCCGGCTCGATAACCACCCCACACAGGAGATTCTTCCATGACCTATCCCAAGATCGTCGGGGCCTCGGCCCTCGCGCTGGCGCTCGCCGTGCCCGTCGCGCTTTCGCCAATACTGGCAAGCCCGGCCCATGCGCAATTCGGCTTCGGCCGCATCGTCTATGACCCGAGCAACTATGCGCAGAACGTGCTCACGGCAGCGCGCACGCTGGAGCAGATCAACAACCAGATCACCAGCCTCCAGAACGAGGCGCAGATGCTCATCAATCAGGCCCGCAATCTGGCGAGCCTGCCATATTCCTCGCTCCAGCAGCTCCAGCAGAATGTCCAGCGAACGCAGCAGCTTTTGGGACAGGCGCAGAATATCGCGTTCGAGGTCGGGCAGATCGACCAAGCGTTTCAGCAGCAATATGGCAACGTCTCGCTTTCGACGACCGACGCACAGCTTGTCGCCGATGCGCGCAGCCGGTGGGAGAACACGGTCGGCGGCTTGCAGGACGCCATGCGCGTTCAGGCCGGCGCGGTCGGCAACATCGACAGCAACCGCGCCGAGATGGCCGCGCTTGTCGGCGAGAGCCAAGGCGCAAGCGGCGCGCTGCAAGCCACGCAGGCCGGCAACCAGCTCCTTGCCCTCCAGTCGCAGCAGCTTTCCGACCTGATCGCGGTCATCTCGGCGAACGGCCGCGCCGACGCGCTCACGGAGGCCGAGCGCGCGACCGCCGCCGAACAGGGGCGCATCCAGCGCGAGCGGTTCCTGACGCCGGGCAGCGGCTACCAGCCCGGCAATGCGCAGATGTTCAACGGTAACAACTGACGGGGAGGCTCGCCATGGACGGCAAGATGCTGGCCCGCCTCGGGGCCGTTGTGTTCATCGCCATCGCCGTGACGGCGACCGCAATCGACATGGCGCGGAAGGACGAGCCATCCGCGCCACGACCTGCATCGGCCCTTCGATCCCCGCCCGATCCGCTGCGCGAAACCCTGCGCCGTTGCCAGCGGCTCGGCGAGGCGGCGGCGAATGACACCGACTGCCTCGCCGCATGGGCAGAATCCCGCGACCGTTTCCTCGGCCGTGATCGCAGCGAGGCGCGCTGACCATGAACAACACGGGCGTCATCGACTCGTTTCTAGGCGTATTCACCTCCTACATAGACAGCGGATTTGGGCTGTTGTCGGGCGAAGTCGCCTTCATCGCCACTACGCTGATCGTCATCGACGTGACGCTCGCCGCGCTGTTTTGGGCATGGGGCGCGGATGACGACATCATCGCGCGCTTGGTGAAAAAGACGCTGTTCGTCGGCGTCTTCGCCTACATCATCGGCAATTGGAACAATCTCGCCCAGATCGTTTTCGAGTCGTTCGCCGGCCTCGGCCTGATGGCGTCGGGCACCAGCTTTTCCGTCACCGACCTGATGCGGCCCGGCCGCGTGGCGCAGACCGGACTCGACGCCGGCCGGCCGCTGCTCGAATCCATTTCCGACCTGATGGGCTGGATCGCGTTCTTCGAGAACTTCATCCAGATCGCCTGCCTGCTGTTCGCATGGGCGTTGGTGGTGCTCGCCTTCTTCATCCTCGCCATCCAGCTTTTCGTGACGCTGATCGAGTTCAAACTGACCACGCTCGCCGGCTTCGTGCTGATCCCCTTCGGCCTGTTCGGCAAGACCGCGTTCATGGCCGAGAAGGTCTTGGGCAACGTGGTGTCGTCCGGCATCAAGGTTCTGATGCTGGCCGTCATCATCGGTATCGGCTCGACGCTGTTCTCGCAGTTCACGGCCGGTTTCGGCGGGGCGACCCCCACCGTGGACGACGCCATGGCGATTGTGCTGGCAGCCCTGTCGCTGCTTGGCCTCGGCATCTTCGGCCCCGGTATCGCCAACGGCATCGTTTCGGGCGGCCCGCAGCTTGGCGCGGGTGCTGCCGTGGGAACCGGGCTTGCGGTCGCAGGCGCAGCCGTCGCCGCTGGCGGCGGGACCATGCTCGCCGCCAAAGGCGGTGCTGCTGCCCTGTCCGGTGGAGCCGCTGCCGTTCGCGGCGGCGCGGCAACCGCAGGCGCTGCCTCCGCTGCCTATAGCGTCGGCTCGCTCGGCCAGTCCGGTGCGGCCGGTGTCGCCTCCGGCCTCGGCAGCGTCGCGCGAGCCGCAGGATCGGCGGCCATCTCGCCCCTCAAACGCGCCGCCGCGCGCGCCAGCGAATCCGTCAAATCCAGCTTCTCTGCTGGTGCGAAAGCCGGTTTCGGCGCGTCGGGCGGCAGCTCGACCATGGGCACGGTCGGCGGCGTGAGCGCCGATCCCGCCGCAGCAGCGTCCGGCCCGGCCGGCAGCCCGCCCGCATGGGCGCAGCAGATGCGCCGCTCGCAGGCAATGAACCACGGCACCACCATGGCCGCCCATGCGGTGCGGTCTGGCGACAGCCACGGTTCCGGTTCCTCCGTCAACCTTTCCGAAAGTGACCGCTCATGAGCATCTTCAAACGACCAGCAACCCATTACGGCAAGACGCCGGAACCCGAGACACCCTATCAGCGCGCTGCGCAAGTCTGGGACGAGCGTATCGGCTCGGCCCGCGTGCAGGCGCGGAACTGGCGGCTCATGGCCTTCGGCTCGCTGATCCTGTCTGTCGGCTTCGCTTCGGCATTGGTCTGGCAATCGGCGCGCGGCACCGTGGTGCCTTGGGTTGTTCAGGTGGACAATCTCGGTCAGGCGCAAACCGTCGCGCCCGCCAATGCCGACTATCGCCCGACCGATCCGCAGATCGCTTTCCATCTCGGCCGCTTCATCGAGCAGGTCCGCGCGATCCCGGCCGACGCGATCATTGTCCGCCAGAACTGGCTTCGGGCCTATGAGTGGACCACCGACAGGGGCGCGGCGGCGCTGAACGATTATGCCCGCGCCAATGACCCCTTCACCAAGGTTGGCCGCCAACAGGTCGCCATCGAAGTGTCATCGGTCATCCGGGCATCGCCGGATTCCTTCCGCGTTTCGTGGGTGGAGCGGCACTACGAGAACGGCCAGCTCTCCACTACGGAACGATGGACCGCCATCCTGACCATCGTGATCCAGACCCCGCGCGATGCCGAGCGACTGCGCGCCAATCCGCTCGGCATCTACGTCAATGCAATTTCGTGGTCGCGGGAGATGAGCCAATGAAAACCTCAGCTTGCATCAATCACCTCGCTGATCTTTCCCTCGGAGATCATGAAGAACGAGGTGCCCGTCATCTCGACCTCCTGCCCAGCCTTCCAGCCATTGGGCAGGTCGGTTTTGACCTTGGCGCGATAGCCGATGCGCACGGCTGCACGGTCGTCTATCGCGATACAGTCGAGGATCGTCTGTTCTCTTTCAGCAAACAACTGGACGCCCTGTTCCGCC
>Ga0209368_1001538_pt1 | contig 9730 bp, 6 predicted proteins | sample EBPBio242008_DNA_FD_185862 | JGI IMG/M metagenome (GOLD analysis project Ga0209368, IMG submission 185862) | Wastewater treatment Type I Accumulibacter community from EBPR Bioreactor in Madison, WI, USA - Reactor 1_4/24/2008_ DNA (SPAdes)... | ecosystem: Engineered > Bioreactor > EBPR >...
ATGGCGCATGACGACAACTGGCACGAGGGCGAGCATTACAAGGCCCGCTTCTTCGCCTACCTGTCGTTCTTCACCTTCGCCATGCTCATGCTGGTGACCTCCGACAACCTGGTGCAGATGTTCTTCGGCTGGGAAGGGGTGGGCGTCGCCTCCTACCTGCTGATCGGCTTCTACTACCGCAAGCCTTCGGCCAACGCCGCCGCCATCAAGGCCTTCGTGGTGAACCGGGTCGGCGACTTCGGCTTCGCGCTCGGCATCTTCGCCCTGTTCTTCCTGGTCGACTCGATCCGCTTCGACGATGTCTTCGCCGCCGCGCCGACCTTGGCGCAGACCGAGATCACCTTCCTCTGGACATCGTGGAACGCGGCCAACCTGATCGGCGTCCTGCTGTTCATCGGCGCCATGGGCAAGTCGGCGCAGCTCTTCCTGCACACCTGGCTGCCCGACGCGATGGAAGGCCCGACGCCGGTTTCCGCGCTCATCCACGCCGCAACCATGGTTACGGCGGGCGTCTTCCTCGTCTGCCGCATGTCGCCGCTTTACGAATTCGCGCCCGATGCCAAGACCATGATTGTCGTGGTCGGTGGCATGACCGCCTTCTTCGCCGCGACCGTGGGTCTGGTGCAGAACGACATCAAGCGCGTCATCGCCTATTCGACCTGCTCGCAGCTTGGCTACATGTTCGTGGCCGCCGGGGTGGGGGTCTATTCGGTGGCGATGTTCCACCTCTTCACCCACGCCTTCTTCAAGGCGATGCTGTTCCTCGGCGCAGGCTCTGTCATCCATGCCACGCACCACGAACAGGACATGCGCAACTACGGTGGCCTCAGGAAGCACATCCCGGTCACCTTCTGGGCCATGATGATCGGCACCCTCGCCATCACCGGCGTCGGCGTGCCCCTGACCCACTTCGGCTTCGCCGGCTTCCTGTCGAAGGACGCCATCATCGAAAGCGCCTGGGCCGGCGCCTATCCGGCCTATATCCTGCTGGTCGTCGCCGCTTGCTTCACCTCGTTCTACTCCTGGCGCCTGATGTTCATGACCTTCTACGGCACCAGCCGCGCGAACGGTCACGGGCACGACGCTCACGGCCACGACGCTCATGGACATGATGCCCACGGGCACGACGATCACGGTCACGGCGATCACACGCCGCATGAAAGCCCGCTGGTCATGCTGATCCCGCTCGGCGTGCTCGCGCTTGGCGCGGTCTTCGCCGGCATGCTGTGGTATAACGTCTTCTTCGGCGACGAGGCCAAGATGCGCAGCTGGTTCGGGATGCCCCCGGCGGTGGAGCATGCGGCCGAAGGCGGCGAACACGCCACCGAAGGCACCGACCACGCCGCCACCACGGCAACCGAGGGCGAGGCCGCCCCGGCCGATGCCCATGCGACGACGGCGACCGAAGGCGAGGCCGCGCCGGCCGATGCCCATGCCGCCACCACGGCAGCAGACCACGGCGTGGTCGGCGCCGCACCGGAAGGCGCCATCTTCATGGGCCCTGACAACCACATCATCCACGCCGCGCACGAGGCGCCGGTGCTGGTGAAGGTCTCGCCCTTCATCGCCATGCTGATCGGCTTCGCCGTGGCCTGGCTCTTCTACATCCGCCGCCCGGATCTGCCGGCCAAGCTCGCCCAACAGCAGCGCCCGCTGTACCTGTTCCTCCTGAACAAGTGGTACTTCGACGAACTCTATGACTGGGTCTTCGTCCGTCCGGCCAAGTGGCTCGGCAACTTCCTGTGGAAGAAGGGCGACGGCGCGGTCATCGACGGCACGATCAACGGCATCGCCATGGGCATCGTGCCCTTCTTCACCCGGCTCGCGGGTCGCGCGCAGTCCGGCTACCTGTTCCACTACGCCTTTGCCATGGTTCTGGGGATCACGCTCCTCGTCCTGTGGATGACGCTCGCCGGGGGAGCGCATTGATGACCAACCTGCTCTCCATCATCACCTTCATCCCGGCGGTCGCTGCGGCGATCCTGGCCTTGTTCCTGCGCGGCAACGACGCCGCCGCGCAGCGCAATGCCAAATGGCTGGCGCTTCTGGCCACCACCGCCACCTTCCTCGTCTCGCTTGGCCTGCTGACCGGATTCGACCCCTCGAACACCGGCTTCCAGTTCGTCGAGGATCACGAATGGATCCTCGGCTTCCATTACAAGCTGGGCGTGGACGGCATCTCGATCCTCTTCGTGCTGCTCACCACCTTCCTCATGCCGATCACGATCCTCTCCACCTGGGAGGTCGAGACCCGCGTGAAGGAATACATGATCGCCTTCCTTCTGCTGGAAACGCTGATGATCGGCGTCTTCGTGGCGCTGGACCTGGTGCTCTTCTACCTGTTCTTCGAAGCCGGCCTGATCCCGATGTTCCTCATCATCGGCATCTGGGGCGGCAAGGACCGCATCTATGCGGCCTTCAAGTTCTTCCTCTACACCTTCCTCGGCTCGGTGCTGATGCTGGTCGCCATGATCGCCATGTACATGGACGCCGGCACCACCGACATCCCGACGCTCCTGAACCACACCTTCGCCTCGGACACGATCTCGGTGATGGGCTTCCAGATTGTCGGCGGGATGCAGACGCTCCTGTGGCTCGCCTTCTTCGCCTCCTTCGCGGTGAAGATGCCGATGTGGCCGGTGCACACCTGGTTGCCCGACGCGCACGTTCAGGCCCCCACGGCGGGCTCCGTCGTGCTGGCGGCGATCCTTCTGAAGATGGGCGGCTACGGCTTCCTGCGCTTCTCGCTGCCGATGTTCCCGGTCGCCTCCGACCTGCTGACGCCGCTGGTGTTCTGGATGTCGGGCATCGCCATCGTCTACACCTCGCTGGTGGCGCTGGCGCAGTCCGACATGAAGAAGCTCATCGCCTATTCCTCGGTCGCGCACATGGGCTATGTCACCATGGGCATCTTCGCGGCCAACCAGCAGGGCGTGGACGGCGCGATCTTCCAGATGATCAGCCACGGCTTCATCTCGGGCGCGCTCTTCCTCTGCGTGGGCGTGATCTACGACCGGATGCACACCCGCGAGATCGACGCCTACGGCGGCCTCGTGAACCGGATGCCCGCCTATGCGCTGGTGTTCATGTTCTTCACCATGGCCAACGTCGGCCTGCCCGGCACCTCGGGCTTCGTGGGCGAATTCCTGACGCTGATGGGCGCCTTCCAGGCCAACACCTGGGTTGCCGCCGTGGCTACCTCGGGCGTGATCCTGTCGGCGGCCTATGCGCTCTGGCTCTACCGCCGCGTGGTGTTCGGCGACCTCATCAAGGAGGCGCTGAAGACCATCACCGACATGTCGCTGCGCGAACGCGCGATCTTCGCGCCCCTTGTCGCCATGACGCTGCTGCTTGGCGTCTATCCCAGCCTCGTGACCGATCGCATCGGGCCTTCGGTCACCGCGCTTCTCACCGAATACCATGCCGCTCTGCCCGCCGAACCGGCGGCCGAAGCCGCGCATAACTGAGGACCTGTCATGAGCACGGATCTTGCGATCATCCTGCCCGAGATCGTCCTGGCGCTCTATGCCATGGCCGCCCTCATGTTCGGGGTCTACACCGGCAAGGACTCCACCGCGCCCACCATCCTCTGGGCCACGGTGGGGCTGTTCATCGTGCTGGCCGCCTGGATCGGCATCGGCGGCGGCGGCGAGCGCGCGGCCTTCGGCGGCCTCTTCCTCGACGACCCGTTCTCGCGCTTTGCCAAGGTGGTGATCCTGCTCTCCGCCGCCGCCGTCCTGGCGATGAGCGCCGAGTATATGGAGCGCCGCGGCCTCCTGCGCTTTGAATACCCGATCCTCATCGCCCTTGCCGTCACCGGCATGATGGTGATGGTCTCGGCCGGCGACCTCCTGTCGCTCTATGTCGGCATCGAGCTGCAATCTCTCTCGCTCTATGTCGTGGCGGCGCTCCGCCGCGACAGCGCCAAGTCCACCGAAGCCGGCCTGAAGTACTTCGTGCTCGGCGCGCTGTCCTCGGGCCTGCTGCTGTACGGAGCCTCGCTGACCTATGGCTTCGCCGGCACCACCCAGTTCGCCGGCATCCTCTCCACCCTGCATGACGGGGCGCCGCTCGGCCTGACCTTCGGCCTGGTGTTCATCCTGGCCGCCCTTGCCTTCAAGGTCTCGGCCGCGCCCTTCCACATGTGGACGCCGGACGTCTACGAAGGCTCGCCCACCCCGGTGACCGCCTTCTTCGCCTCGGCCCCCAAGGTCGCAGCCATGGCCCTGATCGCCCGCGTCAGCCACGATGCCTTCGGCGGCGTCGTGAAGGACTGGTCCCAGGTCCTCGCCGCGCTCGCCGTGGTGTCGATGTTCTGGGGTGCCATCGCCGCCATCGGCCAGCGCGACATCAAGCGCCTGATGGCCTATTCCTCCATCGCCCACATGGGCTTTGCCCTCATGGGCCTCTCGGCCGGCACGGCCGAGGGCGTGCAGGCCATGCTGATCTACATGGCGATCTACGCCACGATGAATGTCGGCACCTTCGCCTTCATCCTGTCGATGGAGCGGAACGGCCGCCCGGTGACCGACATCACCATGCTGAACCAGTTCGCCAAGGCCGAACCGCTGAAGGCGCTGGCGCTCCTGATCCTGATGTTCAGCCTCGCCGGCGTGCCGCCGATGGTGGGTTTCTTCGGGAAGTTCTACGTGCTGAAGGCCGCAGTCGATGCCGGCATGACCGGCGTAGCCGTTGCCGGGGCGGTGTCCAGCGTGATCGGCGCCTTCTACTACCTGCGCATCGTCTACTACATGTACTTCGGCGCCGAAGGCGACGTTGTCGAAAGCCGCATGTCGCCGGTGCAATGGGCCATGCTGGTGGGTGTCGCAGCGATCATGGTGCTGGGTGTGGTCAACCTCTTCGGCATCGAGCCGCCCGCGGCAATCGCGGCCGAAGCGCTTGTCCGCTAAGGCCGGTTGGCCGGCCGGCACGGGGCGCTTCGTCCACGACCGGCTCGACAGCACCAATGCCGAAGGCGCACGCCTCGCGGCCGGCCTGACGGGGCCGGCCTGGGTGCTGGCGCGCGAACAGACCGCCGGGCGCGGCCGCCGCGCCCGCGCCTGGTCCAGCCCGGCTGGCAACTTCCACGGCACTCTGGTGCTGAAACCCACCGAGCCGCCCGAGGTGGTGGCCCTGCGCAGCTTCGTCGCGGCCCTCGCGCTGCGCGACGCCTTCGTCGCCGCCACCGCGCTGCCCCAGGCCTTCGCGCTGAAATGGCCGAACGATGTGCTGCTGAACGGCGGAAAAGTCGCTGGCATCCTGCTGGAATCGGCCAGCAGCGGGGCAGGGGTCTCGTCCCTCTGCATCGGCATCGGCGTGAACCTCATCGCCGCGCCAGATCCCGCCCAGGTCGAGCCCGGCGCGCTGCGCCCCGTCTCGCTCCTTTCAGAAACCGGCCTCCGCCTCACGCCCGAGGCGTTCCTGGATCACCTCGCGCCCGCCTATGCCGCGCGCGAGGCGCGGTTCACCACCGAAGGCTTCGCCGCCATCCGCGCCGACTGGCTGGCCCATGCCGCCCGCCTGGGCGAGCGCATCACCGCCCGCACCGGACGCGACACGCGCGAGGGCATCTTCGAAACCGTCGATGCTTCGGGCAATCTGGTCCTGCGCACGGCCGGCGGCACTCTCGCCGTGCCCGCCGCCGAAGTGTTCTTCTAGGGGAAGGCCATGCTTCTCGCCATCGATTGCGGCAACACCAATACCGTCTTTTCCATCTGGGACGGCACGCGCTTCCTCGCCACCTGGCGCATCGCCACCGATCACAAGCGCACCGCCGACGAATACTTCGTCTGGCTCTCCTCGCTCATGGCCATCACACGCACCGAGGCCGCCATCACCGAGGCGATCATTTCTTCCACCGTGCCCCGCGTGGTGTTCAACCTGCGCGTCCTGTGCAATCGCTACTTCGACTGCCGTCCGCTCGTGGTGGGCCGTCCCGATTGTGCCCTGCCGGTCGCGCCGCGCGTCGACCAGGGCGCCACGGTCGGCCCTGACCGTCTGGTCAACACCGTGGGCGCCTTCGACCGTCACGGCGGCAACCTGATCGTCGTCGATTTCGGCACCGCCACCACCTTCGACGTGGTCGATGACGACGGCGCCTATGTCGGCGGCGTCATCGCCCCCGGCGTGAACCTCTCGCTCGAGGCGCTGCACATGGCCGCCGCTGCCCTGCCGCATGTCGATGTCAGCCGGCCGCAGCGCGTGGTCGGCACCAATACCGTGGCCTGCATGCAGTCCGGCATCTGGTTCGGCTATGTCGGCCTCGTCAAGGAAATCTGCGCCCGCATCAAGGCCGAACGCGACCGCCCGATGAAGATCATCGGCACCGGGGGGCTTGCGCCCCTGTTCGGAACCACGGACGTTCTGTTCGACAGCATCGAGGACGACATCACCATGCACGGCCTCGTTCTCATCCACCGCTTCAACACCGCCCCGGAGGCCGCATGACCGCCAACCGCCTGATCTATCTGCCCCTCGGCGGCGCCGGCGAGGTGGGGATGAACTGCTACGTCTACGGCTACGGGCCGGAAGACAAGGAACGCCTGATCGTCGTCGATCTGGGCGTCACCTTCGGCGACATGGAAAGCGCGCCGGGGGTCGATCTGGTGATGGCCGACATCACCTGGCTCGCCGACCGCGCCGACCGGATCGAGGCGATCTTCATCACCCATGCGCATGAAGACCACATCGGTGCGCTTGGCCATCTCTGGCCGCGCCTGAAGAAGAAGGTCTACGCCCGCCGCTTCACTGCCGCCATCGGCCGCCTGAAGTTCGAGGAAGCGGGGCTTCCGCTGGAAGAGATCGTGGTGGTGGAACCGCGCCCCGCCATCATCAAGGCCGGCCCGTTCGAGGTGCAGTTCCTGCCCATCAGCCATTCCATTCCGGAATGCGCCATGCTGGTGATCGACACGCCCGCCGGCCGCGTCGTCCACTCAGGCGACTTCAAGCTCGACCCCGATCCGGTTGTGGGCGAGGCCTGGGATCCCGCAGCACTCCAGGCCGTGGCCGCCGAGAAGCCGGTGATCGCGCTCATGTGCGATTCCACCAATGTCTTCTCGCCCCATCCCGGCCGGTCCGAGACCACTCTGAAGGAACCCATCGCCCAGCTTGTCGCCCAGTCGCGCGGCATGGTGGTGGCCACCACCTTCGCCTCGAACGTGGCCCGCCTCAAGACGCTGGCCGAAGCCGCGGTCAAGGCCGACCGCTCGGTCTGCCTCCTTGGCCGCGCCATGCGCAAGATGATGGCCGCGGCCGAGGAAACCGGCGTGCTGCAGGGCTTCCCGAAGGTCGTCTCGCCGGAAGAGGCGCTGGAAATCCCGCGCCAGAACCTCATGCTCATCGTGACCGGCAGCCAGGGCGAACGCCGCGCCGCTTCTGCCGCGCTCAGCCGCGGCAAGTACCTGGGCTTCGAGATGAAGGAGGGCGACCTTTTCCTCTTCTCCTCCCGCACCATCCCCGGAAACGAACGCGGTGTCCTTCGCATCGTCAACGCGTTTTCGGAAATGGGCGTGGATGTGCAGGACGATGCGAACGGTCTCTACCACGTCTCGGGCCATGCCAACCGCCCGGACCTGGAAACCGTCCACCGCCTGCTGAAGCCCGGCATGGTCATTCCCATGCACGGCGAACACCGCCACCTGCGCGAACATTCCAAGGTCGCCATGGCCGGCGGCTTCCCTGCGGAAATCGCCACCAACGGCATGATGATCGAACTCGCGCCCGACGGCCCGCAGGTCGCCGAATACATCGACACCGGCCGCGTCTACCTGGACGGCTCTGTGCTGATCGGCGCGATGGATGGCGTCATCCGCGACCGCATCCGCATGGCACTGAACGGCCATATCATGGTGACGGTGCTGCTGGACGAGGCCGACGAACCGCTTGGCGATGCCTGGGTCGAGGTCATGGGCCTGCCCGCCATGGGCCGCCACGGCCAGCCGCTGGCCGACCAGATCGAGGCGGAACTGAACGAATTCCTCAACGGCGCCGGCCGCAAGGTCCTGGCCGATGACGACAAGCTCGACGAAGCCGCCCGCCGCGTGGTGCGGCAGGTGGCGATGGAGGAAATCGGCAAGAAACCCGAAGTGACCGTGGTGGTCAGCCGATTGATGGAGGGCTAGCCCTCCATCCCGGCACTCACTCGTCGGTCCCGGCGCCCACGGTTTCGGGCAGCTCCGGCGCCTCGTCCTCGTCGGCCGTGACGGCCGAAGCCGGCAGGCGGAAGCTGCGCAGGATGAACTCCGGCACATGGTCGCCCATGCCCACGACACGCTGATCGTCGCGGCGGTCCTCGCGCCGGTCGCGGCGCGGCCGGTCGTCTTCGCGGCGCGGGCGCTCCTCACGCGGACGCTCTTCCCGAACACGCTCCTCGCGCACCCGTTCCTCGCGCACCGGGGCGGCCTCGACCACCTCCACCGCCTCGACCGGGGCTTCCTCGCGGCGTTCGCCACGCTCGCGCCCGCGGCCACGGCCGCCGTCGCGCTCCTTGCCGCGGCCACGGCCCGGCTTCTCCTCGCGCGGCGGGCGCCCGCCGTCGCCGGCGGCGGCCAGGTCCAGCCCCTCCGGCATCTCGCCGCGCGGAATCTCCATCTTCACCAGGCTCTGGATCGCCGCCAGATACTTGCCGTCCGACGGCACCGCAATGGTGAAGGCCTTGCCCTGCCGCCCGGCCCGCCCGGTGCGGCCGATGCGGTGAACGTAGTCCTCGGGATGCGAGGGAACGTCGAAGTTGAACACATGGCTCACCGCCGGAATATCCAGCCCGCGCGCCGCCACGTCCGAAGCAACCAGCAGCCGCAGCTCGCCATCGCGGAACGCATCCAGCGTCCTGGTCCGCTGGCTCTGGTCCAGGTCGCCATGGATCGGCGCGGCGTCAAAGCCATGCGCCTTCAGAGACTTGGCCACCACATCCACATCCATCTTGCGGTTGCAGAAGATGATGGCGTTGGTGCAGGCCTCGCCCTCGCCGCGGATCAGCGCCCGCAGCACGGCGCGCTTCTCGGTAAAGCTGCGGTCCTTGCGCGTCGGCGTGAACTCCACCAGCCGCTGCTCGATGGTGGTCGATGCGGTCGCCTGCCGGGCAACCTCGATCTTCACCGGGTTGGACAGGAAAGTGTTGGTGATGCGCTCGATCTCGGGCGCCATGGTCGCGCTGTAGAACAGCGTCTGCCGCGTCATCGGTGTCAGGCTGAATATGCGTTCGATATCGGGGATGAAGCCCATGTCCAGCATCCGGTCGGCTTCGTCCACCACCATGATCTGCACGCCGGTCAGCAGAAGCTTGCCGCGCTCGAAATGGTCCAGCAGACGGCCCGGCGTCGCGATCAGCACGTCCACGCCGCGGTCGATCAGCTTGTCCTGCTCGCCGAAGGCCACGCCCCCGATCAGAAGCGCCTTGGTCAGCTTGGTCTGCTTGGCATAGATGTCGAAGTTCTCCGCCACCTGGGCCGCCAGTTCGCGCGTCGGCGCCAGAACCAGGCTGCGCGGCATCCGCGCCCGCGCCCGGCCCTGACCAAGCAGGGTAATCATCGGCAGCGTGAAACTGGCGGTCTTGCCGGTGCCCGTCTGGGCAATGCCCAGAACGTCGCGTCCTTCAAGGGCAGGGGGGATGGCCTGGGCCTGGATCGGCGTCGGCGTTTCATAGCCCGCGTCAGCGATGGCTTGCAGCACGCGCGGATCCAGCGCGAGGTCGGAGAATTTGGTCATAGGCGTCCTGTAAGGTGCGGGATCG
>Ga0209368_1001539_pt1 | contig 9730 bp, 7 predicted proteins | sample EBPBio242008_DNA_FD_185862 | JGI IMG/M metagenome (GOLD analysis project Ga0209368, IMG submission 185862) | Wastewater treatment Type I Accumulibacter community from EBPR Bioreactor in Madison, WI, USA - Reactor 1_4/24/2008_ DNA (SPAdes)... | ecosystem: Engineered > Bioreactor > EBPR >...
CTGACGGCTGCGCGAAGGTTAAGTCCAAGTTAAGACGCCCGCGCAACCCATTGAAATCGTTACTCCGAGAAAGGCGTCCGAGCTCGGACGCCCCTCAGACGGTATAGAGGTAAAGGTCGTAGTCCACCTCGGACACGGTCCGCATCACCCGGGCATATTCCGCGGCCTTGATGGCCGTGAAGGTCCGGTGCATGTCCTCGCCCAGGGCCTCCTTCAGGAAGGCCGAATTCTTCGCGGCCTCGATCGCCATCCGCCAATCCACCGGGATCGCCGGCGCATCCTCGCCGCCCTCATAGCCGTTGCCCGTGGTCTCGGGGCCGGGGTCGATCCGGTTCTTCAGCCCGTGCCGGATGCCCGCCAGCACCGTCGCAGCCACCAGGTAGGGATTGGAGTCCACGCCGGCCGGGCGATGCTCGATCCGCCGCGCCCGGATGTCCCCCGCCGGGATGCGCAGCGCGACCGACCGGTTGTTCACCCCCCAGGTCGGGCTGACCGGCGCATAGGACTGGCTGGCAAACCGCCGCCAGCTGTTGGCATGGGGCGCAAAGACCAGCATCGACTCGCCCATGGTTGCCCTGAGGCCCCCAAGCGCGTGAAGGATGGTCTCGTTCCACTTCCCCTCTTCCGCCTCGACAAAGACGTTCCGCCCCGAAGCGTCCCGCATCGAGACGTGGAAATGCATCCCCGACCCGGCATAGATCTCGTTGGGCTTGGCCATGAAGCAGGCCGTCACCCCATGCAGCCGCGCCTGCATCCGCACGATCCGCTTCAGCCGGATCAGGTCATCCGCCGCCTGCATCACGTCTTCCCGGTAGTGCAGCGTCAGTTCGTACTGGCCCGGCGCATATTCCGAGATCATGGTCTCGGCCTTGATCCCCGCCTTGGCCGCCCCGGCATAGATGTCGTTGAAGAGCGGCAGCATCCCGTGCAGGTGGTCCACCGAATAGACCTCGGTCTTGTGGCTCGCCCGCCCGTCCAGCACATCGGCCGCCGGCTGCACCTTGCCATCCGCCCCGCGCTGGTTCGACAGCAGGAAGAATTCCAGCTCGAACGCCCCCGCCGGATACAGCCCCTCCGCCGCCAGCGCATCCACCTGGGCCTGCAGGGCATGGCGCGGGTCCGAGGTCATCTTGTTTCCGTCCAGGTCGTACATCGACATGAACACCTCGCCCCTGGGCGGCGTGGTGCCATGCAGCGGCACCAGCGTGCCGGGGATCGGCCAGGCGCGCAGGTCGCCGTCGCCCTGGTCCCAGATCAGCCCGGTCTCGTGCACATCCTCGCCGCAGATGTCGAGGCCCAGGATCGAGATCGGAAGATGCCGCCCCGACTTGTACAGCGACAGAAGCTCGTGCCGGCGGATGATCTTGCCCCGCCCTATGCCGTTCGAATCGTGCAGCACGATGTCGAAGGCCTCGATCTCGGGGTGGGCGGCAAGGAAGGCCTCGGCTTCGGCAACGGTCGAGCCGGAGGGGCTGGCGGTCAGGGTCATGTCGTTCATCTTCTGAAAAAGGCGGGCATCTCAGCCGAAAAGCTCGGCCATCACATCGTCGAAGGCGGCCACAAGCCGGTCGACCTGCCGTTTTCGCGTGGCCGGGCTGATCAGCATCATGTTGTGGAACGGCGCGATCAGGCAGCCGCGGTTCAGCAGTGCCACATGCACCGCCTGCTCCACCTGCGGCACATGGGCATCCGCCGCCTCGGCCCCGTTCTTCAAGGGCCCCGGCGCACAGATGAACTCCACCCGCGCGCCCACGCGCACCACATGCCACGGCGCCTTGTGCCGGTCGATGGCGCGGCGAAGCCCCCGGCTCAGCCGCTCGGCCAGCTTTTCCATGTGCTCATAGGCCTTGGGCGTCATCACCTCGCCCAAAGTCGCCTTCAGGCAGGCGAACTGCATCGGGTTGGCCGAAAGCGTGGTGCCCATTCCCGAATGGCCCGAGGCGCGGTTGGCGTTGGCCACACGGTAGCGCTCGGCCACCTCTTCCGTCATGCCCCAGACCGAGGTCGGCATCCCCCCCGCCACGCATTTGCCCACCACGAACATGTCGGGCGACAGCGAATGCACGCGGGTATAGCCGCCAAGCCCCGACGAAATCGTATGGGTCTCGTCGATGATCAGAAGCGTGCCATAACGCCGCGACAGCGTGCGCAGCCCGTCGTGGAAGCCCGCATCCGGCAGCACCATGCAGGAATTGGTCATCACCGGCTCGGTCAGGATCGCCGCCACGTCGCCCTTGGCCAGCGCCGCTTCGACCCCCGCCAGATCGTTGAATTCCACACAGACCGCACCGCCGGTCAGATCGTTGAACTGGCCCAGAAGGCCCGGGCGGTTGATGGTGTTCCCCGCCTCGTCCAGTGTCACCATCGCGTCGTCCACAGTGCCGTGATAGCAGCCGTTGAACACCAGGATCTTCGGTCGCCCGGTCACGGCGCGGGCCACGCGGATGGCAAAGCGGTTGGCATCGGTTGCCGTGGTGGCGATCTGCCAGCGGAAATCGCCAAATCGCTCAACCAGAAGCCGCCCGGCCTCCAGCGCCTCCTCGGTCGGCAGCATGTAGGTCAGGCCCCGCCCGGCCTGGGCACGGATGGCGCGCGCCACCGGCTTCGGCGAATGGCCGAACATGCTGCCTGTGTCGCCCAGGCAGAAATCCTCGACCCGGTTGCCGTCGATGTCCACCAGCACCGCGCCCTGGGCCTTGGCGACCAAAGGCAGGTGCGGCATCGGCCAGTCCTTCATCCAGTGCAGCGGCACGCCATCCAGGTACACGCCCGCGCCCTTCGCCAGCGCGGCCTGCGCCTTGGGATGCGCCTCGGCGAACCGCTTCGCCTCGCGTGTGGCAAGCGCATCAAGACGGTCGCGGGAAACACCGGCAATCAGATCGGTCGGCATGGGGCACTCCTTCGTCGCGCCCCTTATGCCGTGCAATTTGATCAAATTCAAGCGCGACAGAACGGCCCAAGCGCCCTGACATCTTCTGTTTCAAGGCCTCGTACGGGGGTTCCCACCCCCGCCGACACGCCAGCCGCAGACGCTCGGGCGGGCTCAGCCCTTCACATCGGCCGCTGCCGCAACCACGGCCTCGGCGATGAAGTCCAGCTCGTCCCGCGTCAGCCGCACCGGCAGCCGCACGTCGCAGGCCCGCATCAGCATGGCGCGGGTCTTGGGCAGCTCGGGCAGATCGCCCAGGAATTGCCAGTTCCAGTACGCCCGCGCATTGCCGTCCGACAGGCCGAAGACCTGCACCGAGACGCCGCGCGCCTTGGCCGCCGCCTGGAAGCCAAGCGCCTGCGCATCGGTCCAGTCGCCCGCCAGGTTGAACTGGATCGAATCGGGCGCGCGTTCCTCGGGCGCCAAAGGTGCGGGCACGGTCAGCCAGGGGCTTTCGTTCAGTCGCGCCGCCACGTGATCATGGTTCGCCCGGCCCTTTTCCACCCGTTCCGCCACCAGCGGCAGCTGCGGCCGGATCACCGCCGCCGATAGGTTCTGAAGCCGCTGGTTGTACAGCGGCAGCTTGTTCTGCCAGTGGCCAAAGCTGTTTTGCAGGCCCGGATGCTTCTTCCAGTTCTGCTCATAGGCGCCCGACATGATCACCGCCCGCGCGGCAATCTCGGGATCATCGGTGATCAGCATCCCGCCTTCGCCCGCATTCACCAGCTTGTAGGACTGGAAGCTGAAGCAGCCGACGCGGCCCAGGGTGCCGATCTTCTTGCCATGCCACAGCGTCCCAAGCGAATGGGCCGCATCCTCGATCACCGGCACGCCGGCCGCGTCGCACAGCGCCATGATCGCATCCATGTCGCTGGTATGCCCGCGCATGTGGCTGATCATCACCGCATCCGCACCGGGCAGCTTGGCGGCGAAATCCGCCATGTCCACACGGTAGTTGTCGCCCACTTCCACCAGCACCGGCACACATTCGGCATGGACGATCGAGGACGGCACGGCGGCAAAGGTAAAGGCCGGGATCAGCACCTTCGCGCCCTTCGGCAGATCCAGCGCCTTCAAGGACAGGAACAGCGCGGCCGAGCACGAAGCCACGGCCAGCGCATAGCGCACGCCCATCAGCTCGGCGAATTCGGCCTCCAGCAGGGCCACCGGCGCCCCTTCCGGCGCAGTGTAACGGAACAGATCGCCCGACATCAGCAGCCGGTCGATCTCGGCCCGGGCGGCCTCGGGGATCGGTTCGGCGTCATGGACATTGGGGGCGAGGGTCTGTCCGTCGGGGGCCATGTGCAGCCTTCCTTAATCTGTCTTTTCGGAATGCTGTAAATCACCCCTGCGCGACTCGCCAGTGGCAATCGCATGACGCGCGGATGACGCAACGTCTGCCAGCGCACCCCCGCTCAGATCAGAAGCCCTGCCGCCCCCTCGTGGCGCAGAAGAAACACCTTCGTCTCGACCCCGCCCACGGCGGAAAACCCGCCCAGTCCCGTGGCCCCCAGCACCCGGTGGCAGGGCACGATCACCGGCAGAGGATTGGCCCCGCAGGCCTGCCCCACCGCCTGCGCCGGCACGCCAAGCCGCCGGGCAATCGCGCCATAGGTGGTGGTCTCGCCAAAGGGAATGGCCAGCATCGCGCGCTGCACCTCGCCCGTCAGCCCGGCAGACAGCGCCAGCGGCAGGTCGAACACCTGCCGCGCCCCCGCGAAATACTCGGCCAGTTGCGCCGCTGCCCGCTCCAGCAGGTCCGACCCGCCCTCCGGCTCCGCCCGCGACCAGGTCAGCCGCACCAGCCGCCCCCCGGCCTCTTCCACCACCAGCGGCCCCACCGGCGAGGGCACCGCGATCCTCATGCCCGCCGCCCCTCGGCCAGCGGCCGGAACGCCTCGCGCAGCATGTCGGCCAGCCCCTCTACCGCCGGCGAGGTTCCCAGAGGATTGCGCCGCAGGATCACCCGGGCCGAGTCGATCATCGGAAACCCGTCCGCCGCCGTCAGTTCCCGGCACCCCGGCGGGATGGTCGAACGCGAGATGGCGACGATGGCCAACCCGTTCGTCACCGCCACCCGCAGCGCGCCCGCATCGTTGCACTCGAAGGCCACGCGCCAGTCAAAGCCCTGCATGTCCAGCGACCGCGCGGCGAAATCCCGCCACCACTCCGACCCGATATAGGTCGCCACCGGCACCGGGCGACGCAGATGCTGGTCATGCGCCGTGGCGGTGGCCCAGATCGTGGGATCCACGCACAGCACCTCGCCCTCGGCGGTATAGGTCCAGTCATAGATCACCGCGATGTCGATCTCGTCGCGCGCCAGCGCCTCCAACAGCCGCTCGGTATGGTCGCAGCGCACCGAAACCGCCACATCCGTGTGGCGTTCGTCAAAGGCCGCCAGCGCGCGGGGCAGCACCGTGCCGGAATACTCGTCCGGTATGCCCACCCGCACCGGCCCTGACAGCGGCTTTTCCCGCACCGCCTGCGCCGCCTCATCCAGAAGCGCCACCACGCGCCGCGCATAGGGCTCCAGCTGCCGCCCGCGCGGCGTCAGCTCCACCCCGCGCGGCAACCGGTCAAACAGCGGCTGGCCCAGGCTTTCCTCCAGCCGCTTGATCTGCAGGCTGACGGCCGATTGCGTGCGCGACAACAGATGCGCCGCCGCCGTGACAGACCCGCTGTCGGCCACGGCCAGGAAAGACCGCATCAGATCGCTTTCAAGCGGTGCTTGCATGGGCGGAACCATAAGTCGAATTCATGTCACCCATCAACTCTATTCGTTTGTCAAATGCCGCCCCCGCACCCATATGCAGGGAGCAAGAAGGAGCACGACCATGTTCACCCGCCTGATTTCGTTGATGCAGCTGCGCCGCTCGACCGCGTTCCTGCTGGAGCGCGGGGATGACCGGCTTCTGGACGATATCGGTCTCAACCGGACCGATCTCGAGGCCATGCACCTCGGGCTCGACCCGATGGCCGACCGCGCCAGCCTCCTGCGCCTGCATTCCCTTCCCTCGCGCCGCGCGCTCCCTGTGGCGGCGTAAGGTCTCATCGCGGGGGCAGCCCCCGACGCCCCCGCGAGTTTTTCCGTCAAGCAAACCCAGGCCCCGGCACCTGCCGGGGCCTCGGCGTTTGCGGCTCCCGTCACGACAGATGCCGCCCCCGGCCTGCGCCGGGGCGGCACCGGCTCAGCCCAGAACCTCGTTGCAGCGCGCACAAGTGCCGGGATGCTTGTGGCTGCCCACATCCGGCAGCACCTTCCAGCAGCGCTCGCATTTCTGACCCTCGGCCTTCTCGAAGACCACGCCCACGCCCGGCAGTTCGGGCAGGCGGAACGCCTCCTGCGGCTCGGGATCGCCCGAAAGCGAGATGCCGGAAGTGATGCAGAGATCGGCGAAATCCACCGACCGCAGCGCGGCCAGAATCGCGGTGTCGGCCACATGCACCACGGGCGCCGCCTCCAGCGAGGCGCCGATGACCTTGGCGGTGCGCTGCAACTCCAGCGCGCCCGTCACCACGCGGCGCACAGCGCGGATGCCGTCCCACTTCGCGGCCAGCGCAGGGTCAAGCCACGCCGCCGGGGTGTCCGGCATGTCCATCAGATGCACCGAGGACTCCTCGCCGGGGTACCGGCACAGCCAGACTTCCTCGGTGGTGAACACCAGCACCGGCGCCAGCCAGGTCACAAGGCGGTGGAACAGAAGGTCCATCACCGTGCGGCAGGACCGCCGCCGCAGCGACGAGGGCGCGTCGCAGTAAAGCGTGTCCTTGCGGATGTCGAAATAAACCGAGGACAGGTCCGTGGTGCAGAAGGTGAACAGCTTCTGGAACACGCCCTGGAAGTCATAGGCCGCATAGCCCGCGCGCACCTCGGCATCCAGTTCCGCCAGCCGGTGCAGCACCCAGCGTTCCAGTTCCGGCATCTCGCGCGGGTCCACCCGCTCGGCCTCGCTGAACCCCGCCAGCGCCCCCAGCATGTAGCGCAGCGTGTTGCGCAGGCGGCGATAGCTGTCGGCCACGCCCTTCAGGATTTCCTTCCCGATGCGCAGGTCGATGGTGTAATCCGACTGCGCCACCCACAGCCGCAGGATATCGGCGCCGTATTCGTCGATCACCTGCTGCGGCGCCACGGTGTTGCCGAGCGACTTGGACATCTTCATGCCCTTCTCGTCCAGCGTGAAGCCGTGGGTCAGCACGCCGCGATAGGGCGCGCGGCCCTTGGTGCCACAGGCCTGCAGCATCGAGGAATGGAACCAGCCCCGATGCTGGTCGGTGCCTTCCAGATACAGGTCGGCCAGCCCGTCCTCGGTGCCATCCACCCGGTCGCGCAGCACGAAGGCATGGGTGGAGCCTGAGTCGAACCAGACGTCCAGCACATCGAAGATCTGTTCATAATCGGACGGATCGACGATGCCTTTCAGCACCTCTTCCTTGAATCCTTGCACATACCAGACATCGGCGCCCTTCTCTTCAAAGGCGGCGGCGATGCGGGCATTGACCTCGGCGTTCCTCAGCAGGAAATCCGCGTCGGTGGGCCTTGCCCCCTTCTTCACGAAGCAGGTCAGGGGCACGCCCCAGGCGCGCTGGCGCGACAGCACCCAGTCCGGTCGCGCCTCGATCATCGAATGCAGCCGGTTGCGGCCCGTGGCCGGGGTCCAGGTCACCAACTGGTTGATCGAGTTCAACGCCCGCTTGCGGATCGTGTCGCCATAGGTGGACATGCCGTCGTCCAGCGACTTGTCGATGGCGACGAACCACTGCGGCGTGTTGCGATAGATCAGCGGCGCCTTCGACCGCCAGGAATGCGGATAGCTGTGCTTCAGCTTGCCCTTGGCCAGCAGCGCGCCCGCATAGGCCAACTGCTTGATGACGCTGACATTCGCCGGACCTTCCTTGCCATCGGCCTGGATGATCGCCTGACCGCCGAACAGCGGCAGGTCCGCGCGATAGCTGCCATCCGGCTCGACGTTGTAGGTCATCGGCAGGCCGAACTTCAGCCCCAGCTGATAGTCGTCATCGCCGTGCGAGGGCGCGGTATGCACGAACCCGGTGCCCGCATCCTCGGTCACATGCTCGCCCGGCAGGAGCGGGACAGGATAGTCCCACTCCCCGTTGGCCCCTTCGAGATTATGGAAGGGGTGCCGACACACAAGGGATTCAATCACCTCGGACGCCACGTCGCGCACCTTGAAGTAGTCTTCGACCCTCGCTGATTTCATGACTTCGGGCGCGAGTTTGTTGGCCAGGAGAACTGTTTCGCCGACTTGTGCGGTAGAGTTCTCGGCCACGCGATCAACCCGGTAAAGACCGTACTCAACTAAGCGATTGAAAGCGATGGCCTTATTCTGAGGCAGCGTCCACGGAGTAGTGGTCCAGATAACGACATTCGCTTGGAGCAGATCGGCATTCTTGGACAGATCAAGATCATTGCTCTGGCCGTAGATGAAAGGCTTGAACCGCACCCAGACCTGATGGCTCGTGTGGTCGTGGTACTCCACCTCGGCCTCGGCCAGCGCGGTCTTTTCCACCGGCGACCACATCACCGGCTTCGAGCCCTGGTAAAGCGTGCCATTCATCAGGAACTTCATGAACTCCTGAGCGATCACCGCCTCGGCGTGGTAATCCATCGTCAGGTAGGGATCGGCCCAGTTGCCCGTCACGCCCAGGCGCTTGAACTCCTCGCGCTGGATGTCGATCCAGCCTTCCGCAAACCGGCGGCATTCCTGGCGGAAGGCCACCACGTCCACGTCGTCCTTGTTCAGCCCCTTGGCGCGATACTGCTCCTCGATCTTCCATTCGATCGGCAACCCGTGGCAGTCCCAACCCGGCACATAGCGGGCATCCTTGCCCATCATCTGCTGGCTGCGCACCACCATGTCCTTCAGCACCTTGTTCAGCGCATGGCCGATGTGCAGGTGCCCGTTGGCATAGGGAGGGCCGTCGTGCAGCGTGAAGGGCGCGCGAGCCTGGCCCTGCGGCCCCTTCTTCTCGCGCAGTCGGTCATAGACCCCGATGCGCTCCCACCGCGCCAGCCATTCGGGCTCGCGCTGCGGCAGGCCCGCACGCATGGGAAAGTCGGTCTCGGGCAGGAAGACGGTCGAACGATAGTCGGGCATGTCGGCGCACATGAGGGCCAGTCCTTCGGAAACAAGGGGATCGGGTCGGGCCGCGGAGCCATCCGCAGGCCAAGGCTCCCGGCGTCCGCGTCAGGACGCCGGGCCGATAATTCGGAAGCTGATCGCAATCATGCGTCGCATGGGCGGCCTTATAAGGGCGCGCCGCCACAGGGTAAAGCCCGGCCCTGACCTGCGCGCCCTAGCCTTCGCTCTGCCGCCCCGCCCACCGGTTCAGCCAGGCCAGCCCCGCCAGCGCCAGCCCCAGCCCCAGGAAGCTCGCCACCCGCGTCAGCCCCGACAGGCCCGAGGCATCCACCAGGAACACCTTGGCAATCGCCAGCGCGATCACCCCGGTCGCCACGCGCCGCAATCCGGGCGACCGCGCCGCGACCGACTGGTACAGAAGCCCCGCGCCCACCAGGATCAGCGCCACGGAATAGCTGTACAGCTCGCCCTGCCCCGTGGGCCGCCCCAGGCTGATCCCCGCCCCCTGCCAGACGTGGCGGATCTCGGTCCCCGCCCACAGCGCCAGTAGCGCCGCGCCCGCCAGCCCCAGGCCCACCCGCACCGGCACCGCCAGCCGCGGCATCTTCCAGGCCGCCCCGGCCAGCACCAGCCCCGGCAGGCCATAGCCCACGAACAGGCTGCTCAGCACCGGCCAGCCCAGCACACGCTCCTGATC
>Ga0209368_1001543_pt1 | contig 9711 bp, 7 predicted proteins | sample EBPBio242008_DNA_FD_185862 | JGI IMG/M metagenome (GOLD analysis project Ga0209368, IMG submission 185862) | Wastewater treatment Type I Accumulibacter community from EBPR Bioreactor in Madison, WI, USA - Reactor 1_4/24/2008_ DNA (SPAdes)... | ecosystem: Engineered > Bioreactor > EBPR >...
TCCACCCGAAGGCCCGCCTGGTCGGCCGGTCCATCGGCATCCACCTGGGACAACCGGACGCCGTCGGCGGCGTCACCGCCGACATTGACGCCGATCACGGGATAGGTCGCCTTGCCGTCGGAGATCAGCAGCTTGCCGATCACCATCGCCTGGTTGATCGGGATCGCGAAGCCCAGACCGATGTTGCCGCCTGCGTCGGCGCTCTGCCCCATCGTCAAGATCGCGGAGTTCACGCCGATCACCCGCGCACCCGCGTCGACCAGCGGCCCACCGGAGTTGCCCGGATTGATGGCTGCGTCAGTCTGGATGCCGTTGATGTAGGCGCTCGGCGAGTCGGCGCCGGCGTTGGAGTTGACCACCACCGGGCGGTTCTTCGCACTCACGATCCCCTGGGTGACAGTGCTGGCCAGCGCCAGCGGCGAGCCGATCGCCACCACGGACTCGCCGACCTGGACATTGTCGGAGTCACCGATCGCCATCGGGGTCAGCTCGTGCTCCCCCTCCAGTTTGATCACCGCGAGATCGTACGACGGGCTGCGCCCCACGAGCTTGGCCTCGACTCGGGCCCCGTCGGAGAACACCACCGTGATCCGACCGCCGTCGGCGGCGTCGGCGATCACGTGGTTGTTGGTCATGATGTGGCCGTCGGAGTCCAGCACGAATCCCGAGCCGGTCCCACCGGATCGGCCCGAGCCGACGCGGATCATCACCGTGCTGGGCAACGCCGTCGCGGCGACCTGCACGGTGTCGATCTGGTTGGGTGCGGCGGGCACTGGTGTCTGCGGTGCACCGCCGGTCCTCGACGGCCGCGGCAACGGTGCGCTGCTGGGTGTGGTCGACGTCGGTGCGGTGGATCCGGCGAGCTTCGCGCCGCCGTAGCCGGCCGCCGTGCCGACCAGTGCCGCCAACAGGACCGAGAGCAGCAGGATGAGTCCGGTACGCGGTCGACGCGGCGATCCGCCGCCGGCAACCGGCACCTGTCTTGGGCCGGGCGGCGGCGCCGGCGAATGCACCACGGTCGGCGGCCCTGAAACGGGCGGCCCCGAAATGGGCGGCCCCGCGGTCGGTGGCGGCCCACTCCGCGGGCTTGCCGAACCGTGGCTCGAGACGTACGGCGAACCGGTCGGCGGCGGATAGCTCGACGCGTAGGTCGGCAGCACCTGGGTGGGATCCTCGACCGGTGGCGGCTGCTGACCGAACGGACCGTAGTAAGCGTTTGCCGGATCGCCGTGTTGAGTCGAGTCCGACCGGTCCCGGAAGAACCAGTCCGCGCTGGACTCATCCGCGGCCCGGTCTCCGTCCGGTCCCGCCGAGCGGTCCTGGTCAGTCACTTCTCGTCACCGCTCATCGCCCTAGGATGCGGGACCAGCCCGCACGAACGCGCTCAATCGTAGTCTGGCCGCGGAAAGCCTTGTGCGGCAGCGCGGCGACGGCTGCGGTCAGCGTGACGGGTGACCCATCGGTCACCACGGTCAGCACGACATCACCCGAGGACCAGGTCGCGGTGCTCGGCATCCCGCTCGTGACCCAGGCACCAAGGGTCTTGTTCTGGGTGCTGCCGGCCGGTGCGTCCTCCAGCCGTCCGCGCTGTTCGACGACACTGACCGTGGTGAGTCCGTCGCTGTAGATCAAATGCACGAGGTCCGGGTGGGCGGGACCATCGGTACGGATCCGCTGCAACTGCAGACCGGCCAGCCGATCGAAGCAGATCCACCCGTTCTTGCGCAGCTCGGCTGCCCGCGAGAGCGTGAGCGTGGTCGTCGTCCGTGCCGGCGAGGCGGGCAACGCGACCGTATCCTCGCTCACCTGCCCCATCTGCAGGTCGGTCAACCGGCTCGAGGTCACCAGGTTGCCGTGACCATCGAAGGTCTCCTGTCCCAGGATGAGAAAGGTCTGCTCGCCGATCCACCAGCGGGCTACCACGCCGTCCGCCTCGTCGTCGGCCGCCGGCTCGGCTCCGCCGGCTGTCTGATCGCCTGGCTGATCAGGAGCCGGCACCGACGGGTCGACCGCCTCGACCACGACAGCAGGACGACCGCCATACAGCTGTCCCTTCCAGCCACGCAGCGTATAGCGGCGCGCCAGCAACTGGACCAAGTCGGCATCGGCCAGTCGACTCGAGTGCTCCGACTCGATATAGGTCAGCGTGACCGGCGCCGCCGACGAGTCCGACGGCACGGTCCGCAGCTCCAAACCGGTATCGCCGCGGCTGATCACCTGCACCGTGTTGCTCACCTGCTGTCCGTCGCGGGTCAGTGTGACGACCTGGTTCGCGGTGTAACTCGACTCCCAGCCGGCCTGGCCGGCGCGCACCAAGACCTTGATCGCTTTCGACTTCGACAGCGGCTTGCCCGACCGCGAGATCGGCTCCGGGCGATCCATATTGGTGCCGGTGACCGGTGCCAGACCCTGCAAAGCCCCACTGACCCGCCCGTCCAAGGGAAAGCCAGAGACGGCAGTGGTGAACTCGATGGTGGCCTGCCTCGTCGGATCGACGTTCGCCAGACTCACGGCTGGCGCGCTGACGTAACCGATGCCGAGGATGGCCAGCACGGCCAGGCTGGACCCCAGCACAGCCGCGAGCACGCGCGCACGTACCAGCTGCTGGCGAGTAGGCAGCCGACCAGGTGTCTGGGTGCGGCGAAACGGACGCGTCCACAGTGGCTCGGTGGCCTCGTCGCCGGCGATCGAGACGAGGCGATCCGACAGATCGACCGGCGCCGAGTCCAAGGTGCCGGCTGCGGTCAGCAGCGATCGGATGTGCCGCATCTCCGCGACGTCTCGTCGGCAGTCGGCACAATCGACCAGATGGGCCAGAAGCCGCTCGCGGTCACTGTCCCCCAGCGCACCATCGACGTACGCCGACCGGAGTTCGTCCAGGTCAGCGCAGGACTCCGGCCTCACGAACCCCTCGCGTACCCCGGTATCGACTGACCGGCCAGCGCCGGCATCCCGCCCTGTTCGACCTCGACACCCAGATAGCGCTCGCGCTCGCCGCTCGGGCGCCGGTGTGCCAGCGCCGTACGCAACTGCGCCCGACCACGGTGGATGCGGCTGCGGACGGTGCCGATCTTGGTGTCCAAGACCGCAGCGATCTCCTCGTACGTCAGTCCCTCGATGTCACAGAGCACCACGGCGGCGCGGAACTCCGGCGACAGGGCCGCCAGGGCGGCGGCGACGTCATGATCGAGACCGGCGTCGGCGAGCACCTCCGACGGCGTGGGCCAGTTGCTCGGCAGCCGCTCGTCGGCGCCGTCGGCGAGTCCGTCGAAGCGGATCTTCTGCTTGCGGCGGGCTGAGTCCAAGAACAGGTTGGTGGTGATGCGGTGCAGCCAGCCTTCGAACGTACCCGGCTGGAAGGTGTGCAGTGAGCGGAAGACCCGGACGAAAACATCCTGGGTGAGATCCTCGGCATCGTGGGGGTTGCCGGTCAGCCGGTACGCCAACCGATAGACCCGCGCACTGTGGTCCCGGACGATCTGCTCCCAGCTCGGCGGCGTCCACTGCTGCGGGGCTGGGGGCGCCCAGGTCCGACCGGGAGCAGCCGTCCCTGCTGCACTCGACACCGCGGGAGTCGACCCCGCGGTCGTCGGGACGGTTTCAGGCGCCGGCCAGTGAGTCACGACGCCTCCCTTCCCTTGCTTGTCGATCACCAACGGACTCTTATTCTCCCGGATGATTCTGGGCAGAGACTGAGACGAAGCTGTCAGCAGCCTGTGCGCCGGGCCGCTTGTGACCAAAGTCTCGGTGAGCGATGTCTCCCCGAAATCAACGTCGCAGGTCGCTCAGACGTTCCCGATCGGCAGACCTGCTGCCTCCAGCGCAGCGACCAGGCCGGCGACCTCGGCCTCGGTCGCCACCGGCATCGGCGAACGCAGCAGGCCGTTGCCGTATCCCTGTAGCCGCAGACCGGCCTTGACCAGGATGCAGCCTTGGGTGGCGAAGACGCCAGTGAAGATCGGCAGCAGCTTCCGGTGCCAGGCCAGGGCGCCGGCCACGTCACCGCCCAGATAGGCCTCGATCAACGACCGCATCCCGACTGCGCTGAAGTGAGTCGAGGTGCCGACCACCCCGACCGCGCCGATCGAGAGCAGTGGCAGCGTCATGCCATCATCGCCGGAGTAGTAGGCCAGATCGGTGGCGGCCAGCACCTTCGCCGACGCCTGGAGATCGCCCTTGGCATCCTTCACCGCGACGATCCGCGGGTGCTCGGCCAGCCGGAGCATGGTGTCGGTGGCGATCGGAACGCCCGCGCGATGCGGGATGTCGTACAGCATGATCGGCAGCTCGGATGCGTCGGCCACGGCCGTGAAGTGCATCAGCACACCGCTTTGCGGCGGCCGCGAGTAGTAAGGGGTGACGACCAGCAGTCCGGCCGCGCCGTCCTGGGCCGCCGCCGCGGCCAGCGTTCGAGTGTGCTCGGTGCTGAACGTGCCGACCCCGGCCAGGACGGTGCTGCGGTCCCCGACTGCGGCCACGACAACCCGGAGCAACTCGCTCTTCTCCGCGTCGGTGGTGGTCGGCGACTCCCCGGTCGTCCCGCTGATCACCAATCCGTCGTTCCCCAGCTCGTCGACCAGGTACGTCGCCAGCGCCGCAGCACCGTCGTAGTCGACCTTCCCCTCGTCGGTGAACGGGGTCACCATCGCCGTGAGCAGGCGTCCGAACGGAGGCGCGGGGGTCATTGAGGCATCCTAACCGTGGAATTTGTCGTCTAAGCCAGGCGATCACTGGTCAAACAATAGAAGTTACTGCATCCGGAGCCGACTCCCGTGAGTCGGTCGCCGGCCCGTGACCGCCTGCTGCAACCACATGTTATTGCCCCGGCGCCTGCTTCAGCCGGCAACCACTAGGCTTGACGTCCGTGACCGCCGTACCTGTCAAGACCCCTGTGAAGTCCGCTCCCAAGGCCGCGTCCTGGGCGTACGCGGAGGATCTCGTCGCCGAGTCCGAAGCCGCCGCCGAAGCACGCGCGGCTGCCGCGCCCCTGGGCGTCGCACCGCTGGGCCGGGGCACCGCGAGCGCATTGACGTTCTTGGCGTCCGTGGTCCACGCCAAGGCGGTCGTGGAGATCGGCACCGGATCCGGGGTTTCCGGGCTGGCCCTGTTCGCCGGCATGAAGCCGGACGGCATCCTCACCAGCATCGACATCGAGCCGGAGCACCAACGGGTCGCCCGGAAGGCGTTCCTGTCGGTCGGCATCCCGACCCAGCGCTTCCGGTTGATCGCCGGCGCCGCGTTGAATGTGCTCCCCCGGCTCAGCGACGGGGCGTACGACCTGGTCTTCATCGACGCCGACAAGGTCGAATACCCCGCGTACGTGGAGCAGGGCGTACGACTGCTGCGTCCCGGCGGCATCCTGGCCGTCGACAACGCGCTGTGGCACGACCGCACCGCCGACCCCAGCAACGACGACGACGAGACCATCGCCATCCGCGACGCGCTGAGCATGGTCACCGACGACGAGAGCCTGCGCCCCGCCCTGCTCCCCGTCGGCGACGGCCTCCTGGTCGCAGTCAAGCTCTGACGCCAGCCCACCCCGATCTGCTCGATCTTGTCGGTTCTGCTCTATCTCTAGGTAGTGCAGCGCCGACAAACCCGAGCAGATCCGGCGGCCCTCCAGACCCTCACCCCGCCTGGGGAAAGCGCTTGGCGCGGTCGAATGCACGGAGGATCCGATCCTCGATGACCTGTGGAGTCCACAGGTCATCCCAGGTCCACCGCACGACCTGCCAGCCCTGATCTCGGATGGCGTCCTCGCGCAGCTTCTCGCGGAGCACGGCCTCCTCGATCGTCTCTCCCGGGCGGAGGAATCGTCCGTACTTCACCTTTCCGTCGAACTCCCCGACGGTACGCCGTTCCAGCCAGGCGAAGTCGCACCGGCCGACCAACTGGCCGCAGTGGTCGAGCACCTCGTACTGCAGCGTGGGTGCCGGCACGGGCATCCGCTGGATCCTGATCCGGCTGAACGACTCACCAACGCTCTCACTTCGTCCATCGGCGAACGCGAGCACTCTGCGTGCCTGTGGTGCTCCCAACCACGACCTGGCTTGCTCGACGCTCTCCGCGAGCTGCCCGACATCGGCACCGAGCGCGAGTCCGCCATCAGCGACGGCGACCGCTTGCTCGTACGACGCGGTCCGTGCGAGATCCACGACCGTACGAGCAAGGGAAGTCACCGGGTGACCGTCGATGACCCCACGATCGAGGTCTCTCAGCGGTGAGCCATGCACCCGTAGGGCAGGGCGGACCGCCCCGCCACCTCGTCGGTCACGGGTCACGTGGACGGTCTCCGTCATCGCCGGAAATAGTGGCAGCCGATGAAGGGCGGCAGCCGACCCATGACTCAGCGCTGCCCTCGGATGCAGTTGCGGCATGGTGCCATCGATCAGCTGGAGGTGTCGGGTCCGCAGCGCCCACGGGTCGGCAGCGTCAGCAACGCCGGACGCCCGGAGATAGGCACCTCGGCGTAGCCGGATGAGCTCGCCTCGGCGGACCATTCGGGCCACCTCGTCGCTCGTCACCCCAAGCCGCCGGAAGTCACTGGCAAGAATCACGTTGTTGTCCATGCAGGACAGCCGACCCGTTGTGGCAGCCCAAACGCCAACCCGACGTCGGGGTTATCCACAGATAGTGGACAACTTTCTTCGCGGTCACGTACGCGGATCTTGGCGCCCGCCACGATCTGCTCGATCTTGTCGGATCTGCACCATCTACAGATAGAGCGACGCCAACAAGATCGAGCAGATCCCGGGTCGAAAGCACGGGTACGGCCGCGTGACGACCAGCGCCGAACTACCGCCGGACGGTGATGCCTTTGCCGACCACGGTGATGCCGCCGTCGGAGATGGTGTAGCCGCGGGCACGGTCCTCGTCGAGATCGACGCCCACGGTCGCACCGGCCTCGACCAGCACGTTCTTGTCGAGGATGGCGCGCTCGATCACCGCACCCTCGCCGATCCGGGCGTTCTCGAAGATCACCGACTGACGGATGTTGGCGTTGTTGGCCACCCGGACATTCGGGGACAGCACGGACTGGTCGATCCGCCCTCCGGAGATGATGCAACCTGGGCTGACGATCGAGTCCGTGGCGGTGCCGTTGAGGGTGAACTTGGCACCCGGCAGCTGCGGCATATTGCTCCAGATCGGCCACCTGGTGTTGTAGAGGTTGAACACCGGGTCGACCGAGACCAGATCCATGTGAGCCTCGTGATAGGCATCGACCGAGCCGACGTCACGCCAGTACGCCTTGTCGCGCTCCCCCGTGCCCGGCACGTCGTTCTTGGTGAAGTCGTAGACCTGGGCGTTTCCTTGGGACACGAAGCTCGGAATGATGTCGCCGCCCATGTCATGACGTGAGTCGAGGTTCGACGAGTCCGCGAACAGCGCCTCCACCAGGGCCTCGCAGGTGAAGATGTAGTTGCCCATCGAGGCGAACGACGCATTCGGGTCGTCCGGCAGCCCGGGCGGATCGGCAGGCTTCTCCAGGAACTCCTTGATCTTGTTGTCCTCGCCCGCATCGATCACTCCGAAGGCGCTCGCCTGCTCGCGTGGCACCCGGATGCCGGCCACCGTGCAGTCGAGACCACCCTCGATGTGCGCGTCCAGCATCTGCGAGACGTCCATCCGGTAGATGTTGTCCGCACCGAACACCACCACGTAGTCGGGGTTCTCGTCGACGAACAGGTTCATCGACTGGAAGATCGCGTCGGCGCTGCCCTGGTACCACCGGGGGCCGAGGCGCTGCTGCGCCGGCACCGGGGTCACATAGTTGCCGAGCAGCGTCGACATCCGCCAGGTCAGCGAGATGTGCCGGTCGAGCGAGTGGGATTTGTACTGGGTCAGCACGGCGATCTGTCGCATCTCGGCGTTGGCGAGATTGGACAGCACGAAGTCGATCAGTCGATAGGTCCCGCCGAAGGGGACAGCGGGCTTGGCGCGGTCCTTCGTCAGCGGCATCAGCCGTTTGCCTTCGCCGCCGGCCAGGACGATCGCAAGAACCTTGGGACGCGAGGTTGCCATGTGTTGAAACCTATCCTTGCTCGACGCCAATGCCGGGACCGGTGCCCGGATCCGGATTCAACCTAGGCGCTTCCACGGTCGGGCGACAAGCGGCCAAGCACGTGTCTCGTGCCGACGGTGATCACCGTCCGGTCAGCACCCCGGTCGGGGCTCGCGCTCACAAGATCAGCGGTCCCTTTTCGACACCGTACGGGCTGTGCAACGATGCCCAGCATGAGCCCAGCGAACGGTGACCGTCTCAGCATCTCGTTGTTCACCCGGGAGTACCCGCCCTCGATCTACGGCGGCGCCGGCGTGCACGTCGCCCAACTCGTCCCCCAGTTGCGCAAGCTGATCGCTGTCGACGTGCAGTGCATGGGCGAGCCTCGCGAAGGGGCGACCGCCCACCCGGAGACCTATCCCGAGGGAGCCAACGCCGCCCTGCGCGTCTTCGGAGCCGACCTGGCGATGGCGGCCGCTGTGCCGCAGGTCGATCTGATCCACTCCCACACCTGGTACGCGAATCTGGGCGGCATGCTCGGCGCGATGTTCCAGGACATCCCGCACGTGACCACCGCGCACTCGCTGGAGCCGCACCGTCCATGGAAGGCCGAGCAGCTCGGCGGCGGCTACCGGCTGTCGTCCTGGGCGGAGCGCACCGCCTTCGAGGCCGCCGACGCGGTGATCGCGGTGAGTGCCGGGATGCGCACCGACACCCTGGACTCGTACCGAGACCTGGATCCGGCCAAGGTGCATGTGGTCCGCAACGGCATCGACACCGACGAGTTCGCCCCCGACGCGGGCACCGACATCGTGACCGATCTCGGGATCGACCTCGACAAGCCGTCCGTGGTCTTCGTCGGGCGGATCACCCGGCAGAAGGGGCTGATCCACCTGGTCCGGGCTGCCGAGTATCTCGACCCGGACACCCAGCTCGTGCTGCTGGCCGGCGCCCCCGACACCCCCGAGATCGCGCAGCAGATCGGCGATGCGTTCGCGACGGTCGAGGCGAAGCGGGGCAACGTGATCTGGATCGAGAAGATGCTGCCGCGGGCACAGGTCCGGCAGGTGCTCTCGCATGCGACGGTGTTCGCCTGCCCGTCGGTGTACGAGCCGCTCGGCATCGTCAACCTCGAGGCGATGGCCTGCGAGACCGCCGTGGTCGCCTCGGCGGTCGGCGGCATCCCGGAGGTCGTCGTCGACGGCGAGACCGGCTATCTGGTGCCCTACGATCCGGCCCAGGCCGATGACCCCGCGGCCGTCGCCGAGTTCGAGCAGGGCATGGCGACCAAGATCAACGAGTTGACCCGGGATCCGGATCGTGCGTCAGCTTTCGGACTGGCGGGTCGGCAGCGGTGCATCGACGAGTTCTCCTGGGCCAAGATCGCCGCGGAGACCGTCGACGTCTACCGTGCCGCGATCGCCGCACACGCCGGCTGAAACTCGATCCTGCGGCTTCGGTCATGAGCTGGCCTCGATCATGATCGGGCCGAATCGGTACGCCGATCGGGTCGAGGGCGGTCTGGTCCTGGCCGACGAGATCGTGCGTACGGTCGAACCGTCCCTGCTCACGAGTGATCCAGGCGACGCGGGTCTCGGACCGGTCGCCCCGGTCGTGCTCGCCCTGCCGCGAGGAGGCGTACCCGTCGCCGCTCCGGTCGCACAGGCTCTCGGGGTCCCGCTGTCAGTGCTGGTGGTACGCAAGCTCGG